>Ga0137412_10001390_pt1 | contig 18767 bp, 17 predicted proteins | sample CZODoug2_1_16fun_FD_122160 | JGI IMG/M metagenome (GOLD analysis project Ga0137412, IMG submission 122160) | Vadose zone soil fungal communities from Angelo Coast Range Reserve, California, USA - CZODoug2_1_16fungal (Hybrid Assembly) | ecosystem: Environmental > Terrestrial > Soil > Vadose zone...
AGCGGCTTGGTGCCACCCGCCTGCTCACCGGCCACTACGCCCGGATCGTCGAGGACGCCGAGGGCCCGCTGCTCGCGGCCGGGGCCGACGCGGCCAAGGACCAGAGCTACATGCTCGCGGCGCTGCCGCCGGACCTGCTCGGCCGGCTCGGGATCGGCTGGAAGATCCTCAGCCGGCCCGTCGAGCCCGCGTCCGAGCCCTCCCTCACGGTGCGGGACGTGGACGCTCGTCTCACCGAGATCGGCACGGTCACGGGCACCGGCTCGCAGGCCCAACGGCAGCACCTGGTGGGCGATCGCTTTGGCCGCGTCGGCGACCTGTCCCGGCGCGAAGACGAACCAGCCGACGACGATCGCCGCGCAGAAGAACACGAGGAGCTCCGTGAACCTCCTGCCCATCAGGAAGACCAGCGCGAAGACGGCGACGATCCCTACGCGATCCAGCGCGACCTGCAGGAGCTGATGCAACGCCTGGTCGGCATCTTCCGGGTCGAGGCCGATCTCGATGTCCGTCGCGGGGATCGCCGGCACCCACTGTCCGAACCGCAGGTCGTGCAGGACCGCCGCGACCTGGCCCGGTGCGCCCGCCAGGGCGGCGTCGAGATCGGCTTCTGGCCAGCCACGTCGGCACTGGTATCGGCGGACCGTTCCGGCGTCTCGGCCGTGATGTTCATGGCCCTGCTCGTGGCCGACGGCGTCGCGGTCTGGCTGATGCCGCAGAACCGCAAGCTGCTCGGCGTTCAGGCCGCCGCGCTCGGCCTGCTGGCCATGACCACGGCGAATCTCGGCGGCCTCTTCATGGGGACGTGCGCCGCCGTCGCCGGGGGCGCCATGGCGTTCCGCTGGACGCGCACCCCGCGTCCGGCCGAGCCGGCGGCCCCGCGGCCGCTCTTGCGGGCGGTCCCGCGTCCAGTCGAGCCGACGCCCGAGCGGGAGGTCGAACGGACGGCTGAACTGGCGACCGAATCCGTGGTGGCGGTCGCCGAACGGCCGGTAGTCGAAGGCGAGGTCGTCGCCGAACTGATCGCGCCCGAACCTGTGGTCGCGCGGCGCGAGGTACGGCGCCCGAAGCCGGCCGCGGACGCCACGGAGGACCAGTTGGTAGCCCTGGTGGCCGACGCCCAGCGTGACGAGGAGTCGTTCATCCCCGGCTTCTAGCGCGGCGTCCACTGTTCTTGTTCGGCCCTCGGCGGACTGTGGGACCGCCGGGGGCCGAACAACTGCTCGGCGCGGTCGCCTTGCGAATACCTACTGGCGAGTAATATCCTTGGGTTACTGGTGAGTAACAACCGGCTGCACCTGAGGAGACCCGGCAATGGGCCACTATAAGAGCAACCTTCGCGATCTCGAGTTCAACCTGTTCGAGGTGTTCGGCACCGACCAGCAGCTCGGCGCCGGCCCGTTCGCGGATGTCGACGAGGACACGGCCCGGGGCATCCTGGCCGAGGTCGTCCGGCTGGCCGAGGGCCCGCTCGCGGAATCGTTCGCCGATGGCGACCGCAATCCGCCGGTCTTCGACCCGGCGACCAACTCGGTGACCCTGCCGGACTCGTTCAAGAAGTCCTACAAGGCGCTGATGGACGCCGAGTGGTGGCGGCTGGAGACTCTGCCCGAGCTCGGGGGTCAGCTCGTCCCGCGCACGCTCGTGTGGGCCGTCGCCGAGCAGATCCTCGGCGCCAACCCGGCGCTGCACATGTACCGGGCCGGGGCGCCGTTCGCCGGCATCATCTACCAAAACGGCAACGAGACGCAGAAGAAGATCGCCCAGCTCATGATCGACAATGGCTGGGGCGCCACGATGGTGCTGACCGAGCCCGACGCCGGGTCTGACGTCGGCGCGGGCCGGGCGAAGGCCACCGAGCAGCCCGACGGCTCGTGGCACCTCGAGGGGGTCAAGCGGTTCATCACGTCCGGCGAGCAGGATCTCACCGAGAACATCGTCCACCTCGTGCTGGCCCGCCCCGAGGGCGCCGGCCCGGGCACCAAGGGGCTCTCGCTCTACGTCGTGCCGAAGTTCCACTTCGACCTCGAGACGGGTGAGCTCGGCGAGCGCAACGGCGTCTTCGCCACGAACGTCGAGCACAAGATGGGCCTCAAGGCGTCCACCACATGCGAGCTGCGCTTCGGCGAGAACCCCGGACAGCCCGCCGTCGGGTGGCTGCTCGGCGACGTGCACAACGGCATCGCGCAGATGTTCCAGGTGATCGAGCACGCCCGGATGATGGTCGGCACCAAGGCGATCGCCACCCTGTCGACGGGCTACCTCAACGCGCTGGAGTACGCCAAGACGCGCGTGCAGTCGGCCGACCTGACCCGCAACGGCGACAAGACGGCGCCGCGGGTCACGGTGATCCACCACCCCGACGTGCGGCGCAGCCTCATGCTGAACAAGGCCTACGCCGAGGGGCTGCGCGCGGTCATCGCCTACACGGGCAGCGTGCAGGACCGCATCATCGTCGGGCAGCACAACGGCACCGACACGTCCGTCGACGAGGCGATCAACGACCTGCTGCTGCCGATCGTCAAGGGCGTCGGGTCCGAGCGGTCCTACGACCAGCTGGCCCAGGCGTTGCAGACGTTCGGCGGCTCGGGGTATCTGCAGGACTACCCGCTCGAGCAGTACATCCGTGACGCCAAGATCGACACCCTCTACGAGGGCACGACGGCTATCCAGGGTCAGGACTTCTTCTTCCGCAAGATCGTCAAGAATCGAGGGGCGGCGCTCGGCGCCGTGTCGGCCGAGATCGGCCAGTTCCTCGAGTCGATCGCCGAGGAGGGCCGGCTCAAGGAGGAGCGCGAGGCGGTGCAGAAGGCGCTGGAGAACTTCGGCGGCATGGTCGGTGCCATGACCCAGCAGCTGATGAGCGCCCAGGACGACATCACCAACGTCTACAAGGTCGGCCAGAACACGACTCGGCTGCTGATGTCGGCCGGCGATCTGCTCGTCGGCTACCTGCTGCTACGCCAGGCCGCGACGGCGCTCACGAGGCTCGACGACAACGGGCTCTCCGACGCCGATCGGGCGTTCTACGCGGGCAAGCCCGCCGTGGCGCGGTTCTTCGCGCAGACCGTCCTGCCCGAGCTCGCCGCCCGGCGCGCGACCGTCGAATCCACCGACAACAGCCTGATGGACGTCGCCGAAGACTCGTTCTGACCTATCGGCCGAAGGCCGACCGCTGTTCGCTGCGGCCGTCGTCTTGCGTTGAGTGGTGCGTTGTGGCTTGAGTGGTGCGCTGTAACGCACCACTCGGCGGGAAACGCACCACTCAACCTGGTCGACGTGAGCAGCAAGCTCGTCACTCGCCGCGTCTGCTTGTGCTTACGGGAACGGGTTGTCGTCGGCCGCGCAGGTGACGTCCGGGCCGGGCAGCGTGCCGCTGATGAAGTAGTCGCGCTTGACCCGTTCGCCGCAGGTGCTTGGCACGTACATGCCGGTATGGCCCGCCCCCTCGATGACGAACAGCTTCGCCCGTCCGAGCTCGGCGGTCGCATCGCGGGCGCCGGCCAGCGGAGTCGCCGGGTCGTACCGGTTGTTCACCACCAGGATGGGCGCCGACGTCCACCGATTCCACGGGCCGGTGTAGCGGTCGGCGTCGTGGGCCGGCCAGAACGCGCAGGCCATGTAGTCGAAGACTCCCATCGGTCCGAAGTAGGGCACGCGCTGGTCCTCGGATGCGCCATAGCGGGTGTAGGTTGCCGGATCGGTCGGCACGTCACTGTCGGCGCAGTTGGTGGCGAAGTACGCCTCGGACAGGTTGTTGTACTCCTCTTGCTGCGGCACCGTGGCCGCCCGCAGGGTCGGCGCACCGGTCACCGCGGCGTAGATGCCCTGCAGCGATGTGGCCAGATCGGCCCACCACAACGGGTGGTACATGTTCGAGGTGATCGTGCCGATGATGCCGGCGTACGTCCAGGTCTGGCCGCCGGCGGTGATCGGATGCTGCTTGGCCGCGGCGGCAAGCGTCGCGAACTTGGCCGCCGCGTCACCGGCGAACGCGCAGTGGGCGGAGCCGGCGGCGTCACATCGCGCGAGGAACTGGCCGAACGTCTTGGCGATGCCGGTGGCGACGTCCTGGCGGGCGTCCAGCGGCACCGTCGAGCCCTGGTTGCCGTGCCCGGTGGCGTTGCCGATGAAGTCCAGCGTGCCGTCGAGCACCATCGCCCGGACCTTCGTCGGGAACAGGTTCGCGTAGGTGGCGCCGACGTTCGTGCCGTAGGACAGGCCCAGGTAGGTCAGGCGCTGATCGCCCACCGCGCGCCGCATGACGTCCAGGTCGCGGGCGGTGTTCGCGGTGGACAGGTGGCTGAGCAGATCGCCGTTCTTGGCCAGGCAGCGCTGGGCGAGATCGGCGTTGTCGGCGTAGAACGCCTGCTCCTCGGCGGCGCCGACCGGGAAGGACGGCTGGCGGTTGAAGAACGCGTCCGACTCGGCTTCGGTGTCGAAGCAGCGGGCGCCGGGGCTGCTGTGGAAGACGCCTCGGGTGTCCCACGAGACGAGGTCGAAGCGGGCCTTGAGCTCCGGGGAGAACAGCCAGTCCCAGCCGGACCGGGCCCGCAGCCGCTCGATGCCCGACGCGCCGGGCCCGCCGAAGTTGACGAACAGCGTGCCGAGGCGATGGGCCTGATCGGTCGCCGGCAGCTTGATCATCGCCAGCGACAGCTGCGTGCCGCCGGGCCGGTCGTAGTCCATGGGGACGGCGATGTTCGCGCACTGGAAGCCGTCCGAGCAGTCGGACCAACCGAGCGGCGCGGCCGCGCGCGCCGGCGCCGCCACGACGAGCAGCGGGGCGAGCAGGATCAGCACGGCGAGCAGCGCTCGGCGGACGGGCAACATGGAGGTTCCTCCCGAATGGTGACGTCTGGCCGGCGCCCAGACCATAGCCTGGTACGTGAAATACTTAACGCAATTGGCCCACGACGAGAGGACGCCATGGGCAGCCGTCCAGCCCGCTCACGCGGTGCGCTCGAGCGGGAAATCATCGCCTGCCTGGTGGCCTCCACCCGGCCGATGACCCCGGCCGAGGTACGGGACGAGCTAGCGGGCGATCTCGCGTACACGACGGTGATGACCACGCTCTCCCGGCTGCACGCGAAGAACGCGATCGAGCGGGTGCAGCAGGGCCGCGCCTACGCCTACTCGCTCACCGGCGGAGCCGAGCGGGCGCGGGCCAACGTGACGGCGCACCAGATGGTGAAGCTGCTCGACGACGGTACGGACCGGGCGGCCGTGCTGGCGCGTTTCGTCGACGACCTGGAGCCGGACGACGAGAAGCTCCTGACCGAGTTGCTGCAACGTCCGTCCGCGGCCGCACCACCCGCCGAGCCGTCAGCTGGCCGGGGCCGGGGCCGGCGAGCGAAGTCGTGATCGTTCTCGCCACCGTGCCGATCGCGATCGGGCTGCTGACCGGCCTGCTCAGCGGTCGGATCGGTCGGCGGATGCAGCCTCGGCTCGGTGTCCCGCTGCTCACCGGGCTCGCGTTGACAGTCGCGCTGTGCACGGGGATCGCCCTGTCAGCGTTGGCGATTCTCGTCGTAGCGCAGTTCGGGCCGATCTCTCGCCTGGGGCACTGGTCGGCGTCGGTGGTGCGCGCCCAGGCCGGGTTCCCGGTCGGCGTGGGCGTCCTGGCGTTCGCGGTGGTCGTGGTGTTGTTCGGTGCCGCTGCCGCCCGCTTCTTCATCTCGATCCGGACGATGGTTCGGGCCACGCGGGCGTCCCGGGGCCTGATGCCGCTCGACGGCGATCTCGTCGTGGTCGACGACGACGTGCCGACTGCCTACGCCCTCGGCGGATGGCGCGGCCGCATCGTCGTCTCGCGGTCGATGCTCACGGCTTTGTCGGCCGACGAACGGCGGGTCGTGCTCGCGCACGAGGCTGCGCACGTCCGGCACCGGCACCACCTCTACCTCCACCTGGCGGCGCTGGCCGCGGCGGCGAATCCGCTCCTGCGGCCGACCAGATCGGCCATCGCGCTCGGGGTCGAGCGATGGGCCGACGAGGACGCGGCCGCCGACATCCATGATCGCGAAGCCGCCGCCCGCGGCCTGGCCCGCGCCGCCCTCGCGCTGGCCCACCACCGCCGCGGCCTGGGCGCCTTGGGCGCGGCGGACAGCGCGGTCAGCCAGCGCGTCCGCGCGTTGTTGGCGCCCGCCCCCGCGCCCCGATGGTTCACGACGGCGGTCATCATCGCGCTCGGCGCCACCTGCTGGGTGGCCACCGCGGCGGCCACCTGGCGGACCGACGAGTTCATCCAGGTCGCCGAACAGGCCGTGCTGCACCGCTGACGTAAACTACTATCATGATCGTAGTAGGCCGGCGGTGACGGCCGCGGCGTTGTTCCTGGCGGTGTTCTTGGCGTGCGCGGTCGAGGCCGTCGAGGCAACGACGATCGTGCTGGCCGCGGGCACGTCCCGCGATTGGCGCTCTGCGCTGCAGGGAACGGGTGCGGGGCTGGTCGTGCTCGCGATCGTCATCGCCGCGCTGGGTCCGGCGGTGTCGGCGATCCCGCTCGGCGGGCTGCGGCTGGTCGTCGGCGCCATCCTGCTGGTCTTCGGATTGCAGTGGCTGCGCAAGGCGATCCTGCGGGCGAGTGGCTACAAGGCATTGCACGACGAGGATGAGATTTTCCGCGCCGAGGTGGCCCGCGCTCAGGACGCCGCGGCCGACGGGCGGGCCGGCGTCGCTGACTGGTACGCGTTCACCCTGTCGTTCAAGGGCGTCGTCCTCGAAGGCCTGGAGGTGGCGTTCATCGCGCTCACGTTCGGCAGCAACCAGCACGACGTGCCGCTGGCTGCCGTCGCTGCCGTGGCTGCGGTCGTCGTGGTGGCCGGGGTGGGTATCGCCGTTCGGGCCCCGTTGGCCCGGGTCCCGGAGAATGCGATGAAGTTCGTCGTCGGCGTGATGCTCACGGGCTTCGGGATGTTCTGGTCGGCCGAGGGCGCCCACGCGCATTGGCCCGGGTCAGACGCGGCGTTGCTGTGGCTGGTGCCGGCGATCGGGGTGTTCGCGCTCGCGCTCGTCGCAATGCTGCGCCGCCTGCACGACCGGGTCGAGGTGGCGCCATGATCGCCCGGCTCCGCGCCTTCGGCCACTTCTGGTACGACTTCATCGTCGGCGACGACTGGCGCGTCGCCGTGGGGGTGGTGTGCGCGCTGGGCATCACGTACGGCGTCGCGCGCACCGGCGTCCCGGCCTGGTGGGTGATGCCGGCGGCGGTGGTGCTGCTCGTCACCGGCGCGATCTGGACGGCGGTCCGCCGCGGCTAGGGCAGTACACGAGTGTGTTCGGCGCGGACGGCCTGCAGCGCGTTCGGGTTGAGGCCGAGCAGTCGCAGGATGGTCGGCGCGATCTGGGTGGTCTGAACCGGCGACGACTCGATCTCGTGCCGTGCGCCGGCGCCCGAGACGACCAGGGCCACGTCGCGATCGTCGGGTGCGGCGCCGCCGTGCTCGGCGATCTTCTTGACGCCGCCGGTGTAGACGACGCCGTGCTGGGCGATGCCGAACAGGTCCGGGGCATGACTGTCGCCGGCCCGCGCGCCGAACACCGCATCGGCGGCCGCGCCGGTGTAGACGGCGGTCAACCCGGAGGCGGCGACGCTCGTCGAGTAGACGCCTTTCGAGTCGGCGATCGTGTTGGCGGGCGCGCCGTGGGTCAGCAGGTACTGCTTGGCGAGCGTGAACGCTGCGGGCGACCGATCCGACAACCACAGCAGCATGGCGTCGTCGTCCACGGAGAACGACACGAGCGGGGCCACGCCGGGGTGGCCGGCGGCCCAGGCCGCGTCGAGACCGGAAATGATCTTGCTGTCGTCGACGCGGCGCAGCGCGTTGGGGTCGATCGGCGACTGGCCGTGCTTGGCCGACAGGATGATCGTGGTCGACGAGCCCAGCCCGTCCTGGTCGATGCGCTGCATCATCGCGCCGACCTGGGCATTGACGTAGTCCAGCGACTTCGACAGCAGCGGGCCCGGCGTCCCGTCCGGGTTGTAGCCGCCGCGCAGACCCTCGGACGTGGGCAGCTTTTCACCGGTCGACACCGTCTGGAAGTTCATCCCGAACACCGCCGGCGTGCCGACGTGGTGAGTGCCGGAGTGGTCCAGTCCGTCGATCTCGTTGAGAACGGCGGCCACCTTGAATCCGTCGTACTCCTGGGTCAGCGCGTTGTCGGTGGTCCAATCGTCGCCGGCCGCATCGGCAACACTGTTGATCTCCGGCGTGAACAGGTCCTGGATGCCCGCGCCGCTAGGGCCATTGAGGATCTCGTAAGCGGCGTGCTTGTCGGACCACGCGGTGCGCAGCCCGGCTGTACGAGCGACATCGAAGACGGTGTTGACCTTGAGGTAATCGTGCGGGTAGACCGGCAGGCACGTCTTGGGATCAACCGGCAGTGCGGCCGGGTCGAGCAACGTCTGCGGGGTCGGCGTCAGCTTCAGGATCGCCGACGTGAGCGCCTTGGAGTTGGCCAGCGTCTGGCTGAGCGTGTTGGTCGGCAGGGCGGTCAGCGCCGGATCGGCCAGCTTCTGCCCGGCGTCGAGGGTGATCGGGTTCTGCGAACGGTCGGCCGCCTCCGTCCAGGAAACCTCCGTACCGAGAGGTACGGAGGTGCAGTCGAGTGTGCCCGGCGGCAGCAGTTGGTGGTTGTACGTGTCGTCGTAGTAGACGCCGGCGGTGCCGGGGCCGCCACCGGTCAGCTGCGCGATCATGCCGGGGAACGAGTCGGACGGCAGCGTCGTCTTGGCGTGGGTGTACTCGGTGCCGTTGCCGACCAGGTCGGCCAGCGCCGAGTGCGGGTGCACCGCGACGTAGTAGGCGAGATCGCTCTGATGCAGGCCGTCCACCGAGATCAGCAGAACGTGCCGCGCCTGGTGGTGCGGCGTAGGCGCGGCGGCACCGGGAACCACGGCCAGGCCGAGCAGGCCGAGACCGGTACAGGTGGCAGCGAGAACAGATCGACGCGACATTGAGCGCTCCCCGACAAGTACTAGCGGTGATGTAGTAGATGTCTACCGATCCGTGCGCCGCCCCGAGCAAATTCGGGGTGAACAATTCAGGTGACTGGCGCTTGCATTTGTCGCCGAATTAGGTAAGGCTGCCCTTGCTTACTCCTACTAAGGTGGTAGTAGATGGGGTTGTCCAAGACGTTGCTGCTCGGGTTCATCGCGGGAGTGACGATCGTGCTCGGGTTGCCCCTGGGGCGGCTGCGGCGGCCGATGCCGTCGTTGAAGCTGTTCCTGAACGCCGTCGCGGTCGGCATCTTGCTGTTCCTCGTCTGGGACGTCCTGTCCGCCGCGTGGGAGCCGATCGACGGTGCTCTGGGTGCCACGCACGAGCACACCGGCGGGCTCGGCCCGGTGTTCGGGTACGGCGCCCTGTTCGCCGGTGGGCTGGCGGTCGGACTCCTGGGTCTGGTCGCCTACGAGAACTACCTGACGAGGGCGTCCACGCGGCGCATCGGCCCCGGGGCCATGTCGGCTACCGAGCGGGTGTCCGGCGTGGCGGCGTGGTCGCCGGCTCGTCGGTTGGCGCTGCTCATCGCGGTGGGCATCGGCCTGCACAACTTCGCGGAGGGGCTGGCGATCGGGCAGTCGGCCGCCCGCGACCAGGTGGCGCTGGCCACCCTGCTGGTCATTGGGTTCGCGCTGCACAACGCGACCGAGGGATTCGGCATCGTCGCGCCGCTGGCCGGCGACGTGGCCCCCGACGGCAGCCTGCGGCGTCCCAGCTGGGGATTCCTGCTGTCGATGGCGCTCATCGGCGGCGGCCCCACGTTCGTCGGTACGGCGGTCGGCCACGGGTTCACCAGCGAAGCGGTGAGCGTCATCTTCCTCACCCTGGCCGCCGGATCGATCATCTACGTCGTGGCGCAACTGCTCGGCGTCGCCGCCAAGGCCAAGCGCTCCGACCTGCTCGGGTACGGACTGGTGGTCGGCCTCATCGCCGGCTTCGCCACGGACGCCGTCGTCACCGCGGCCGGCATCTGAGCCCTCAGGCGTCGCGCCGGCGCACGACGATCACGCAGACAGCGATGAGCAACGCGGCCAGCCCGACGAAGATGCCGCTCTCGATGAACTGGAATGGCCAGTACCGATTGCCCGGCTGGTACTTGGTGGCCAGCCGGTAGCCGGCGTCGCTCATGCACGTATCCATCTGCGATCGCGTTCCGGTGGCGGCGCACTGGTCCGCGACCTTGATCGGCCCGGTGACGGTATGCCCGTTGAGCGTCAGCGTGCGGCTGATCACCCAGGATCCGTTCGCCGAGGCCGGGTCCTGATCCAGCCGGCTGAGGATCGTCAGCGGATGCTGGAACAGCGGCCGGACGTAGCTGTCGACCAGCAACCGGACGGCGACGAAGCCGAAGATCGTGACGCCCAGCGCGGGCAGCATCCGCCGCAGCACGGCACCGGCCGCGACGGCCAGGCTGACCGCGAACAGTGAGTAGGCGACGGGCAGCACACCCTGCGTGTCGAAGCGGGCCCCGTCGAAGCGGTTGCCGTTCATGGTGTTCAACGTCCCCGACCACCACGTCACGAGGGCGGCCAGGGCGCCGCTCCACAGCAGGGTGCCACCGATGAGCACGACCAGCTTGGCGGTGAGCCAGTGCCGCCGGGAGACCGACTGCGTCCAGGCCAGCGTGTGCGTACCCGTCTCGAACTCGCGGGCGATCAGCGGCGCGGCCCAGAGCATGCCGAGCACGAGCGGAGCGGCAATCGTGAGGGTGACGAGGTTCTCGAGCGGCTTGTAGCTCTCGAACAGGGTGCCGCCGCTGCAGGCCGCGCTCGCCCGGCACGACCGGTACAGGTCAGCCATGTGCACGCCGGTGATCCACAGCAGAACCGCGAACGCCGCCATCAGGCCCCAGGACACCGCGGCCTGCAGGCGGTGCTGTCGCCACAGCAGCCACGTCATCGCACGCCTCCGATCACAGTCGACAGCTCGGCTGTAGTTCGGGAGCGCTGGCCGAGGTAGGCCAGCACGATGTCCTCGAGCGAGAGCGGGTCGCTGTGCCACGTCGGGTCGTGCAGCGGTCCGTCCAGCCGCACCCACAGGCTGGTCTGGCGCGGAGTCTGCTCGGTGCGCAGCACGGTGTGTTGCCGTTCGATCGGCCCCGGATCCCGCCGGGGAGCGGTCAGCAGGCGATGCGACGCCACGACATCGTCCAGGTCGTCGGCCAGCAGGGTGCGCGACTCGGCGAGCACGACGAGGTGATCGCAGATGCGTTCCAGGTCGCTGACCAGGTGACTGGACAGGACCACCGTCAGGCTGCCCTCGGCCTCGGCAACGGCGGCGCCGAGGGTGGCGAGAAATTCCCGTCGGGCCAAGGGATCCAGCGCCGCCACCGGTTCGTCGAGCAGCAGCACCCGGGGACGCTTGCCCAGCGCCAACGCCAGCGCGACCTGCGCGCGCTGGCCGCCCGACATCGTCCCCACCCGCTGGTCGAGCGGGATGTCGAGATCGAGCAGCCGCTGCCGGGTCGGGGCCGCATCCCAGACCGGATTCAGGTGCGCGCCCATCGCGAGGTGGTCCGCCGCCGTCCAGCGTCGGTACAGCGGCACCTCCTGGGCCAGGTAGCCCACGTCGCGCAGGAACGCCGGATCGTCGCCGGGCGCGCGTCCGAGAACCTGCACCGACCCCGTCGTGGGACGGGCCAGGCCCACCAGCAGCTTCAGCAGCGTCGTCTTGCCGGCCCCGTTCGCGCCGACCAGACCGCAGATGCGGCCCTCAGGCACCTCCAAAGTGCAGTCGCGCAGTGCCCACTTGGTGCGGCCGGTGCGCTGCCCGTATCGCTTGCCGAGCTGCTCTGTCGTCACGGCGGCGGGTGTCATGCGATCGCCTCGTCGGTCGCGGACAGCAATGTCGATCGCACCAGGCTCTCGATGCCGGCGTCGTCGAAACCGGCGGCGCGGGCCTTGACCACCCAGCGGGCCAGGCTGCGCCCGAGCGCCAGCTGGGTGGCCGGTGGTGGACCGTCCGGGCGGCGCAGCGCGAACGTCCCCACCCCCTGCCGCGCCTCGACCAGCCCCTCCCGTTCCAACTCCCGGTACGCCTTGAGCACGGTGTTGGGGTTGATGGCCAACTCCGCGACCACGTCCTTGACGGTCGGCAACCGGTCGCCCGGACGTAGGACGCCGGCCAGCAGCGCCTGCCTGACCTGCTGCACGATCTGGACATACGTCGGCACGTTCGCATGTGTCGCCAGCTGAAGCGTCAGCACCCTTGACCCCCGGTTATCTAGTCAACTAGCACTATAGTTGACTGACAATCGCCCGCTCGTCAAGGGCGGAGCGACACCGTTCCGGATCCGGCGGTGACGACGGCCTGGCTGAGGAATGCGCTGGACGGGCCGCAGTTGGACCTGGCGTCGACCTCGGCGATCGTGATGGTCAGGTTGAACCGGCCGCGTATACCCCGGTAGGCGCCCGTGCCGCCGCCCGCGACGATCGGCGCCGCTCCGCTCACGCGCACCGTCCCCGAGCAGGTGCTGCGGTCGGGTGGGAAGTCGCGAAATGCGCTGACGATCTGCTCGTCGAGGGCCGCGATGCTGATCCGGAAAGTCCCCCGTGTCAGGGCCAGCTCGAGCTGGCTGCTGTGCTCCGGGTCGGGCTTGCCGTTGGCGTCAACGCTCACGGCGTGGCCGTAGTCTCCGACGGCTCCGGTCAGGACGACGGTGGACTTCGTCCCGTCGTTGTCGGTGTAATCGACGAGCTGCACCGCCCCGCGTGACCCGTCGGGCGTTGTCGGGGGCTTCGTCGTCGGCGATGATCTCGTCGCGGCCGAGCTGCATCCGCTCAGCAAGAGCGCTCCGGCCAGCGCCGTGCCGGCAACCATCCACGTGGATCGCATTCCCGTTCCTCCCGATTGGCCAACTGTGTGCGGCCAGTCTGTGGGCGTCCGGTCAGCCGGACCATCGGGAAGTCCACCCACTCGACCCTGACCTTTCCGCGCGTTCGAGCGAGGTACGTCGGCCAGCCGACAGCCAATGGTCACCGAGCGGTCGGCTGGGCTCTTCTGCGCGCCCATTAAAGTCGGATGGTGTGAGCGAGCGATGGATCGACCTGGACGGTGCCGCGAATGTGCGTGATGAGGGCGGATTGCCCGTAGGCGATAGGACGGTACGTCCCAATCGGCTCATCCGCTCCGACAACCTGCAGGGCCTCACGCCGCTGGACGTCCGCCGCCTGGTCGACGAGCACGACGTCCGGGCGGTGGCCGATCTGCGCACCAAGACCGAGGTCGACCTCGAAGGTCCCGGACCGCTCACCGCCGAGCCGCGCGTCACGATCGAGCACCTGTCGCTGTTCGTCGAGGCGGGCGAGCACACCGACGTCGTGGCCGCCGAGGAAGACGGCCCGGTGCTGATGCCGTGGCAGGAGCGCGAGGCGACGGAGACCGAGCGGCCGAGCATCGTCGACATCTACCTGCGCTACCTGGAGGATCGCCCGGATTCGATCCTCGCGGCGCTGCGGCTGATCGCCTACACCGACGGCGCCACGATCGTGCACTGCGCGGCCGGCAAGGACCGCACCGGTGTGGTCGTAGCTCTCGCGCTCGACGAGGTCGGCGTCGACCGGGACGCGATCGTCGACGACTACGTGCGCACCGGCGATCGGCTCGAGCCGCTGCTCGCCCGGCTCAAGGCGTCACCCACGTACGCGACCGACGTGCGCCGGATGCCCGACGAGCAGCACCGGCCCCGACGCGAATCCATGGCCGGCTTCCTCGTGGCAATGGACGAGGTGCACGGTGGCACGGCCAACTGGCTGCGCAAGCAGGGCTGGACCGAGGAGGACGACGCCGCCCTGCGTAAGGCGCTACTCGCCGAGTAGCACGAGGCGCAGCGTCCCGGTGCCGCCGTTCGCGACGCGGACGGGCACGCCCCAGTCCTGGCGGGCGACGTGGCACGCTGGATGCTCGATGGCCGGATCGTCGTCGCAGGCGGCGGCCTGGGCGGTGATGTGCAGGACCCCCTCGCCTTCGCCGAGCTCGATCGTCCGTGTCAGCTCGGTCGAGTCGCCGGCGCCGTCGCGGAGGAGTTCGGGTGGCGACGCGCTGACCGACAGCCGGGTCGCGGGCCCGTAGCGTTCGTCGAGCTTTCGCCCCGGCGGCGGGGTGAAGGCGATGGCCAATGTCGTCTCGGCGGCGATGTCGGTGCGCGGCCGTTGCGTGCTGAGCGAGTCGCCGGCGATCGTCGTGGCCGCCGCGATCGGGCGGACCAGGCGGTGCGCGGCCGACTCGACCACCACCAGGTCGTCGCCGACCACCACCGCGCCGCTGGGCTCGGCCAGGCCCGTCGCCAGCGTGGTGACCTCGTCCGTCGCCGGGTCGTAGCGGCGGATCGCTCCGTTGTAGGTGTCGCTGATCGCCAGCGTCCCGTCGGGCAGCAGCGTCACGCCGAGCGGATGCTGCAGCCGAGCCTTGGCCGCCGGCCCGTCGACGTGCCCGAAGTCGAACAGTCCTTCGCCGACGGCGGTGTGCAGGTTCCCTTCGACGTCGAGGTATCGCAGCGCGGACGTCTCGGAGTCGACGAACCACAGGCGGTCCCCGTCCGGCGCCAGTCCGGACGGCTGGGCCAGCCAGCCCTCCAGCGCCGGGCCGTCCTTGAGGCCCTCGACGGTGGTGCCGGCCAGCCGCTCCGTCCGTCCGGTCGCCGGGTCGTACGCGAGCAGCAAATGCACGCCGGCCGCGGCGATCACAACCCGCTCGAGGGCCGGCCACCACGCGACGTCCCACGGCGAAAGCACATCGGGGACGCCATCGATGTGGATGTCGATGGTGGTAGTGGTGCGGCCGATTCGCCGCAGCACGTGGTTGGCCGTGTCGGCCACGATGATGTCGCCGTCCGGCAGGGTCGTGAGCCCGTTCGGCTCGGCGAACTCGGGGTTGTCGCCGTCCTGGCTGCCTCGCCGCCCGGTGCCGATACGCCGGCGTACGGTCTCGCCGTCCAGCTCCAGCTCGACGAGCTGGTGATGCCCGGCGTCGGCGACGAGCAGTCCGCCGTCGTAGGCGATGGCCTTGGCCGGGAAGCGCAGGGTTGTCGGCTGCGGCGCGGGCGGCGTGTACGGACCGTCGCCCCGGTGCAGGGTGCCCTTGGCCTCGTGCGTCGCAACCAGGTCGGCGACGATGCGGTCGAGCGCGCTGACCTGTCCCTCGCCGGCCGCCTGCGCGACGACGTATCCCTCGGGGTCGACCACCACCAGCGTCGGCCAGGCCCGGACGGCGTACTGCCGCCACAGATTCAGGTCGGGATCATCGAGCACCGGATGGTGCACCTCGTAGCGCTCGACGGCGGCGGTGACGGCGGCGTGGTCGGCCTCGTGCGCGAACTTCGGCGAATGCACACCCACCACGACCAGGACGTCGCGATACTTCTCCTCCAGCGGCCGCAGCTCGTCCAGGACGTGCAGGCAGTTGGCGCAGCAGAACGTCCAGAAGTCGAGAATGACGACTTTGCCCCGCAGCTGGCCCAGCGACAGCGGCTCGGCCGTATTCAGCCAGCCCCCACGTCCGGTCAACTCAGGCGCGCGTACCCGAAACCGCGAAACAGCCACAGCCAGCTAACCGACCCGCCGCGCCCCGTGTTCCGCCTCATCCAACGCCGCCAACTTGGCCCGCACCCTTCGCCCTGGAGGCATTTCACTTCACGCTGTGGCTCGACACGGCAACTGGCGGTTGCGGCACTTCCACGGCTCGATACCGGGACGCTCCCCAACGTCGCGGCCTGCCCGATAGCCGATCGGCTAGTGAGACGGCTCAATCCGATCGGCAACTCATTTGCCCGAGAGGGGACTGACGTCTTCTACTTGCCAGATGTCTGTGGTGCCGCCAGAAGCCATCGAGGTGCCGGATGGCGTGTTGTCTCGCGTCCGTGAGGCTGACGGCGAGCGGATCGCGCTCGCTGTCCGCGCTAGCCTCGACCACCTGCGACCGTGGATGCCGTGGGCCACTGAGGCAGCCGCTCAGGTGGAGGCTCAACGCGTTCGCTGTCGCGAGGCCGAAGATCTGTGGGAGCGCGGCTCGGCTTACATCTACGCGCTTCGACAGAGCCATGAGGGTTCGGTGATCGGCACGTTCGGACTGCACCGCCGCGTCGGCCCGGGAGCAATCGAGGTCGGCTATTGGGTCCACGTCGATTTCGCCGGCCGCGGCTACGCGACCGCCGGTGCCGCCGCCCTAACGCAGGCGGGCTCGGCTCTCGCTGATGTCGAGCGGCTCGAGATTCATACCGACGAAGCCAACGTCATGAGCGCCGCTATCCCACGCCGACTCGGCTATCGACTCGATCGGGTCGAAATCCGGCCGCCGGAGGCACCAGCAGAGTCCGGACGCCTACAGATCTGGATCAGCGGCTGATGCCGGGTTGGATAGCCCAGGCTCTCGCCAATCCCGGTCGCGCCGACGGCCTACGCTGATTGCGTGATCCAGGTTCGACCGGCGGAGGCGCGCGACGGGGACGCGCTCGGAGAGATACACGCCGCAGCCTGGGAAGCGGCGTACGCACCCATGTTCCAGCCCGACTTCGCCGCCCGCGCTGTCGAGAGCAGGCGCGGACGATGGCACCAACGAATTGCAGAAGGCACGGGCTCGATCCTGGTCGCCGAACTGGATGGTCGGCCGCTGGTGCTCTCGTTTTGCGTGTCGTCGTCGACCCGACCGGGTCTGGCAGAGATCTACAGCTTCTACGGGCACCCCGATGGATGGGGCAGCGGTGCTGCGGCCGCGTTGATGACGGAGACGCTGCGCAGCCTGCACGACAACGGGTACGCCGAGGTTCACCTGTGGACCCTGCGGAGCACCGCACAGTCGCGCCGCTTCTACACCAAGTGCGGCTTCACAGAGTCCGGTGTCGAACGGACATACGACTTCGGCGACGGCCACCCTTTCGACCAGCTCGAATACCGTCGACTCGTTGGGTCGCGGTAACGACCGATCCGAAGCTCCTACCCTCACGTGCCTACCGCCAACAAGCTCCAGGCGGCAGACGGGACGAGCGTCCCGTACAGCGAACGGCCTGCGGGCCGGAGACCTTGCCTGTCATTGACACTCGCCTCGGCCTCGGCCTCGTGCGTGCGGTGGCGGACTGTCCCGTATGCCCTGCCCGGTGCCCGTGTCTCGCGCAGGTACCCCATACGGACGCACGCGAGAGACGGATCGAGTGAGCGAAGTCGCGGTCAACGACCTTGGTCCATCGCGTTCAATCTCAGCGGGTCTAGCGACTCCAGTTGAGCGTGCATCAGACTGGTTCCGCTACGTCCGCGCTCACGCCATCGTCACCTTCCGTGACGAAGCTGGCCATCTCCGGGCAGCTGCTGGTGGTGGCCTCGCTCGGGCAGAGCCTGATGGCCGCTGTCATGTGCCGCCGTCGGTGGCGGGTTCGTGGCGAACACTCGTTCGTCGCGTGGCGACGCGCCCAGTTGACGTCGATGACGGATCGCCGGGCCGGTGCGAGTACAGCCTGGCTGTGAAGCTTGCTTTCTCTCCGCTCACGAGGTGTCCCGCAGGAACTGCCGACTTTTCGGTTCGCCTTACCGGGCACCGATGTAGCGGCCGGTGCGTCCGGGGCATCGCCCGCCCGACGCGTCCTTGTGGGCCCGGAGGGTGGTGTTGCGGGTCAAGTGTTCGAACGTCCGCCCGCACCGGTTGCATTGGTACAGGTAGGTAGGGCCGGTTCGGGCCGGGTTCGCCGGCCGCCGACGTGTCGATGGGTATCCGCCGATGCGGCGACTCTGCAGCGACGCCCGTAGCGGTCCTTGAGCGGAGAACTCGATCGCGGCCCGCGGCGTGAACGGGGTCGTGGTCGCAACGGCGGCCTGCATCTTGTCGACGCGGTAGGAGCGGTGGCCTGAGTTGTCCGCGCGTTCGGCGTGGAGCAGCAGGTTGCCGTCACGGGTGCGGCGCAGCGAGTAGGGCTCGATGAGACGTCGTCGCCCCTCGTAGCCGAGGTCGACCAGCAGGTGATTGGTCGCGGCGAAGCGGATGACCTCGATGGGCACTCCGGCCCGCCAGTTCCAAGCGGTTCGAGGCGGGGTCCAGGCGTCGTCTTCGTCGGCCTCGTAGGCCGGCGGGAGCAGTTCGTCGAACACGACGGAGCCGTCGAGCCAGCGAAACAGCAGCGGCAGTTCCTCCAGGAACGGGCCCAGCGGCGGCAGGACCGGCAGCTGGTGGCCCAGCATGTGCAGCCAGTCCGCATCGAGCTCGCCGCGGCGCTGGTCGGTCATGATCGTCTCGGCGGTGGGGACCACGATGCTTTTGACGGCGCACTTGTCGATGAGCGCGGCGTGAATCTGGTTCGGGTAGAGCCGTAGATCGTTGCGCCGGAACAGGTTGATGACGCCGTAGAGGTCCCGGGGCCGGCCGCGCTGGGCCGTCGCGCGAAGCTTCTCGGCGAACAGTTCCTCGAAGGAATAGGAGCGCACCTGCGCGGGGGCGGTAGGGGTGCCCGATGTCGCGCAGGACCGGGGGGCGAACGACTCGTTCGTTGGCGGAGATGTCGCTTGATGCGGGCCGGGGAGGCGATTTGGGCGCGGGGGCCGACGTAGTAGACGCTGCCCTCGGTGGACAGGCCGTCCGGACGAGCCCGCAGGGCCGGTTCGCGGCGGCCGAAGTCAACGCCGGACGCGTCATAGATCCGGGTCAGCACCCGGTCGACGAGCGGGCGGACCTCATCCGGCGCGTGGGGTCCTCCGGGCAGCACCGTGAAGTCGAGATCCTCGGAGAAGCGGTAGGTCTCGATGTAGCACTTCTTCAGGCACGTTCCGCCTTTGAAGACCCAGG
>Ga0137412_10001391_pt1 | contig 18750 bp, 13 predicted proteins | sample CZODoug2_1_16fun_FD_122160 | JGI IMG/M metagenome (GOLD analysis project Ga0137412, IMG submission 122160) | Vadose zone soil fungal communities from Angelo Coast Range Reserve, California, USA - CZODoug2_1_16fungal (Hybrid Assembly) | ecosystem: Environmental > Terrestrial > Soil > Vadose zone...
TCTGGATCACCGTCTTGGTGAGAAGGGGAGGCCCGATCACCCCGTCGCCGTTCAGGTCTTGATTGAAAGTCGTCTCCAGCGATTCCAATGCGAAGCTGTTTCCCGACATAGTGGCGCTGTCGGTGAGGTGGTTGCCGCTGCTGTCGGTGGTCCAGTACGTGTATAGACCGAGGCTCGCATTCTTCCAGGCCACGTCATACCCGCTGGCCGTCTGGACCGTACCGATCGGCGCCCAACCGCTGTACTGACCTGCCACAACCGGCGTCCCGCCAATCTTCAGCTCCGGTCCGGCCCCGCTGCCAGCGTTCTCAAGGTAGTAATTGCCGAAAAACTGCACAAGGCTGGTCGAGGCGACCGAATTGGTGTCGGTCCGGATCGTTGTCGTCAGCGACGTCGACAGATGGAAGCCCAGCGCATCCAGCTGCACCAGGTCAATGGCCGTCAGCCCCTGCACGGTGCTCGGGGTGTAGAATTCGTTGAACGAGTCGTTGCCTCCCTGCACACCGCTGTTGAGAAAATCGCTGGGGTCCGAGGTCCGGCCATAGTCGGCGATCTTGGTGTAGCCGCCGTCGACGGAGAAATAAGCGGCCAGCGCGGGAATGTTATCGGAGAACAACTGCGTGCCGGTCGAGGTGAAGCGATAGAAATCGAAAATGTCGGGCTGCGGTCCATAAGGAACGCGACCGAGCGCATGGGTGAGTTCATGAAGCGCCACACCGACCAGCAGGCTTGGTTGGATGTCAGTCGCAAAGGTCGCGTCGCCATCGACGCCGCTATAGTTGGAGGGAAGCGCCAGCCCCATTGCCTTCAGTTGCGCATCCCACACCGCGACCTGCGACTGCCCCCCGATCGTCGATCCCGTCGGCAGGGCATTGAAGGTCGGGTCGCCTTTGGCGGCGCTGTTGGCGAGGTCGGCCCGCACGGTCGAATAATTGACGAAGGCGCCGCTCACGGGGCCGGCGGCCGCGCCGCCGCCGGTTCCGCTGTAGTCGATCGCGAGATTGATTGTAATCGTGTCGGTAATCGCCGCGGACAGGATCGACGCGGCCTGCTGGATGCCGGCGCGGAAAGCCGCAGCGGCCGGCGTCGCGGCCATGGCCGCGGCATCAAATTCGAGATTGATGGTCATGCCGGTGCCGGTAGCGGAGGTCACGGCGACGACGGAACCGGTCCCGGGGGAGTTGCTCAGGGCGGCCTGGGCCTCGATCGTCTCGTCGGGAACCGTCGGCTCAAGGGCCGGCGCCGCCAAAGGCAGCGTGCCGGTGGGCGGATTTGCGGGCCCGGCTCCGGCAGAAGGCTGGCCATTCCCGGCAGGCGGCGAAGGGATCGTACCGAAGCCAGCCGCATCGAGCGCGCTACCGAATGAGTCCCGCGGGTCCGAGATGAACTTCGATCTCATCGCTTAGCCCTTGTTCCGCATCATGAATTCGGCGTTCATCCAGCGGCCGGCACGGCGCCGGTGGCGGGTAATCTGTGGGACTACAACCGATTCGAGCAAGAATGCTACGTCTAATCGAGGGTCCGTAGAATGTTTCGGATGGGTTAAATTGGTGTTGAGGAACGCGGGCGGTCTTGACGATACGCCGGACATACTGGGACCGCCCAGCCGCCCCACAACCAAAATAGGATGGGGCCCGTCCCTGCCAGGCCTCACAGCAGCCCACCGGCCACCTGCTCTCTTTCCCCGTCCGTGCGCCTCTCTATTATGCCCTTCCGGCGCGCCCTAGGCGCTTACCTCGGCACCGTGCTCACCTCGCCCGCCTCCGCGCGGGGCAGACGTGCGTACGGCGGCTCGCGGACTGGAGCGCCAATGTCTTAAAGACAGATGCGCTCCTCGAGGTCATCGCGACGTTATGTCTATCAACGCTCCCCCCGTTGACGATTTTGTGCAGAAGCCAATCTCCGGCGAGGCCTGGACGCGATTGCTCGAAAAAGTCAGCCAGCAGACTTCTCGTTTCAAAGCCCGTGCGGTATTGCAGACCGAGGCCGGCACCCACACAAGACCACCTAGGATGGAAGTTGAAGATGAAGTTTGCGTCGATTCTCCGTGATAATTCCACAAGCGTCGGAATCGTGAACTCCGCCACGGGTCGAATCCGGCCGCTCGCCGGGGTAACCGACATGGTCGATCTCATCGCACGCTACGCGGACATCGAACCATCGCTGGCGTCCAATACGCAGGAGATCGCCCTTGCCGATATCAAATTGGCGGCGCCGATCGTGATGCCGCGCCGAAATATTTTTTGCGTCGGCAAGAACTACAGGGAACACGCGCGCGAATTTTCCAACAGCGGGTTCGAAGCGGGAGCCAAAAAGGGTGCGGAGATTGATGAATATCCCGCCATTTTCTCCAAAGGCCCAAACACGGTCATCGGCCCGGACGCGCCCGTGCAGCTCCATTCCACGGTCACATCAAGCGTCGACTACGAAGCTGAGCTCGCTGTCATCATCGGCAAACCCGGCCGCAACATCTCGCAGAAGGATGCCTACAATCACATCTTCGGATATACGATTGTCAATGATGTCACGGCGCGAGACCGTCAGAAGAACCACAAGCAGTGGTTCATGGGCAAGACGCTGGATACATTCTGCCCCATGGGGCCGTGGATCACGACAAGTGACGAACTCGATCCGGAAAATCTCGACGTCAAGTGCTGGGTCAACGGCGAGTTGCGACAGAACGCGAATACGCGAGATCTGATTTTTGGAATTCCGTCCTTGATCGCTACCATATCCGCCGGTCTGACCTTGGTGCCGGGTGACATCATTGCCACCGGAACTCCGGCTGGAGTCGGCATCGGCTTCACGCCCCCGAAGTTCCTGAAGTCTGGCGACGTTGTCGCGATCGAGATTTCCGGAATCGGCAGGCTGGAAAACCGTTTCGTCGCATAGCTGCGTTTACGGAATCCGAAAACAGGCCTCCAACCACATGCTGGAATCCCGCGTCACCGTCGCTGTCTTCGACATCGGAAATGTCTTGCTGCACTGGGATCCGCGCCTGCTCTATCGAAAGCTGTTCAAGGACGAGGCGACGATGGAGTGGTTTCTGGCGGAGGTCTGCTCGCCCTCCTTCAATCTCGAACTGGACGCCGGTCGCCCGTTCTCGGAGGCGATTGCCGATCTCACCGGGCGGTTCCCAGACTATGCCGAGGAAATTCGCGCTTACGATGACCGCTGGCTCGAGACAACCCTGGGCTTAATGACCGATAGCGCTGAAATTCTGCAAACGCTGCGCAGAAACGGCGTTAGAAACTATGCGATTACAAATTTCTCCGCCGAAAAGTTTTCACTGGTGCGCACCATCTATCCAATCCTGGCAGGATTCGACGGGATCGTCGTGTCCGGCGAGGACTATATCGTAAAACCTGATCCGGCAATCTATCGCCTGCTGCTCGATCGATATGGGCTCGCCGCAGCCGACTGCCTGTTTATCGATGATTCGGCCAAAAATGTTGCGGGCGCCCGCGCGGTTGGGATGCAAGCTCACCTATTTGAGAGCGCCAGCGGCTTGCGCGCGGAACTTCTTCGACATGGATTTGCGATCTAGATGTGGTCTGCCACGCGCTTATCCGCTATTCAAATTGCGCCGAGGTTACCGGCATTTCGTCCAGGAACAGGGGTTTCGACTCCAGCGCTGCGCGGGGCCAGCTGGTCCAGGTAACGGCTTGACGACTGTGTGGTGAATTGAACTGGCAACGACTTGTAAAAATGGTCCCTAAGATCGAACGGCGGCCGAGGCCCGATTACGGCTTTTATTTCGCAGCAGGTGCAACGGTGGTTTCGGTTGCCGCGTGGAGCATCGTCGCGTGGGGGCTCTGGCGAGGCATCGAGCTGACCGACGAAGGCTTCTACCTCAATTCGATCAGCCTGCCCTTTCTGTACAATGCAACCTTTACCCAGTTCGGGTTTGTCCTGCATCCGATCTACCTCTTGTTCGGTGGTGATCTCATCCTGCTGAGGTGGGCCGCCCTTTTGCCGCTTACATTGGCGGCGGCATTTTTTGTATCGACATTTCTGCGCTCATCCCTGATTCGTCCCTCGCTGCCAACGACGGCGCGCTTAGTTCTCACGGTCAGCGGTTCGTGCGCGGTTCTGCTTGAATATTTTCCGTGGACTCCGACCCCAAACTACAATCTTTTGAACCTGTTTGGCGTTTTGATCATCTTCGCTTGTTGGCTCCGAATCCTCGAAGCACCGGAAGACTCGCGGTGGTGGCGTCGACTTGGCACGATGGTCACTTTCGCGCTTGCGTTTGCGATCGTGGCCCTGGTTAAGCCGACAACTGCGGCGGTGCTGGCGATCAGCGTCACCGGATTGACGCTGCCATTTGGACGCCGCGCCCTGATGGATGTCATCCTCGCCGGCAGTTTGGCATTTGTTCTGACGGTGCTGGTTCTGCTGTCGATCGACGGGGATATCTCCTCGGTGATCCTGCGATACCGCAGCTCACTTGCCTACATCGATCTCTTTCAGGCCGGTCACGATATGAACGGCACCTTTGCACTCGGGGCGGAAACGCTGCTTGGCGTGTTCGGAGCCTATTTGCTCGGCCGCCAGCTGAAGCAAAGCTTCGGCGCGGATCCGCGAAGTGTCGTCCTGCTCACGGCACTCATTTTCGCGCCAATTGCCATTGCGTTTGGGACCAACACCGGAATTCTGAGAAGCGCTCCTCGCGCCGGGATATTCTGGGTCGTCGCGGCTACATTCGGTATAATGATTGCCGCGCCTTCGAAAATTCGTTTGTCGTTGCTTTATTTCACCGCGGCCGTGTCTGCCTGCGGCGTGTTGATCGTGGTGGTGTATACGGTCCAAAAGCCATATCGATTGAATGGGCCCTTGTGGCAGCAGACCGAATGGATTTCGTCAGCGACCCGCCAACGCGTGGTCAAGGGTGATCCGGCCACCGCAGATTATTTTCGCGCGCTGCAGAACGGGGCCAGATCCGCAGGCTTTCAGGTCGGGACGCCGATCATCGATTTGACCGGGATGGGGCCAACTGCGATTTATATGCTCGGTGGTGAGCCGATCGGATTGCCCTGGATAAACGGCGGGTATCCCGGAAGCCGTAATGGGACTTTGAGTGCCCTCTCGACGGTCCCAGGCGCCGAACTGCGGCGCTCATGGATACTGACGTCGCCGGAGGGACGCGGCCATTTGCCAACCGATATCTTGAACGAACTCGGCCTGGCCTTTCCGGATGGCTTTGAGGAAGTGGCGCGCGCGCGAACGAGCTATATGAATGAAGAGCAGATTCTCTGGCGACCGCGCACCGCCAAAGCGTTTCCGGCGTGTTCAGATAATTGTGCTGCGCCATAGTTTTCCGCGCGCGCCCAGACCAGCGCGGTTCCCATCGGATGTAGGTCAACGACGATACCCGGCTCAAGCCGCACTTGTCCTGTTGTGGCGCCGCGCTTTCTGTGAAATATCGACCTTGTCAGGCTCGTTTTGAGCATCGGTGCTGCCGTTTTGATGAACGCCTTCGACGCCCATCGGGCGGCCCTCGCCATTCTCGTGTTGGTCGCAGCCGCGCTGATCTGCGCGGGTCTGATCAAACTGCTGCTGCCTCTGCTCCGCCTCTATGCGCTGGCCCGGCCGAACGCCCGATCATCCCATCTCGAACCAACCCCTCAGGGGGGCGGGATCGCCGTCGTCGTTGCGTCACTGTCGATTGCGGGCGCTGCTGCGATGGCGACGGGGCTGGCCATTCCGACGGCGCTTTATTCCGCCGCGCTGCTCATTGCCCTGGTCGGCCTGGTCGATGACATCAGGCCGATTCCCGTGCTGCCGCGCCTGTTGCTGCAGGCGGCATGTGTCGGCGCTGTGTCCTTCTGGCTGGCACCGGACCTGCGGATCGTTGCGGCCGTTCCGCTCGCAGTCGAACGCGGCCTCATCCTGCTTGCCGGCCTTTGGTTCGTAAATCTCGTCAACTTCATGGACGGGCTGGACTTGATGACCGCAGCCGAGGTCGTGCCGATCAGCGGCGCGATGATCCTGCTTGGAGTCTTCGACCAGTTTTCTCCTTTCGCCACCGTGCCGGCAGCAGCACTATTCGGTGCGATGATTGGATTTTCGCCATTCAACCGGCCGGTCGCGAAGGTCTTTCTGGGGGACGTCGGCAGCTTGCCGATCGGGCTGCTGCTCGGCTGGTGTCTGCTGCAACTCGCCTTGCAAGAGCAATTGACCGCCGCGCTGCTGTTTCCGCTTTATTACCTTGCGGACGCGACCATCACGCTGCTGCGTCGGATGCTCACGCGCGAGCCATTCTGGGCGGCACATCGCACGCATTTTTATCAGCGCGCAACGGACAATGGCTTCTCCGTGCCTGAGGTTGTCGGGCAGGTCTTCGCACTCAATATTTTCCTGGCAGCGCTGGCGATGGCGTCGATCTTCACGACGTCAATGCTGCTCCGCAGTCTGGCGCTGGCGGGCGGCGCAGCCGCTGTCGGTTTTCTGTTGTTGAGGTTTTCGCGCAGACGGGCGTCCTAGACCTAGCGCTCGAACAGTAAGACCGGGCGCCCCGCCGTGAGATGAACGACGTCAAATTCTCGACGGACTTCAGGCCGGCTTCGGCTGTGGCCCTTGACGTTGGAACGTCCCAACCGAATGGTCTCACGCGCGGCGGTAATCGTCCTCGAGGCGGATGATGTCGTCTTCGCCGAAATAGCTTCCGGTCTGCACCTCGATCAGTTCGAGCAGGATCTTGCCGGGATTCTCCAGCCGGTGCACCGCGCCCATCGGGATGTAGATCGATTCGTTCTCATGTACGGTTGTGACCGTCTCGTTGACGGTGACGCGCGCCGTGCCCCGCACCACGATCCAGTGCTCGGATCGGTGATGATGCTTCTGCAGCGACAACCGCTCGCCAGGCTTCACCATGATCCGCTTGACCTGGTGACGCTCGCCATTGTCCACCGACTGATAGCTGCCCCATGGACGATGCACCTTGAGGTGGGACTCGACGACCTGCGGTGCGAACTTTTTCAATTTGGCGACCAGCCGCTTCAGCCCGCCAGCGTCCTTCTGGCGCGACACCAGCACCGCATCCTGGGTCGCCACGATCACCAGATCGTCAACGCCCTCCAGTGCCACCAGCGCCTTGTCGGTCGAAACATTGCAGTTGCGCGAGTCCTCGAAGACCGCGGCGCCCTGCGCGGAATTGCCGTCCGCATCCTTTTCCGACAATTCCCAGACCGCATACCAGGAGCCGACGTCGGACCAGCCGCAGGAGACCGGCACCACGGCGGCCCGCGAGGTCTTCTCCATCACGGCGTAATCGATCGAGATCGCCTTGGCCGATGCAAACGCATCCGGCTCGAGCGTGACGAATCCGAGATCCCGCCCGGCCTTGGTCACGGCGTCACCGATCGCCTCTACGCTCTTTGCGTCGACGCTGCGGTATTCCTCGAGCAGAACTGAGGCGCGGAACATGAAGTTTCCGCTATTCCAGAGATAGCCCGATTTGACATATTCGGCCGCGGTCGCGGAATCCGGCTTTTCGACAAACTTCGCAACCGCGCGAACATCCACGGCAACCGCGTCACCGGGGCTGATATAGCCATATTCGGTGGCCGCGCGCTCCGGCTTGACGCCGAAGGTCGCGATACGGCCGGCCTCCGCCGCAACGAGCCCGCGACGACAAGCGTTGACGAACGCCTCATTGTCCTGAACGACATGATCCGCCGCAAGCGCCAGCACCACGGCGTCGCTGTCGCGCATTTGGGCAAACACCGCACCGGCGGCGATCGCCGGGCCGGAATCCCGCCGCAATGGCTCGAGCAGGATGTCAGCCTCGATACCGATCTCAGCCAACTGCTCCAGCACCATGAAGCGATAGGAAGCGTTGGTGATGACGATCGGCCGTTCGAACAGCGTCGCGTCGGAGACGCGCTTCAGCGTATCCTGGAACGTGGAACGCGCGCCGAACAACGGCAGAAACTGCTTCGGCCGGACCTCCCTGGAGGCCGGCCAGAGCCGCGTCCCGGCGCCGCCGCACATGATCAGCGGAATGATTCGTCTGTCCATCGACGTCCCGAATTGTTCACCGTGAACCGCATCCGACCTGTCTTACCCGCCGCAAGCCCGGGGTCGCAATAGGCTTTTCAGCTATTGCCAGATCGGTATTAACGCCATACCAAAGCGGCGCGGCCAGGCGCCCGGCGTCCCGTTGCAAATGGTGTTCGACTTCGTCCTGAGCCATGGGAAACGCGGACGAGATGCGTCAGATTTTGTCCTCGATCGTTAAGATCCTGATCTCGGTGGCGCTGCTCTATCTCGCGCTCCGCAAGGTTAATCTCGCCGATCTCGCCTCCCGCATCGATGTCGCGAGCCTGGGCTGGATCGCGCTTGCGATCGCCGTGACCCTGCTGCAGATATTTCTCGGCGTGCTGCGGTGGCGCGAAGTCAGCGCCGCGTGCGGTGCCCCGCTGACGACGACGACGGCGCTGCGCTTCAATTTGATTGGAACCTTCTTCAATCAGACGCTGCCCTCCTCGATCGGCGGTGACGCCGTACGGCTGTGGCTGGTGGCCCGTGGCGGCGCCGGATGGCGCGCGGCGACCTATTCGATCTTCGTCGACCGGGCGATCGGCCTGATCGCCCTCGCGGTCATCATCGTGGCGAGCCTGCCCTGGAGCTATCGGCTGATCGGCGATCCGCGGGGCCAACTGGCGCTGTTGCTGGTCGACTTCGCCGCGCTGGCCGGAGGCGTGGGATTTCTCCTGCTCGGCGTGCTGCCTTGGCCTTGGCTGAAACGGTGGTGGGGTACGCATCATCTCCATGCCTGCTCGCGGATCGCGGACGGGGTGCTGTTCAGCGCCAAGCACGGGCCGAAGGTCACCGCGCTCTCGCTGGTCGTGCATGTGCTCACCGCCGTCATCGCCTGGTGCGTGGTCAAGTCGATCGCCGCCCCCATCGGCTTTGGCGAAGTCTTTCAGCTGGTGCCGCCCGTCGTGCTGATTACCATGTTGCCGATCTCGATCGCGGGCTGGGGCGTGCGCGAGGCCACCATGGGCCTGGCATTCGGATATGCAGGCCTGGCGACCACCGAGGGCGTGAACGTTTCGCTGTTGTACGGCGCGGTGTCTTTTATCGTCGGCGCGCTCGGCGGACTGGTCTGGATCCTAAGTCCCGAGAAACTGGCCAAGGGCGCGGCGCCGATCGAGTTGCCCAAGCAAGAGACATTGGTGTAGCCGGTTGCGGAGACGGCACACAATCCGGTTCACGTCCGGACGGCTCTTTGAACTCGACGTCAGGGCAGAAGATGCAAGGCCATCCTACGCGAAACGACCGGCACCCACACGTTTTGGAAGCCCTTGCCCAAAACCGTCCGAACGGTAGCTTGGCCGCATCAGGTGCCGGGGTTGTCGTGGCAGGCGCGCATCAGCCCGCAAAGATCGCAAATTGTGGCCTTGGCCGAGCCGATTGCCAATCGAGATCGTCATGAAGATCAGCGTCGTCACGGCGAGTCACAACTCCGAGGCCACGATCGGTCTCACGATCGAATCCTTTCTTGCACAGCACTATCCCGAAAAGGAGATGCTGGTCATCGACGGGGCGTCCAGCGATGCGACTCTCAAAATCGTCGAGTCGTTCGGATCAAACGCGATCCGCGTATTCTCCGAACGGGACAAGGGCGTCTACGACGCCATGAACAAAGGCCTTCGGCTGTTCGAGGGCGACGTCGTCGGTTTTCTCAATTCCGACGACACGTTTCACGACCGCGAGGTGCTCTCCGACATCGCCGCCGCCATGCAGGAAGCCGACATCGTCTATGGCGACCTCAACATGGTCAGCGATCACCACACCAAGCGGCTGGTCCGTTTGTGGCGCGGCGGAACGTTCCGGCGCTATTCGTTTCAACTCGGCTGGGTGCCGCCACATCCGACCTTCTATATGCGCAAGGAGGTCGCGCAGACGGTCGGCGAGTACGACCTCAGCTACGTCACGACAGCGGACTACGACTACATGCTGCGCGCGCTCGCGCTCAACAGCTTCCGGGTGCGGTATATTCCGCGCGTGATCGCCGACTTCCAGATGGGGGGCATCAGCACCCGCGGCCTGGGCGTCACCATCAGGGGCAACCTGGAATGCCTGCGGTCGCGCCGGGCGCATTTCAACGCCCCGATCGTCGACGCGGCGTTCTTTCTGCGCTTTGCCCGGCGCGTTCTTCAGCTTCGCTGATCAGGACCGCGCGAGCCGCGGCTGCAATTCCTCGACCGTTCCATTGGGCCCGAATTCCGGCACAGCATCCTTGAGGACGGTCTTGATCGTGATGGCGTCGTTCTTGTCGATCGCCTGCTCGAGCGCCGCGATCCACTTGCGCATCGCCAGCATCGGCGGCTCGTTGGTCTTGGCCGCCATGACGCCGGCAACGCCGATCTCGACGGGCGGCTCTTCGCTCGCGAACAGAATTTCGTTCAGCCGCTCGCCGGGCCGTATCCCCGTAAACACGATATCGATGTCATGGCCCGGCTGCAGGCCCGACAGGCGGATCATGCGCTCGGCCAGTTCGACGATCTTGACCGGCTGGCCCATATTGAGCACGTAGACCGAGACGTTAGCCCGCTCCGCCGCCAGCGCGTGGCTCGCCGCGGAGATCACGAGATCGCAGGCTTCACGAATGGTCATGAAATACCTGACCATCTCGGGATGGGTCACGGTGACGGGCCCACCGGCCTCGATCTGCGACTTGAATTTCGGCACCACCGAACCGTTCGACGCGAGCACGTTGCCGAATCGCACCGAGATCAGCCGCATCCTTCGCTTGGGCGAAGGCTGCGACGCCAGATCACGATCGAGCGCCTGGCAGTACATTTCCGCGAAACGTTTGGTCAGGCCAAGCATCGAGACCGGCTCGATCGCCTTGTCGGTCGAGATCATCACCATCGCCTCGGCGCCAGCCGCCAGCGCTGCGTCGGCGACGTTGATGGACCCGAATATGTTGGTCTTGACGCCTTCGCTCCAGTCGCGCTCCAGGATCGGGACGTGCTTCAGCGCCGCGGCATGAAAGACGAGGTCGGGCTTGAATTCGCGCATCAGCCGATGGATGCGCTCGCGATCGCGAATATCGGCAATTCGCCCCTCGATAACCGCCTTGCCCTGCGCGCCGAGCGCCTCGGTAATCGCATAGAGCGCGGGTTCGGAGTTTTCCAGGACCAGGAGCCTGGCCGCGCCGAATGTCACGACACGGTTGCAGATTTCCGAGCCGATCGAGCCGCCGCCGCCAGTCACGATCACTGACTTGTTCTTCACCAGGGATTCCAGCCGCGCATGGTCGATATTTTCACTGGGGCGCAGCAACAGATCCTCGACCGCGACCGCCGTCAGCCGCGGAGCGTCACCGCTCTCGAGCGACGGCAGCCGGCTGACGATCAATCCAAGCCGTTTCGCGCGCATCAGGACCGATTCGGGGCGCGCGTCGGGATCGAAGGCCGAAGGCGTCATCACCACGCGCGCGATCGGTTTGTTGCGCCGTGCGAAATCGGCGATGACATCCTCGACGTCGTCGATGCCGCCGAGCACAGGAATATTGCGAATGAGCTGGCCGCGGTCCGAACTCGAAGGGGACAGCAGGCCGACGGGCCAGATCCGCTTCACCGCGCCGCTTTCAATGCCACGCAGCAGGATTTCGGCGTCCGCCGCGCGGCCGATCAGCAAGGTGGGAGAGGCGTCTTCCACCCGTGCATGGTGGCGCACGCGGGTATAGCGGAAATAGCGATAGGCAAAGCGCAGCGCGCTCAGAAACGACACCTCCAGGAACCAATAGAGGACGATCGTCACCTTGCCGAGAAAGAAGACGCCGTGAACGTTCGGCGCGACCAGGACATAGTCGAGCACCAGCAGCGCGGCCGTCAGCGCGGTGGCCACCCGCAGGATGTTGAGCGCATCGGGAAGCGAAATGAATCGCCATTTCGTGGTGGTCAGGTTGAACAGGTAGGAAACGACGACGCTGAAGACGAGGAAGTAAGGCAGGATGCGCAGCAACAATGGCAGGCGTTCATAGAAGTACGGGCCGCCCTCGAAGCGCAGATAAAAAGCCGCAAACAATGCCGCCGCCGTCGCAACGACGTCATGCGCGGCGATCAGGAAATTGCGCAAAGTGAGATGCGAGAAACGCGTCATTCAATAGCCGATGGGTCGAAAATCCGGGTTACGACAACCTTGCCGCGCTGCTGATAGCCCATCTCGCCTGCCCTTGCCAGCCGTTGGCTGCCCAGCCTGTTAGGAACTCACGACTTCCCCGGTGCGCTCGGCCGGACGCCCCTTCAGCACCATTCCGCCGGCGACGCCGACGCCAAGCACATACATCCAGCCTTCGTGGAAATCGAAGATGTGAGAATTGAACAGCGAGGTGAAAATATTCTGTACGACGACCAATAGCCCGATCCAATTGGCCGGGCCGGCGCCGCGAAACAGCAACAGATGCAAAAGCCACATCGCGTAGAGCACGACGACGCCGACCGTTCCCCACTGCACAGCCACATTGAGCGTCTGGTTATGCGGGTTGCCGATCACCCGGCTCGCCGCGAGCCCGGCAGGCCCGGTCGCAGCCTGCTCGAAAAGGCCCCGGGTCGAGCCGGTGCCGTGGCCGACCACGGGAGCCTCGGCAAAAAACCGCAGCGACTTGCGCCAGTACTCCAGCCGCTCTCCGATCGAGGTGGAAGCCCCCTGCTCGCTGTAGCGCTGATAATCGCTGCCAAATGTCATGATCGTCCCTTGCAACTGCGGCGAGGAGGTCCAGGCGACCGCCGCGACCACGGCGGCCGCACAGAGGATCATCAGATTGGTCCGCCATTTCAGATGCACCAGGCCGAACACCGCCAGCATGATCGGCATGGTGACCAGTGCGGTTCGCGACACGATCACGAATGCCATGGTGGCGACGAAGCTCAGGGAAAGCGCGCCAAGCAGCAGCGCCGGCCAGATCCTCCTGCCGCGCAACAGCATGATGATCGGATAGGCCAGCGCCACGGCGCATAAGGCGAATTCCTGGCTCTGATCGATATAGTTCTTCACGAAGATGCCGCGCGCCGCCTCGTCCGGCGGCTTCAGCGACAGGCCCGGATGAAACGCGACGGCCCACGACATCGGCACCATCAGCGCGCAGGACGCCAAAAAGGCGATGAAGACCGCAACGCCGCGCTCGGAGCGCTCGAAATGATAGAATAGAAGCGGCAGCACCAGGAGCTTCGCGGCCGGAGAAACTGCGTAGACCCGGGCCCCCCAGGCCGCGTCTGACCATAGCGTTCCGACCAGCGCCAGCACAAACAGGCCGATCGGCACCGCGCTGACCGGGCGTCTCAGCGACCGCCAAAGTGCCGCGACATCGAGGAACGGCGCCATCGCCGCCAGCATCGCGATGGCGAACACCGCCACCAGCGACGTCGACCAGGGCAGCACGATCGCGAGCAGGATCGCGAAGACATCCACCACGCCGATCCACGCGGCCGGCCGGCGCCACAGCCGGGCAGAAGGCGCCACGGCCGGATGTCCGTCGATCGCCGTCACCGCCAGCCTCCCCGCGTACGTTTCACGAGCCGCGTCGTGCGGAAGTCCGGCAAACCGTCAAAATCGAACATCTGCATCCGTCACATTGCGGCATCAGCGATAGCGATCGGCACGATCGAGGTAGCCTTTGACGTAAAGCCCGACCGCGTCTTCCAGCGGGGTAAAACCGCCATTATAGCCGGCGCCATGGAGTCGATCGACTTCGCTCTCGGTGAAGTACTGGTAGCTGCCGCGGATCTGTTCCGGCATGTCGATATATTGGATATTCGCCCCTGTGCCGAGCGCGGCGTAGGCCGACAGCATCAAATCCTTGAAACTGCGCGCCTTGCCGGTGCCGACATTGAAAAGCCCGCTGACGGACGGGGTCGCGAGCAGCCACATCACCACCCGCACCACGTCGTCGACATAGATGAAATCGCGGCGCTGGTCGCCGTCCGAGATGCCGTCGCGATGGGATTTGAACAATTGCACGACGCGGCCGGACTTGATGTCGTCGAACCGCCGCGCCAGCACGCTCATCATCGTGCCCTTGTGGTATTCGTTGGGGCCGAACACGTTGAAGAATTTGAGGCCCGCGCATTGCGGCGGCAGCTTGTCGCCGCGCTCGATCCGCGCCGCGACCGCCATGTCGAACAAATGTTTGCTCCAGCCGTATAGATTCATCGGCCGCAACGTCTTCAGCGCCGCAAGCGAGGGGTCGTCGGAAAAGCCTTGCGCGCCGTCGCCATAGGTCGCGGCCGAGGACGCATAGATGAACGGCGTCGAACTCGCGGTGCACCAGTCCAACAGCCGCATCGACAGCCGAAAATTGCTTTCGATGACGAGATCGCCATCGGTCGCCGTGGTCTCCGAAATGGCGCCGAGATGAAGGACGGCGTCGAGCCGCCGGCCTTTCAGCCAGTCCGATAGCTCGCCGGGCGGCACGATATCGGCGAGCTGACGCTTGGCGAGATTGCGCCATTTGCCCTCGGAACCGAGCACATCGCAGACCACGACGTCGGCACGACCGGCGTCGTTCAACGCGGCCACGATATTCGACCCGATAAAACCGGCTCCGCCGGTCACCAGCAGCATTCCGTTCCTTGATACCGTTTGTTGAACCGTGCGAGGCCTTGCCTAGCGCATGAACCGGCAAAGTGTAAGCGGTTTGGCGAAGATCGTTCGGGCTCAAGCCCTTAGTCCGACACTTTCAGATCAAGTCTGGCCGATCGCTACCTTAACCCTGAGGAACATTTTCTCGCTCGGACACTGGATGAACGCCGAGCGGGCGGCTTTACCTGACGACAGCGAGCGGCTACCGACAGATCAAGCACGGGCTAGGCAACCAAAGAGTGAATAATAATTCAGCAAATCCCGGACAGGCCGTGGACCCCGACGACACCAGTCCGATCCTGATCGTTCCCTATATGTGGATCGGCGATTTCGTCCGCGGCCATACGGTGGTGCGGGTATTGAAGCAGCGCTGGCCGAACCGCCCGGTCGATCTCCTGACCACCTCTCTGTGCGCCCCGCTGGTCGAGTATATGCCCGGCGTGCGCGCCGGCGTGGTGTGCGACCTGCCGCGCAGCCGGCTGGCGCTGGCCAGGCAATGGCGCCTGGCGGCGCAGTTTCGAGCGCGGGGCTACCGGACGGCGCTGGTGCTGCCCCGGACCTGGAAATCGGCCCTGGCGCCGGCCCTGGCCGGGATTCCGGAACGGATCGGGTTCATCGGCGAGGCCCGCTTCGGGCTGCTCAACCGGTGGCGCCGGGGCGAGAACGCCCTGCCCCGCTTCATCGACAAGAATGCCGCGCTGGCGCTGCCGGATGGGGCGCCGCTGCCGCCAGCATGGCCGGTGCCGCAGCTTCGGGTGACCGGCGCCGAGACCGACCAGTGGCGGCAGGCCAACGGGCTTGGCGGCGGCAAGGCCATCGCGCTGGCACCCGGGTCGGTCGGCGCCTCCAAGCGCTGGACCTATTATCCGGAGGCCGCGCGGCTTTTCGCCGAAAAGGGCCTCGACGTCTGGGTGGTCGGCGGCCCCGGCGAAAAGGCCCTGGCGGCCCAAATCGTTGCCGCCGGCGGGCCGCGCGTCCGAGATCTGACCGGGACCAACTTGCGCAACGGCATGATGGCGATGGCGGCGGCCCGGCTTGCCATTTCCAACGACTCCGGCCTGATGCATATCGCCGCCGCGCTGGGCACGCCCACCATGGGCATTTTTGGCCCGACCAGCCCCTATCATTGGGCGCCGCTGAACGGCCTCGCCTCCACGGTACAGACCAAGACCCAGGTGCCGTGCCAGCCCTGCCACAGCCCGGTCTGCCGCATGAACGATCACCGCTGCATGCGCGACATTCCGGCATCCGACGTCGTTGCAGTCGCCTTGCGCGGTCTCGCCGAGGCGAGAACATGACCTGGAATTGCGCAAACGCCGCGTGGTAACAATTCACCCGCTGTCGACGAGGCCGTTACCATTAACGGGATTTGCGAGTTGCAAGCGCGGGGCGTCGCGATATCTAAAACGCCGAGCAGAACGCCAAGGTAAACGCCAAGTCAGTGACAAGTCAGTGAGCAGCATGGTTTCCACCGCTTCGACGCCCCGTCCCGCCGCCTTTCTCGACCGCGACGGCGTAATCAATCACGACGACGGCTATGTCGGCACGCGGGACCGGATTCGCTGGATGCCGAACGCGGCCAAGGCGGTCCGCAGACTCAACGAGGCCGGATATTTCGTGTTCTTCTTCACCAACCAGTCCGGCGTGGCGCGCGGCTTCTTCACCGAGGACGATCTCAACGCCCTGCACAGCTGGATGCTCGCCGAACTGTGGACCGAGGGCGCGCTGATCGACGATATCCGGTATTGCCCACACCACCCCGAGGGATCGGTGGCCGGCTTTCTCGAGGATCATCACTGGCGCAAACCCGCGCCCGGCATGATCCACGATCTGATGCAGCATTGGCCGGTGCGCCAACAGGGCAGCTTCGTGATCGGCGACCGCGCCTCGGATATCGAGGCCGCAGAGGCCGCCGGCCTGCCGGGATTTCTGTTTGCCGGCGGCGACCTCGATGCGTTCGTCGCCGACGTGATGGCTCAGACCAGCGTCCGATAAAGTTCTGCGATCCGATTGGCCTCGGCGTCGAGGCTGAATCTCTCCGCAACCCGCGCCCGCCCCCGCGCGCCCATCGCGGCCGCTCGGGCCGGTTCGCGCATCAAGGGCTCCAGCGCGGCCACCAGCGCCTCGGCGTCGCCCGGCGGCGTCAGCACGCCAGTGACCCCGTCCTCCACGACCAGTTCGGCGGCGCCCGCCCGCGACGCCACCAGCGCCGCGCCGGCCGCCATCGCCTCGATCAGCGTCAAGCCAAACCCCTCGTTGCGGGAGGTGAAGGCGTAGATCGTCAATCGCCGGTACCAGCGCTGCACTTCCGCGATGTCGAGTTCGCCGGTGATGACGATGCGCGGCTGTAGCCCCGCCGCCGCGATCCGCTGCTTCAGTTCGTTGGCGAACGCGGTCTGTTCGACCGTGATCGCGCCGACCAGCACGGCGGTGAAATCAGGATAGCGCGGCAACAGCCTGCACATCGCCTCGACGAACACGTCGCTGCCCTTCTGCGCCCGCACCCGGCCGAAACAGCCGATCGCGTAACGCCCGGGCAAGCCGCTTTCCGCGAACGCCGCCGCGCGATCGGCCGGCGGCGCATAGACATCGGTATCGACGCCGTGCGTGATCACGGTTGCGCTGCGCTTGAGGTAGGACGCCGAGAGTTCGCTGGTCGCGATGATGGCGTCCATCCGCCGGATCAGCCATCGCGTGGTCCAGCTATGGTGCCGCTGCGCGGCGGAGGTGAACACCAACTTCAGCGGCCAGCCGAGACCACGCAGCACGACGCCTGCGATCATCTCGTTGTTGCGCCGCGCATGCCAAATCAGCGGCGTAGCCCGGCGCCACAATTTGAAGAGCTCAGCCACGCCCATCCGCGCGATGCCGGGCGGCGCGTCCGAACCGAACCATGCGGCGCGGAACAGTTTCGCCAGTTTCGGCGCGACCATGCGGTTGGTCGCGGTGACGCCGGAATAACGCCGATGCAGATTGGGCACGATCAGTTGCAGATCGTCGGCAACAGGACTCTCGGCAATAGGCGTCTCGACAATATCGGTCTCGACTTGCACTCCAGGCGCTCCGTTTGGCGCCCTCCCTATACGCAACATTAAGCATAGCCGCCAGTTCGCCCGCGCCGAAAACACTGTCTTCACCGCCGACCCGATAGCATCGCGGCCTCATCGGAGGACAGCTAAGAGCATGACCGTGCTTGTCACCGGCGGCGCCGGTTATATCGGAAGTCATATGGTTCAGGCGCTTCACGAGGCGGGCGAAAGCGCCGTCGTGATCGATAATCTGTCGACCGGCTTCTCCCATTTCGTGCCCGACAGCGTGCCGCTAATCGTCGGCGACGCCGGCGACGAGACGCTGGTCGGCAACGTCATCGCGCAGCATGACGTGAAAAGCATCATTCATTTCGCGGGCTCCGTCGTGGTGCCGGATTCGATGCGCGATCCGCTGGCCTATTACCGCAACAACACCATGACGACGCGCAGCCTCTTGAACGCCGCGGTGAACGGCGGCGTCAACCGCTTCATCTTTTCGTCGACCGCCGCCGTCTACGGCAATCCGGACCAGGTGCCGGTGCCCGAGAACGCGCCGACCCGGCCGATGTCGCCCTATGGCTCATCGAAGCTGATGACCGAAATCATGCTGCATGACGTGGCCTCCGCGCACGACATGAGCTATGTCGTGCTGCGCTATTTCAATGTGGCGGGCGCCGATCCGCTGGGCCGCATCGGCCTTGCGACCGTCGGCGCGACGCATCTTCTCAAGATCGCGGTCGAGGCCGCGACCGGGCAGCGCGCCAAGATCGACGTGTTCGGCACCGACTATCCGACGCCCGACGGCAGCTGCATTCGCGATTTCATCCATGTCAGCGACCTCGCGCAGGCGCATCGGGCGGCGCTGTCCTATCTGCGCGATGGTGGCACCTCCGTGACCTTGAACTGCGGCTATGGCCGCGGCTACTCCGTGCTCGAAACCATCGAGGCGGTTAAGCGTGTGTCGGGGCGGAATTTCGCGGTCCAGTACGCGCCGCGGCGGCCCGGCGACATCATGACCATGGTCGCCGACACCGGCCGCATCCGCAGCCTGCTGGATTGGACGCCCCGATACGACGATCTCGAGACCATCGCCACCCACGCGCTGGCCTGGGAATGGAAACTG
>Ga0137412_10001392_pt1 | contig 18749 bp, 18 predicted proteins | sample CZODoug2_1_16fun_FD_122160 | JGI IMG/M metagenome (GOLD analysis project Ga0137412, IMG submission 122160) | Vadose zone soil fungal communities from Angelo Coast Range Reserve, California, USA - CZODoug2_1_16fungal (Hybrid Assembly) | ecosystem: Environmental > Terrestrial > Soil > Vadose zone...
GATGCGCGAATGCGCCGTGAACTATCTGCGACACCGCGAACCCCGCGGCGAGGTCGTCTCAATTCCCTGGCTCGATGACTTCCGGCTGCAAGGCTATTTTTTGCCCGCGCGCGCCGCGGGAGATCAACTTCTGGCTAAACTCAAAGCGGGCGGCATCGATGACGCTCTGGAAATGCCCGGCCCGAATGACGGCTCGGTGATCTCGCTCGGCCTGTACAGCGAGTCGAAGCGGGCGCAGGCCCGGGTTGCCCAAGCTCAGGCGTTGGGGTTCAATCCTGGAATCGCCGACCGCAAGCGTACCGGCAATGTGTACTGGATTGACATCGATTTGAAACCGACGGACAGCTTATTGAACCCCGCCGACTTGCAGAGTGAAACCGGGCGCATCGTACGGCTTGAAGTGAAGGGTTGTCCGGCGTCCGGGCCTTCGCCGTGAATGCCCGCGACGTGATCTTGAGGTGCATCTGTGCCGTCGGCGCCGTGATCGGCTACGGGTGTCTCATCGCGTTCTTGTATCTCGTCGGACTGCAAAGCTATCTGTGGTTCCGCGACGGCGAGTGGACCCACATCGGCATGAGCGATGGGCTGCGCGTGGGCCTGGTGCACTGCTGCGTCAAGGACGGCGACACGGGCCGGCTCGCCGCGTTCATTCACTGGCTGGTGGCACCGGTGAACTGGCTCGGCATGCACAAGGTATTCGAGGTCGTTCCAGCGTCGCTTGCCGTGTTCGCGATGAGCATCGCCGGCAATTGCCTGTTCATTTATTGCCGGGACCGCCTCGACAGACGTTGAGCGGGCCGCGATGGGAATGCTACTGCCAATCAAGACGCTGCTGAGGGGGCTGATTCTTCCGCCCGCCGGGCTGATATTGCTGGCGTTTCTCGGCGTAATCCTGCTCAAGCGCCGCCCGCGGCTGGCACGCGCCTGCCTGATACTCGCCCTCGGCTCCCTGTGGCTGCTGTCGACGCCCGTGGTTTCCGATGCCTTGGAGCGCCTGGCCGAACGCTACCCACCGCTGGATCTGCGAAGTACCGCCGGCGCCCAGGCGATCGTGATCCTGGGCGGCGGCGGGTTGCGCGTCGTCGCGCCGGAATACGGCGGTCCGGCCGCCGAACCCTTGATGCTCGAGAGGCTGACCTATGGCGCCTATATTGCCGGCAAAACGGGTCTGCCCGTTCTGGTGACGGGCTTTCACATGGAGGCAGTCGCGATGCGCGACACGCTGCTGCGCAATTTTGGCATACGCGCGCGCTGGGTCGACGATGCGGCCTATGACACCTTTCAGAACGCGCGCAATTCCGCGCGCCTGCTCGCAGCCGACGACATTCATCGCGTCGTTCTGGTTACGCACGCCGCCCATATGTGGCGCTCGGTGCATGAGTTCACCGCCGCGGGCGTCGAGGTGGTGCCGGCGCCGGTGGGTGTGCTCGCCACCCGCGACTTCGGAGTGTCGGGCTTCGTACCGACCCCCGGCGCCTTGATGCGGGCACATGCCGCGCTCTATGAATTGCTGGGCGAGCCGGTGCGGGCGTTTCTCGAGGTCACCCATCTGCGCCGGCATTGAGGCGTGGGCGTCACGTCTCGGGGGAGAAGAAAGACGTCATGACCGCGGTGATCGCGAGTACCGCAGCGATCAGGACATACTCGGCGGCCACCGAACGGCGAAACCACAAGCCACTTTGCACCGGCCCGTGGACCAGGGCCGGACCGAGCCGCCACTTGTTCGCGGCGGCAAATCCCATCAGTACGGCGAAACCGACGACTTTGGCGATGAGCAGTCTCCCGTACGGCTCGTTCAAGGCCGACACGTTCGGCAGCAACAAAACGGCCATGACGATTCCGGCCAACAAAATCACAGGCACGAGCCAGGTCGCGACAGCGGTGAACCGTTCGATGATGTCCGAAGCCTGGGCGGGTGTTTCCCGCAGACTCGCCGTATACAACGGCCACAACGCGCCGAACCAAAATGCCACCACCACGAGGTGGAGCATCAACAGCGCCGCCAATGCTGCTCGATGCACGTTCACGGCGGTGTGTCCCGTGAGTGTGAACGCACCGGTGGCGAGTACGGCTCCGCCGGCTGCGAGGATGGTCCCGCGAACGCCGGCATTCCGAAGCCCCACGGCAATGAGCAGCAGCCCCAGCAGCCGGCATATCAAAGCCGCACGGGCCGGAGAATTCCACGCCATCCCCTGCAGAGCCGGGTCCCACATGCCGGACATTTCTCCTGCCATCCGCGCAGCCTCCATGGCGTAGTGCGCGGCGACCAATACGATGGCTGCGACCGCCGCCGCCTGACCCAGGCGATGCACCTCAGCCCGCGAGCTTGCGAGCCGGCGACCGAAGATCGCGACAAAAATCGCGACTCCGGCCGCTTGCAACAGCAGGACGAAACTCAACGCGCGAAGGATGACTGAGATGACGTCCGGCATTTCCCGCACCCCCCTCAGTGTTGTACGGGGCGATCGGCCGGGTGGTCCGGCGCGTGTTCCGCGGCCAGCGTGAAATGCAGAGTGCCCGACATCACGTGGCCGTCATCGCTCAGCACGTGCCAGCTGACCGAGTAGGCCCCGGGCGCCAGTGGCGGAAGAGGAACGGAGATCTGCTGCGCGGCGGCGGTGGACGGCGGTTGCAGCTTCCGCTCCGCCTCATTGTCCTTCTGAATCGATAAGGCGGTCAGCCGCGCGGCTTCCGAGAAGCTCAGCACGAGGTGGGTGGGTGATGCGGTGATCACGCTGTTATCCGCCGGATTCGACTTCTGCAGATGGGCGTGGGCGCTTGCGGTGACCGCAATCATTGCCAGGACAGGACCGGACAGGAGCGACAGGATCTTCATGCGAATCTCCGGAGGGTGAGTGATGGATTGATGCCGACCTAAAACCACGCGCGCAGGCCGGCGACGAACTGCACGTCGCTCGCGTCCCCGCCGGATTCCCGCATGAGGTCTGCGGTTCTCCCGAAACTGCGCGACCAAACGACACCGATGTAGGGCGCAATCTCCCGCCGCACTTCGTAGCGTAGACGCAGGCCGATCTCGAGATCGGACAAGCCAGAGCCCAGTTGACGCGCCGGATCCGCTTTGCCGTACAGGTTGGCTTCGCCTTCCGGCTGCAGTATCAACCGCTGTGTGAGGAGCAAGTCGTATTCCGTCTTGAGCCTCGCCGCCGTGCGCCCCGCCTCGCCGACATAGAACGTCGCCTCGGTGTCGAACCAATAAGGCGCGAGGCCCTGGACACCGAGCGCCGCCCAAGTGCGCGCAGGACCCGCGCCGAAATCTTGGCGTCCGCCGGCCTGCAGACTCCACCAGCGCGCGACAGTATGGTCCCACAGCACGTCGGCGCGGGCGTTCTGCGTCGTGCCGCCGACGCGTTCGCCCTCTGATCTCAGCCACACCTTGTCGTTGTCGCCGCCGTACCAGCCCTCCGCATCCCACGCCGCCGCATTGCCTGCGGCGGCATCGCGCCACTCGAGCTGATCAAAGAGAACTTTGTGCGTGCGCGCGGTGTCGTCCATTTGCATCATCGCGGCCATCTCTGGGTACGGCATGTCACCCATCGAATGCTGCGGCGGGTCGGGCGGCACATGCGCCGCTTCGCTCGCGGTCCCGTCGTCGTTGGGCATCGGTGCGGCGGGAGGTTGCGCCAGTGCGCTTGCGCCTGCCATCAGCCCCAAGGCGCCGTATAAGAGGGCCATCCTGGTGCGAGTCAGCTTGGTGCGAGCCTTCCTGCTGCGAGTCAGCATGACTACGCCCCCTGTTTCGAGAAACGCCCGACATGCACTTCGCGAAACATGCCCGCTTCCATGTGATACAGGAGATGGCAGTGATACGCCCACCGGCCGAGCGCATCGGCGGTCACCCAATAGGCCAGACGTTGCCCCGGCTGCACGATGATGGTGTGCTTGCGGACCAGAAATTCTCCTTTCTCCGACTCCACCTCGCTCCACATGCCATGCAGATGAATGGGGTGATGCATCATGCTGTCATTCACGAGCACGAGGCGCAGGCGTTCGCCGTGGTTGAATCGCAAGGGCTCGCTTTCCGAGAACTTCCGGCCGCTGAATGACCACACGAAGCGTTCCATGTGGCCGGTGAGATGGAGTTCGATATCGCGGCCTGCAGGGCGGTGATCGATCGGGCCACCGAGCGTGTGCAGGTCCGCGTAGGTGAGGACGCGGCGGCCATTGTCGCGCAGGCCAACGCCCGGATCATCCAGGCGGCTCTGCGGCTGCAAGGCGATGGAATCGACATCGGGACCGTACTCGGCCGGCACGTGATTCGGCGCCGCGTTCATGGCATCACCCTCCGGGCCGCCACCGTGACCCATTGCGCCATGATCCATACCCTGCACGTTGCCCTTGTCGTGGCCCATGCTCATACCCGGCATGTTGCCCCTGTCGCGGCCCATGCTCATACCCGGCATGTTGCCCTTGTCGCGGCCCATGCTCATACCCATGTCCATCATGGTGAGCAGCGGACGGGGATCGAGGGCCGGCACTTCCGCCTGCATTCCCGGTTGGGGCGCCAGCGTGCCGCGCGCATAACCCGTGCGGTCGAGCGACTGCGCGAAGATCGTGTACGCGCGATCGTCCGTGGGCTCCACGATCAGGTCGTACACCTCGGCCGTCCCGATGCGGAACTCATCGACGGTGACCGGCTCCACGTCCTGTCCGTCGGTGGCCACCACGGTGAGCTTCAGCCCGGGAATGCGCACATCGAAGATGCTCATCGAAGATCCGTTGATGATGCGCAGCCGGACCTTCTCGCCGCGCCGGAACAGTCCCGTCCAATTGCCGGCCGGGGTGCTGCCGTTCAAGAGGTAGGTGTAGGCGTGTCCGGACACATCCGCGAGATCCGTGGGGTCCATGCGCATCTGTCCCCACATCTGCCGATCGGCGATTGTCGGTTTCAAGCCTTGCCGGCGCACATCGTTGACGAAATCGCCCACCGTATGCCGATTGAAATTGAAATAGTTGCTTTGGCGCTTGAGAGTTCGATAGATATGCTCGGGGTCGAGATCCGTCCATTCCGACAGCAACACGACGTGTTCGCGGTCGGCGCGGTGCCGCTCGCCTCGCCGAGGCTCGATGACGATGGGGCCATAGAGCCCCGTCTGTTCCTGGAACCGCGAATGACTGTGATACCAGTAGGTGCCGGATTGGTTGACTTTGAAGCGATAGACGTAGGTCTCGCCCGGCTCGATGCCGCCGAAGCTCAATCCCGGCACGCCGTCCATATCGGCGGGGAGAATGATTCCATGCCAATGGATCGAGCTCGGTGCAGACAGCCGATTGGACACGCGTAGCGTGATGGCATCGCCTTCGCGCCACCGCAACAGCGGCGCGGGGAGTCGTCCATTCACGACCGTGGCCATTCCCGGCTGACCCGTGAAATTCACCGCCAGTGCGCCAATCTCCAAGTTGAATTCAGTCCCGGGCTGCGTGGCGCCCGCGTCGCCCACGTTCCTCGCGGCTGTCGACTCGGTGCCCGCGGTCCAGCCCATGCGGCCTGCGCCGACGACAGCCAGCGCACCGCCGCCTGCCAGGCCCTGGACGAAGCGGCGCCTCGAATGGCTCGCAGGCCCCGACGTTGAACGAGATCGATGCATCGAAATTCCTCGGTACAAACCCCGATCAAGGGCTGCGGCAAGCCCATCAGGCGCCCGCAGGCCACCGAAGCCAATCTATCCGACTACAATGGTAATTCGTTTCGGCCGGTCCCAAAGAGGTATGACATGCGAACTCTGCAAATCGTAGGCGCCATCTTGATCGCGGCAGGACTATTCGTGCTCATCAAGGCGCCGACCTACTCGAGCGACAAGAGCGTGTTAAAAATCGGGGACGTCGAGGCGAGGGTGGCGCAGGAACATGCGATTCCGCCGTGGGTGGGCGGCGTCGCCTTGGCGGCCGGAGTGGCGGTGATCGTGGTCGGGGCGCGCAAGCCATAGGGCCTCGGAATCATGACCTGAACAGGGCCTCGGTATCCTGGCCTGAAAAGGGCCCCGGTATTATGGCCTGAAATCACTTGGCCAGTTTGTCACGCAGCAGAAGCAATTCGCGCCGCCGCGCCGCGGTGGTCTTGGGGTAGCTCAACTCGAGACTCTCCACGGTGTCGAGCACGATTCGAGATACGATCAGGCGGGCATTGAGTTTGTCGTCGGCGGGCACGACGTACCAAGGCGCGCGCCGAGTGCTGGTTGCCGTGAGGCACTTTTCGTAGGCCCGCATGTACTGCTTCCAGAATTTCCGTTCCTCGACATCGTCTGCGCTGAATTTCCAGTTCTTCTCCGGCTGATCGATGCGGTCGATGAACCGCTTGCGCTGCTCTTCTTTGGAGAGATGCAGGAAGAACTTGATGATCCGCGTGCCGTTGCGGTCCAAGTGTCTTTCCAAGTTCACGATGGAGCGGTACCGGTCGCGCCAGATGGACTGTAGGTCCGGGGCAGCGTCCGGCACGCCTTCGCCGAGCAGAATCTCCGGATGCACCCTGGCGATCAGCACCTCCTCGTAGTAGGAACGGTTGAAAATGCCGATCCGTCCGCGCTCGGGCAAGTCGCGGGTGGTCCGCCAAAGAAAGTCGTGCTTCAATTCGGCTGCGCTCGGATGTTTGAAACTGAACACCTGGCAGCCCTGCGGGTTGACTCCCGACATCACGTGTTGAATGGCGCCGTCCTTGCCGGCCGCATCCATGGCCTGAAAGATCAACAGAACCGCATAACGGTCCGACGCATAGAGCAGCTCCTGTTGTGAACTGAGAGCCTTGACGTGTTTGCGCAGGAGATCCTGGTATTCCTCATCCGATCCGTAGGCGGGATCGACGCGCGTCGGCCACTCCTTCAGATGGACCTTGGTGCCCTCGCGCACTCGAAAATCGTTGGATTTGATGTGCATCGATACTTCCGGGGTAGGTGTTTTCTGACATTCCCGACGACGCTCCTCGCTGCAGCTTAGCGGCGCTGTTGCTGCCCGTCATCTGCTTCTCTGTCTCGCGCGGCGGGTGGTTGGGCGGCGCGAGGGCTCGCAGTTCTGGCGATGATCCTATTGAACGCCTGCGTGGCCACCGGCGTGGGCGTCGATGGAGCCGTGGGAGTGGAGTACGACGCCGGGACGCGACCTTATCGGCCGGCGCCCGCGTCGCGGCCGACCCCGTCGATTCCAAGTCGTCCGCGGGGCACTAATGTCGAGGGCTTGCTGCGACGCAGCATAGAACGGCCGAGCGCTGACGGGAGGCCCTGTCCACGGGGCGGGCGGAAAGTCCTTGATGACGCTCAAGACGGGGGAGTCACGGCCGTTAGCAGTGCATGAACCCCGTGTGCATACAGGATCGACAATGAAAATCGCCGAGCACCTGCGCGACTTGCCGCTCCGCACGCAATTGATCTTGGTGTTCGCATTTCTGTCGATCGCGACCACCGCGATCTCCACAGTCACGCTGACTACCTTGTCCGGTCAGCGCACGGAGGCGGCATTGCGCGACAGGTCCGCCCGCCTCACACGCCGTCTGCAGCAGCAGTTGGAGCCGGTGGTCGCCTTTGATGATCATCTCGCCGCGCGCGAACTGTTCGGTTGGTATTCGAACGACCGAGAGTTGGATGGCATGGCGGTGTACGCCGAAAATGGCGAACTCATCGAGGCGCGCGGCATTCACCCTCAGAAATTTCGTTCCCTCGACGCGGACTCCCCGGCCGGCAAAGGGCATGTGGTTGCCGTCGCCGCCATCAAATCACGCGACGGACGCATCGGGCATCTCTATCTGAGTTTCTCCACCAAATCGATCGACGAGATGCAGAGTCACGACGCCTGGATCGCGGGCGGCATCGGCGCGTGTCTCGTGCTGTGCGCGCTGGTTCTCGCAGTGCGGATGTCGCGCCGCATTGCGCGCCGTCTGATCCGCATCGCGGACGCAGCCAATCGCATGGCGGCCGGCGATTCGTCGCGCACGTGCCTCGAGGACACGGCCGAGGATGAAATCGGCGCGCTCGCACAGTCCTTCAATGCGATGGTGTCGGAATTGAATCGTCTATCGGTCGAGCACCGGCGATTGGTGTCGACGGAACGAGAACGGCTCGAGTCTCTGGTGTCCGAACGTACCCAGGCGCTGGAACAGAGCCGCGAGATGTTCAGACTCATGGCGGAAAGCACCAATGCCGTTCCGTTCACTCTCGATCTCACGCACGGTTGCTTCACCTACATCGGCGCACAGGGCGTCGCCGACTCCGGCGTACCCGAATCCAAGTGGAAGGAACCCGGCGCTTTGGACGTCGTCATCCCCCGGGAAGCGAATCCCGACGTTCGCCGGCGCTTCGATGAATGTCGGGATGGCCGGTTCGAGTTCGTGGCGACGTTTTCACAACTCAACAGCCGACACCGAAGTGCGCTGGACCGGGACCTGCGAGTCGTCGACAGGCTCGAAAGTCCTGCGCGGCCTGATGCTCGACATCACCGAGGTGCGGCGCCTCGGCCGCGAGCTCTCCGCGGCCCAGAAACTCGAGTCCGTAGGCCGGCTGGCGGCGGGAGTTGCTCACGAGATCAACACCCCGGTTCAGTTCGTGTCCGACAACGTGCAGTTCGTACGCACGTCGCTGCCGGATATTGCGACCGTGATCAGCGCATACCGCAGCCTGCAGCAGACGGTGCAATCGGGAGGGGATGTCGAGTCGGCGGCCAGGCTGGCGGCTGAGGCCGAGAAGACCGCCGACATCGACTACATCATGGAGAACGCGCCGCCGGCGATCGAGAGTTCCATCGATGGTTTGGGACGCATCGCCACGATCGTGCGCTCGATGAAGGAATTCGCGCATCCGGATCATGGCGAGAAGAAGTTCGCCGATTTGAATCAAGCCATTCGCAGCACGCTCGTCATTGCCCGCAACGAATACAAGTACGTCGCCGAGATCGATACGCAATTCGGCGAGCTGCCGGCAGTACCGTGCTATTTGGGCGAGATCAACCAGGTGGTCCTGAACCTGCTGGTGAACGCGTCGCACGCGATATCCGATGTCGTCAAGGATTCCGGCAATCTCGGCAAGATCACGGTGTGTACGCGGATCGATGGAGACACGGTCGAGATTTCGATCGGGGATACCGGTACCGGAATCCCCGTAGCGGCGCGCGATAAGGTCTTCGATCCCTTCTTTACGACCAAAGAAGTCGGAAAGGGTACCGGGCAAGGGCTCGCCATTGCGCACAGCGTCGTCGTCAACAAGCATGGAGGCACCCTGCATTTCGAAACCGAAACCGGCAAGGGCACCACGTTCTTCATCCGCCTGCCGCTCGACGCGGCGGACGTGAAACAGGCGGCGGCGTAATGATTCGCATCCTATTCGTCGATGATGAGGCGGACGTGCTGCAGGGAATGCGCCGCACCTTGCGCGAAATGCGCCATGAGTGGAGCATGGAATTCGCGATGAGCGGCGCCGCCGCCCTCGAGGAGCTCGCAAAAACCCCGGCGGACGTCATCGTTTCCGACATGCGCATGCCCGGCATGGACGGTTGGGAGTTGCTGGGCGAAGTCAAGAAACTCTATCCGCAAACGGTCCGTTTGGTGTTGTCAGGCCATGCGGAAGCCAGTTCGATCATGCGTGCGGTCGGCACGGCGCACCAATATCTTGCCAAGCCCTGCGAGAGCGGGACCCTCAAGGCGGCGATTTCTCAAACGTATCGACTGCGGGATCTGCTGAGCAGCGACCGGCTTGCGCAGCTGGTCGGCCGTGTCGACACGTTGCCGAGCGCGCCGAAGGCGTTTCAAGAAATATTGGCGTGCCTGCAGCAGCCCAACGCGTCGGTTGCCGACGCCGGGAAGATCATCGGCCGCGATGTGGCGATGACCGCCAACGTCATCAAGCTGGTCAATTCGGCATTTTTTGGAACGCGGCAACCCGTCAGCACAGCCGATCGCGCGGTCGCTTACCTCGGATTGGATACGCTCGGCGCGCTGGTTCTGGGTCATGGCGTCTTCAAGAGCGGTGTGACGACCGGCGTCGAAGGCTTCAGTCTCGAACGGCTCTGGCAGCACAGCCTCGATGTGGCGGCCGCCGCCCGCATGGTGGCGCTCAGCGAAAAACTTCCCCCGCCGAAGGTCGACTCGGCGTTTCTCGGGGGCATGCTGCACGACGTCGGCAAGGTGGTGTTCGCCACGCGTCTGGGGGCGGGGTCCGACGGCCCCGCGGTGTCGGCCGAAGATGCGTTCGCACAGATGGAAGCGCATCATGCCGAGGTGGGCGCGTACCTCTTGGGCCTGTGGGGTTTCCCGAATTCGATCGTGGAAGCCGTGGCGTTTCATGAGTTGCCGAGCAAGGCGATGGCCGAGGGTCTGTCCGTGCCGGCGCTCCTGCACATTGCCGATCGATTGGTGCATCAGCGTAATCCGCAGAGTTCGGCGGTCGTACGCGAATTGGAACCCGGACTGCTGGAAGCTCTCGGACTCGCGGATCGCTGGCCCGTATGGCTGGCGGAGTTGAACTCGCTCGACTCGCCGGAAAAGCCGTCATGACCCGGGTTCTTTTCGTAGACGACGAACCGCAGGTGCTGGAGGGCATCCGATTGATCCTGAGAGTTGCCGAACCGTTCCGCGCAAGAGTACAGAAATGAAACCAAGCATCAACGCCACCATCCTTCTCGTCGACGACGAGCCCAATGTCACGGATGCGCTGAAACGCGCTCTGAGGCGCGAGCCGTACGAGATTCTGACGGCCATCTCCGGCCCCTCAGCCCTGGAGCTGCTCGAGCGCCACCACGTCGATGTGGTCATTTCCGATGAGCAGATGCCGGGGATGTCGGGGTCGGTATTTCTGTCGGCGGTACGCAAGCAATTCCCGCATACCATCCGGATGATCCTCTCGGGCCAGGCCAGCCTCGAAGCGGCGGTGCGCGCGATCAACGAGGGCGAGGTCTACCGATTTTTCCTCAAGCCGTGCAATCCTGTCGACCTGGCGTTTACGGTCCAGCAAGCTCTGGCGCACAAGCGCCTGGAGGAGCAGAGCCGCCGTTTGCTGCGGGAGTATCAAAAGCAGGCTTCGACGCTGGCACGCCTCGAGCACCACAGTCAGGAAATAATGAATCTCGACACGGACGAGCAAGGCGCCGTGGTCGTGGACGAGTCCGATGCCGAGTGCGACGTGAATGAGCTGCTGGCGCAAATGGAAAAGGCGATGTCCGCACGATAGGCTGTTGGTAGTACTATTGGCGGTGATCATTCCGCTGGAGTCACCCGCATTGCTCGACTCGATACCTCGGCCCGGCACGCCGCAAACGCGCCGCATCCTGTTTGCGAGCCTGGTCGGAACCACCATCGAGTTCTTCGACTTCTATATTTACGCCACGGCCGCGGTGCTGGTGTTTCCCCGGCTATTCTTTCCCAAAGGCGATCCGGCCACGGCGCAGCTGCAGTCGTTGGCGACCTTCGCGCTGGCGTTCTTCGCGCGCCCCATCGGATCGGCCTTGTTCGGACATTTCGGCGATCGCATCGGACGTAAGGCAACCTTGGTCACGGCCTTGCTGACCATGGGCATTTCGACGGTGTGCATCGGCTTGCTGCCGACGTACGCGTCCATCGGAGTGGCAGCGGCCGCGCTTCTGGCGCTTTGCAGATTGGGCCAGGGGTTGGGTTTGGGCGGCGAATGGGGCGGCGCCGTGCTGTTGGCGACGGAAAATGCGCCGCCGGGCAAGCAGGCATGGTATGGAAGTTTCCCGCAACTCGGCGCACCGCTCGGATTCGTGTGCTCCACCGGCGTGTTCCTGCTGATGAATGACAATTTGACCGAGGCGCAGCTCTTCAGCTGGGGTTGGCGCGTGCCGTTCTTGGCCAGCGCCGTCCTGGTGTTGGTAGGACTCTATGTACGGCTGCAGCTGGTCGAGACACCGGCATTCAAGCGCAGCCTGGCGCAGGGTGAGCGGGTGCGGGTGCCCTTCATGGTCGTCGTTGCGAAATACCCCCGCGAGCTCCTGTTGGGGACTCTGGGCGCAGTCAGCACGTTTTTGGTGTTCTATCTGATGACGGTCTTCGCCCTGGGTTGGGCCACCGGCGCACTCGGATTCGGCCGCCAGCAGTTTTTGATTTTGCAAATGGTCGCCGTGCTGTTCTTCGGTCTGACCATACCGTTCTCCGCCATCATTGCCGACCGCATCGGCGAGCGCACGATGCTGATGATTGCGACGATCTCGATCATCGCCTTCGGATTCGCGTTCCGGCCGCTGTTCTCCGGGCACGGCAGCATGAGCGTCTTCGCGTTTTTGGCGCTCGGCTTTGCCCTGACCGGCCTGACGTACGGTCCGCTGGGCAGCGCTCTCGCAAAAATGTTTCCGACCGCGGTGCGCTACACGGGCACGTCGTTGTCCTTCAACCTCGCCGGAATATTGGGTGCGTCCCTCGCGCCCTCGATCGCGAATCTTCTGGCCTCGCATTACGGCATCGCCTATGTCGGGTACTATTTGTCGGCGGCAGGGGCGATTACCCTGATCGCCTTGCTGTTGATCAAGACTGATACCGCCGCGGCATCGAGGGGATGAACGCGGCATCGATGGGATGAAATGGGGAGAAGAGAAATGACGCGCAATTTGATCGCAACGCTGCTTTACCGAGCCTCCTCGCTGCTCTGCGCGGCATGCCTGTTTACCCCACTGCACGCGCAGGCGGCGGATGCCTACGATGCGGCCGCCGCGCACGCGGGACGCAGCGCCGCGGACCTGAAGCGCGATTCGCTCGATCATCCGGCGGATGTTCTGCGCCTCTCCGGCATCAAGGCGGGTATGCGGGTGGCCGACGTGCTCGCGGGAGACGGCTACTACAGCGAACTTGCGAGTTACGCGGTGGGGCCGAAGGGCAGGGTTCTCATGATCAACAATGCCGCGTTCGATCATTGGAGCGACGGCCCGCTGCAGACGCGCTTGGAGTCGGATCGTCTGCCCAACGTCGCGCACGAGACGCTCGATCTCAATCACATGAATCTCGAGCCGGCTAGCCTCGACGCGGTTTTCCTGATCAAGGTGTATCACGATCTGTACTGGGTGGATCCGGAAGGTGTCTGGCCGAAGATCGATACCGGCAGCGTGCTCGATCAGCTGGCGCGCGCGCTCCGCCCAGGCGGCGTGCTGGTGCTGGTGGACCACTCGGCAAAGCCTGGAACCGGCAACACCGCCGCATCCGCCTTGCATCGGATCGACGAAGGCTACGCGATCAAGGATTTCGAATCCCGAGGGTTCAAGGTCGTCGCCAAAAGCGATTTGTTGAGACGGCCGGATGATTCGCGCGATCTCATCAGCTACAAGGGGCCCATGTTGGGCAAGACCGACCGCTTCGTGCTGGTGTTTCGCAAGCCCGCGCCTTAGGGGCCTGTCCGAGAGACGACGGAGTTCAACCAGCGAGTCAAGGTGCCCGCGTCCATCGCTCCCGACTGGCGAGCAATTTCCTTGCCTGCGCGGAAAACCATCAGCGTCGGAATGCTGCGAATATTGAAACGCGCCGCCGGTGCCGGCTCGTCCTGGGTATTCAATTTGGCGAAGCGCATTTTGGGTTCGAGTTGACGCGCCGTTGCCTCGTAGAAGGGCGCCATGGCAATGCACGGACCGCACCAGGGCGCCCAAAAATCCACAACCAGGGGCAGATCGCTGCGCGTCAGATGCCGATCGAAATTCGCCTCGGTCAGCTCTATCGGTTTCCCTTCGAACAATGGGAAGTGGCACTTGGGGCAGCGAGGGGCATCCCGCAATCGCTCGCTCGGCAGGCGAACCACGGAGTCACAGTGCCCGCAAACCGCTTGGATAGCTTCGCTCATCATTCCATCCGTCGCTATTTGTCCGTCGCTATTTGGGCTGCGCAACCAAGATCGAAAAGCTATCGGGGACGATGCTCGGACGCGGATGCGGCTGCTCCGTCGTCGCCGGCGGCGTGGCCCCCAATTTCGCGGCAGCCAGATAAATTCTGTGGGTCGCCGGGTCGAGGGCCATGGTGCGCGCACTCACCTGAGTCGTCACCGTCGCCAGCACGCGATATTCATCCGCCGACTCTTCATGAATCACCGTCAACGTACCGTCCATGCCGTTCGAACTGAATACCAGCCCCAGCTGGGAATCGAAGGCCGCCGCATCCGGTCCGCTGCCGATCACGACGCGGGCCACCTGCTTGCCCGACACGGAATCCGTAACGGCCATCACTTGGTTCTCGCAGACCGAGAACAAGCGGTGATGAACCGTGTCGAGCGCCAGGCCTGTCGGATTCGAGCAGCCGGGTAAAGGCCACGTCGCTTTGACGGCCAGCGATTTCCCGTCCACGACGACGAGCTTCCCGGGGTCCGTCTCAATATTGACATATACCGTGCCCGCGGCATCCGTGGCCATGAATTCCGGCGGACCCGGAAGCGCGACGGTAGCCACGATCTGCAGCGTCGCCGCATCGAGAACCGAGAGATTGGCGGATTCGCCATTGGCAGTAATGACGTGGTTTTGCCGCGGCTCGAACAGAATGGCGTCCGGTTTCTTACCGGAGACGGGTACTTCTCGAATGACGCGCAGCGTGTCGAGTTCAAACACCGAGACGGTGTCGGCGCGGCCATTGCTGGTGAAGCCTCGCTTCAGCGCCGGCACGAACGCAATGCCGTGAACTCCCGCCGTATTGGGAATGGTTCCGGCGAGTTTGCCGCTGACCGTTTCGACTACGTCCACCCGATCGCCCCGGCTGATGAATAGGCGCGCGCCGCTCGCCTCCAAGGCCAAGTAATCCCAACCGCCGGCTCCGCCCAAGGGCCAGCTCCGAGACACCGTATACACCGGCGCGGGAAGCGGCGAGGTATCGGCCGCCGGCGTCCCTGCGGCAGCCGTCTGCAACAGTGCGTACACGACAAACGGAGGAGTGCGCAATGTCGTCAATTCCTTGAGTTCGAGCTCGTTTAGTGTACCCGCAATGGCGAGAAGTGAAAAACCGGACTGGCTTCCCGCTGTGTAATTTCTACATGCGCCGGCGCCGCGTTGCCCCTGCTCCGGTATCATCGATCAATGCAGCGGGACTATTTGAGCAATCCGATCACGGTGCAACGCGACACCACGGTGCAGGCCATCGATGATTTCATCGAAGGCTACTTGAGCTACGAGCGGCGGGCTGAGCGCATCCTGGCCGCCGCGGATGCAGAGCCCGGATCGTGTCTGGCCAATGTGTACGCGGGACTGCTCTGGATGTTGCTCGAAGCGCCCGAAGGAGCGCGGTTTGCCGCAAAATATTTGGCTGCGGCCGAGCGTGCGGCGCCGTTGGCCACGCGCCGCGAGCAGCTGAACGCGGCGGTGTTGCGCGCCTGGGTGAATGACGATTTGGCGACGGCCTTGCAGTTTTGCGAGCAGATATCGGATGAATTTCCCCGCGACCTCGTCATCGTCAAGACGCATCAGTATTTTGAATTCAACCGCGGCAACGCACCGCAAATGCTGCGCGTGGCACTGAAGGTGGCGGGGGTGAATACCGACGTTCCCTACCTGCATGGCATGACGGCGTTTGCGTATGAGCAATGCCATTTGTTGGACGAGGCGGAGTCGGAGGCGCGTGCGGCCCTCGAGATGCGGCGCAAAGAGCCTTGGGCCCAACATGCGCTGGCGCACGTGCTGCTGACGCGCGGGCGAATCGACGATGGGGCGCGGTTTCTCGAGGAAATGGCGGATACCTGGACCGATCTGAACTCGTTCATGTTCACGCACATCGGGTGGCACCTGGCTCTGTTCTATCTCAGCCAGGGGCGCGATCGGCAAGTGCTGGAGCTCTACGATCGTCACTGCTGGGGAATCGCGAAGGACTACTCGCAGGATCAGATCGGCGCGGTATCGCTGCTCGCGAGATTGGAGATTGCCGGCATCGATGTCGGACCGCGGTGGCAGGACCTCGGCCGCCATCTCGCCGCGCGCGCGCATGACACGTTACTGCCTTTTCTGACCCTTCAATACCTTTACGGATTGGCGCGGGCGGGGCGCCCCGAAGCGGATACGCTGTTGGAGTCGGTGCGGCGCCGCGCCGAGACCGCGCCGTCGTTCACGCGCGAGGTGTGGCGCGAAGTCGCGCTGCCCGGCTGCGAGGGGCTGTATGCCTACGCTCGCGGCGACTACCCTGCAGCCTGGCGCCACCTGGTCTCGAGCGTGCCGCGCATGGCGCAGGCGGGCGGCAGCCATGCGCAACGCGATCTCTTCGAGCAGATCCTGTTGGACACCGCCGTGAAAGACGGACGTTTGACGGCCGCGCAGCAAATGCTGGAGCTAAGACGCCTGGCGGATCCGCACGGGGTGCCGGTCAACGCCGCGCTCGCTGCGGTCTACGGCCGGCTGGGCCTGCCGGAACTTGCGGAGCAGGCACGCGCGCGGGCGGTGCTCACGCGCTCCCGGCATCCCGATTGAAACCACTACGCGACCCCGGATAGGCCGCCGACGCGGCCGGCCCCCAATCTCAGCGCACCACACAATCGACGGCACCTGGCTTGGTGCTGCTGGTGCCGCCTGGCGGGCCCGTGCTGGTTGAAAACGACGGGGGAGGTGTAAATTTAATTCCTGGATTCTGCGGCACCACCACCGGCGGTTGCGTGGAGCTCGGCGTGAAACCGAACTGGCCCGCGGCAAAAGTTTGGCTGCCGCCGTGGTTGGTCAAATTAATGGCTCCGTCTATCACTTGCACATAGAGACCCGGAGCAAGCCCGGGGGATGGCGGAGCCTTGTTCTGCGCAAGCTGCAAGTTTGTCGAAGAATTGGCCGCCAAGAGCAACGGCGCCCGACTGGTGAATGACCGCATGCGCACATGCCTATTGGCGGCAGCCGTCGAATAGCCGATCGACGCAATCTCGCTCCGGCCCGGCGCGACGTACTCGGCGATCAATTCGGAACCGCGGATATCGATGCTCGCCGACGGCGTCGTCAACGTGAAGGTATCGGCGCTGCCTCTGCCAAGGAGTCCGCTGACGATGTGTACGCGGCCGCGGGCGAGATTGAGCACGGCGGTGTTGTTCCGTGATTGCGTCTCGTCGAAGGAGTACCGCTCCATGATCAACTCGGTGTCGGAGCCGAGCGTCACCGAACTATGGTCAGCCAGGGTCACTCGCGCGTAAGTATCCTTTCTGCTTGCGAGCGTATCGCCCGCCTGCAGCGGTGAGTTGACGGCGAGAATCGCAATCGCGCCATCCGTACGTTTCACCAGCAAAGAGCCCGTCAACGCAGTCACGGTGCCGATCGGATCCGCAAGGACCGGCGTGCCGGCCAGCAGCATCGCCAACAGACATGCGTTAGTTGCAATACATCTTTTTGGCAGCATCATTAGTTATTCCCGGCTTTGTCGAAGAATTTTCACTCGTGCCACTTCCCGACGCGCCATCGGATTTCTGGTCCGTGCTTTTGTCATCGCTGTTCGCGGTAAACGCCCCTGCGGTAGCCGTTTTGCCGGTGATGGGGTTCGCGGTGGGGGGGGCGGTAAGAGTGGTGATCACGGCAGCTTGAATCTGGGCGACGGGCTTGGCGGCTGCGATCGCCGCCGGCAGTACCGAGGTACAACCGGCCGTGGTGGGCGTCGCTGCGCATTGAGCGAGGGTGGGCAATACCACGCTGCAACCGGCCGTGGTCGGTGCCGCCGCGCATTGAGCGAGCGTCGGCAGTACCACGCTGCAACCGGCCGTGGTCGGTGTCGCCGTGCATTGAGCGAGGGTCGGCAATACCACGCTGCAACCAGCAGTGCTCGGCGTGGCCGTGCATTGAGCGAGCGTCGGCAGCACCACGCTGCAACCGGCAGTGCTGGGCGCCGCCGTGCACTGAGCGAGCGTCGGCAGCACCGCGCCGCAGCCCGCCAGCGCCGGATTGGCAATGCATTGAGCCAGCGACGGTGGCGGCGGCGTCGCGGAATACTGCAGCGGCGTCTGCGTCAAAACACCGGTCATCGAGCCTGTGATATTGATCGTACCCGCGGCAAAGAGATCGATGGTGGCGCCCGTTACGCTTCCGTCAGCGGTGAGGGTGCCGCCGGAACCGACATAGGTGCTGCTGGCCACGTCGTAACCTGCATACAACGCGACCCCGTTGGTAGCGGTAATGGTAGACCCGGCATTCAGCAGCATCGGTCCGTACGCCGTCAGGGTGACGGAGGAGCCGGAAATCGTCCTGGTGCAATCGCAGGCCAGCATGGTGGGAATGGTCAGCGAGCCGCCGGTATTGACGTTGACCGCGCCGAGCGCGGAAATCGCATTGACGGTCAAACCGGCGCTGTCGTTGATGGATATCGATCCCTGAGAGTCGGCACTCATCAGGGTGCCGACGTTGATCTGCAGCGGGGCCGCAATGCTGCCGATTCCGTTGTTACCGGAAATGCTCAGTGAACCGGCGGTAATCAGACCACCGCTTCCCTGCACTACGGCACCGGTCGGCGCAAACACCAGAACCTGGGCGTTGCCTCCATTGACCGGAGCGCTCAACGTGATGTCACCGGCGGTGGGTGCCTCCAAGACAACACCGATGGCCAACAACCCGGGGGAGCTGATTCCACTAGCCGACGCAATATTGCCCACGGCGGAAACCGATCCGACAGTGAAGCCATTGCCGTCGACCAGAGAAAAACCGGAGGCACCGTTGGCGCTGCCGGCGATCGTGGCGATGGAATTGGTGGTGTCGTTCAAGCCCACGCTGCCGTTCGGTGCTGCGGCGGACACCGACGCGGCGCTGATCGAGCCGCTGTTCTGCATGATGTCTCCGTTGTCGGTCTGCAGCGCGACCACGCCGTTTGCCGCGGCTGTGATGGAATCGTTGAGGAT
>Ga0137412_10001393_pt1 | contig 18723 bp, 16 predicted proteins | sample CZODoug2_1_16fun_FD_122160 | JGI IMG/M metagenome (GOLD analysis project Ga0137412, IMG submission 122160) | Vadose zone soil fungal communities from Angelo Coast Range Reserve, California, USA - CZODoug2_1_16fungal (Hybrid Assembly) | ecosystem: Environmental > Terrestrial > Soil > Vadose zone...
ACCACACGGTGCCGACCCACCGGTAGGTTGGGGCCATGACCGCAGCGCAGCGTGAACTCGACATCGTCCTCTACGGTGCTACCGGCTTCGTCGGAAAACTGACGGCCTCCTACCTGGCCAAGTCCGGCGGCACGGCCCGGATCGGACTGGCCGGCCGCTCCGCAGAACGCCTCCTTGCAGTGCGCGAATCGCTCGGCGATGCGGCCAAGGACTGGCCATTGATCACCGCAGACGCGTCGTCGCCGTCGTCGCTGAACGACATGGCCGCCAGGGCCCGCGTCGTGGTCACCACCGTCGGTCCCTACACCAAGTACGGGTTGCCGCTGGTCGCCGCGTGCGCGGCCGCAGGCACCGACTACGCCGACCTCACCGGCGAGACGATGTTCGTCCGCGAAAGCATCGACACCTACCACAAGCAGGCCGTCGACACCGGCGCCCGCATCGTGCACGCATGCGGATTCGATTCCATCCCATCGGATCTGACCGTGTACGCGCTGTTCGAACAGGCCCGCAAGGACGGCACGGGCGAACTCGGCGAGACCAACTTCGTGCTGCGTGCCATGGCAGGTGGAGTGTCCGGTGGCACCATCGCCTCGATGATGGAAGTAATGGCGACCGCGTCATCCGACCCTGAGGCACGGCGGGCGATGAACGACCCGTACACGCTGACCACCGACCGTGCGGCCGAACCCGACTTCGGGCACCAGTCCGACACCCCGTGGCGGCGCGGTCGGGAAATCGCACCCGAACTTGGTGGCGTCTGGACCGGGGCCTTCGCGATGGGGGCACCCAACGCCCGAATCGTCCGGCGCAGCAACGCATTGCTCGACTGGGCGTACGGCAACAGGTTCCGCTACGCGGAGAACATGAGCGTCGGCTCGTCGGTCGTAGCACCGGTGGCCGCCGCGCTCGGGACGGCCACCAACGCCGCCATCCTCGGCCTTGGCAGTCGGTACTTCAACAAGCTGCCGCGCGGTGTCCTGGAACGCATCGCGCCCAGCCCAGGCACCGGACCCAGTGAGCGCGCCAGGGAGAACGGCCACTACCGGGTCGAGACGTACACCACCACGACGTCGGGTGCCCGCTACCGGACCACGATGGCCCAGCGGGGCGACCCCGGTTACAAGGCGACTTCGGTGTTGTTGGGGGAGTGTGGCCTGGCGCTGGCGCTGGACCGCGACCGGCTCTCCGACCTCCGTGGGGTGCTGACGCCTGCCGCGGCGATGGGTGACGTGCTGTTGACCCGGTTGCCTGCGGCCGGGGCGACGCTAAACACCGTCCGGCTCAATTGAATCGCTGCGAGACGAACCGGCCTCAGCCAAGTCCTGTTGTATTAGTGTCGACACCGAGTTTCGCCACAACCCAGCAATGAAGGTGGAGATGACATGGCAGGTCTCGACGATCTCTTCGCGGAGATCCCCGTACAGGACATTGCGACCAAGCTCGGGGTCGATGAAGGTGAGGTGAACACCGCGATTCGCACGCTGGTTCCCGCGCTCGTCGGCGGCGTGCAGCACAACGTCCAGGCGGATGACATCGACTCGAGCAAGCTCGAGTCGGCCGTCACCACGCAGGCCGCCAGCGGTCTGCTCGACGGTGGCGTCAGCGTCGACCAGGTCGACGAGCAAGAGGGCAACAAGCTCGTCGCCAACATCTTCGGCGGCAACGACAGCGGCCAGGTGGCCTCGGCGTTGGCGGGCACCGGTGCGGGCGGTAGCGACCTGATCAAGAAGCTGCTGCCGATCCTCGCCCCGATCGTGCTGGCCTACATCGGCAAGCAGCTCACCAAGGGCAGCGGTACCGCGGCACCCGCCGACGCTCAGCCCCAGGCTGCGTCGGGCGGCGGTCTCGGCGACATCCTCGGCAGCATCCTTGGTGGTGCGTCCGGTGGCGGCGGCGGAAACAACCCGCTCGGCAGCATCCTTGGCAGCGTGCTCGGCGGCGGCAGCGGTGGTCAGGGCAACGCGATCGGCGAGATCCTCGGCGGATTGCTCGGCGGCAAGAAGTAGGAATTCGTTCGGCGGGCAGGAGCGCAGCGACCGGGGAATTGGACGGCACCGCGGAGCCCTCGAAGTCGCCCGACTTCGGGGGCTTTCGCGTCTGGCCGACCGGTCTTCCTAGAATGTCGAGGTGACCGCCTCTTCGAAGCCCGCTGAAACGCCCGGGGCAGCAGACCTGCCCAAGACGTGGGACCCGAGCGCGGTAGAGAGCGCCCTGTATCAGCGCTGGGTGGACGCCGGCTACTTCACCGCCGACGCCACCAGCGAAAAGCCGCCGTATTCGATCGTGCTGCCGCCGCCCAACGTGACCGGCAGCCTGCACATGGGCCACGCACTCGACCACACGCTGATGGACGCGCTCACTCGGCGCAAGCGCATGCAGGGCTACGAGGTGCTGTGGCTGCCCGGCATGGACCATGCCGGTATCGCCACCCAGAGCGTGGTGGAGAAGCAGCTGGCCGTCGACGGCAAGACGAAGGAAGACTTCGGCCGCGAGCTGTTCATCGACAAGGTGTGGGACTGGAAGCGCGAATCGGGCGGCACCATCGGCGGTCAGATGTGGCGACTTGGCGACGGCGTCGACTGGAGCAGGGACCGCTTCACCATGGACGACGGCCTGTCGCGCGCCGTCCGGACGATCTTCAAGCGGCTCTACGACGGCGGGTTGATCTACCAGGCCGAGCGGCTGGTGAACTGGTCGCCGGTGCTCGAGACCGCGATCTCGGACCTCGAGGTGAAGTACGAGGACGTCGAGGGCGAGCTGGTGTCGTTCCGGTACGGCTCTCTGGACGACGGCCAGCCGCACATCGTGGTCGCCACCACGCGAATCGAGACGATGCTCGGTGACACTGCGATCGCCGTGCACCCCGACGACGACCGCTACCGGGACCTGGTCGGGACGACGCTGCCGCACCCGTTCCTCGATCGCGACATCATCATCGTCGCCGACGAGCACGTCGACCCCGAATTCGGCACGGGCGCAGTCAAGGTCACGCCCGCGCACGACCCGAACGACTTCGAGATCGGCGTCCGGCACGAGCTGCCGATGCCGTCGATCATGGACACCAAGGGCCGGATCGCCGATACCGGAACCGAATTCGACGGCATGGACCGCCTCGACGCCCGCGTCGCCGTCCGCGAAGCGCTCGCGCGCGACGGTCGTATCGTCGAGGAGAAGCGGCCCTACCTGCACAGCGTCGGGCACTCCGAACGCAGCGGTGAACCCATCGAGCCGCGCCTGTCGCTGCAGTGGTGGGTGAAGGTCGAATCGCTGGCCAAGGCCGCCGGTGACGCGGTGCGCAACGGCGACACCGTGATTCACCCCAAGAGCCTGGAACCCCGCTGGTTCGGGTGGGTCGACGACATGCACGACTGGTGCATCTCGCGGCAGCTGTGGTGGGGCCACCGCATCCCGATCTGGCACGGACCGAACGGCGAGAAGGTCTGCGTCGGGCCCGACGAAACCCCGCCGGAGGGCTGGGAGCAGGACCCCGACGTGCTCGACACCTGGTTCTCGTCGGCACTGTGGCCGTTCTCCACGATGGGCTGGCCCGACCGCACGCCCGAGCTCGACAAGTTCTATCCCACGAGCGTTCTCGTCACCGGCTACGACATCATCTTCTTCTGGGTGGCCAGGATGATGATGTTCGGCACCTTCGTCGGCGACGACGACGCGATCACCGCGGGCGGTCAGCGCGGGCCGCAGGTGCCATTCGAGAACGTCTTCCTGCACGGCCTCATCCGCGACGAGTTCGGCAGCAAGATGAGCAAGTCCAAGGGCAACGGCATCGACCCGCTGGACTGGGTGGAGACCTTCGGCGCCGACGCGCTGCGGTTCACCTTGGCGCGCGGCGCCAGCCCGGGTGGCGACATGTCGATCGGCGAGGACCACGCCCGCGCGTCGAGGAACTTCGCCACCAAGCTGTTCAACGCCACCAGGTTCGCGTTGATGAACGGTGCCGCGCCTGCGCCGCTGCCTGGCGACGAGGACCTCACCGAAGCCGATCGTTGGATTCTCGGCGAGCTGGCGAAGACGATCTCCGCAGTCGACGAAGCCTTCGACGCCTACGAGTTCAGCCGGGCGTGTGACGCGCTCTACCGATTCATCTGGGACGACTTCTGCGACTGGTACGTCGAACTCGCCAAGGTCCAGGTTGCGAACGGCGTTGCACACACCCCAGCCGTACTCGCGTTCGTTCTCGACAACGTGCTGAGGTTGCTGCACCCGATCATGCCGTTCGTCACCGAAACCCTGTGGCAGGCGCTCACGGGTGGCGAGTCGATCGTCATCGCGGACTGGCCAAAGCCGCAGGGGTTCACCGGATCTGAGTTCTCGAAGAGCCGCGTTCTCAACATTCAGGAGCTCATCACGCAGATCAGGCGCTTCCGCAGCGATCAGGGGCTCAAGGATCGGCAACGGATTCCCGCTCGCGTTTCGGGAATCCCTTCGAATGACACCGAGATCGATCTGGCTCCGGTCTTTGCGCTCGCCTGGCTGACCGAATCGGACGAAGGCTTCAGTCCGAGCGCGTCGGTCGAGGTTCGCTTGAGTCCGGCGACGGTGACGATCGAACTCGACACGTCGGGCACCGTCGACGTCGCCGCGGAGCGCCGCCGCCTCGAGAAGGACTTGGCCGCCGCCGAGAAGGAGTTGACCCAGACCACCGAGAAGCTCGGCAACGAGGCGTTCGTGGCCAAGGCGCCAGAAGCCGTCGTCGACAAGATCAAGGCCCGCAGGCAGTTGGCCTCTGAAGAGGTCGAGCGCATCTCCGGTCGCCTCGCCGGTCTGTCGTGAACCCAACCGAACCGACGCCCGACGAGATCGCCGCACTGCTGCAGGTCGAGCACCTGCTCGATCAGCGGTGGCCGGAGACGAAACTCGAACCGAGCACGACGCGCATCACCGCGCTGCTCGAGCTGCTCGGGTCGCCGCAGCGCGGGTATCCGAGCATCCACGTCGCCGGAACCAACGGCAAGACGTCGGTGGCGCGGTTGATCGACTCACTGCTGACCGCCCTGCACCGCCGCACCGGCCGCACGACCAGCCCGCACCTGCAATCCGCCGTCGAGCGCATCTCGATCGACGGAAAGCCCATCACCCCTGCGCAATACGTCGAGACCTACCGCGAGATCGAGCCGTTCGTCGAGATCGTCGACGCACAGTCCCAGGCCGGTGAGCTTGGCCCCGTCGGCCCGAGGCTGAGCAAGTTCGAGGTCCTAGTGGCAATGGCCTTCGCCGCGTTCGCCGACGCGCCCGTCGACGTCGCGGTGGTGGAGGTCGGCCTCGGCGGAAAGTGGGATGCCACCAACGTCATCGACGCGCCCGTCGCCGTCATCACCCCCATCGGCATCGACCACGTCGACTATCTGGGCGACACCATCGCCAAGATCGCCGCGGAGAAGGCCGGCATCATCACCAAGCAGAACGTCGACGTGGTGCCCGCGGGCATGGACGTGGACACCGTCGCGGTGATCGGGCAACAGACCCCGGAGGCCATGGAGGTGTTGATGGCCCAGGCCGTCCGCGTCGACGCCGCCGTGGCCCGCGAGGACTCCGAGTTCGCCGTGCGCCGCCGCGAGGTCGCGGTCGGGGGCCAACTCCTCGAACTGCAGGGGCTCGGTGGCATCTACACCGACATCTTCCTGCCGCTGCACGGAGAGCATCAGGCGCACAACGCGGTGCTGGCACTGGCCGCGGTGGAGGCGTTCTTCGGTGCTGGCGCTCAGCGTCAGCTCGACGTCGACGCGGTGCGGGCCGGGTTTGCGACGGTTGCGAGCCCCGGTCGCCTTGAACGAATGCGAAGCGCCCCAACGGTGTTCATCGACGCAGCGCACAATCCGGCCGGCGCTGCCGCGCTGGCGTCTGCGCTGCAGACCGAATTCGACTTCCGCTTCCTGTTGGGCGTCGTATCGGTGATGGCCGACAAGGACGTGGACGGCATCCTCGCCGCACTCGAGCCCGCATTCGATCAGATCGTGGTGACCAACAACGGGTCCCCTCGCGCGATGGACGTGGAGGAACTGGCGCTGCGCGCCGAGGAGCGCTTCGGGCCGGACCGCGTGATCAGAGCCGCGACGCTGCCCGATGCCATCGAGACCGCGACCGCGTTGGTCGAGGAGTCCGGTCAGGACGACGGGTTCTCCGGCGCGGGCATGGTCATCACCGGCTCCGTCGTCACCGCGGGCGTCGCGCGCACCCTGTTCGGCCGGGACCCGCAGTGACCCAGGAGCCCCCAGAAGAGGAGCCCACCGAACAACCAGGGGACGCCGAACAACCAGGGGACGCCGTCGCGCCGCCGGATCCGTGGAAGAGCTTCCGCGGTGTCATGGCGGGCACGCTGATCCTGGAGTCCATCGTGGTCCTGCTCGCGCTGCCGGTGGTCTCGGTCGTTGGCGGCGGCCTGAGCGCCGCGAGCACTGCCTATCTCATCGGTGTGGCCGTGGTGCTGATCCTGATGGCAGGCGTGCAGGGCAAGCCGTGGGCGCTCAAGGCCAACCTCGCCATCCAGGCCGTCCTGGTCGCAGGGGCGTTCATCCACGTCACGATCGGCTTCATCGGCGTGCTCTTCGTCCTGGTCTGGGTGCTGATCGCGTATCTGCAAGCCGAGGTCAAGCGCCGCCAGGAACGCGGTCTGCTGCCCGGTCAGCAGCCGCCTCCTACTGACTAGTAGGCTCTCGCGACGTGACTGAGCGGACTCTGGTGTTGGTCAAGCCCGACGGCGTCAAGCGACACCTCGTCGGCGAGATTCTCGGCCGAATCGAACGCAAGGGCCTGAGCATCGCGGCCCTCGAACTCAAGACCGTCAGCGACGACGTCGCCCGGCAGCACTACGCCGAGCACGCGGACAAGCCGTTCTTCGGATCGCTGCTGGAATTCATCACCTCGGGGCCCGTGGTGGCCGCCATCGTCGAGGGGCCGCGGGCCGTTGCCGCGTTCCGTCAGATCGCGGGCGGGACCGATCCCGTCGAGAAGGCAACACCCGGCACCATCCGTGGTGACCTGGCTCTCGTCACCCAGGACAACCTGGTGCACGGCTCGGATTCGCCGGAATCGGCGGCCCGCGAGATCGAGCTCTGGTTCCCCGGCCGTTAGCTGCCGGAAGGGGTGCCAACCGCACCTCGTCGGAAAAGGCTCCGCGGTGTGGGATACTGGACCAGGGTGACCGGTTCAGAACCAGGGTCGGGCGCCCGGATGAAGACTTAGACGAGCGCGACCACTTAGGACGTTCCCAAGTGCGGCGCCGACCGTCCAGCCATCATTCAGCCAGGCACCGAGTGCTCTCCCGAGTAGCTCGGAGCGAGACCATAACAAGCTCGGGAGCAGTTGCCCGAGCCCATAGCGGAAGCCCTCGCGTGGCCGCGTCGATACGACGCGCCCGGGGGCTTGAGGAGAATTCGTGGCCGAAGATGCCCATACCCAAGACCTATCCGAAGACACACAGCCGGGACAGGAACCGCTGGCTGAGCAGCTGAGCGAGGATGACGCGCCCCCCATCGTGGTGGCGTTCGAGGATGCGGTGGTCCCCGAGCCCGTCCTCGTAGAGCCCGTCTCCGAGCCCGCCGAGGTTGTCGACGAGCCCGTCGACGAGGCGGCACCCGACGAGCCGATCGAGGACGACGAGCCCGAATCGCGGCTGATGCTGGAGGCCCCTCCGGCCGCCCCGACTCCCGCCGAGCCTGCGGCATACATGCCGCTGTTCGTCGCACCGCAACCCGTCGCGTTCCGCGCACCGGCACCGCCCGTCGTCGTCGCGGTTGACGACGACGATGACGATGACGACGACGATGATGACGACGCCGACGATGAGTCGGGCGACACCGATGACGACCAGGGGGACCGCCCCGCGGCGGCCCGCCGGCGTCGGCGCGGACGTCGTGGCCGAGGACGTGGTCGTGGTGAGCAGAACCCCGATGATCCGACCGACGATGACGGCAACGACGACGAAGCCGCCGACCAGAGCGACTCGGACGATGACTCGGACGACGATGGTGGCGACGACGAGAACGGGTCCGGCGAGGGCGGCAACCGCCGTCGTCGCAGGCGCAGGCGTCGCAAGTCCGGCGGGGGAGACGGAGACGAGGCCGCTTCGCCCGACGACCCGCCGAACACGGTCGTGCACGAACGGCCACCCCGCGAGAAGGCGGCCAAGCCCGTCAACAACGAGATTCAGGGCATCAGCGGGTCCACCCGGCTGGAGGCCAAGCGGCAGCGCCGCAGGGACGGACGCGACGCGGGACGGCGGCGTCCGCCGATCCTGAGCGAGGCCGAGTTCCTGGCCCGCCGCGAGGCCGTCGAACGCGTCATGGTGGTGCGCGACAAGGTCCGCACCGAGCCGCCGCACGAGGGCGCCCGCTACACCCAGATCGCGGTGCTCGAGGACGGCGTCCTCGTCGAGCACTTCGTCACGTCCGCGGCGTCGGCGTCGCTGGTCGGCAACATCTATCTCGGCATCGTGCAGAACGTGCTGCCCTCCATGGAGGCGGCGTTCGTCGACATCGGCCGTGGCCGCAACGGCGTGCTCTACGCCGGTGAGGTGAACTGGGAGGCCGCCGGACTCGGCGGCGCCAGTCGCAAGATCGAACAGGCTCTCAAGCCCGGTGACTACGTCGTCGTCCAGGTCAGCAAGGACCCCGTCGGACACAAGGGCGCGCGCCTCACCACGCAGGTGTCGCTGGCCGGGCGGTACCTGGTGTACGTGCCAGGAGCGTCGTCGACCGGGATCAGCCGCAAGCTGCCCGACACCGAACGGCAACGGCTCAAGGAGATCCTGCGCGACGTGGTGCCCGCTGACGCGGGCGTGATCATCCGCACCGCGTCGGAGGGCGTCAAGGAAGACGACATCCGCACCGACGTGAATCGGCTGCAGGAGCGCTGGACCGAGGTCGAAGCCAAGGCGGAGGAGACCAAGAAGAAGGCCGCAGGCGCCGCGATCGCGCTCTACGAAGAGCCCGACGTTCTCGTCAAGGTGATCCGCGACCTGTTCAACGAGGACTTCTCCGGGCTCATCGTGTCCGGCGACGACGCATGGAAGACGATCGACGACTACGTCAACTCCGTTGCGCCGGAACTGGTTCCGCGGATGAGCAAGTACGAGCCCACCTCACCCGGTGGCCCGGACGTGTTCGCGGTGCACCGCATCGACGAACAGCTGACCAAGGCGCTGGATCGCAAGGTGTGGCTGCCGTCGGGCGGCACCCTGGTGATCGACCGCACCGAGGCGATGACCGTGGTCGACGTCAACACCGGCAAGTTCACCGGATCCGGCGGAAACCTCGAGCAGACCGTCACGCGCAACAATCTGGAAGCCGCCGAGGAGACCGTGCGCCAGCTGCGGCTGCGCGACATCGGCGGCATGGTCGTCATCGACTTCATCGACATGGTGCTCGAGGCCAATCGCGATCTGGTGCTGCGTCGTCTGACCGAAGCACTCGGCCGGGACCGCACCCGTCACCAGGTGTCGGAGGTGACATCGCTCGGACTGGTCCAGCTGACCCGAAAGCGCTTGGGCACCGGCCTCATCGAGGCGTTCTCCACGAACTGCACCCACTGCGCGGGACGCGGGATCGTGCTGCACGCCGACCCCGTCGACACGGCGTCGTCGACCAGTCGCGGTCCCGAGTCGGGCAGCGGCGGTAGGCGCGGCAAGCGCGGCAAGAAGGGCGGCAAAGCCGAGATCGAGGATGTGCAGATGGCCAAGGTGCCATCGCACGCGGCGGGCGAGCATCCGATGTTCAAGGCGATGGCCGCAGCCAACGGCCGTCCCGAGGACGAGGCCGACGACGAGTCGACCGAGGACGCAATCGCCGAGTCCGACCTGGCGGACGACACCGCCGAGCACGTCCACCACGGCCAGTTGAATGGCGACGAGGACTCGACCGACACCGATGACGAGGACTCTGATGAGGACTCGGAAGATGACTCGGACGATGACGATGTCGATCTGGCTGCCGACGACGAGGACGAGGACATCGATGACGACGACATCGAGGTCATCGGCGACGACTCCGACGACGATGACGATGACGATGACGACGATGAAGACCTCGACGACTCGGACGAGGACGATGAAGACGACGACGATGATGACGAGGACGAAGACGACGAAGACGATGATGAGGACGACGAGTCGCTCGTCGCTGCCACGTCACGCCCTCGCCGCCGCCGCGCGGCCGCTCGGCCGGCAGGACCGCCGGCCTCATGACGGGACACGCGGTTTGACCCTTTACCCGCTGGTCACGTAACCTTGAGCAGCTGTCTTCTGGCTCCGTGACCAACTGAGCCGGTGACAGCATCGGTTTGCGAGGGAACCACCGAGACCCCGCACCCCCAGACCTGCGCACGCACCCTCGGGAAGCGCGCGCCCGCACAGTGAAGCAGAGGTAGTAAACGATGGCAGCCGACAAACCGACGTACGCAATCGTCAAGACCGGCGGCAAGCAGTACAAGGTCGCCGTTGGAGACATCGTGAAGGTCGAGAAGCTGGAGCTCGAGGCCGGCGCGTCCGTCTCGCTGCCCGTCGCGCTCGTCGTCGACGGTGCCAAGGTCACCACCGACGCCAAGGAACTGGCGAAGGTCGCGGTCACCGGCGAGATCCTCGAGCACACCAAGGGCCCGAAGATCCGCATCCACAAGTTCAAGAACAAGACCGGCTACCACAAGCGCCAAGGCCACCGTCAGCCACTGACGGTCGTCAAGGTCACCGGAATCAAGTAGTAGAGGGAGCGAACCAATGGCACACAAGAAGGGCGCTTCCAGCTCACGCAACGGTCGCGACTCCAACGCCCAGCGGCTCGGCGTCAAGCGGTTCGGCGGCCAGGTCGTCAAGGCCGGCGAGATCATCGTCCGCCAGCGCGGCACCCACTTCCACCCCGGCGTCAACGTCGGCCGTGGCGATGACGACACCCTGTTCGCCACCGCGCCAGGCGCCGTGGAGTTCGGCGTGAAGCGTGGACGCAAGACGGTCAACATCGTCCGCGTCCCGCGACCCGAGGCCTAACGACTAGAGGACTTCTCCGCGAATGTGAAGCTGCTGCGAGTTCTCAAGCGACGTCTCGCCTTAGCTTCACACTCGACGGAAAGGAAGTTCGATGCCCCGGTTCGTCGACCGCGTCGTCATCCACGCCCATGCGGGCAATGGCGGTAGAGGCTGCGCCTCGGTACACCGGGAGAAGTTCAAGCCGCTCGGTGGTCCCGACGGCGGCAGCGGTGGTCGCGGCGGCAGCATCGTTCTGGTCGTCGACCCGCAGGTGCACACCCTGCTCGACTTCCACTTCCATCCGCACGTCGACGCCCCGTCCGGCAAGCAGGGCGCGGGCAACAACCGCGACGGCGCCAACGGCAGCGACCTCGAACTGAGGGTCCCCGACGGCACCGTCGTCCTCGACGAGGACGGCCGCATGCTCGCCGATCTGGTCGGCGAAGGCACGCGTTTCGAAGCTGCGGCCGGCGGCCGTGGCGGACTTGGGAACGCGGCGCTGGCGTCGCGTGCCCGCAAGGCACCGGGTTTTGCGCTGCTCGGCGAGAAGGGGCAGGCCCGCGACTTCACCCTCGAACTGAAGACGGTCGCCGACGTCGGACTGATCGGATTCCCCTCGGCCGGCAAGTCGTCGCTGGTGTCGGTGATCTCGGCGGCCAAGCCGAAGATCGCCGATTACCCGTTCACGACGCTGGCGCCGAACTTGGGCGTGGTGTCGTCGGGGGAGCACACCTTCACCGTCGCCGACGTTCCCGGCCTGATCCCTGGGGCCTCCGAGGGCCGCGGCCTCGGCTTGGACTTCCTGCGCCACATCGAGCGCTGCGCGGTGCTGGTGCACGTAGTCGATTGCGCGACACTGGAGCCGGGCCGTGACCCGATCTCCGACATCGACGTGCTCGAGGCCGAACTGGCCGCATACACCCCGACCTTGCAGGGCGATACGACCCTCGGCGACCTCGCCGAGCGGCCACGTGCGGTGGTGCTCAACAAGATCGACGTGCCCGATGCGCGCGAACTGGCCGACTTCGTCCGCGACGAGGTGGCCCAGCGCTACGGCTGGCCGGTGTTCGAGGTGTCGACCATCACCAGGGACGGACTGCGGCCGTTGACGTTCGCGTTGTGGGACCTGGTGTCGACATACCGGCAGGCGCAGCCCGCGGTGGCGCCGCGCCGTCCGGTGATCAAGCCGATCCCGATCGACGACAGCGGTTTCACCGTGTCCTCGGACGGCGAAGGCGGCTTCGTGGTGCGCGGCGCCCGGCCCGTCCGTTGGGTTGGTCAAACGGACTTCACCAACGACGAGGCCGTCGGCTATCTGGGCGACCGGTTGGCCCGGCTTGGCGTGGAGGACGAGCTGATCAAGCACGGTGCGCGGCCCGGCTGCGCGGTCACCATCGGCGACATGACGTTCGACTGGGAACCGCAGACTCCGGCGGGCATCGAAATGCAGATGACGGAGCGCGGCACCGACATTCGACTGGAACAGAGCGACCGCGTCGGCGCCGACGAGCGCAAGGCCGCCAGGCGCGACCGTCGTCGTCCCGGCAGCGAGGAATGACCAGCGCGCATCGGGACGCCGTGCGCACCGCACGCAGCGTCGTCGTCAAGGTCGGCACCACCGCGCTGACCACGCCTTCTGGCCTGTTCGACGCCGGTCGTCTCGCCACGCTGGCAGAGGCCATCGAGGCAAGGATGAAGGCGGGATCCGACGTCGTCATCGTGTCGTCCGGCGCCATCGCCGCGGGCATCGAACCGCTCGGCTTGACCAAGCGGCCGACTGACCTGGCCACCAAGCAGGCGGCGGCCAGTGTCGGGCAAGTGGCGCTGGTCAATGCCTGGAGTGCGGCGTTCGGCCGCTACCAGCGCACCGTCGGCCAGGTCCTGCTCACCGCACACGACATCTCGATGCGGGTGCAGCACAACAATGCCCAGCGCACGCTGGACCGACTGCGTTCGCTGCACGCCGTCGCGATCGTCAACGAGAACGACACCGTGGCCACCAACGAGATCAGGTTCGGCGACAACGACCGACTCTCGGCGTTGGTGTCGCACCTGGTGGGGGCCGACGCGTTGGTGCTGTTGAGTGACGTCGACGGCCTGTATGACGGCGATCCCCGCAAGGCGACCGAGGAGCATCCCGCGCACTTCATCCACGAGGTCGCCGCGCCCGATGACCTGGACGGGGTGGTGGCAGGCGGCGGGAGTCGTCTTGGCACCGGTGGCATGGCCTCCAAGTTGTCGTCGGCCCTGCTGGCCGCCGACGCAGGGGTGCCGGTGCTGCTCGCCGCGGCAGCCGATGCGGCCGCGGCGCTGGCCGACGCGTCGGTGGGAACGGTGTTCGCACCGCGCGGTGAACGGATGTCGGCGCGCCGCTTCTGGGTGCGTTACGCCGCGGAGTCGGCGGGTTCGTTGACCCTCGACGACGGTGCCGTTCGCGCCGTCGTCCGGCAACGGCGGTCGCTGCTGCCTGCGGGGATCACCGCGGTCTCCGGTCGGTTTCACGGCGGCGACGTGATCGAACTGCACGGCCCGGATGCCGCGATGGTCGCGAGAGGTGTGGTGGCCTACGACGCCGCCGAACTGGCCACCATGCTGGGTCGCTCGACGTCGGACCTGCCCGCGGAGATGCGTCGCCCGGCCGTGCACGCCGACGATCTGGTCGCCGTCTAAGGCGTGCTCCCGGCCGGGGATCGCTCGTCGGCTGACAGGGCGCGCGTATGCCGGACAAGGGTTTCGGTGGTACGCCCAAGGAAGTCTGCGATGGCGCTGGCTTCCTTCGCGTCGTATCGGCCGGTGATCTCGGCCATGTCCCTGCGGAGCGGCCCGAAGACGGCAGCCATCACGTCGTCCAGTCGGGGGTTCGGTCGCATCGAGATGGTCACTCGCCTGCGATCGGATGGATCGGCGGTCCGCTGCACGTAACCGGCCTTCTCGAGCCGGTCGACCAGACCCGTCACCGCTCCCGTCGTGAGACCCGTGTGCTTGGCGATCGACCCGGCGGTGACGGGTCCGCGTGAGACGAGATCCAGGCATTTGCGCTCGACGGCGCTCACGCCAAGCTGCCGTCCCACGACGTCGTGGAAGACCACCACCGCGGTGATGAAGTCGCGGCCGAGCAGTTCGCCGGGGCCCGATGTCGTCGTCATGACCGAACTTTACCTTGGCAGAGAAGTATCTTGGCTACTAAGGTAAAAACGATGACATCGGAATCCGTCGGAGCACCTTGCTTCTCGACGAAGCTGCGAATCACCATCCTGCCGGTCGCGGATCTGCTGATCGACGTCTTCGCGCCGACGCTGATCTATCTCCTGCTGACCTGGACTGATCTACCCAACAGCGTGCGGTTGTCGATCGGTGGTTTCGTGGTCGCCGCCAAGGGGGTGGCGCGGATGCCAGATCTGTTCGTGGATCCCTCGCAGCGCAGACGCTTCGGCATCGCCCTGCTGGTGGCGTTGATCGCGGCGGCGTCGACCGTGGCGGTGTTCGAGCGCGCCGGCAGTGAACATTGGTCGATCGTCGTTGGTGCGGTGGTGCTCGGCGTTGGTTTGACGCCGTTGCTCGTGATCGGCCGCAGGCGGGATCATCTCGCCGTCTTGGTGGTGGTCGAGATCGGCATCAGCGTCGTGCTGACGCTGATCAGCACCAGTGCGTTCTTCATCCTCGTCCGTCCCGCGATCTACACCGCGATCGCGGGCGCCTACGTGCTCGCCACGGTTCCGACCGCCGATCCGTTCGCCTTGCGGATCAGCCGGACGGTGACCGCCGCGGGGGACTCGTTGCGCGCCAAGGCGTTCGACGAGTGCTGGCACTCGTCGCCGCGGTTCCAGCGTACGCAGCGCTGGATGTCGGCAAGCCTCGGTGTCACGCTTCTCGCCGAATCGGTTTTCCGTGTCGTGATCGTGTACACCCAACCGTCCGAGGCCGTTCTGCACGCGTCATTGCTGTCTCAGGTGCCGGGCATTCTGCTGTTCGTGGTGTGGTTCGCCGGAATCAAGTTCGTGGGCAAGCCCATCGTGGCCCACGAGGTCGACGACCAGATGCGGCGCATGGCGAGTGTCTAGGGAGCCTCGAGATATAGTGCGCCCCAGACGATCTGGGTAAAGGTGGCGGCCAACTCCGCGTCGTAGGACGGCGGACTGCCTGGCAGGTTCTGCTGGCAGGCCCGTTCGACCATCCAGGTGAGCGAGCTCGCCGCCGTCGCCGACTCCAACTCGCGGCGAACGTATCCGTCGGCCTGGCCCGCTTCGATGACCGCGGCCACGCGCGCCGAAATGGCGGTGAGAATCTCCCGGTAGGTGGCGCCGACCTGCAGGTCGTAGCCGGCCATTTCGTTGAGCGCGACGAGCAACGGTTGGTGCTGTCGGTAACTGGCGACGATGCCCGTCATTGCGGCCAGGACGTCGCGAGGGTCGCGTCGTTGCGCAACGCTCCACCAGCGCTCGCCTGCGTCGGCGAGGTCGGCGAAGACCTGGCCCGTGAGGCGACGCAGCAGGTGGCCCTTGTCCTCGAAGTAGATGTAGAAGCTTGCCCGCGAAATGCCCGCCTCCGTGGCGAGGCGGTCGACGCTGAGCTCGGTGAAGCTGGCGCCGGCAGCCATCAGCCGCTCCGTGGCGTCGAGCAGCTGACGCTCGATCTGCTCGCGGCGCTCCTGGCGTTTGGCCTGGGGCTTTCGGGTGACTGACGGCACGGAGTCAGCGTATCCGAAGGTGTCACACCTTGACTAGACATAGTGTCTAGACTTATCGTCATCGGCATGACTGTGTCGCCGCTCACATCATCTGCAACCCGCGACTACGACCCGATCGACCTCTCGTCGCGGGCCTTCTGGGCCACCAGCGCCGCCGAGCGCGAGGTGTCCTTCGCCGCCCTTCGCGCCGAGCGTCCGGTGAGTTGGCATCGACCGGTCGAGGACTCGTTGATGCCCGACCCGAGCGATCCCGGTTACTGGGCGGTGACGCGCCACGCCGACATCGTCACGGTCAGCCGGGACAGCGAGACCTTCCTGTCGGGCAAGGGCGTGCTGTTCGAGACCATCCCGGAGGAGCTGCTCGAGGCGTCGCAATCGTTCCTGGCGATGGACCCGCCTCGACACACGCTGCTGCGCAAGCTCGCACACGCGGCCTTCACCCCACGACAGGTGCGCCGCATCGAGGAGTCGATCAAGGCGAACGCGCGCGCGGTCGTTGGGGAATTGCGATGGATGGGCAGCGGTGCCGACTTCGTGGAACACTGCGCAAGGGAATTACCGATCCGGACGCTATCGGACATGGTCGGCATCCCGGAATCCGAACGGGCGCAGGTGGCGCAGGCCGCCGATGCGTTGGTGTCGTGGGCCGACCCGATCTACCTCGACGGGCGTAACCCGCTCGAGGTGCTGGTCGGCAATCAGATGTATCTGCACCAGGTGGCCGGTGCATTGGCCGCAGACCGGCGGGCGAATCCAGGAGATGACCTCATCACCAGTCTGGTCGAAGCCGAGGTCGACGGTGACCGGCTCACCGACGCCGAGGTGGCCGCGTTCTTCGTCCTGCTAGCGGTGGCGGGCAATGACACCACGCGCCAGACGATGAGCCATGCGGCCAAGGCGCTCACCGACTTCCGCGACCAGCGCACCTGGCTGGCCGCCGACTTCGACGACCGCATCGGCAGTGCCGTCGAGGAGATGGTCCGGTGGGCCACCCCGGTGATGACGTTCCGCCGCACGGCAGCAGTCGATTGCGAGCTTGGCGGGCAGTCGATCTCAGCTGGCGACAAGGTCGTCATGTTCTACTCGTCTGGCAACTTCGACGAGCGTGCATTCGATCAACCCGGCGACTTCGATTTGGGCCGCAAGCCCAATTCACACGTCGGATTCGGTGGCGGAGGGCTGCACTTCTGCCTCGGTGCGCACGTGGCGAGGGCGCAGCTACGGGCGATCTTTGGTGAACTACTCGTTCAATTGCCCGAATTCGAGGCAGGCAATCCCTCGTACGTGCCTGGCAACTTCATTCACGGCATCCGCTCGATGCCGGTCACCTTCTAACGCGGTTTGGGCGTGATCAGCGGCGGTGAGCGCCGCTCAGCACGCCGAGATCGCGGAGAGTTCGTCGGCAAGCAGCGCCAGTAGCTCCGAGCAGCCGCCGTCGACCTTGACGCTGGCCAGGTGATCGCCGCGGGTGGGCCCGCGGTTGATGATCGCGACGGGCTTGCCCTTGGCTGCGGCGTGCCTGACGAACCTCAGCCCGGAGAACACGGTCAGCGACGAACCGGCGACCAGCAGGGCGTCCGCGGCGTCGACGAGCGAAATTGCCTGGGCGACACGCTCCTTCGGCACGTTCTCGCCGAAGTAGACGATGTCGGGTTTGAGCATTCCCCCGCAGCGCGGGCAGTCCACGTACCGGAACGACGCGGTCTCGGTGACCATCGCGTCGGCGTCGGGCGCAACGGCGATTCCGCCGACCTTCTCGGCCCGCTCGACGAAGCCGGGGTTGAGCGCCTCCAGCCGTTCTGCCAGTGTCGCCCGCGTCATGGTGTGGCCACATGCCAGGCACGCCACCCGCGCATACGTGCCGTGCAGGTCGATCACCGTCTGGCTGCCCGCCTTGGTGTGCAACAGGTCGACGTTCTGGGTGATCACGCCGGTGACGACACCCGCGTGTTCGAGCATCGCCAGCGCCCGGTGACCGGCGTTGGGCAGCGTCGCGTCCATGTGGCGCCAGCCGACGTGGTTGCGCGCCCAGTACCGCTGCCGGAATACGGGATCCGAGGTGAACTGCCGGATGGTCATCGGGTTGCTCGGCGGCGAGTCCGGCCCCCGGTAATCGGGGATGCCGGAGTCCGTGGACAACCCTGCACCGGTCAGAACGGCGACGCGCTGACCTGCGAGCACACTGACCAGTTCGGGGGCTTCCACGGTGTCCAGAGTAGGTGGCCTGAGAGAATGCAGAGGTGGACTTCCATTCCGCCTACCGGCACGGCTTCGTCCGGGTCGCCGCGTGCACTCACCACACCTCCTTAGCCGACCCCGCGGCCAACGCGGAATCCGTGCTACGGATGGCTCGTGACTGCCACGACGACGGCGTCGCCCTTGCGGTGTTTCCCGAGCTGACGCTGTCGGGATATTCGATCGAGGACATCCTGCTGCAGGACGGCCTGCTCGACGCCGTCGAGGTCGCGCTGGCCGACGTCGTCGCTGCGTCGACGGAGTTGTTGCCGGTCCTGGTCGTTGGCGCTCCGTTGCGGTACCGCCACCGGGTCTACAACACCGCCGTGGTGATCCACCGCGGCACCGTGCTCGGCGTGGTGCCGAAGTCCTACCTGCCCAATTACCGCGAGTTCTACGAGCGCAGGCAGATGGCGGCCGGTGACGACGTCGGCGGCACCATCCGCGTCGCGGGCGCCGACGTCCCGTTCGGCCCCGACCTGCTGTTCGCGGCCACCGACCTGCCGAACTTCGTGCTGCACGTCGAGGTGTGCGAGGACATGTGGGTGCCGATCCCGCCGAGCGCGGAGGCCGCACTGGCCGGGGCGACCGTGCTGGCCAACCTGTCCGGCAGCCCGATCACGATCGGCAGGGCCGACGACCGCAAGCTGCTGGCCCGCTCGGCATCGTCGCGCTGCCTGGCGGCCTACGTCTACTCGGCCGCAGGCGAGGGGGAGTCGACGACCGATCTGGCCTGGGACGGCCAGACCATGATCTACGAGAACGGTGTCCTGCTCGCCGAATCCGAGCGCTTCCCCAAGGGCGAGCGGCGATCGGTCGCCGACGT
>Ga0137412_10001394_pt1 | contig 18717 bp, 14 predicted proteins | sample CZODoug2_1_16fun_FD_122160 | JGI IMG/M metagenome (GOLD analysis project Ga0137412, IMG submission 122160) | Vadose zone soil fungal communities from Angelo Coast Range Reserve, California, USA - CZODoug2_1_16fungal (Hybrid Assembly) | ecosystem: Environmental > Terrestrial > Soil > Vadose zone...
CAGCACGCAAGCTATGTCGCTCGGCTCCCTAAGCCCTGAAGCACACCGCACACTCGCGCTCGCAATGAACCAACTCGGCGGCAAGAGCAACACTGGCGAAGGCGGCGAAGACCCGGAACGCTACGTTCTTGAGCCGAATGGCGATTCCAAGAACAGCGCCATCAAGCAGGTTGCTTCGGGCCGCTTCGGCGTGACCAGCCTGTACCTCGTTAAAGCCAAAGAACTCCAAATCAAAATGGCGCAGGGCGCCAAGCCCGGCGAGGGAGGGCAGTTGCCCGGCCAGAAAGTTTATCCCTGGATTGCCAAAGTCCGTCACTCGACGCCCGGCGTCGGCTTAATCTCGCCGCCGCCGCACCACGACATTTATTCGATCGAGGACCTGGCGCAGCTGATTCACGATTTGAAGAATTCGAACCCGGCGGCCCGGGTGCACGTGAAACTCGTCTCCGAGGTCGGGGTGGGTACGGTCGCCGCGGGTGTGTCGAAGGCACACGCCGACGTGGTGTTGATTTCCGGGCACGACGGCGGCACGGGGGCCGCGCCGCTCACCTCGCTGAAGCATGCCGGCACCCCGTGGGAGCTGGGTCTGGCCGAAACTCAGCAAACCCTGCTGGCCAACGGTTTGCGGGATCGCATCGTGGTGCAGGCCGACGGGCAGCTGAAGACCGGTCGCGACGTGATCGTGGCCGCGCTGCTCGGCGCCGAGGAGTTCGGCTTCGCCACCGCACCGCTGGTCGTCTCGGGTTGCGTGATGATGCGGGTGTGCCACCTCGATACCTGCCCGGTCGGTGTGGCTACCCAGAATCCGGCGCTGCGTAAGAGGTTCACCGGAAAGCCGGAATTCGTCGTGACGTTCTTCGAATTCCTGGCCGAGGAGGTGCGCGAGCTTTTGGCGCAGCTCGGATTCCGCAGCCTGGATGAGGCGGTCGGGCACCGCGAGCTGCTCGACACCCGTCAGGCGATCGAGCATTGGAAGGCCGCCGGGCTGAATCTCGCGCCGCTCTTCGAGCAGCCGGAATTGCCCGCCGGCGCGGCGTTGCACCGGACCACAACGCAGGATCACGGCCTGGACAAGGCGTTGGACAACACGCTGATCCAGCTCTGTGAGGGTGCGCTCTTCGACGCCAGCCCGGTGACATTGGATCTGCCGGTGCGCAATGTCAACCGCACGGTCGGCACCATGCTGGGCTCGCACGTCACCCGGCGGTTCGGCGGCGATGGGCTGCCGGATGACACGATCTCGATCCGCTTCACCGGCTCGGCCGGCCAGTCGTTCGGCGCCTTTGTGCCGCGCGGTGTGACCTTGCGGCTGCACGGCGACACCAATGACTATCTGGGCAAGGGTTTGTCCGGCGGTCGGCTCGTCGTGCGACCCGATGAGCGAGCGCCGTTTGTCGCCGAGCAGCAGGTCATCGCCGGAAATGTGATCGGGTATGGCGCCACGTCGGGTGAGATTTTTGTACGGGGCGTGGTAGGTGAGCGCTTCTGTGTGCGTAACTCCGGCGCGATCGCCGTCGTGGAAGGCGTCGGGGATCACGCCTGCGAATACATGACAGGTGGCCGAGCCGTCATTCTGGGGCCAACCGGCCGCAACGTGGCGGCCGGAATGTCCGGCGGAATCGCCTACGTACTCGATCTGGATCCACGCCGGGTCAACCACGAAATGGTTGACGTGCAGCGCCTGAGCGCCGAGGACGCGCAATGGCTACACGACATTCTGGAAAAGCACACCGCCGAGACCGGATCGGCGGTCGGCGCGGCGCTGCTGGCCGACTGGCCGCGCCGGGCCGGTGAGTTCGCGCGGATCATGCCGCGGGACTACCAGCGGGTGCTGGACGCCACGAAGCAGGCGACGACGGCCGGCCGGTCGGTGGACGAGGCGGTAATGGAGGCGGCTCGTGGCTGACCCAACGGGCTTTGTGCAATACGGCCGGGAGCTGCCGAAGCGGCGGCCGGTGGATCTGCGGTTGATGGACTGGCGCGAGGTCTACGAGGACTTCCCCGCGGACAAGCTCCGTAACCAGGCGACCCGCTGCATGGACTGCGGCATTCCGTTCTGCCATCACGGCTGTCCACTGGGGAATCTCATTCCCGAGTGGAACGACCTGGTCCGCCGCGACGAATGGCACGAGGCGATCGAACGGCTGCATGCCACCAACAACTTCCCGGAATTCACCGGTCGGTTGTGCCCGGCGCCGTGCGAGTCCTCGTGCGTGCTCGGCATCAACTCCGACCCGGTCACGATCAAGCAGGTCGAGGTCGAGATCATCGACCAGGCCTGGGATTCCGGCTGGGTGACGCCGGTCCTGCCGGCGCGGTGGACCGGGCGCAAGGTGGCTGTGGTCGGCTCCGGTCCGGCCGGGTTGGCCACTGCCCAGCAGCTCACCCGGGCCGGTCACGACGTTACGGTCTACGAGCGGGCCGACCGCATCGGTGGCCTGCTGCGGTACGGCATTCCGGAATTCAAGATGGAGAAGCGGCAGGTCGAGCGCCGCCTCGCGCAAATGCGGGCCGAGGGGACGGCATTTGTCACGTCGTGCGATGTCGGAGTCGACATTTCGGCGGCCGACCTGCGATCGGCGAATGACGCGGTCGTTCTCGCCGGTGGCTCCACGATCCCGCGCGACCTATCGGCGCCGGGCCGCGAGCTACCCGGCGTTCATTTCGCGATGGATTACCTCCCCGGCTCGAATCGCGTGCAGGAAGGCGATCTTGCGGAGGCGCCAATATCTGCGGAGGGAAAGCGGGTCGTGATTATCGGCGGCGGCGACACCGGCGCCGACTGCCTCGGAACGGCCCACCGCCAGGGCGCTTTGAGCGTGCATCAATTGGAGATCATGCCGCAGCCGCCGGCGTCGCGTAACGATAAAATGCCGTGGCCGACGTACCCGATGATCTATCGGGTTTCCAGTGCGCACGAAGAGGGCGGCGAGCGGGTATTCGCGGTTAATACCGAGTGTTTCGTGGGTGACGGTCAGCTCAGTGGGCTGAGGCTGTACGAGGTGGCCGCCGGTTTCAAGAAGATCGAGGGCACCGAGTTCGAGCTGCCGTGCGAGTTGGTATTGCTGGCAATGGGATTCCTGCATCCACAGCAGGAGGGCCTGCTGAACGACCTCGGCGTCGAATTCGACGGTCGCGGCAACGTCGCGCGGAATGCGGATTTTCAGACCAACGTGCCGGGAGTCTTCGTGGCCGGTGACATGGGCCGTGGGCAGTCGCTGATCGTGTGGGCAATTGCCGAGGGTCGGTCGGCCGCGGCGGCGGTCGACACGTTCCTGGAGGGCGAGTCCGCCCTCCCGGCCCCGATCGAGCCGACCACCCTCGCCCTTCGCTAAAGCGAGGTCGCCTTCACAGGACGCGTTCGAGGTGGCCGTCGGCCTGTTCGACCAGCGCTCGCGCGGTCGGTGCCGGCACCGACTTGGTGAGCATCACGACCGCGGTCTTTACCTCGCCGTCGGATTCGCGCAGCGCGGCCGCGGCCTGATCGGAATCGACGCCGGTGATCGTGGTGATGATCCGGACCGCCCGGGCCTGCAGTTTGCCGTTGGTTGCCTTCATGTCCACCATCAGGCTGCCGTACGTCTTGCCGAGCCGGACCATGATGATGGTCGAGAGCATGTTGAGCACCAGCTTCTGTGCGGTGCCCGCTTTCAGCCGGGTCGAGCCGGCCAGCACCTCCGGCCCTACCACGACCTCGATCGGGTGGTTGACGGCAGTCGCGAGTGCCACCCCCCGATTGCACATGATCCCGACCGTGAGGGCACCGGCCTCGGTGGCGGCGCTGATCGCGCCCAGTACGTAGGGTGTCCGGCCGCTGGCGCTCAGGCCGACCACCACGTCATCGGGCCCGACCGCGGGCAATTCCGCCGCACCGGCGGCGAAATCGTCTTCGGCACCCTCGCTCGCGGTACGGATCGCCCGGTCGCCACCGGCGATAATCGCCTGCACCTGCGCGGGATCGGTACGGAACGTCGGTGGGCACTCCGCGGCGTCGAGTACCGCCAGCCGGCCGGAGCTGCCGGCCCCGACGTAGATGAGCCGACCGCCCCGTTCCAACCGCGGCACCGCTTCGTCGATGGCCGCGACGATCGCCGGAATCGTGGCCCGGACCGCACGCGGCACCTCGGTGTCCGCATTGTTCATCGCCTCGGCCAGCTCGGCGGTGCTGAGCGACTCCGCCAGGCCGTTGCGCGGGCTGTGCTGCTCGGTGACCAATGCGTCCAGATGCGCCAGACCGTCCATCGCTGGAAGGCTTTCATTTGCAGACACTAAAGCTCCTGTAGGACGGTGCGATCGGGCGCGGCGGTGACAAATGCGCAGGCCCGCATGGTGCGAGCCAGGCAACCGCGCATGGTCAATAATGCGGTGTAGTAGTCGATATAGCGAAATCCGTACGTCTCGCCGCGGGCGAAGGACTCGCCGGAAATAGCGGTCTGCCAACGAGCGAACGCCTCGTCGGATATTTCCAGATAGACGTTCGGCTCGAATCCCTCGGCGTCCTCCCAGTTTTCGGCGAAGAGCAGCCGGCGCACGCCGTGCCTGGGGAGCCGATGGTCCTGCGGTAGCCCGGCGAGAAAGCGGGCTCGTTCGGTGATGTCGGATGCATTCCGGTGATCGGAATGGATGCTGTTCCTCCAGTGCCCAATGACGATCTCCGGCCTGATCTGGCGGATCAGATCGCCGAGCTGGATGGCAACCTTGTCACCGGCGTCGAGGAATCCGTCACTGCCGTCGAACACCTGCAATTCGGCACCGATGTGTTCAGCGAACCGATCACCCTCGCCCATTTTCACCAGTCGATAGTCCTCAGAGGACATTCGCGGATGCCCACGCTCACCGGGCGTTAACGCGACTAGCACGACACGATGGCCGCGCAGCGCCATTTCGGCGAGCGCCGGTCCGGCCGTGAGGTCCATGTCGCCGATGTGTGCACCGACCGCGAGCACCGGCCCGCTCACGCGGTCCTGCGCATGATCTGGAATCGCCGAGTAATCGTGAATCCCGTCTTCCGATACAGCTCGCCGGCCGCCGACCGTTCGCCGGTCCACAGAAACCACGCGTTGTGCGCACCGTGCGCCCGCATGCATTCGAGCGTAACGTGCAACAGCGCCTTGCCGAGCCCGGCGCCGCGGCATTCCTCGAGGACGCCGAACGGCCCGAAACGGTCGATGACCCCTTCGTAGGTGCCGTGCATCGCCCAGCCGACCAAACGGCCGGCCGGCTCCCGTACCAGCATAATTCGATCCAGCGGCATTCCGGCGCCGACGGCTTCCCGAATCGCCCGCGACCAGTCCGGGTTGAAATGATCGCGGGCCAAGGGGATCAGGTCGACCAGGTCATCATCGGTCGCTGCTCGAAACGCATAACCCTGAGCGGCAAGTCGATCGAGCTGATCGCGCACCTCGGCCGGGATCTCGTAACCGTCGAGGCCGCGGTGCATTGCGACGGCCTCATAGTGCACCGCGAACCCGAGCTTTTTCAGCAGCGCCGCGGCCGCCGGATATACGGCCGCATCGAGACCGGGGAGGATGTAATTGGGTGTGTACGGTGAGAAATCGACCCGCCGCCTGGAGAGCCACGCCAACGCGCTTTCGAGCAAAGCGGTGCCGATGCCGCGGCCGCGTTGGTCGGGTGCAACGAAGAAGAATACGATCCAGCCGGCGTCCGGCTCGATATCCACGCCGTGTAGCGGGACGATCCGGCGGGCGGCATAAGTGGCCCCGACGAGCGTGTCGTCGATGAACGCGAGTTTCAGCCCGGCCGGGTCAAAATTCGGGTCGAGCAGAATGAGATCGCGAAACCGGCGCCGGGTGATCGGATCCGCTGGCGCGCTCCGGTTCCAGAGTGCGACGACATCGGTCACCAGGCCGGCGCGGAACTCGCGAATCTCCAGGCCCGGCGCGGACGTCATGTCGAAAAATTACCGGCCGTACTCAACGAACGTCAAGCGTCAACGGGGCCGCCGCCGGTGCGTCGACGGCGACCGGCCCTGCCCTAGAGTGGCGGCTGTGATGCGGCGCGCGAAGATCGTCTGCACCCTCGGGCCGGCGACCTCGTCACCGGCGCAGATACGGCAGCTCGTCGAGGCCGGGATGGACGTTGCCCGGCTGAACTTCAGCCACGGCACGCACGAGGAGCACGGCCTCGCCTACCGGTTGGTGCGCGCCGCGGCCGATGCCGCCGGCCGGGCGGTCGGCATCCTGGCCGACCTGCAGGGGCCGAAGATCCGGCTGGGTACGTTCGCCGACGGTCCGGTCGACTGGGTGGCCGGCGACGACATCGTGATCACGACCGAGGACGTCCTCGGCAGCCATGACCGCGTCTCGACCACGTACGCGGGCCTGCCGGGGGACGTGGCCGCCGGCACCCGGCTGCTCGTCGACGACGGCAACATCGCGCTGACCGTAACCGCGGTGGCTGGGCCCGACGTCTATTGCCGGGTGACCGAGGGCGGCCGGGTCAGCGATCACAAGGGCATCTCGCTGCCGGACGTCGAGGTGAGCGAGCCGGCGCTGACCGCCAAGGACCGGGCCGACCTCCGGTTTGCGCTGCAGCTACGGGTTGACCTGGTGGCGCTCTCGTTCGTCCGGTCACCGACCGACGTCGAGCCGGTACGGGCGATCCTGCGCGAGGCGGGTCGCACCCACCTCCCGGTGATCGCGAAGCTGGAGAAGCCGGCCGCGGTCGATCGACTGGCCGAGATCGTCACCGCGTTCGACGGGCTGATGGTGGCCCGCGGCGATCTCGGCGTCGAGATGCCGTTGGAAGCGGTACCGCTGGTACAGAAGCGCGCCGTACAGCTGGCCCGCGAGAACGCCAAACCGGTGATCGTCGCGACCCAGATGCTCGAGTCGATGATCGGCAACGCCCGGCCGACCCGGGCCGAGGCCTCCGATGTCGCCAACGCGGTGCTCGACGGAGCGGATGCGGTGATGCTGTCGGGCGAGACAAGCGTCGGGAGCTATCCGATCCAGGCTGTTGCCACGATGGCCCGCATCGTGGAGACCGTTGACGGGCAACGCACAGCACTGAATGGCGCCGCTGCGCAGTTCCGTCGCGGGGTGGATTCGTTATTTGTGGCGCCGCCGTTGCATCGCCGGCCGCGTACCAAGGGTGGCGCGATCGCGCTGGCCGCGATCGAGGTCGGCGAGCTGCTCGACGCCAAGGCGCTGGTCGGCTTCACTCAGAGCGGCGACACGATACGGCGGATGGCCCGGCACCGCTCGGAGCTGCCGCTGTTGGCCTTCACGCCGGTGCCGGCGGTGCGCAGCGAGCTCGCGCTCACCTGGGGCGTGGAGACGTTTCTCACGCCCACCGTGTCCCACACCGACGAGATGGTGGCGCAGGTACAGCAGATACTGCTGTCGCTGGATCGGTTTGCCGAAGGAGACGTCGTGGTCATTGTGGCCGGTAGCCCACCGGGCACCCCGGGATCGACCAATGCGCTGCGCGTCTGGCGCCTCGGCGACGAGCTGCCGCATGTCTGACACATGTGGCTCCGCTCCCGAGTCGCTTCGCGGCATGGGTCAGCAGCTCGTCGACCAACTGGTCGCGTTGCTGGATCTCGAGCAGCTCGAGGTCGATATCTTCCGCGGACTGTCGCCCCAGGTCTCGATGCAGCGGGTCTTCGGCGGGCAGGTGGCCGGGCAGGCGCTGGTGGCGGCCGGGCGGACCGTGCCCGAGGAGCGCGCCGTGCATTCGCTGCACGCCTACTTCCTGCGGCCCGGTGACCCCAAGATCCCGATCATCTATACGGTCGACCGGATCCGCGACGGCCGTTCGTTCACCTCGCGGCGGGTCGTGGCAATCCAGCACGGCAAGGCGATCTTCAGCCTGTCCGCGTCATTCCACGTGGCCGAGGACGGGCCGGATCACCAGACCGGGATGCCGGCCGCGCCCGACCCGGAGACACTGCCCACATTGGACGAACGGATGGCGCCGTACGCCGCGTTGGAGGAACGGGCCAAGCTGCCGCAGCCGATCGATGTGCGGTATGTGCAGGCGCCATCATGGGAGCAGCGCGAATCCGGGCCGCGGGTCGGGCCAAACCTGGTGTGGCTGCGTACCGCGGGCACGCTGCCGCCGGATCCGCTGCTGCACGTGTGCGCGCTGACATTTGCCAGTGACCTGACGCTGCTGGAGTCGGTGGCGGTGCACCACGGAATGGCGCTGGGCGCCGATCTGCAGGCGGCCAGTCTGGATCACGCGATGTGGTTTCATCGGCCGTTCCGCGCCGATGAATGGCTGCTGTATCAGTCGGAGAGCCCGGCGGCCAGCGGCGGTCGCGGGCTGGCGCTCGGCCAGATCTGGTCGCAGGACGGCCGGCAGGTGGCGTCGGTGGTGCAGGAAGGCCTGGTCCGGCCGCTGCGCCGCTCGTGATTTATTCGGAGCCAACGTGACGTTCGTACCCAACGGCGTTCGGACCCAACGTGAAGTTCGTAGGCTCTAGGCGTACCAACGTCACGTTCGCTCCGTAAGAAATCTTGCGATCAAGTCGTGCTTTCGCCGCGGATCGTGTTTAGGCTCCAGTGCTTGTGACCACACCATCTGTAAAAGCCTGGTCCGGGGTTCTTGGCGATACTCCCGCCATCAGCCCGTCAGAGGACAACAAACATGTCTGGTCGGTTCTCGCCGAGGACGGCCGCTCATACATCCTGAAACACATCGGGCGGTGGCGCCCCGGCGCGTCGCTGGCCGATGAGTTCCGGGTTCTGCTGCACCTGCGGGCCGCCGGTATCTCGGTCGCATTGCACGTTCCGACCGACGATGCGAAACTCTTCGCCGGCGAAATTGTCGACAAGCACATTCTCGTTCCGCTGATCCCGGCCCAGCCGATCGACCACGAGCTCGAGCCCGATGCCGAAGGCAGTTGTTTCCGCATCGGCCGGTCGATCGGCCTGCTACATAAGGCTCTCGAGAGTTATCCGTGGCCGGTCGCATCATTCACCGAGAACATTGCCGAAGGGTTTGCTGAGGCGTACGAGATCCTGCCGGCCGAGCTGCAGGCTCTACTCGCGGAGCCATTGCGTAAACGTGCGGATGATGCGCTGACCGGCCTGCCCGATCATCTTATGCACGGCGACTGCACGCCCGGCAATGTCCTGCTTCGCCGCGAGCTCGGACATATTGTGGTAGCCGGATTTATCGATCTTGACCACCTTCCACACGGGCAGCGTATCCATGACCTGGGCAAATACCTTTCGTACCAGATCCGTGAGCTCGTAAGGCATCCGGCGGATCGAGAGCGTCGTGGGATGGTGTTTCTGCACCTCGTCGGTTGTTACGTCGCGGGCTACCAGTCGGTGAACCCGCTGTCTGACAGGGAAATCGCCGCGATCGCCCCCGCTGTGCTTGCCGCCGATGCGAGTAATACGGCGTGGAGCTATCGAATTCTCTCCGGTTGGCAGGATCGGGATCAGACTGGGCACGCCGAGGCATTCCGGCTCGGCAGCCTGTCGGTGGCCTGGATTTGCGAGCATTTCGACCAGCTGGAAAATGCGACCCGGATCGGTTAGCCAGGACGCGGGTCGGGCGAAATTAGCGGATTACGCGGCTGATTAGGGAACGAGCAGGACCCGGCCGAGGCGGTCACGGTCCTCGAGCACCGTATGCGCCCGGGCCGCTTCGGCAAGTGGCAGGGTTGCCTGCACGGCGACCTCCAGGCGTCCGGCGGCGGCGTGCTCGGTCACCTCGGTGATGTCCCGCCGAGCCTCATCCGGTCGGGCGGCGCGCCAGGCCAACAGACCGAATCCGGTTATCGACTTGAGCCCATACAGGCTCCTGGCCGGGACATCCATCAACTCGCCGCCGGCCGCACCATAAATAACCAGCCGGCCGAGCGGGGCGAGCAGCTCGAGGCTCTGTGCGGCGATCGTTCCACCCACGCTGTCGAGGACGAGGTCGACACCGCCCGGTGCGGCGGCCCGGACCTGCTCGGCCCAGTCGGAGTCGGCATAGGAAATCGCAATGTCGGCGCCGTATTTCCGGGTGAAGTCGAGCTTTGCCGGCGAGCCCGCCGTGGCAATGATGGTGCCCGCGCCCTCAAGCCGAGCCAGCTGTACGGCCAGATGTCCGATGCCACCGGCCGCGGAGTGCACCAGCACTGTCTCGCCCTTAGCAAGGTGTCCGGCCCGTAGTACGCGCAGCGCGACCGGGGCGGGCATCGCCAGCACACTGGCGGCTGCCGGATCGAGGCCGGCCGGTACGGGAGCGAGCCCGTCCGCATCGGTGACTGCGTAGTCGGCATATGCGTCGGGAGTTACCAACGAGACGACCCGGTCGCCAACCTTTGTACCGGTGACATCGGCGCCGACCGACTCGACCGTGCCGAGTACGTCACCGTGCGGGCTGCCCGGAAGTGGTAGCGCACCGAAGGCGCTGGTGCCCTGTCGCATTGCGGTGTCAACAAAGCTGGTGCCGATTGCCTCGGTGCGGAGGAGCACCTGGTTCGGCCCTGGAACGGGGATCTCGACCTCTTCGACCGTGAGGACCTCCGGGCCGCCGTACTCGTAATAGCGCACTCGCCGCATGTTGTCGTTCTCCTCAATTGTTGGGTGGGCCAACGTTGGTGTGGCCAACGATAGCAACAGATCGTGGGATCGGCCAACAAGTTCGGTAGAGTGCGGAATGTGCTCCACGACGAGTCATGCCACCCAGCCCAGGCCGCGCCGCGCCGCCTGCACAGCAGGCTGTTCTGGTTGCTACGCCTTACGGGGCGGGCCGCCGAACAGGTGACCCAGGAGCAGCTCGCCGGCGCCGGGATGCGCCGCGGGTTCTATGGCGTGCTGGCGTCGCTGGCCGAGTTCGGCCCGTCCGCGCAGGCGGACATGGGCCGCCGGCTCGGCGTCGACCGCAGCGACATGGTCGCGATCCTCAACGACCTGGAGGGCGAGGGCTACGTCCGCCGGGAGCCGGATCCGACCGATCGGCGCCGTAACAGCGTGGTGATCACCCGGGCCGGTCGGGGAGCGTTGACCCGCTTCGACCGGGCCATTATCGATGCGGAGAAGTCCACGTTGGCGGCGCTGACTCCCGCCGAGCAGCAGACGTTGATCGGCCTGTTGCAACGCGTCGCGAGCGTGCCTAGACCGCCTGAATGAGCGCCCAGGCCCGCTCGACGTGCCGGCGCTCGGTCAGAGTGCCGCCGATCGCCAGCCGCAGCGATACCGTGCCGCCGACCTTTGTATGGGTCAGATAGAGCTCACCGCTGGAATTCAGCTTCTGCATGAGCTCCAGATTGCGGTCGTCATCCGCGCGCAGCCGGAAGCAGACCAGGCTGAGCGGGTGGGGCGCGGTGATCTCGAATCGATTGTCGGCGGCGACCCAACCGGCGAATTCCTGGGCCAACGCGACGTGCGTACGAATATGGTGCTGCAGCCCGGAAATCCCATAGCAGCGGATGACCGACCAGAGCTTGAGGGCGCGGAATCTCCGGCCCAGCTGGATGTGCCAGTCCCGATAGTCCACGACGTCGCCGGACGCGGTGGCGGCGTTGCGTAAATACTCCGGGAGAATCGACAGGGCGCCGAGCAGATGCGCCCGATCGGCAACCCAGAATGCGTGGCAGTCGAAGTTGGTCAGTAGCCACTTATGCGGATTGGTGCCGAACGAATCGGCGAAGTCGGCCACCCCGTCGAGGATCCAACGCAGCTCCGGACAAATGGCGGCGACTCCGGCGTATGCCGCGTCGATGTGCAGCCAGGTGTTGTGCTCGCGCGCGATTGCCCCGATGTCGCGTACTGGGTCGATCGCGGTGGTCGACGTGGTGCCGATGGTGGCGACGATCATGGCGGGGGTGAAGCCGGCCTCGATATCGGCGGCGAGCTGGTCCCGTAACGCTGCGGGCGACATGGCGAGCGTCTTTGGGTCGGCGGGTATGGTGCGTAGCGCGGCGGCACCGAGGCCGGCCATCCGAACGGCCTTCTCCACCGAGGAATGCGCTTCGGTGGACGCGTACACCGTGTATCGGCCGGCGGCTATGCCCCGTTCGGCCGTGGCCCCGCCGCTTGCCCGGTGCAGCGCGGCCAACAATGCGACCAGCGCGGAGGTCGATGCGGTGTCCTGAATGACGCCGCCGCCCTTGCCGTCGCTGCGGAACGTCGCCGGCAGGCCCAACATCTCGGCCAACCAGTCGAGGCTGAGTTGCTCCAGCTCGGTGCAGGCTGGGCTGGTTGCCCACAACATGCCCTGTACACCCAAACCGGAACTGAGCAGATCGCCCAGAATTGCCGGCCCAGAGGCATTCGCCGGAAAGTAGGCAAAGAACGCGGGATGTTGCCAATGTGTGATGCCGGGCAGAATGATCCGGTCGACATCAGCCAGCACCGCATCAAAGGATTCCGGCTCCTCCGGAGGATGCGCAGGCAGCGCGGCCCGGATCGCGCCGGGCTCAACCTGAGACAGCACCGGCCGACTCTCGATCGTCCCCAGGTAATCGGCGATCCAGTCGATCACCTGGTGACCATGCGCCCGAAACTCCTCGATTTGCATGCCGCTCAGCCTACGAGTGTCCTCAGCAGGCACTGACGACGGGCAACGGGAGAACGGTCCCAACCCCCTCGATTGAGAGGTACCTTGATCGGTCGGCTACGGACTAGAACGGCGGCGATTCGGTGGGATCGGGGATTTCGACCGGTGGTCGTTCGGGCGGGCTCGCCGGCATGGGGTGCTCGTCTCTGTATCTGTGCGGGCAGCTCTCGTACCGCCGCCCCGTGGGTGATGTCCAGGTGACTTTCTCGTTGGGATTGCCAGTGACGGTCCAGCCGGTGTGGTGATCTTTGAGTCGGCGATGCCGGCGACATAATGTCCAGAGGTTGTCCGGGTTCGTTTCGCCTTGTGGGTACGGCTTTTTGTGGTCGATGCCGCATTGGGCGGCGGGTCGTTGACAGGTCGGGAATCGGCAGACTCGATCTCGAGCCCGTACATAGTCGGCTAACGCGGCGGGCGGGCGGTTGGTGGTGCGGCCGTAGTCGAGGATCGTGCCGGATACCGGGTCGGTGAGGATGCGTCGCCAGGTCCCGTCGGCGGCGATCCGGCGGGCCAGGTCTGCGGGGATCGGGCCATAGCCGCTCAGCTCGGCGGGTTGGTTATCCAGGCCCAGCACCGTACCGGCGGTGATGATGAGGTTGATCAGCGGCTTTCCCGGCCGGCGCGCCGATTGGGTCGGGGCGTTACCGGCTTCGGCGTCACTGCGATCGGTATCGGAGTCCGGGTCGCCGGTGTGCCCCGAACTGCCGCCGTACCCCCGGCCGCCAATGCACTCTGCGTCGGCGCCGCCATTACCTTGTGCCGGCGAGGTTTCGCTGGTCGGGGCGGCTACGCGGCCGGTGATGAGGTCGACGAGGGTGTCGGCGCGGCGTTGATCCATGGTGCGGGGATCGGTGGTGGGGAATGATCGTGCGATCAGCGACAACGTCGCATACACCAGGACGGCATCCTCGGCGGAGAGGGTGGCTTTGATCGTGCCCATCCCATCGGGACCGGGCACATGCTGCACGGACCGTTCCTGTCGGGCCTTCTCGTGCCGGGCGTTCGCGCCGTCGGGATCGACTGCGATCACGGCTCGATCGACGATCCGACGCCATTGTCCGGTCGTTTTCCCGACCGCGTGCGCCAGCACGTGATCCTCCACCAGCCCTGCCTGCTCGCGCCTCAGCACTACTGTGCGGTTGGCGATGATGGCGACCTTGGACGCATCCAGGTCACCGGCTTTCCAGGCCGATAATGTGGCCGGTAGCGACTCGGTCAATCGCAACGCCAGCGCCACCCGTAGCTCCGCCGCCCGCCGGGTGATCGAGAAGGCGCACGACACCTCATCGATGACGTACTCACTGATCGCCGTACCGCGGAAACCGCGATCACCCGGGCCCGTACGCATCGTCTCCCGGGCGAACGCCGCGAGCGCCTCCATCTCCTGTGCCTCCGCGGCCGCAGACAACCGATGCAACGACATCGCCGTGCTCAACGCATCCGGTGCCGCATCGTCGGGATCTGGAATATGATCCGTGCTCCACGAAAGATACTCGGCAATATCCGCAGCGGATGGCTCCCAGACGTCATCGACGTCCGGGAGATTATCGAGCACGGCATCAAACATGCGTTCGACAATACTCGCAGAACCGCTGCTGCGCAAGGGAAACCGACCGCCACTATGAGTAGCGGTCGACGGCGGGAATGGCGCCTGGCCGCTATTGTATTCGGAATGAAATCCCGGGTAGAACGAACAACACGCCGCCCCGAACGAGCGGTATTTGTGCATGGTCACCCAATTCCCGACGCCATCACGCCATCGCTCAAGCTACTTTGGGGAAATGGGTGATGGCCCTGGTTGAGCCACCGAAGCGGAACGAAAGGCCGCTTCGTTTTTAGATGGCGGGCGGTTGTCCGTTCTCGACAGATCGTGGCGTCGACGTCTCGGCCCACCGGTCGCTCATCGCTGAGCAGACCCCACGGCGACCGATGAGTCTTCGTGCCGGCCGTCGTTTCACTGATCGATCGGGCAATTACCAACGGAACGGAGCACCTATCATGAGCAAGCTCATAGCCCAGATGTCGATGTCGCTGGACGGATTTATCGCCGATCCCGCCGACGATGTCGGGCCGCTGTTCGACTGGTACGGCAGCGGCGAGGAGTCCTACACGTTCCCCGACTCGCGGTGGACCGCGACGCTCACGCCGGCCAGTGCCCGGCACCTGCGCGCCGGAATTGCGCGGGTCGGCGCGCTCGTGTGCGGCCGGCGGCTGTTCGACCTCACCAAGGGCTGGGGCGGCCGGCATACGATTGACGTGCCGGTATTTGTCGTTACCCACCGCGTTCCAGACGACTGGCCGCACCCCGAGGCGCCGTTCACCTTCGTGACCGACGGCATCGAGAGCGCGATTGCCCAGGCCAAGACGAGGGCCGGGGACAAGAACGTCGCCATCGCCAGCGCCAGCATCGCCCAGCAGTGCCTCAACGCCGGTCTGCTCGATGAGATCTGCGTGGACCTGGCACCGGTGCTGCTGGGTAAGGGCATCCCGTTCTTCACCAACCTGGCCGATTCCCCGGTGCTGCTGGACAATCCGGAGGTCGTACAGGGCGATCGGGTCACTCACCTGACGTATCGGGTGCTGCGCTAGTTATCCACAAGCCGAAGTTATCCACAGGCGAGGAACGCGCCTGTCGGCCGGGCAGGGCAGGATGACGGCATGACTTCCGCACTGGGCTGGTCCGGCCCGATCCTGCTCCGTACGCTCGCCGCGATGGCCGGCCCGGCCGCGACGCCGCGACCCGACCAGGAGACGGCCGTCGTCGCCCTGGCCGAGCAGCGGCGGCGGGTGCTGCTGGTGCAGTCGACAGGCTGGGGCAAGTCGGCGGTGTATTGGGGCGCGACGGCGGCGCTGCGGCACAGCGGCGCCGGGCCGACTCTGGTGATCTCACCGCTGCTGGCGCTGATGCGTGACCAGGTGGATGCCGCCGCCCGGGCCGGATTGCGGGCGGCGACGGTCAATTCCACAAACTTCGACGACTGGCAGGCGATCTTCGACGAGCTGGCCGCGGACCGGCTCGATCTATTGCTCGTCTCGCCGGAGCGGTTGGCCAATCCCCGGTTCGAGCAGGTGGCGCTGCCGCTGCTTGCCCGGGCCGGCCTGCTGGTCGTGGACGAGGCGCACTGCATTTCCGACTGGGGTTTCGACTTCCGGCCTGACTACCAGCGCATCACCAACCTGCTACTCGGGCTGACCCCGGGTACGCCGGTGCTGGCGACCACGGCGACCGCGAATGCCCGGGTCACCGAGGATGTGGCCGCGCAGCTCGGCGATGACACCTTGACGCTGCGTGGCCCGCTGGCCAGGGCCTCATTGCGGCTGGCGGTCGTGCCCGGGCTCTCGGCGATCCAGCGGTACGCCTGGGTGGCACAGGCGCTGCCGGAGCTGCCCGGGTCGGGGATCGTCTACTGCCTCACCGTCGATGCGGCCCACAGTCTCGCCGATTTCCTGCGCACGCAGGGGATGGAAGTGACGGCCTACACCGGCCGCACCCCGACCGAGGAGCGGGCCGCGACCGAGGAAGCGCTGCGGCACAACAAACTCAAGGCGGTGGTCGCCACCTCGGCGCTGGGTATGGGTTACGACAAGCCGGATCTCGGCTTTTGTCTGCACGTTGGCTCACCGGACTCACCCGTGGCGTACTACCAGCAGGTGGGCCGGGCCGGCCGGGCGCTGGACGAGGCGGTCGGCGTGCTGCTGCCAGCGGCCGAGTCCGACCCGGCGATCTGGGAGTACTTCGCGACCGCGACCATCCCGGACCCGGATGCGGCCGATGCCGTGCTGTCCCGGCTGGATGCCGCCGACGGTCCGATGACCGTTCCGGCCCTGGAGGCAGCGACGTCGGTACGGCGCGGCCGGTTGGAGGCGCTGCTTAAGACGCTGCGGGTGGACGGCGCGGTCCAGCGGGAGCTCGACGGCTGGGTGTCAACGGGCGCCGGTTGGGTCTTCGACGGCGACAAGTACGCGAGGGTGGTAGCCGGCCGCCGGGCGGAGGCGGCCGCCATGTCCGACTATGCCGCCGGCCGGCGATGTCTCATGCAGCTGCTGACCGACGCTCTCGATGATCCAGCCTCGGCGCCGTGTGGCCGCTGCTCGGTCTGCACCGGCTGGCTGCCGGCGCCCGGTGCCAGCTCAGGGGCGGATTTCCTCGATGCGGCACGGACCTTCCTCCGCGGTCGCGACATCGAGCTGGAGCCGCGCAAGATGTGGCCTGGCAAGGCATCGGGCCGGTCCGGCCGGATAGTCGGCGCCGCGCCGGGGCGGGCGCTGGCGTTCGCCGACGACCCGGCATGGGCCGAGGTGGTGGCCGAGCTGGCCGGCCCGGACGGCCCTGCGTCGGACGTGCTGCGGGCCGGCTTGGTCGAGGTGCTGGCGCGGTGGGCCCGCCGCTGGGATGAGCGGCCGATCGCGGTGTGCCCGCTGCCGGGGGATCGGCCGGCCCGCACCGAGTCGATGGCCTCGCACGTTGGCGAGCGTGGCCGGTTGCCAGTGGTTCGGTTGCTGGAGCGGGCCGGTTCGATGCCGGCCGATGGTACGACCGGCGCGGCCCGGGTCCAGGCGCTGCTCAGCGCTTTCCGGGTGGTGGGCGAGCCGCCGGAAGGACCGGTGTTGCTGGTCGCGGATCGGTCGCGCACCGGCTGGGCGATGACGGTCGGTGCGGTCTTGTTGCGGGAGGCCGGAGCCCCGGCGGTGCTGCCGTTGGTCGGCCACAAACTCCCGTGACAGTTCGGCATGGCTCGGGGGTGGATCACAGACCAGCCAGCACGACCGCGAGCGCCAGCACGAGCAGCCGCTTCACAGGCTCGCCTCGACCTGCGTCGTGATGGGGAAGCCGCCGAAATCTGGGGGGTTTGCCCACCACGATCATGACGTTCGGCCTGAATCCCGGCGGGAAAACGGCCAGGCCCTGTGATCGTTGGGGCTCGCCGGGTTATTGGGTCGGCCAACGGATTCGGTGATCATGCACAAACGCAGGTTCTGCACGGCGTGTCGTTCTGGCTTTCTGCATGATCACGACCAATCTCGCCACCCCAACCCGATCGCAGTACGGAAAGCCCGGGCGGTTAGCGGCTGGCGAACGCTCCGCCGTTCACGTTCAGCGTCTGGGCGGTGATATGCCTGGCGCCGGGGGAGGCCAGAAACGCCACCGTCTCGGCGATGTCGCTAACCGTGCCGGGACGCTTGACCGCCGTATTGCCGATCAGGCGCGCACGGCGCTCGTCGGTCATGCTGTCGCGGAAGAACTCGGTCTCCTGCACATATCCCGATGACACCACGTTTGTGGTGATGTCGCGCGGGCCGAGCTCGCGGGCCAGGCTGATGTTCCAGGACGCGAGACCGGCCTTGGCCGCGCCATAGGCGCCCGCGCCCTGATCGGCCGCGATCGATCCAATGTGGACAATCGCCCCGCCGGGTGCGAGCCGGTCGGCGACGGCTTGGGTCGTGAGCGCCGCGCTGAGCAGGTTGGCATCGAGATTGGTACGCCAGGTTTGCGCGAACGCGGCCAGGCTGTCGGGTGCGGCCGTGTCGAGGTCGGTGTTCCCACCCGCGTTGTTGACCAGAACGTCGATGCGGTCGGGAAGTCGGTCAAGCAGGGCTTCGAGCTGCTCGGGGTCGGTATGGTCGCAGCGCTGGGCCACGACCGAATCGCCCAGCTCTTTGGCGGTGACCTGGAGTGGCTCCAGTCGGCGGCCGGTGATCACGACCGTGTCGCCGGCCGCGGCGAACCGCGCCGCTATGGCCCGGCCGATGCCGGTGCCGCCGCCGGTGACCAGGATGGTGCGTGTCATTCGGGATCCCTCCGGGTATGTTTAGGCCTAAACGTACGTACCGGAGGCGCCAATGTCCAGCGGGTCGCACACCGACGAGGTCGATGAGATCGCCGTGGCCTGGCGGCGCGAGCGGCCGGGCACGCCGGTCAGCTCGATCGGCCTCGTCACCCGGATCTGGCGGCTGGGCAAGCTTTTCGGTGATGACCGGCGGCGAGTGCTCGCCGCCTCGAAGACCGACTCCGCGACCCTCGACCTGCTCAGCATGCTGCGCCGCAGCGGGCCTCCGTATGCGTTGTCCACCCGGGAGTTGGCTGCCCGCACGATGGTCACCGCGGGCGCGATCTCGCAGCGGGACAAATGCGTTCATGCCGTCGCCCTTCGCGATTTTGCGAAGGCGATCACTCGCGAGCGCACCCAA
>Ga0137412_10001395_pt1 | contig 18710 bp, 8 predicted proteins | sample CZODoug2_1_16fun_FD_122160 | JGI IMG/M metagenome (GOLD analysis project Ga0137412, IMG submission 122160) | Vadose zone soil fungal communities from Angelo Coast Range Reserve, California, USA - CZODoug2_1_16fungal (Hybrid Assembly) | ecosystem: Environmental > Terrestrial > Soil > Vadose zone...
CCACCAGGTCGACCAGGGTGGCGTCGGTGACCGGCGCGGCGGTGTCGTTCCACCGGACCAGCTCGCCCGCCTCGGCGCGGGTGAGCGTGGGCAGCGCGGCCAGCCGGCGCCGAGGATCCTCGGTCATCCGCTCAGCCAGGCCCACGAAGCGCGCGGCGATATCGTCCACCCGCTCGGCCGACAGCGCGCCCGGCTGATACTTCAGCACCACGGAGAGCGGATCGCCCGGCGCCGCGACCAGCACCAACGGATAGTGCGTGGCATCCCGCGCCGCGCCGGGCCGCACGGCCAGCCCCACCCGGGACAGCAGCTCGTCCAGGCCGCCGCTGGGATAGCTCTCGAACACCATCAGCGTGTCGAACAGCGGCGCGTAGCCGGCGTCCCGCTGCAGCTCGGCCAGCCCCAGGTACTGGGCGTCCAGCAGCCGCGCCTGTTCCCGCTGCACCCGCGCCAACAGCTCCGCCACGGTCTCCCCCGGAGCGAGCCGGATGCGCACCGGCACGGTGTTGATGAACAGCCCGACCATCGTGTCGGCGCCGGCCAACTCCGCCGGCCGCCCGGTGACGGTGGCACCGAACACCACGTCCCGGCGCCCGGTCAGCGTGCCCAGCACCAGACCCCAGAGCACCTGCAGCACCGTGTTGACGGTGACCCCGTGCTCCCTGGCCAGGCCGACCAACCGCGCGGAGAGCTCCTGGTCCACCGGCACCGGGCGGCGTACCGGCAGGTCGGCGGGGGTGCCGCCGGGCGCGAGCAGGGTCGGTCCGGCCAGCTCGGCCAGCGCGATGCGCCACCGGGCCCGGGCCTGGTCCTGGTCCTGGGCGGCCAGCCAGGCCAGGTAGTCACGGAACGGCCGGGCCGGCGGCAGCGTGGACGGGTCGCCGCCGGCCCCGTAGAGGGTGAACAGCTCGCGCAGCAGCACCGGCACCGACCAGCCGTCCAGCACGATGTGGTGGTTGGTGAGCACCAGCTTGAAGCGCGCCTCGCCCAGCTGGACCAGCAGCAACCGCATCAGCGGCGCCCGGTCCAGTGGGAACGGCCGGGTCCGCTCCCCGACCACCAGCGCGCGCAGCGCCGAGGGCCGTTCGGCGGCCGGCCGGCCGGACAGGTCGACCTGCTGCCAGGGCATGCTCAGCCCGTCGAGCACCACGCCCACCGGCTCGTCGGTTTCCTCGGCCAGGAACGCGGTGCGCAGCGCGGGGTGCCGCTCGACCAACTTGTCGGCGCAGCGGCGCAGCAGCCCCGGGTCCAGCTGGCCGTCGATCTCCAACTCGAGTTGGTAGCGGTAGACGTCCGCGCCCCCGGCGGTGGCGTGGAAGAACAGCCCGGACTGCAGCGGGGAGAGCGGGAGGACGTCGGAAATGCGCGTCGGCGAGCTCACTGAGCGTCTACCGGCGAGTCCATCCGCTCGGCCAGGCTGCGCGGGCGCATGTCCAGCCAGTTCTCTTCGACGTACCGAAGGCACGACTCGCGGGACTCGGGCCCGTGGCTGATCGTCCAACCGGACGGAACCTCTGCGAAGGTGGGCCACAACGAGTACTGCCCCTCGCCGTTCACCAGCGCGTAGAACACGCCTTCGGGGTCATCGAACGGGTTGTCCACTGCCGCGGTCCTCGTTTCTCTCACGGTCGGTAACCGTCCTCCACGAGGCGGTATCACCCGGTCCAGTTAAACCTAGGCTTACCTAATTTGTCAGCGCAAGTCGGCGTGCGCCCTCGTGTCGAGCGCTATTTGGCGGGCCGAGCCGTATACGGTCGGACAGGTGCCTGACCGCGACCTGGCCGAGCTGCAACGTCCGGTTCGTGGGCGAGTCACCCTCGCCGCCGTGTTCCAGGCGCTGGCCACCGCGCTGTCCGTGGTGCCGGCGGTGGCCGTGGTGGAGATCGGGCGGCGGCTGCTCGCCGGGCGGCACGACGGGCTGTGGCCGATCGCCTGGCTGGCCGTGGGGCTGTTTGCCGCCCGCCTCCTGCTCTACGCGGCGGCCGGGCTGATCAGCCATCTCGCCGACGCCGAGCTGGCCGTCACGGTGCGCCAGCGGCTGGCCGATCACCTCGCGGTGCTGCCACTGCACTGGTTCGCCGGCGGCGTGTCCGGGCGGGTGAAGACCACCGTGCAGGACGACGTGTCCGCGCTGCACCACGCGGTGGCCCATGCCCGGGGCGACCTGGCCTCGGCGGTCACCGGGCCGGTGGTGATCGTGGGCTACCTGACGTGGGTGGACTGGCGGCTGGCCCTGGTCACGGTTGCCGCGACGGCGGCCGCGCAGGGGGTCCGGCTGCGGATGGCCCAACGCTCGGCCGAACCGGTTGGGCGGATCGCGGCGGCCAACGCCGAGCTGTCCGCCGCCGCTATCGAGCTGGTGCAGGGCATCTCGGTGGTCAAGGCATTCGGCCAGGCGCGCGCCCCGGACCGGTTCCGGGCGGCGGCCAGTGGGTACGCCGACGCGCACGACGACGCCCAGCGGGTCTTCATCCGGCAGCGCGCGCTGACCAGGGCGACCGTGGCGCCGGCAACCATCCTGCTGCTGGTCACCGGCATCGGTATCGGGCTGGTCGGCCTCGGCTGGACCGAGCCCGTCAACATCGTGGCCTTCGCGCTGCTCGGCCTGGGGTTGTTCGAACAGCTCACCCCGATCTACTCGGCGCGCGACCAGCGGCGGACGGCGGTGGCCGCCGCGCACCGGGTTGCCGCGCTGCTGCGCGAGCCGGCCGAACCCACCGCCGAGCATCCGCGCCCGCTGCCGGACGCGGTATCGCCGGGCGCGGTGTTGCCAGTCGAGCTCGACGGGGTGCGCTTCGGCTACACCGAGGGCCACGAGGTGTTGCACGGGATCGACGCGGTGCTCGCGCCGGGAACGGTGACCGCCGTGGTCGGGCCGTCCGGCGCCGGCAAGTCCACCCTCGGCCTGCTGCTCGCCCGGTTCTACGACGTGACCCAGGGGGCGATCCGGCTGGGTGGGGTCGACATCCGCGAGCTGGACCGGGCCCAGCTGTACCGGCACATCGGTTTCCTGTTCCAGGACGCGGTGTTGCTGCGGCAGTCGGTGCGGGACAACATCGCGCTGGCCGACCCGGCAGCCAGCGACAAGGTGGTGTGCGCCGCGGCCCGTGCGGCCGCGATCCACCAGCGGATCATGGCGCTGCCCCGGGGCTACGACTCGGTGGTCGGCGAAGACGCCCGGCTGTCCGGCGGCGAGGCGCAGCGGGTCAGCATCGCCCGCACCCTGCTGGCCGATACGCCGATCCTGGTGCTGGACGAGGCGACCGCGTTCGCCGACCCGGAGTCCGAGGCGGCCGTGCAGGACGCGCTGGCCGAGCTCGCCGCCGGGCGGACCCTGCTGGTCATCGCGCACCGGCTGCACACCGTCGTGGCCGCCGACCAGATCCTGGTGCTGGACGAGGGCCGGGTGGTGGAGCGCGGCCGGCACGACGAGCTGCTGCGGGAGAACGGGCTCTACGCGCGGCTGTGGCGGGCCCAGTACGGGGATCGGACGTGATCGGCCAGCAGCGGCGGCTGACCGGTGCACTGGCCGTGGCGCCGGCCGGCCTGGTGCGCCGCTACCTGCTGTCCACCGCGGTGTACGCGGTCAGCGAGGGTGCCGCGTTCGGGTTGCTCGCTCCGCTGCTGTCCGCGCTGCTGGCCGGGCGGACCGGGGAGGCGGCCCGCTGGCTGATCCCGTTGGCCGGGTGTGTGGCGCTGGGGTGGCTGGCCCACTACGACATGAACCTCGGGGCGCTGCGGCTGTCCTCGGCCATCCGTCGCACGCTCTACGACCGGATCGGCGCGCACCTGGTCCGGCTCCCGCTGGGCTGGTTCGACGGACCCCGCGCCGCCCAGGTGGAGCAGTTGCTCGGGCGCGGGGTCGGCGTCGCGGTGCGCACGGTGAACCTGGCCCAGACGCTGATCGCCTCGGTGCTCACCCCGGTCACCATCTTCGTGTTCCTGCTCGTGCTGGACTGGCGGATGGCGCTGGCCGTGCTGGTCACCGCACCGATGGTGGTGCTGGTGTTCGCCGCGGCGGCGCGGCTGACCGACCGCACGGAGGCCGAGCACGACCGGGCCGCCGCCGAGGCCAGCGCCCGGCTGGTCGAGTTCGCCGGAGCGCAGCCGGTATTGCGCGCCAACGGCCGTTCCCAGGGCGGGCGCCGGCTGCTCGGTGAGGCCTTGGCGGCCCAGCACCGGGCGGCCCGGGAGGAGGTATTCGGCGCGCTGCCCGGCCAGCACCTCGGCCAGCTCGCCATCCAGCTGGCGTTCACCGCGGTGCTGGTGGTCGGGCTGCTGCTGGCCACCGGCGGAGTCCTCAGCCCGGCCAAGGTGATCGCGCTGCTGGTGCTCGGGGTGCATTTCCTGCAGCCGTTCGCGGCGGTGGCCGGGGCGGCCAGCTCGCTGCGGGTCTCCCGGGCCGCCGTGCAACGGATCACCTCGGTGCTGTCCACCCCGCCGCTGCCCGAGCCGGAGCAGCCCCAACCGATCGGCGAGCCGTCCATCGAGCTGGCCGGGGTGGACTTCGGGTACCGCTCCGCGCCGGTGCTGCAGGACGTCAACCTGTGGATCCCGCCGGGCAGCAGCACCGCGCTGGTCGGGGTGTCCGGCGCCGGCAAGACCACGGTGACCAAACTGGTGGCCCGGTTCTTCGACGTGCGGGCCGGCGCGGTCCGAATCGGCGGGGTGGACGTGCGGGACATCTCCAGCGCGGAGCTGGAGCGGGCGGTGTCACTGGTCTTCCAGGACGTGTACCTCTTCGACGGCAGCATCGAGGACAACATCCGGATTGGCGCGCCGGGGGCCACTGCGGAGCAGGTGCGCGCGGCGGCCTACCGGGCCAGGGTGGACACCATCGCCGCCCGGCTGCCGGACGGCTGGTGCTCCCGGGTCGGCGAGGGCGGGCGGCTGCTCTCCGGTGGGGAGCGCCAGCGGGTGGCGATCGCCCGCGCCCTGGTCAAGGACGCGCCGATCGTGTTGTTGGATGAGGCCACCTCTGCGCTGGACGGGGAGAACGAAGCGGCCGTGCACGAGGCGCTGGCCGAGCTCGGTCACGGCCGGACGATGTTGATCATCGCGCACCGACTGACCACCATCGCGAACGCCGACCAGATCGCGGTGTTGGACGGCGGCCGGATCGTCGAGCACGGCCGGCACGCCGAGCTGCTCGCCGCCGGCGGCCGCTACGCCCGGCTGTGGGCCGAGCGGGAGCGCGCGGTCGGGTGGCGGCTGAGCAATCGATCAACTCCTGGTAGTTAGGTTCGGCTCACCTATAGTGGGCGGGCCGGAGAGCGCCGATTTGACTCGAGGAGTCGCCCCCTGATGTCCGCACGCGTCGGATCCGCCATCCGCGTCCCTATCTCTGTGTTGCTGATCGGCTTCCTGATCGGAATGGTGGCCGCCTGTGGCGGCGGAGCACAGCCCGACCAGCTGCGGGGCGGTGGCTCGGGCGCCGGGTTCCCGGTCGCGGTGACCGGCAAGTTCGGCACCACCACCGTGCCGGAGAAGCCGCTCCGAGTGGTGGCGATGAGCTGGACCGACGCAGACTTCGCACTGGCTCTCGGGGTCACGCCGGTGGGCATCGCCAGGGCGCCGGACGCCTCGAGTGGGCTGGAACCGTGGACCGCCGCCGCACTGCGGGACGCGAAGCCCACGCTGTTCTCCACCGTGGGTAGCGACCCGATCGAGCAGGTGGCCGGACTCGCCCCGGACCTGATCCTGGCGACCAAGGACTACAACCTGGGCCAGAGCTACCCGCAGCTGTCCCAGATCGCCCCGGTGGTCACCTACCTGGGCGGCCCGAACACCGACTCGTGGCAACAGGCGCTGGGCAATGTGGCCGCCGCCCTGGGGCTGGCCGACCAGGGCAAGAAGCTCACCGCCGACACCGAGGCGCAGATCGCCGCGCAGAAGGTCGCCCACCCCGAGCTCACCGGCAAGACCTTCAGCTACGTGGTCGCACCCACCGCCGCCGGGGTGTACACGGTGAACTCCGACCAGGACGTGTCCGCGAAGCTGCTCGCCGGGCTGGGCATGCGCCTGTCGCCGAAGGTGCTGACCCTGCCGACCTCCGGGCTGCCCGGCCGGGCCCAGCTCAGCCTGGAGAACCTGAGCGTGTTGGACGCCGACATCATCCTGGTGGCCGCCGCCTCCCAGCAGGACCTGGACGCGTTCGCGAAGAACCCGGTCGCCGAGAGCCTGGGCGCGGTGCGCCGAGGGGCCTACGTGCCGTTCAACTACACCACCGCGGTGTCCATCGCGTTTCCGTCCACGCTGAGCCTGCAATGGGCGATGACGCAGGTCGTGCCCAAACTCTCCGCCGCCGCCAAAGCCTGAGCCTGACCGGCGCAGCTGGTGGCCCGCCCCGCCGCCGCACCTGCTGACCCGCGCCGCCGCCGCACCTGCTGGCCCGCGCCGCCGCCGCACCCGGTGGCCCGCGCCGCCGCCGCACCAGGTGGCCCGCGCCGCCGCCGCACCCGGTGGCCGGCGCAGACCTGGCGTAGCCCGCGCAGACCTGGTGTAGCCCGCGCAGACCTGGCGCAGCCCGCGCAGACCTGGTGTAGCCCGCGCAGAGCGTGCAGGGTCTGCGCGGGCGCTACCTGGTCTGTGCGGGCGTCAAACCGCCGCCGGCCGCCGCACCAACTGCCGCCGCCGGCAACCGCCGGCGCCTCCGCTGCACCTGGTGGCCTCCGCTGCACCTGGTGGCCTCCGCTGCGCCTGGTGGCCAGCGCAGACCTGGCGTAGCCCGCGCAGAGCGTGCGGGGTCTGCGCGGGCGCTACCTGGTCTGTGTGGCTCGCGCCGTTGCCGCACCTGGTGGCCGGCGCAGACCTGGTGTAGCCCGCGCAGAGCGTGCGGGGTCCGCGCGGGTGGTACCTGGTCTGTGCGGCCCGCGCCGCCGCTGCACCTGGTGGCCGGCGCAGACCTGGCGTAGCCCGCGCAGAGCGTGCAGGGTCTGCGCGGGCGCTACCTGGTCTGTGCGGGCGTCAAACCGCCGCCGCGAGCCGCCGTCGCCGCCAACCGCCGCCGCCCGCCGCCGGCCGTCGCCGCCCGCCGTCGCCGGCCGCCGGCGCGGACCGCCTAGAACCGAATCGCGTCGATCGGGTTCAGCTGTGCCGCGCGGCGAGCCGGATAGGTGCCGGCGACCAGGCCAATGAGCAAGCTGATCCCGAAAACGGCGAGCACCGACCAGCCAGAAACCCATGGGGTGTCGATCGCCGGGATCAGCGACTGAATAAACGGGCCACCGACGAGGGTAAGCAGGACGCCCAACACCACCCCGACCACACCGCCCATCCCCGCGATCACCACCGATTCAATCAGGAACTGCTTGAGGATGGCGCTGCGCCGGGCGCCGATTGCCTTCCGGATTCCGATTTCCTTCGTGCGCTGCGTGACCGTGACCATCATGATATTGGCGACCCCGAGCGTTCCGACGAACAGTGCGATCCCGCCGATCGCCAAGGTCAGCCAGTTGAGCAAGGTTACGTACTGGTTCAACTTCTTAACCTGATCAAGTGTGGCAGTAATGGTGTAGTCGCGGAAGTCTGGGCCGTCCACTTGGTGTTGCGCATCCATGATCTGGTAAATTTCGTCGATCGCGGCGGGGACCCGGTCCGCGCTCGTCGCGACAACTCCAATTCCGTTGAGCGTGTCAAGGCCACCGAAGATCACCCGTGACGCGTTGAGCGGAACCGGCGCGAAATGATCCTGGTCGTCGCCGGCGGGAGCTAGGACGCCAATCACCCGAAACGGTATCCGACCAATAGTGATTTCAGATTCCAGAGCCTTTTGAACGTCATCCTCGAACAGGTAGGTGACAATCTTCGGAGAAATGACCACGACCCTGGCCTTCTCTTGATTTTCCTGTTCCGTGAACATTCGACCAGCAGTTATTTTGTCATTTCGAACCTGAAGAAACGTGGGAGAGGTCCCGTTTACCGTCGCGGTGAACTCGTTAGTTCCGAACCGCACCACCGCGGTGCCCGAGCGCAGCGGTGTGACACTTTCGATGTCCGGCGCAAGGCGCTTGTTCTGCAATGCCGCGACATCGCTTTCTCGCAAGAGTTTGGTCCGGGCGACGTCCGACGTCGTCGGGGAGGCCTTGCTGATGGTGAGGGTCCGGCTGAGGTCGCCGAACGCGGAGCTGAAGCCATCCCGCATGCCGTTGCCGAGGGCCAGCAGAACGATCACCGCCGCTATCCCGATCACGATGCCCAGCGCGGTGAGCGCAGTACGTAGCCGCGCCGCACGCATGCTCCGCAGTGCGATGACCAGCGCCTCTTTGATATACATGCCTCGCTCCAAGCCTGGTTTCCCGCGCTCTAGTACCGCAGCGCGTCAATCGGATGCAGCCGGGCCGCACGGAACGCCGGGTATACACCCGCAAAAAGGCCAATGACCAGGCTGACGCCGAAAGCAACGAACACCGCCGCCCAAGACAGTTCCGGGGTCCCGTATCCGGGCGCGTACACCGGCAGCAGCTCGCCGCCGACCACGACCAATCCGACTCCGGCGCCGACGCCAATCAGGCCGCCGAGGCCGGCCAGGACAATCGATTCGATCAAAAACTGGCGCAGGACCGCCCCGCTTCGGGCGCCGATCGCCTTGCGGATGCCAATTTCGCTAGTCCGCTCGGCTACCGTAACAATCATCATGTTCGCCACGCCGAGCGTGCCGATCAACAACGCAATGCTTGCGACCGCGAGGGTAAACCATTTGATGAGCGATATGTACGTACTGATCCGTTCCAGCTGAGCGACATTTGTCGCCGTGGTGTAGTCGCGTTGCCCAGGGTTATCGATCCGGTGCAGCGGATCCAGAATAGCCTGAGCCTGTTGCACCGCGGCCGGCACCCGGTCCGCGCTGACCGCCATGAACCCGATCACGGTGACCCTGTCCGCCCCGGCGAACAAGGCTCTGACAGTGCTCAGCGGTGTCAAGTTGAGCAGATCCTGGTCCTGGCCCGCCGGCGCCATCATGCCAATGACCCGCATAGTGAGACGGCCAACTTGGACGCGCGAATTCAGCGCTGCCTCAACATCCCCGTTGAAGAGTCTGCGGACGACATCTGACCCGAGCACGATCACTCTGGCCTTTTCGTCGAACTCTTGCTGGGTAAACATTCGGCCAGCGGCGATGGTCCGGTTGCGCACCTGCGGATAGTGGGTCCCGGTGCCGCCCAGCAAGGCCCGGAACTCCTTGTCCTCGTAGCGAACCAGCGCGGTCCCGTTGCGCAGCGGCGTCACCGACGCGGGGTCGATGTCCGGCGCCTTGGCTGTGTCTCGCAACGCTTGGACGTCGGACTCGACCAATGGGGCCGCCGCGGTACCCGGCACTCGCGGCGCGTTCTTCGAGATGGTGACCGCGCGACTGAGATCTCCGAAGGTCGTGTTGAAGCCGTTGCGCATCCCCGTGACGAACGCGACCAGGGCGATGACTGCCGCGATTCCGACCACGATGCCCAACGCGGTCAACACGGTACGCAGCGGTGCGGTCCGCATGCTGTGTATCGCGATGACGAACGCTTCCTTGAGATGCATCGACACCTTCAATCTCGCTCACGGGCCGCGGGTCATCATCACTCGTTCGTGCAGACTAGGCAAGGCTTCCCTAAGCCGGCTTCGGATAGATAGATCACACCGCGTCGCACCACGGCTGCCCATCCGAGCGATCCGTGATCAGCTTGTTAGTTTGGATTGCCTAACCTAATGTCCAGCCTAGCTCCCCGACGTGGTTCTGGGGTCAACAGGCCACCGTGATCGATACGGAGGAGGCAAAGCCGCCGGATGACTGCGCCCACCTTGTCTGTCCCGCTACCCGCCGGGTTGCCACTCACCGAGGCTCAACAGGCGATCTGGTACGCCCAGGCGCTGGACACCGACAACACCGGGTTACTGGTCGCGGAGGTGGTGCGGATCGACGGGCCGCTGTGCCCGGGCCAGTTCGCCGAGGCGGTGCGCCGGACCCTCGTCGAGGCCGATGGGCTGGCCGCCACCTTCCAACTCGATCCGGGATCCGGCCAGGTGAACCAGCGCCCCGGCGCGCTGTTTGCCCAGCTCACCACGCACGACACGGGCGGCGGCGAGGCCGAATCGTGGGTGGACCGGGAGTTGGCCGCACCAGTTGACCTGGCGACCGGGCCGCTGGTGCGTACCGCGCTACTCCGGCTCGGCGAGCAGCGCTGGTGGTGGTTCGTCCGGGCCCATCACATCGCGCTGGACGCCTACGGGATGGCGCTGGTGCAGCGTCGGGTCGCCGAGCACTACACCGCGCTGGACAGCGGGCGGCCAGCCGCGACGAACCCGTTCCCGCCGCTTGCCAAGCTGCTCGAGGTGCCGGTCGACCAGGCCCGGCACGACGCGGACCGGCAGTACTGGCTGAGCAGGTTCGCCGACCGGCCCACACCGCCCCGGCTGCCGACCCCCGGCGGTGAGCCGGGCGGCTCGGCGCACCGGGCCGCGCACCGGGCCGGGGTCGCGCTGCCGGCCGGGTTCGTCGACGGCCTGGCGGCGGTGGCGTCCGCCGCCGGCACCGATCAGCTCAATGCGATGGTCGGGGCGCTGGCCGCCTTTGTACACCGCGCCGCCGACCAGCCGACCGTAGTGCTCGGCTTTCCTTCACTGTGCCGGCCGAACTCGGTGGCCCGGCGGCTGCCCACCACCACGGTGAGCGTGCTGCCGCTGCGGGTGGAACTGGGGCCGGGCGACCGGGTCGCCGAGGTGGTCAGGCGCTGCGCGGACGCCTGGTCGGGGCTGCGCGAGCGCCAGCACTACCGCGGCGAGGAGCTGCGCCGCGAACTCGGGCTGGTTGGCGGGCATCGCGGACTGACCGGCCCGTCGATCAACATCAAACCGCCGCTTGGTCTGCTCCGCTTCGGCGAAGCCACCGGCTCGGCGGAGACGCTGGCCATGGGCCGGGTGGAGGACGCGGCATTCGTCGTCACCCCTGGAGCGGACGGTCGGATGGCGATGGAGGTGCACACCGACCCGCGCCGCTGGCGGGCGGGCGATGTGGCCGTGCTCGCCGAGCGGCTCGGCGAGTTTCTCGGCGGCTTCGTCGCTGATCCCTCGGCGAGGCTCGGCACGCTGGATGTACGCACCAGTGCTGAGCGGGCCCGCTCAGCAACCCCGGCCGGGCGGGGCCGTTCGGCGTCGCCAGCAGAGCGAGGCCGTTCGGCGGCGCCGGCCGACGGTGTCCGGGCTGAGGGCGTCCAGGACGTCGGCGACCGGACCGGTGAGACCCTGGTCGATCTGTTCGACAAGCAGGCCGTGCTGGCACCGACGGCCGTCGCGGCGACCGACGAGTGCGGTGCGCTGACCTACCGCGAGTTGGCTGACCGGTCCGCCCAGCTGGCCAGGCTGCTCATCGAGCGGGGTGTCGGGCCGGGCGACGTCGTGGCGCTCGCCTTGCCCCGCTCGACGCAACTGCTGGTGGCGCTGCTCGCGGTGCTGCGCGCCGGGGCCGCCTACCTGCCGCTGGAGCCCGAGCACCCCGCCGAGCGGCTGGTCGCCACCCTGCGCGACGCCGGCCCCGCGCTGGTGCTCACCGACTCCGGGCACGCGGCGGCCACCGCCCCGGCGGGTCTGCCCCGGCACCTGCTCGACGATTCCGACCTTGCCCGCCAGCTGACCAGGTACCCGACCGGCCCGGTCACCGACGCCGAACGCACCACCCCGCTGTCCCCGGAGCACGGGGCGCACCTGATCTACACCAGCGGCTCCACCGGGCGCCCCAAGGGCGTGCTCGTGCCGCATCGCGCGGTGGTCGCGCTGCTGCGGGCCACCCGGGAGCGGTTCGAGTTCGACCGCCACGACGTGTGGAGCTGGTTCCACTCGGCGGCGTTCGACTTCTCGGTGTGGGAAATCTGGGGCGCGCTGGCGCACGGCGGACGGCTGGTGGTGGTCCCCGCCACCGTGGCACGAGCGCCGGCGGAGTTCCTGCGGCTGCTGGCCAGCGAGGGCGTCACCGTGCTCAGTCAGACGCCGAGCGCCTTCTATCAGCTGGCCATGGCGGACGGCGAGGACCCGGAGAGCAGTGCCGCGTCGCGCCTGCGCACGGTGATCTTCGGGGGCGAGGCGCTGGAGCCGGCCCGGCTGCGCGGCTGGCTGGACCGCCATCCCCGGGGCACTCCCGCGCTGGTCAACATGTATGGCATCACCGAGACCACGGTGCACGTCACCTGGGTATGGCTGACCGACGCCGACGTGGATCGCCCGGTGGGACGGATCGGCGAGCCGCTGCCGCACCAGCGGATGTATCTGCTGGACAGCGCCGGTTCGCCGGTGCCGGACGGCGCGGTCGGGGAGATCCACGTCGGCGGTGACGGGGTGGCGTTGGGCTACCACGGCCGCCCTGAGCTGACCGCCGAGCGGTTCGTCCCCGATCCGTTCGGGCCGCCGGGGGCGCGGATGTACCGCAGCGGCGATCTAGCCCGCCGCGGCCGGGACGGCGAGCTGGAGTACCTGGGTCGCGCCGATGACCAGTTCCAGCTGCGCGGCTACCGCATCGAGCCGGCCCAGGTGGCCGCCGCGGTCCTTGGCCTACCCGGGGTGGCCGACGCGGCGGTGGTGCTGCGTGAGGACCGGCCAGGCGATCTCCGGATGGTCGCATACGTGGTGGCTGGACCGACCGCGCCGGACCCGGCGGCGTTGCGGGCCGCGCTGACCCGGATCCTGCCCTCGCATGAGGTACCTGCCGCGGTCGTGCCCCTCGACCAGCTCCCGGTCACGGTGAACGGCAAGCTGGACCGCGCCGCGTTGCCCGCACCGGAAGCGGGGGCGTCCTCGACCGCTGACCAGCTCGGCCAGGCACCGGCCGAGCAGGTGCTGTGCGAGCTGTTCGCCGAGGTGCTCGGGCTGCCCAGGGTGGCGCCGACTGACGACTTCTTCGCTCTCGGCGGGCACTCGCTGCTGGTCACCCAGCTGATCGGACGGGTCCGTGCGGTACTGGGCGCGGAGCTGGGCATCCGCGCGGTGTTCAGCGAGCCGACGCCGGCCGCGCTGTCCCGCCGACTCGACCCGACCGACCGCCCCTCCCCCACACTCGGCGCGGCGTCGGCCGAGGATCGGCTGTCCCCGGCGCAGCGGCGGATGTGGTTCCAGCAGCGCGCCCACGGCCCCAGCCCGACCTACAACCTGCCATGGACGCTGACCATCGAGGGCGAGCTGGACACCGAGGCACTCGCCGGCGCGGTCACCGACCTGCTCACCAAACACGAAACACTGCGCACGGTGTTCCCGGCCCGGGACGGCGAACCACGCCAGGTGGTGTTGGAGCCCCACCGATGCCCGCCGTTGCGGGTCGTGCACACCGACCCGGGACGGGTCGCCGAGGATGTCGCGGCGGCCGCCCGGCGTGGCTTCGACCTGGCCAACGAGCCACCGCTGCGCGCCCAGCTGTTCAGGGTCGCCGCGCACCGGCAGGTACTGCTGTTGTGCCTGCACCACATCGCTACCGACGAGTGGTCGCTGCGGCCGCTGGCGGCGGACCTGGCCGACGGCTACAACACCCGCCGGGGCATCGCAGGGGCAGCCCGCCGCCCGGCGCCCCCGGTGCAGTACCGCGACTACACCCGCTGGCAGGCCGAGCTGCTCGGCGCCGAGGACGACCCGCAAAGCCGGATCAGCCAGGGGCTCGGCTACTGGCACGCGGAGTTGGCCGGGCTGCCCGAGCGGCTGGACCTGCCCACCGACCGACCCCGGCCCGCCGTGGCCTCGCAGCGCGGCGGGCAGGTTCCGGTACGCATCGAGGCCGAGCTGTACCAGCTGCTGTGCCGGCTCGCCCTGCGGCACTCGGTGAGTTTGTTCATGGTGCTGCACGCGGCGTTCGCCACCCTGCTGCACCGGCTCGGTGGTGGCGACGACATTGTGCTGGGCACCCCGATCGCGGCGCGCAACGACGACGCACTGCGCGAGCTGGTCGGGTTCTTCGTCAACACGCTGGTGCTGCGCGCCGGTTTCGCCGACAACCCGACGTTCGCCGAGCTGCTCGCGCGGGTGCGCGAGACCGACCTGGCCGCCTACGCCCACCAGGAGGTCCCGTTCGACCGGTTGGTCGAGGTGCTCAACCCACCGCGCGCGCTGGACCACCACCCGCTGTTCCAGGTGATGCTCTCGCTGGGCACCGCGCCGGCCGAACCCGAGCTGACCGGGCTGCGGGTCGCCGCCGCGCCGGTGCCCACCGGGACCGCCAAGTTCGACCTGACGCTGAGCCTGAGTGAGTTACCCGGCGGCGCCGGGCTGACCGGGTTCCTGGAGTTCGCCACCGACCTGTTCGACCCCGACACCGCCGCCGGGCTGGTCGCCCGGCTGACCCGGATCCTGCGCACCGCGGCGCGGGACCCCGACACGGCGGTGTCGTCGATCGAGCTGCTCGGCGCGAACGAGCGGCGTCAGCTGGTGCACGGATGGAACAACACCGATGCGCCGGTCCCGAGGTTGTCGGCGCCGGCGATGTTCGAACGCCAGGTGATGGCCACCCCGGACGCGGTGGCCATGGTCTACGAAGGCATCACGCTGACCTACCGGGAGTTCAACGCGCGCGCCAACCAGCTGGCTCGGCGCCTGGTCGCGCTCGGCGTCGGGCCGGAGCGCACCGTCGGGCTGCACGCGCCGCGCAGCGCCGAGCTGATTGTCGGGTTGCTCGCGGTACTCAAGAGCGGCGGCGCGTTCGTCCCGCTGGACCGGGCCTGGCCGGCGCTGCGCACCCAGGAGGTGATCACCTCGGCCGGTATGCGAGTTGTGCTCGGTGACCGGGTCTCCGCCGGCGCGCTGGCCGAGCTGGATGTGACGGTGCTCGACGTGACGGACCCGCGACTGGCCGCCGACCTGGACCCCACCGACCTGGGTACCCGGCTCGACCCGGATTCGCTGGCCTACGTCATCTACACCTCGGGCTCGACCGGAGTGCCGAAGGGCGCGATGATCCGGCACGAGGCGGTCAGCAACCGGCTGCCCTGGCAGGTCGGCCTGCTCGGGCTCGGCGGCGACGACGCGGTGCTGTTCAAGGCGCCGCTGACGTTCGACATCTCGGTCAACGAGGTCCTGCTGCCGTTGGTGGCCGGCGCCCGGCTGGTGGTCGCCGCACCGGACGGCGACAAGGACGTGTCGTACCTGTTGGAGTTGATCGCCACCCAGCGGGTCACGTTCGTCTACCTGGTGTCCACCATGCTCGAGCTGATGCTGCAGCGCGCGGACGTGGGCACTACGGCACGGTCCCTGCGGCACGTGTGGTGCGGCGGCGAAGTGCTCACCCCGGAGCTCTACCGCCGGTTCACCGAGCGGCTGGACGCGACGCTCTACCACGGGTACGGCCCGGCGGAGGCGACCATCGGCGTCACCTGCCAGGTGTACCGAGGGGCCGAGGAGCGCGGGATCACCATCGGCCGGCCGAACCCGAACAGCCGGGTCTACGTGCTGGACCGCGCGATGAACCCGGTACCGGTCGGGGTAGCGGGCGAGCTGTACATCGGCGGGGTGCCGCTGGCCCGGGGCTACCTCAACGACCGGGCGCGCACCGCCGAGCGCTTCCTCGCCGACCCGCTCTCCGGCGACCCGGGCGGACGGCTCTACGCCACCGGCGATCTCGCCAGGCGCCGCCGGGACGGCGACATCGAGTTCCTCGGGCGGGTGGACAACCAGGTCAAGATCCGGGGCATGCGGGTGGAACTGGAGGAGGTCGAGGCAGTACTGGGCCAGCACCCCCGGGTGCGGCAGGCGGTGGCGTTGCTCGACAAGGGCACCGAGGTCCTGTCCGCCTACTGCACGCTCACCGCATATGACGCCGGCGGGGCGGCCCCGGACACCAGCTCGGCCGAGCTCGCCGAGTGGCTGGGTGCCCGGCTGCCCGGGCACATGGTGCCTGGGCGCTACACCGTGCTCGACCAGTTCCCGCTGATGAGCTCCGGCAAGATCGACCGAAAGGCGCTGGCCAACCTTCCGGTGGCGAGGTCGGTGGCGTCCGGCGAGGCGGCCGCGCGGGCCGGCGGGGCGCCGATGCGGGGCACCGAAGCGCTGGTCGCCGGGATCTGGGCGGAGCTGTTCGGCATCGACCCGGCGTCGATCGGCGCACTGGACAACTTCTTCGATCTCGGCGGACACTCCCTGCTGCTGGCCAGGGTGCAGTCCCGGTTGGAACGCCAGCTCGGCCGGGCGGTGTCGGTACTGGACCTGTTCACCCACGCGACGGTGCGCGCGCTGGCCGGGTACCTGGACGCGCAGCAGGCCGGGTCCGGCGGCGAAGCGCTGGCCATGCTGCTGCCGATACGGCCGGAGGGCAGCGCGGCGCCGCTGTTCTGCTTCCATCCCGCGTCCGGGTTGAGCTGGCCGTTCAGCGGGCTGCGCCGCCACATCAACGACGAGATCCCCATCTACGGGATCCAGGCCAGGGGCCTCGACGAGCCCCGGCCGGTCCCCGCGACGATGGCGGAGATGGCCAGCGAGTACCTCGAGGTGATCCGCGAGGTGGCGCCGAGCGGGCCATACCGGCTGGTCGGCTGGTCCTTCGGCGGCGTGGTCGCGCACACCCTGGCCACCATGATCCAACAATCCGGCGAGCGGGTGGAGCTGCTGGCCATGCTCGACTCGTACCCCGCATACCCCTGGCAGCGGCTGGCCAGCGACCACGAGCAGCAGGCGCTGCGCTCGCTGCTCTACATGGCACATTACGACCTCGAGCAGCTGCCCGAAGGACCGCTGGACCGCGCCGCGGTGGGCGAGTTGGTCGCGGCGCAGGGCGGAGTGCTCGCTGAGCTCCCGGACACCGCGATCCAACAGGTCATCGACACCTTCGTGAACGCCGGTGCGCTGCAGCGCACCGCGCGGCACCAGGTCTACCAGGGCGACCTGGAGTTCTTCACCGCGACCGTGGAGCAGATCGACACCTCACTCTCGCACCGCGACTGGGCGCCGCATGTGCGGGGCACCATCCGCAACCACGACGTCGCCTGCATGCACCGCGACATGACCCAGGCCGGCCCGCTCGCACTGATCGGCCGGCTACTCGACAGCGCCCTCAACCGAGGCTGACCGGCGGGAGGTTTCTCCGGTCGGTGCTGGCCCTGCCCGCTGTGCACAGACTGCACACCACGCAGGTGAAACCTTGATCGAACATGCCTGGCGTGCAGGTGAGTAACCACGGCCTCCGTCATCCGCCGACCCGTGCCGGCCGACCTGTGCGCAGGCCGACCACGCCGCCCGCCGGCCACCGGCGTGGCCGGCGTGCTTCGCTCAGTCGTCGTCGTCCCGGTCGTTGCGGTGCGCGCGGTCGTATTCCGATTCGGTCAAGCCACGGCGCCAGTAGCCAATGCTCAGATCGTGTCCGCGCCCCAGGCCTCGCTCCTCGCGCAGATAGCGCCGGGCGGCTCGGACGATCTCCGACTCCGCCGACACCCAGGCGTAAATCGAGTCCCCGTGGGGCCAGTGTGCCTCGCGGACCGCCTCAGTGAGCGCGGCGCCGGGTCGGGACGGGTCGTCCGCATCGATCCAGCGCAGCTCCAACCCCGGCGGATGATCGATGCGCTGCCGGTCGGCGGGGGTGGGGACCTGGAGCAACGCCACTCCTCGAGCGTCGCTGGGCAGCCGCTCCAGGGTCACCGAGGCGCCCGGCAGCCCAGCATGGTCGGCCACCAGTAGATTCCAGTCGGCCAGCCGGTGCGTCGGGCCACCCGGACCGGTCACCCCGAGCACATCACCAACCCGCGCGCGAGCCGCCCAGCGCCCGGCGACCCCACCGCCGTGCAGCGCAAAGTCCACGGTGAGCGTGCCGAGATCCGGGTCAAATCGACGCACCGAGTACGTCCGCATGATCGGGCGAAGATCGTCGGGCGGCCACCACAGCGCACCCTCGCCGTCCGACTCAGGCATCAACGGCCGGCGCTGGCCCTGCCGAACGAAGTAGATCTTGATATTCGGCCCGGCCCGGTCGGCGCCGAAGCCGGCCAGCTCCGGGCCACCCAGCACGATGCGGCGAAGGCCCGGGGTGACCAGCTCGGTCCGCACCACCTCAAGGACCCGATACACGTAGCCGGAGAGTGCCCTCCGCCGCGCGGCCCCGGTAGCCGGCACTGGCCGCGCGGACCGGGTCATCGGGCGCTGGACTCGGCCTGCGGAACCAACCACACGCGGGGCGTCGCGGCCGGCCGCCGGGGTTTCTCCCGGCCACCGCGCGGCGCGCCTCCCGGGTGGCCGCCGGGTCGCGCGGCCAGGCCCGCCTCGACGAGCAGCCGCCGGTGCAGCGCGCGCCTGCGCTCAGCCGAGGTCGGCCCCGGTCGAGGCAGCAATCCCGGGCCGGTACCCGGCGGAGTGGTCGCGGCCGGAGCGGTCGCGGCCGGAGCGGTCGCGGGTGGCGCAGCCGCCGCGGCCGTCACCGGACACCTCGTCGCCGGGGGTTCAGCCGCCGGGCGGCTCCGCTTGCCGGCGTGGAACGGGCAGCCCATCTCGGCGTCGGTGTTCTTGTCCGGCAGGAAGTACTGGCGCCACTCCCGGTTGGCCGGGTCGCCGTAGTTGCCCAGCGCGGCGGAGGGCGCCGTCCCGTCGAAGGCCCGCAGCCGCTTGCGAATCACCCGCCGGGCCGCCGCGCCCCGCGCCGACTCCGGCTCCAACCCCTCGAACACCCAGCGGGGCTGGAAGGTGATCACAAAGCCCGGCGAGTACCGGCTGCGCCGCCGGGTGTGCGACGGGGTGTTGCACACCACGAAGATCGAGGTGCCGCCGAAGCTGAACTCCCACAT
>Ga0137412_10001396_pt1 | contig 18710 bp, 15 predicted proteins | sample CZODoug2_1_16fun_FD_122160 | JGI IMG/M metagenome (GOLD analysis project Ga0137412, IMG submission 122160) | Vadose zone soil fungal communities from Angelo Coast Range Reserve, California, USA - CZODoug2_1_16fungal (Hybrid Assembly) | ecosystem: Environmental > Terrestrial > Soil > Vadose zone...
ACTTGAGGGGCGGTTAAACAACTGGGTGCGTCACCGGCCGTGCATTGAAGTACCGATGGATCAAAAGCGCACTGCCGTGGATCTGCAAGTACGCCGTCCAAAACACCATCCGCCGCGTCACAAGCTGCAACGACCGCATTTGCAATCAAGGGCATTTTGCTCGCAGGAATGTAACTTGCAAGAGTCGGATCCTTGAGCGTTGAAATGACCATATTGAATCTTCCACCGGCGATCAGGCGAGTGAAGTAGATCGTCGGGTCGCCGGCGACGATTCCTTGATAGTCGTTCGGATAGCGCTGTGCTTCAGTCATCGCCTGCCTGCCGCCGCCGGAACAGCCCCAAAAATAGGAGTATTTCGGATCGCGCCCGTAATAGGCATCGACAACCGCCTTTCCGGTAACGGTCGCCAGGTGTGTCGCTCGATAACCGAAGTCCACAACTCTTTCGGGATGTCCGGGCGCCCAGCTGGCGTCAAGAAGCGCATTGCCATAGAGAAGAGGATTTCCAACGTGACCGGTATCAGTGCTCACCACAGCGTATCCGCGCTTCAAACCGCGCACCATGGACGCGTTGGCAAGCAAATCCCAAGGGAAGGCGCCGGCGAAACCCCCGCTGCCAACGCCCAGCATTTTCTTGTTCCAATTGGAAATCGGAAGCCAGACTTCGAATGCGATATTCGAATCACTGGTGGGTGCGATTGATCCTCGTACCCGGCAAAAGGGCGGCAGACCCAGCTGCGTGGCCGACCCATCGGGCGGGCTGAAGCTGCCGTTGGTTATCCGTTGGGCGACCGTAATCGTGGTATCCGGCAACGAAAATCCCATCAAACTCTCGCAGTTGTCGATGGCTGCGACGGTCATCGGCGCGAGTGCGAGGGCGCACAGGACAAGCAACGAAAGTATGGCGCCACGTCTCCACGTGGCAACGGATAAGCGATCGACGTCGTACTTGTGCATAAATCCTCCCCGGTGAGCGATGCCGCTGCGAGCTTCTTGAGAGCTGCTGTGAATCATCCTATTACCGTCGATCTGTCGAGGCAATAACCGGTCAAGGAAACTCCTGACTGAATACTTCGCCCCCAGCTCAGGTGGGTAGTAGTACGCGGCGTACGGGTAGTACTGCGGGCCTGACTGGCCGGCTCGTGGGAATACTTGAGCAGGCTTTGTGAGAGCGTGCGGAGCGCGGCTCCGCGAACCGGCTCGGCTGCGCGATCTGATCGAGCTGCGATGGCCCGACCAGGACGCGGCGGTTAGCCTTTCAACCGCCTGTTAGCGCTGAGCGGGAGCGGGCGCTGCCGGCGGCCCCGCAGGCTGCGGCGCGACCTGCTCCCACCCGCCTGGGCATTGCGACACGTAAGGGTAGTACGCGTTGGATTGGCGGCAGTAGTACCAGTAGTTTGGCGGCCCCGGTACCTGGGTGACCGGGTACGGCTGTGCGTAAACCGGGTCGGCCACCACGACGGGCGGGTAGTAGTACGGGTAGTACGGCGCGCCCCACCAAAACGGGCCGGGCCCTATCCAGACTCCCACACGTCCGTGCCAGTGTGCGCTCGCCGTGGCGGACGCTGCCAGGCACCCGACCGCAACGGCGGCCGCCAGAACGATCCTGTAGAAGCGGCTCATCGCCTTCCTCCATGTCCCGCGTTTCGGGACTGTGTGGCAATCGTACTTCGAAGGCGTCGTCGCTTCATCAACGCTCGCCTGTGCGTCGCTCACTCGCATCCGACTGCACACGTTTAATTTCCGCACGTGTTGTCGGCCGCGCAACCGCGTCAAGTGTCAGAACTTGTAGGAAGCGTAACCAGATGCAACCGCGCCGGAAGCGTATTCGCGAGCTCGAAATGACCGGTGGAACGTTCCCAGCGGGTGGCATCGACTTCCCATCGTTCCATAATTGCGGTAGTTGCCAATAACTGCCGAAACTATGGCACAACACGGGGACGGCACTGGTCCGACGACAGCTCCTCATTTAATGTTTAGGTTCTGCCGATCATGGAGCAACGATTATGACGCCGAGATCCGACCGACGCACATTGCTCACGGGATTTGGCGCTCTTGTGAGCAGCTTTGCAATGAAATCAGGGCCAGCGTGGGCTCAATCGGCGACAGGCGCGGCCGACCTGATCCTCTACAACGGGAAGATCACGACGCTCGACCGACAGATGCCTGAGGCGCAAGCCGTTGCGATCCGCGCGGGTCGATTCGTGGCGGCCGGAACCGATCAGGAGCTGATGGCACGCGCCGATGCAGCGACCAAGCGAATAGATCTGAGGGGCCGGCGCGTGATTCCAGGCCTGATCGACAGCCACATGCACATTATTCGTGGCGGCCTGAACTACAACATGGAGCTGCGCTGGGATGGTGTACGGTCGCTCGCCGACGCGATGCGGATGCTCAAGCACCAGGTGGATCGCACGCCCGCGCCGCAGTGGGTTCGGGTCGTCGGCGGCTTTACCGCGCATCAGTTCGCGGAAAAGCGGTTACCGACGCTGGAAGAGATCAACGCGATCTCTCCCGATACGCCGGTGTTCATCCTGCATCTTTATGACCGCGCGATCTTGAATGGCGCAGCGCTGCGCGCCGTCGGTTACACCAAGGACACGAAGGACTTTCCCGGCGGACAGATCATCCGCGACGCCGGTGGCGAGCCAACCGGTCTGCTGGTGGCGAAGCCCAACGCGAAGATTCTTTATGCCACCCTGGCCAAGGGGCCAAAACTGCCGCCCGAGTACCAGAAGAACTCGACTCGTCACTTCATGCGGGAGGTGAACCGCCTGGGAGTGACCAGTGTGATCGACGCCGGGGGCGGATTCCAGAACTACCCGGACGACTACAAGATCATCGAGGAGCTGCATCTGGACGGGCAGCTGACGGTTCGCATCGCCTATAACCTGTTTACCCAGAAGCCGAGCGAAGAACTCAAGGATTTCGAGAGTTGGGCCACGCAAGTGAAGCCCGGTCAGGGCGATGACACCTATCGCAACAATGGCGCCGGCGAGATGCTGGTCTACAGCGCGGCCGACTTTGAGGATTTTCAGGTTGAACGCCCGGAACTGCCGCCGTCGATGGAAGGCGAACTGGAGCCTGTCATTCGTCTGCTGGCGAAGAACAACTGGCCGTGGCGCTTGCATGCCACGTACAACGAGACCATAACGCGCGCGCTGAACGTCTTCGAAAAAGTCAATCACGACATCCCGATCGACAAGCTGAACTGGTTTTTTGACCACGCCGAAACCATCGACGATCGCAACATCGAGCGCATCGCGAAGCTCGGTGGGGGCATCGCTGTCCAGCACCGCATGGCCTATCAAGGCGAATATTTTGTTGCGCGCTACGGGCCAAAGGCAGCCGAACGGACACCGCCGGTCCGGAGCATGTTGAACATGGGTGTGCGCGTAGGCGCCGGCACGGATGCGACCCGCGTTGCCTCCTACAATCCGTGGGTTTCGCTGTCGTGGCTAGTTACCGGAAAGACCCTCGGCGGGCTATCACTGTATCCAGCCGCCAACAGGCTCGATCGTGACGCTGCATTGCGGTTGTGGACCGAAGCGAACAGCTGGTTCTCCACGGAGACCGGCAAGAAGGGCCAAATCAAATCGGGACAGCTGGCCGATCTCGTCGTTCTTTCCGCCGATTATTTCTCGGTACCGGCCGACGCGATTCAAGACATCACGTCCGTGCTCACGCTGCTGGGCGGCAACCCCGTGTACGGCGACGCGGAATTCAAGGACCTCGCGCCGCCGCTGCCGCCGCCCATGCCGGATTGGTCGCCGGTGCGCAGCTATGGCGGATACCAGCCGCGCGCCGACCGCGGAGCAGGCGGAAGGCTCGCGTTCGTCGCGAGCTGCGGATGTGCCGGCGCGTGCGCCATCCACGGGCACGCGCACGGGACGGTCTTGGCCGCCAATGTTCCCGTTGCGGACGACAAATCGTTCTGGGGCGCGCTCGGTTGCTCCTGTTGGGCGTTTTGAGACGGCCGACGCGAGTCAACCGTAGCGATCCTGGATTCAGTGCACGCCATCGGAGCATCCCGGATGGCCGTCAACCGTATCACCTCCGGTGCGTTGCGCGTCGTGACCGCGATCGCGACCCACCCAATCGTCCACTTTGTCGCCTTGCTGGGACTGTGCGCCGCTTACCTTCAGGGCGGGGGCCAGAAGCTGCTGGACTTCAATGGCGCAGTCGGCGAAGCGCGGCACTTTGGATTGGTGCCTGCGGTGCCGATCGCCATTGCCACGATCGTGACCGAACTCGGGGCGTCCGTCTTGATCCTGAGTGGCTACTATCGATGGGTTGGCGCTTTGTGGCTCGCCGGGTTCACTCTCGTTGCAACCTTCGTTGCAAACCGGTTCTGGGAGCTCCCGATGCCGGACCGCTTCATGGTCGAGAACGCATTCTTCGAGCATCTGGGCTTGATCGGCGGGTTTCTTCTGGTTGCGTGGCACGATCTGAAGCGAGGAGAGTGATCAGAAGGAACGTGCGCCGGCGCGGCTTGACAGAAGACACCGCCTCCGCCAGGGATCTTCCTGCAGCGCAGATTAGTTGTCTACCGGGATATCCTGCTGCCGCGAGCGAGAGGGAAGCGTTGCTCGTCCTCTCGCTCGTGTCCGGTCGACCAGCTAGTAACCCAACAGCGGATCCCAGAACGCGCAATGATGGCTCGCTGCATATTGCGCTTCGGTGAAGGTGCTCAAACCAGGAACGTTCTCCGACAATAGAGCCGGCGCGTCGGGTTGACGGGTGAATTGAGGCCACGGTGAGTTCCCCGATCCGTTCGGGTTGCCGGTCCGAGAGAAATTGGTCCAGGCCGCCACGAGTTGATCGGAGAGGGTCGTCTCCTCAGTGTTGAGCGGCCGCGAATTGACTCCGAGCTGTCCGCCGTGGTAGTTCGGAAACAGGAACTGGATATCGATCGTGTGTGACGCCAGGGCGGCGAAGCCGGGCATGTCCGGGAAATAGTACGGCGCGTTCTGGTAGTTGAATTCGTACTGGTATACGGGTACCCATTTGGCGAACACATTCACGAAATGACGCGTCTGGCACCCGAGAGTCGGGTCTGTGCCGGCCGCGCTGTAGGCAAGCTGCGGTGATGCGTAGTCCGAGACAGGATACTCGGCCAGCACCGCTGCGGCTGTCGCTGCCGGGTAAGAACCTGTTATGGTCGCCACATACTGCGCCGCAGTCATCGGGGCCTGGGGCGGCCCGGAGAAATACTCGGTGATGGCATTCAAGAAAGTCAGCTCGTGCTGAGTGTTCCCGGCCATGATCGGCATCCTGTTGAACTGACCCGAAGAGAAGGCGATTTCAGGCGCCGTGGGGACGATGATGCCGTCCACCATCACGTTGGCCACGAACGCGGCGCTTGCGTTGGGCGTTCCCTGAAGCTGGAGGATCCGTGCGGCCGACAGCGATCGCAGGCACGCAGCGGCCGCGGCGTCCTGGCCCGCGCAGCCAGCAGCGGCCGCGAACTTCGTGCCGTCCGTCAATGCGACCGACAGCGAAGGAAAAAGGTTAAAGATGGGACCGCTCTGCAGGATCGCCCGGTTGAACAGGCCCTTCGCAAGCGGCGACAGGAGGCTGGCTCCGGTGTTCTCGGCCCCAGCCGACTGTCCGCCGAGGGCAACCCGGGTAGGATCGCCGCCGAAGGCCTGGATATTGCGCTGGACCCAATGCAGCACCGCCTGGGTGTCCAGGATTCCGTAGTTGCCGAAAGGATGGCCTTCTGTGTCCAACGCCGGATGCGCCAGGAAGCCGAACAGGCCCAGGCGATAGTTCATCGTCACGACGACGGTCGGACTGCCGATCGGCCCGCCGGTGGCGAGCTTGGTGCCGTCGTAGTCGTTCGATTCGCCGTCGACGTCTCCACCTCCGTGAATCCAGACCAAGACCGGGTTTCCCTGGCCGCTGTGTCCAAGGTTTGACGTGAAGACGTTCAAGTAGAGGCAGTCCTCGGTGATGCTCGATGGGCCGGCAAACGCTCCCAACTCGGTAACCTGCGGGCAGGTGTTCGCATAGTGCGTGGCATCGAGCGGCTCTCCCCAGTGCTCAACCGGCTGCGGCGGCATCCAGCGCAGCGCGCCCACGGGAGGCGCCGCGTAGGGAATACCCAGGAATATGCCCACCCCGTTCTTGACGAATCCGCGAACGGGACCTTCCGCTGTATGAACGACCGGCCCATCATCCCGGTTGTCCTCGCGCTGGGCCATCGCGGCAGGCGAGAGTAGGCTTGCGGTGAGCAACGCGCCGAGCAGAAGCACTCGGGTCGTGACTTTGCGAGGTGAGCGCGAATAGAAGACCTTGTTGTCATGCCTCGTCATGGCGTTTCTCCTTGAAAATGCTTGCATCGAAGATCCAAGTCTTGGTTCGCACAAGTGTCGAAGCCACTGTGCGCTCCGGATGGCGGACTGGTTGGACCGTGGAGACGGTTACCATGGCCAAACCGCGAGCGCGCGAAGTATTTGCGATCAGTCGATGGGTGTATAGAAGAATCTTCCGAAATCGGTTGAGGTATCCCACGGTGAGCATGGGCTCATTTTTCATGATGCAACTCATTGGTATTCGACTAAGGTCGAGTCATCTCAATGCGGGAGGGGTTCCGTGCAGCACGGATCGATAGCCTTGCCCGTGGACAAGCGCCACCGGCCGATCGAAATCAGCGCTTTTCGATGGTCCAGTGCGCAAACGGGATGGGCCGGTTTCCCGGTTGAATCCCGCGTTTTCGCGCCGTGCGGGCACTTGCGCGAGTACGGGTTGGACCACGCGCTGCTGGCACTGTGCATAGCGGGCGTGGCACAACTGCAGATCGGCGATGGGGAAGCCGTGCGCCAGGCAACTTCGATACCCGGCCGATTTTCCCTGCTTTGCCAGGGCTTCGGACAGGAGGCTGTCGAATGGTCCGGCGCACGGGAAGTGCTCTTCGTTGGATTCTGCGCTGAGCAGCTTGAGCGGCTGATGGGCGATGAGCCGGACCTGGCCTGTTTGGATGTCGAACCCCAGTACGCCATCTCGGATCCACGCGTCGTCTCGCTCGTGGCCCGCATGCGTGACGAAATACAGACGGGGTGCCCGACCGGGAGACTCTACGCCGAGGCCCTATCGGTATCACTGGTCGGGCGCCTCAGAAGGCTGTATGCGAGTGACATGCCGCTGAAAGGGCGTCACGGTCCGGCGCTCTCGCCGGTGCAGGCCCGGCGGGTGCGTGCATACATCCGAGCGAATCTGGCATCCGACCTGGGGCTGGCCGAAATGGCCGACCAGGTGGATGTAAGCCCGCACTATTTCGCGATGCTGTTCAAGCGAACCGTGGGCGTGCCGCCGCACCATTACGTGCTGCAGGAACGGATCCGGGAAGCTCGACGGCTGCTTGCCGTAGGGCGAATGTCCATTTCCGAACTGGCGCTCAACCTCGGTTTCTCGGACCAGAGTCACTTCTCACGGATGTTCCGCAAGATGACGGGCACGACGCCCAAGCGGTATCAAAGCACCGTCTGCACCCGAGACACCCATGCTTGAGGTTCTACATCGGCGGACCCGGCAGGAGGGATTCCGGCAATCAATATACTTGCGGTCGATGCTGTAACGCCCCGCAGGACAAACGGAAAGCTCTGATGCGAATCTTCAATTTCAGCGCCGGCCCGGCGGTTCTTCCCGAGGAGGTATTGAAGTGCGCTGCCGCCGAGATGATGGATTGGCACGGCAGCGGCATGTCCGTGATGGAGATGAGCCACCGTGGCAGGGAATTCACAGGCATCGCCGAGAAGGCCGAGGCCGACCTGCGGTCGCTGCTTGGGATTCCGGCGGACTACAAGGTGCTGTTCCTGCAGGGCGGTGCGATCGCCGAGTTTGCGTTCGTTCCGCTGAATTTGCTCGGCGGGCGACGTAGCGCCGACTACGTGAACACCGGCGAGTGGTCGAAGAAGGCGATCAAGGAAGCTCGCCAGTATTGCGCCGCCCGCGTCGCGGCCAGCTCCGAAGATCGCGCGTTCACCTACGTTCCCGAGCGTGCCGGATGGGAGCTCGATCCCAATGCGGCCTATGTGCACGTTTGCACCAATGAAACGATCGGTGGCGTCGAGTTCCACTTCACTCCCGACACCGGCAATGTGCCGCTGGTGGCGGACATGTCCTCGCACTTCCTGTCACGGCCGGTCGAGGTTTCGAAGTACGGGGTCATTTACGCGGGTGCGCAGAAGAACGCCGGGGCTGCCGGCCTGACGCTGGTAATCGTCCGCGACGATCTGCTGGACCGAGCAGCGCCGATCACTCCTTCGGTGTTCCGCTGGAAGGAACAGGCCGAGAACGAATCGATGGTCAATACGCCGCCGACCTGGGCCATCTACGTCGCGGGCCTGGTATTCGAGTGGCTTCTGGCACAGGGCGGGCTGGCGGCCACCGAGCGGCGCAACATCGAAAAGTCGGCGCTCCTGTACGATTTCCTCGACCGAAGCTCGCTGTATCGCAACCCGGTAGATCCGGTCGACCGCTCGCGGATGAACATCCCGTTCCGTCTGCAGGATGCGGCCCTCGACGAAGCGTTCCTCAAGGGAGCGAAGGAGCACGGTTTGATCCAACTTAAGGGTCACCGCTCGGTCGGCGGAATGCGGGCATCCATCTACAACGCGATGCCGCTCGCCGGGGTCCAGGCGCTGGTCGACTACATGAAGGAATTCGAGCGCCGCCACGCATGAGCGCCGAATGTGACGTTGTGCCCATGGAACCGTTCCGCATACTGACCTTCAACCGGATCTCCTCCAGCGGGCTCGCCCGTTTTCCCGTCGGTCGATACCTCGTTGGCCCGGAGCTTTCGGCACCCGACGCGATTCTTCTGCGCTCGCACCAGCTGCGGGCGGGGGCGGTTGCCGCCAGCGTTCGCGCCATCGGGCGCGCCGGTGCGGGGACCGACAACATCGCCGTTGCGGAGATGTCCCGTCGCGGGATCCCGGTGTTCAATGCGCCCGGCGCCAACGCGAACGCGGTCAAAGAGATCGTGCTCGCCGCGCTGCTGGTGGCGGCTCGCAATGTGATTCCGGCGCTCGCTTACGTAGCCTCGTTGCCGGTCGGCGCCGCCGACTACGAGCGACGCGTCGAGGACGGGAAGAAACAATTTGCAGGACTCGAACTTGCTGGACGAACGCTCGGCGTCATCGGACTGGGGGCGGTCGGCGGCCTGGTCGCCGATGCGGCGATCAAGCTCGGCATGAACGTGCTGGGATTCGACCCGGAGATCACGGTCGACGGCGCCTGGCGGCTGCCCGCAAGCGTGCGCAAGGCCAACAGCGTTGAAGAGGTGTTGCGCCTCTCCGATCTTGTCACGCTGCATCTGCCGCTGATCGATTCCACGCGCAATCTGATTTCGGAAGGCCGCCTGGAGCAGATCCGGCAGGGCGCAGTGCTGCTGAACTTCGCCCGCGACGCGATCGTCGACGAGCGCGCGGTGCTGGAGGCCTTGCGCGGGGGGCGGCTGAAGTACTACATCTGCGACTTTCCCAGCCCGGCGCTGGCCGGCGAACCGGGCGCCGTTGCGCTGCCACACTTAGGCGCCTCGACCGAGGAAGCCGAGGAGAACTGCGCCGTCATGGTCGCGGACCGGATACGAGAGTTCCTGGAGCATGGAACCATTCGCCACTCGGTGAATTTCCCTGAGGTCGAAGTGACGCGCGGCTCGCCGTACCGGATCGCGATCGCCAATGCGAACGTTCCGAACATGCTGGGCCAGATCTCGACCACGTTGGCGCACTTTGGACTGAACATCCACGACATGGAAAACAAGTCGCGTGGAGGGATCGCCTACACGCTGGTCGACGTCGACAGCCCGATCGCAGAGGAGGTCGTCAAGTCGATCTCCGCGATCGAGGGAGTGCTCTCGGTGCGGATGGTCGCGGTTCCGTCGGAGGTTTGAAATCTAAAACCGAACACCGCGGCGCCCTTTTGCGGCTAGCTCGAATTTCCCCCTCAAATACCTGGGGGCGATGCCGCGTGCAATTCCGCCCGGTCGAGCTCCTCCTCGAGGCGGTGGTAGGTGTCGTCACCGATGCGCCCGTCGCGCCGCCACTGCGCGAGCAGGCGGCGCTGGGCCGCGACGGCGGTCAGGCGCAGTTTGTCGTGCGCGGTCTGTGAACCATCGGTCGCGGCGGCGATCGCGCGGGCTGCGCCGTACTCGGCGCGCACGGAAGCCGCGGCCTCGCCGGCGCACTCGGCCAGGGTGGACAGCGCCGCGTCGAGCATCGCCGTCCGCGCTTTTGCGAGTTCGTCATCGAGGGAATGGTCGGGCGCGATGTGCAGCCGCTCGATCAGCGTTCGGATCGTGAACCCCTGCACGACCAGCGTGCCGAGCACGACCGTAAAGGCGCTGATGACGATCAGATCGCGCCCGGGAAACTGCGGCGGCAGCGCAAGGGCGGTGGCGAGCGTCACCAATCCGCGCATGCCGCACCACGACACCAACACCCGGATTCCGACGCCTGGAGCCGGCAGTGCCGGCGAGTCAAGCTGGAAAACGCTACGCACCAGCCGCGCCACGGGACCGTATCCCATGACCCAAACGATACGCACGGTGACGACGACAGCGAGGACAATCGCGGCGAAGCCGAGGGCGTGCCAAAGCGCGCCGCCCTGGAGTTGGTTCAGGATGGCGCGCGCCTGCAACCCCACCAGCAGGAACGCCAGCACGTTGAGGACGAACACGACCATCGCCCAGACCGTGTTCGCGGTCATTCGGTCGTGGGCGCTGGTGCGCGTCGGCACATGGCGCGCGGCGACCATCGCCAGCACCACGACGGCCATGATGGACGACAAGCCCAGGCGATCGGCCAGAATCCATGTGCCGAAGGTCAGCAGGAACTGTACGATGATGAGCGATAGGGAATCTGCGACCTTGAGGGCGAGGCGGACCGCAAGCGCCCCAACCAGCGCACCCAAGAGCGCGCCGCCCGGTACGGCGACCAGCAGGAGCGGCAGCGACCGGGTCCATCCCTCGACTGGCGAAGCCGCAGCGCCGACGGCGGCCCCGAAGACCAATAACGCCACGGCATCGTTGAGCAGACTCTCACCCTGCAGCACTGCGAGTGCCCGCCGCGGCAGCTTGAACTGCTTCAACACCGCGGCGGCGGCCGCAGCATCCGGCGGCGCCACGATTGCGCCCAGCGCAGCCGCCGCCGCAAGCGGCAATCCGGCGATCGCCCAACCCGCCCACGCCACCGCGACCGTCGTCACGAGCACCAGCATGACGGCGAGCGAAGTCAGCGGCACCCAGTTGCGCAGCAGCTCGCGCGGCGGCATGTCGAACGCCGCGTCCAATACGGCAGGGGCGACGAACAGCGCCAACGCGAGACGGGGCTCGATGTCCACCCGCGGTGCCCAGGGCAGGGCCGCGGCACAGCAGCCTGCCAGCGCCAGCATCGCCGGATACGGCACGCCCAGGCGCCGGGCCGCCCCAAGCAGCACCACGGCCACGGCAAGCAGAATGAGGGTACTTTCGAACAGGGTCATGGTATTGCGACACCGTGCTTCGGTCGTTTCCCCGGACTTTATCGCAAGGTCACCGCTGCCCTCTCGAAGCGATTAAGAATAGTCTGTCCATTTTGGCGGCAAGATCCAAGGCGAGGCAGAAGGTGATGATCGTCATATACTTTAGATCATGACATGCATGATGTAAGGCAAAGCTTCAGGATTTCGGAGGCCGCGATGCTTCGCGTCGCACTGCTGGTGCCCGACGGCTTCGCCACATTGAGCTTCGCGCCGCTTGCGGCTTTCGAAGCGGCGAACCTGGTCCTGGGCGAACGCTTCTACGACGTCCATGTCACGTCCGTCGCGGGTGGCCGCGTCGCCACTTCGTTCGGCATGGAAGTAGACACCGAGTGCGTGGCGGACTCGGCATTCGACACGCTGCTGGTCGGCTCTCCTCCCGACGTGCGTCCGCCATCGCAGCAGTTGCTTTCCTTCCTGCACGGCGCGCCCACGAACACCCGCCGAGTCGGGTCGATCTGTATCGGAGCGTTCATACTAGGGGCAGCCGGATTGCTCGACGGCCGCCGCGCGACGACCCACTGGATGTTCGCCGAAGAGCTGCGGCGCCGATATCCCAAGGCAACAGTGGAGGTTGATCGGATCTTCATCGCCGACGGGCCGATCTGGACGTCCGCGGGCATGACGGCCGGGCTCGACCTGGCGCTAAGCCTCGTAGAACGGGATCTCGGCGCTGAAAGAGCGCGCGAGACTGCGCGGGTGCTGGTTCTTCATCATCGCCGTGCCGGCGGCCAATCACAACACTCGACGCTGCTGGATCTCGATGCGAAATCGGATCGTGTACAGAAAGCGCTTCTGTATGCCAGGCGCAACCTCAGCGCGCCGCTCTCGGTCGAAACCCTCGCGGAGGCCGCGTGCCTGAGTCCTCGGCAATTCAGCCGGGTATTCCGCGTCGAAACGGGGCTGTCTCCGGCCAAAGCGATCGAAAATCTCCGGCTGGAAGCCGCGCGGCTCATGCTCGAGCAAGGGCGCCTTCCGATCGAATCGATCGCCAACGAGACAGGATTCCGGGATCGAGAGCGGATGCGTCGAAGTTTCGTGCGCGCGCTCGGTCAGACGCCACAAGCGATCAGAAACGCGGCGCCTCCACTGGCTTCGTTCTGAGACGTCATGCCTAGTTGGCGATGTGAGGCAAGGAGGGAATCGTCACCAATTCTCCGAAGTCCAGAGCAGCAAGCGCAGCGTCGACCATCTCGCCGACCGGCATAATTCTTTCCGCCGGAAGGTTGCTGACCGGCACCCCCGCAGTGTCCCAGAATGCAGTCGACGTCGCGTCGGGCAGCACGACCTGGACTCGCACGCCCTTGTCCGCGAATTCGTGATGCAGCGATTGCGAGAAAGTCAGCACGAACGCCTTCATCCCGCCATACACGCCATTCAAAATTTCCGGGGCGGTCGCTGCAACCGATGAGATGTTGATGATCGCGCCGTGTCCGCGAGCCGCAAACACCGGGGCAGCCGCATAGGTGAGACGCATGAGCGCGACGACGTTGAGCTTGATCATCTCTTCCATCAGATCGACATCGGAATGAATCATCGGCGCGACCGAGCCGACGCCGGCATTGTTCACCAGCATGGTCAAGCTAGCGTCCTGCTTCAGCGCGGCTTCAACGCGCGCGAGATCCTCATGCTTGCGGAGATCGGCCACGAAGACTTCAACCGCCCGGCCGGTGTCATCACTGATCCGGGCAGCCAGCGCGTCGAGTCGTCGCCGGTTGCGGGCGACGACTGTAAGGTCATAGCCGCGCCGCGCGAGCCGCTCAGCGTAGGCCGCACCAATGCCGCTCGACGCTCCGGTGATGAGGGCCGCCCCGTTGCGATGAAGCGACATTCCGTGTTTCCCCGGATGACTGCTGAAGCCGGACATATCTACGCCTCGTGAAGCTCTTCCGAAACGTCGTACATGCCGCGTTTACGGCCATCCCCCCTCTGGCCATAGGTCCAACGCCGATCGTATTACCGGGGCTTCCGACCACTTCGGCCGCATCTGCGTCGCGCGTGTCCCAAATAGTCGCTTCTACGACATACGAGTCCTTGGCAGGTGGACCTAGGATTCCTGCATCGCGTTTCGGGCTTCCGTAACGCATCACAGGAGGCTGCGTCATGGCAGAAGTGTCCAACGTCGTTCTGGTGCATGGAGCATGGGCCGACGGCTCGAGCTGGGCCAAGGTGATCCCGCAGCTCGAAAAAGCCGGCTTGAATGCAGTCGCCGTGCAGAATCCGCTCACCTCCCTGACCGACGACGTCGCGGCGACCAAGCGTGCAATCGCGCGCCTGGATGGCCAAGTCATTCTTGTCGGCCATTCGTACGGCGGTGCTGTGATCAGCGAAGTCGGCAACGATCCGAAAGTCGTCGGCCTCGTCTATGTAGCGGCGTTCGCTCCGGATGTCGGCGAGGCGGTCGGAGAGCTCGGCAAGGAGTTCCCGCCGGCTCCCGGTGGTGCCGAGCTGCGGCCGGACGCGGGTGGGTTCCTGACGATGACGACGAAGGGTGTCCTGGAAAACTTCGCGCAGGATCTGCCCCTCGCCGAGAGAAAGCTTCTCGCCGCCACGCAGGGCCCGACCAACGGCGCAGCCTTCGGCGCCAAACTGACCAATGCGGCGTGGAAGACGAAGCGGACGTGGTACGTGGTCGCCGCCAATGACCGGATGATTCCCCCGGATCTCGAGCGGAAGTTCGCGAAGGCGATGAACGCGAAGGCCATCACGCTTCCCTCGGGTCATGTGGCAATGCTCTCGCACCCGGCCGAAGTGGCGAAGCTGATCATCGAGGCGGCGAAGGCTGCGATCGTGAACTAAAGCCGCGACGGACCATCTCGGGCGCAGCGACGCGCTATTCCTCTCACACGCGCGCGAACAGTACCCAAGGAGATAAATATGGCGAAAGACACCCACGTCACGGCTCCGACCCGCTTCGTCGAGGCTAATGGCATCCGCTACGCATACAGGCGCTTCGGCTCGGAAAGCGGAACGCCGCTCGTCTTCCTTCAACACTTCCGCGGCGGCCTTGATAACTGGGATCCGCTTGTGACGGATGGGCTTGCGCAAGGGCGCCCCGTCATCCTTTTCAACAATGCGGGGGTCGCCAGCTCGAGCGGCGAGACGCCCAACACCATCGATGCGATGGGCGATCACCTCGCTGCATTCGTCAATGCCCTGGAATTGCGTCAGGTCGATGTACTTGGTTTCTCCATCGGAGGCTACGTTGCGCAGAGCTTCGTGCTTATCCATCCCCATCTCGTAAGGCGCCTCGTTCTCGCCGGGACCGGACCGCGTAACGGCGAACCTCGGAAGAATCCGCGTGTTTCGGAAGTTGCCGCCAATCCTGTGCCGGTGCGCGAAGATTTTCTGTTTCTCTTCTTCTCGCCTTCAGAAGCAAGTCAGGCCGCCGGAAGGGCATTTTGGGAGCGGCGTCATCAGCGCAAGGATGCTGATCCGCCTTCATCGATTCAGACAATGAAGGCGCAGCAAGCCGCTTCGATGCAATGGCAGGAGCCGCGAGGCGAACGCTTTACCTATTTGAAGTCGATTGAGCAGCCGACGCTAGTGGTGAACGGTAATGACGACATCATGGTGCCCACTGTCAACGCGTTCACGCTTTCGCAGCACATCGCGAATGCACAACTGATTGTGTATCCGGACTCCGGTCATGGTGCGCTCTTCCAGTATTCCGAGCTCTTCGTGGCACACACGAAGCTCTTCCTAGAAGCTTGAAGTCGTGGTCCGGTGCTGAGTTGTCTGAGGCCAAGGCAAACCATGACCGCCACATGATAAGCATCACCGAACCCGCGCTCGCGCGCATGCGCTCCTATGAAGAGGAGAACATCACCTCGCCGTCACGCTCAATCGTAGTAAAGCAAGGAGCGTGAATCATGACAGAATCAGCGGCACACGTGCGAATCATCGAGGAAACGCCTGCGTACTGGAGGGTTGTATTCGAAAATCCACCCTTCAACATTGTGGACGCCACCATATTCGAAGGCCTCCAGGACCTGCTCGCTCGAATGGACGCCAGCCCGAGCTTACGCGTCGTAGCATTCGAGAGCGCGAATCCCGAGTTCTACCTTGCCCACTTTGATTTGACCGGCAAGACCGGGAACATCACCACAGCTGTCGGGCCTTCCGGCCTCCCGATCCTGATGGATACGTTCGTCCGCCTCACCAAATCCCCGGTGATCAGCATCGCGAAGATCCGAGGCTGCGTCCGGGGCGTGAGCAGCGAGTTCGCCCTCGCCTGCGATATGCGCTTCGCGTCGCGCGAGAACACGCTACTGGGTCAACCCGAAGTCGGGGTGGGATTGCATCCCGGAGGCGGCGGTACCGAGCGCCTCCCACATCTGGTCGGTCGCGGCCGCGCACTCGAAATCGTTCTCGGCGCGAATGACTTCGACGGCGACACCGCGGAACGATACGGATACGTCAACCGGGCACTTCCAGACGCGGAGTTGGACGCCTTCGTCGACGTGCTCGCGCGCCGGATAGCCTCCTTCGACCGGCGTCCTATCGCGGCGGCGAAGAATCTCATTAACCAGGTCTCGTTGCCATCCGCCGACCGGCTCCTCGACGCCCTCAACTCCTTTCAGACCGCTCTGACATGGAGTGAAGCGCAACAGCGAATCCAAGCTCTGTTAGAGCGCGGACTCCAACGGGACGGCGACTTCGAGAAACGGTGGCCCGCGCTACTCGGCACGCTCCTCGAGACGTAGGCTTCGCCGGAAGGTGCAAGGCTGCTCCGGCGACTATCGAGAGATTCTTCGCTGAGTGAACTCGGAAGCATCCTTCGCGCCTACGAGCGGGCGTGCCGGGCCAGACCACTCGCGTTCGCCGGCGCTGCAGTGGAAAACCTGTGGACAAGGGGAAGAACGGGCGGAAGCGGAATTGGTGCATCGCATTTCGCGAGCACCGGAGCCGCTTGACGGAAGAGTCCGTCTCCAACAGCTACCATCTGGTTCTCCGAGTGCACGCAAGTTGCGGGATCAGTGCAATAAGCCACTGATTTGCAAACGCAAGTCGACGAATTTCGCGTCGAGTCAGTGCGGCTGAAACGCTCCTCGGTGCCCATGAGCTGCCCCGAATTTCGGGGGATGGCCGGGGGATGGAGTTCGATGCACGTTGGGGATTCGAACCGTGGATGCGATCCGATCGCCATGAAACAAGAGCCACCAACAGAGATGTTTCGACACTCGCTATCCTGCTAGTTGGCGGTTCCGCGGAAGGTCGCTTGGAGCGAGAATAGAGCATGCCAAAGATTCTCTTGTTTCGTGTCGCCCAGGATTTGAGCGCGAGCCTCGTGTCGGAACTTTCTCGCGCTGGGTACGACGTTGCCACGCCGCAGAGCGCGGATGTGCGGACAGTTCTTCAGCAGCAGCCTGATCTGATCCTGCTGCAGACGGATGTGCGCACGCTCGACTGCTGTGGTCTTCTGACACAGCTCAAAGGTAATGAGGCCACGGCGCCCGTGAAGATAATCCTTCTCGCTGACGGTGGGCCTTTGGAGCGCAGCCGTGCTCTCGATCTGGGCGCGGACGATGTCCTGAGTATTCCCTTCGAGCGGCTTGAGCTCTTCGCCCGAATCCGAGCGCAGCTGCGTGAGAAGGCACCGGATGATCGCTTGCGCTTGGAGGTGCTCGGCGCCAGGAAAAGAGAGCACGAAGCTGAAGCGGCGTTGGCCGCGATCGTCGCGCAAAAACAGACGGGAAAGAGACGCTGGATTGCACTTGGGGTGGTAGCTGCTCTAGCGGTGATCGGCGTAGGTATTGCTGTCCGAAATGCCCAGGTCAGTCGCAAATCGAATGCGAGCCTTGTTCTGCAGCTGGCGAGTCTGCGCTCGCAGATACTTACTCAAGGTCAGCTTCTGGAGCGCGCACAAAAGAGCCGCGAAGCACAGAATCAGGAATTGAGTGCTTCGTTGAGCAAGCAATTGGAAGAGTTGCGGGCAGAGAGTGCAGACTTGCGCAAGCAGATCTCTACCTCGCCCGGCGCGTCCCTGGCTGATCTTGACAGCCGTTTGAAGCAGACCGACTCTCGGATCGGAAAACTCGAGAACGAGTCGCGCATCGCACAGGAGATCGTCCGGGTTTATTCGGACAGCGTTTGTCTGATCTACGCGATCGTAGGGTTTCACGACAGGAAGAGTGGGGCTCGACTCATGTTTGCCGGTATTGACGCGAACGGCAATCCGCTTGCCGATGACAAGGGAAATGTTATCGTCACCACTGAAGGGGGCAGCCGGCCCGTTTACCTGCACGTATTTGGAAGTGGCTTTCTGATCGATACCGCTGGTCACATCCTCACCAATCATCACGTACTCCAACCGTGGTGGCACAACGCTCAAGCGATCCCTGTACCCAGTGATACTTTCGAGCCGACCGTCGAGTCGATGTGGGCTTATTTTCCGGGGTACGAAACGCCGATGCCTCTGCACGTACGGGGCTTGAGCGAGGATTTTGACCTTGGGCTAGCAGCAGTCGATCTGCCTCAGAGCCGTCCGCGGCCGGTCACAATCGATCAGCAAGCCGCAATTTCGGGTGGCCCGGTCGTCTTGATTGGATACCCCACGGGGGTCCAAGGGATACTTGCGCGTATCGACGAGCCTACGCTCAAACAGATCGCCCGGGCGGCGGGGAACGACACGGAAGGTCTTGTGCAAGAGCTTGCACGCAGAAAGCTGATCCGACCGCTGGTGACGCAGGGGCATCTAGGCGTCGTTGGCCCCGATCGACTTGTCTACGACGCACAAACGACTCATGGTGGGTCCGGTGGCCCGGTATTCGATGCCAACGGAAAAGTGATCGGAGTGAACTTCGCTGTCCTGTCGGACTTCTCCGGCTCGAATTTCGCCGTGCCCATCTCACGTGCTGCAAGCCTGTTGGCAACGGCAAAATCCGCGCAAGCGGCACGTTGATGCCGATCTCCGGCCAACTGCACTCGGCCCGATAGCGGACGTGACCCGATGCCAGCTTGGGGTCGGCAAGGAAAGATTGCGCCCGCTTTGCGCGCCACGTGCCTTTGGTCAGCAATGGTCGCGATCTACGGAATCAGAGATGGCCCGATCGTCGGAAGCAGATTTCTTCGTAGATTGCAACCGCGCCCGCCGACGTGCACTTCATCCGCGCTTGCGCGGTTTCGCTCTAGCCTGCTTTAGCAGACCGGATGCATTGGCGGGATCGCGCAGCCAAAGGCAAAGCG
>Ga0137412_10001398_pt1 | contig 18707 bp, 15 predicted proteins | sample CZODoug2_1_16fun_FD_122160 | JGI IMG/M metagenome (GOLD analysis project Ga0137412, IMG submission 122160) | Vadose zone soil fungal communities from Angelo Coast Range Reserve, California, USA - CZODoug2_1_16fungal (Hybrid Assembly) | ecosystem: Environmental > Terrestrial > Soil > Vadose zone...
CACGTCAATTTCACAGCGCTCCGCCAATGGGGGGCGCGTCATGGCCTCGAAACTCTGGGCCTCCTCACGCAAACCGCGTTTCTGCTCGCTTTAGGAAAGGGAAATGACTTCGCCGATCTTTACGACGCTGGCATGGACGAACCCGGCCGCGTCCGTGCCCGCCTACAACTAAAAACTCTCATCTACCCCGAAGGCCTCGGCGAACGCTTCCAAGTCCTCCTCCAACAAAAATCCGCTCCAAACGCACACCTAACCGCCCTCAACCCTCTCTAACCGTCGTCATCATTTCTTCGTAGGGCCTGCCTTCCGAGGCGGGCCGCTCTTAACTTTTGAGTGCGAAGGCGAAGCCTTCGCTTTTACGCTCTCAACCCAACCGACCAACCAACGTTTTCCCCAAACCCACCCTGACCCCGTGCGGAATCTGACGTAATCTTTTCTTCCGCCAAAAAAATCCCCCACCCGCTAAAAGCGTTTGAGGGATAAAACAAATTGGCACTTCACTAAACCGCGCGAGGTTTACGGTCCCCGTCCCCAAACTCCCCTACGGATTCGGCTTCTTCAACGTAGGCTTCTCCCCCGAAGCCGGCGCAGGCACATCCGCCTGCTTCCCCTTCGCTGGCGTCGGCGTAGCCGTATCCGCAGGCGACGGCGTCGGCATCCCGCCTTCCGTATATGGCTTCTTAATCAGCGCCTCCACCACGTCCTGCGCCCCGCCGGTATTGTCATTCGTCTGCCGCGCCTTGTTGTACTCATTCAGCGCCCGCTCTCTCTGCCCTAAAATGTCAAAAATCTTTGCCAGGTACAGGTGGCTCCAAACCTCCGTCCACTTCTCCGACGGTTCCGGCACTGTTGCCAGCGCCTCGCGAAACGCGTTCGCCGACGCCTGATAATTCTTCTGATAAAAAAACGCTTCGCCCATCCGGAAATTCGCCAGCGAACGGCTCGGCTGAATGCTCAGTGCCCGCTGGTACTGCTGCACTGCATCATAATATTTCCCAACCTCGGCCAATTCTTCCCCGCGCGCAATCGCAGCCCGCGCCCGCAAATTTGGCGTGCTCTTCAGAATCAAGTTGTTCGGATCAATCCGAATCCCGCCCGCTTTCGGCCGTCCAAACGTCTCCTCGGTAAATTGCGTCTCCGTCCCGGTCACATAAATCAACTTCATCTCCGGGTTTCCTTCTGTGTCCACGCGCAGTTGCACCGGCATGCTGAACGTATCCAGCGGCTGCTTGATCTTCCCGACAATCCGGAATCCTTTGCGCGTCCGGTAGACGACATCCTCCAGCGAAAATTCCGGCACGCCCGTCGAATTCAGCCATTGCGCGAAATACCCTTGCAGGTTCGGGGCCTCTTGCCCCGGCTTCACGCCGGCATTCGCCGTCGCGATGGCCATGTTTTCGAAGTCCCGCATCGTCGCGGTCTTGCCCTGGTACTTCGCATAAAATCCATGCAGCACAGACTTGAACCCCAAATCGCCCATCTGCCCGCGTAGCATGTGAAACAGCATCGCGCCCTTGTTCATCACCACCGAGCGATACTCGCTCGAATACGGCGCCAGCCGTGCCGACTGCGCCACCGGCGCTGAGTTCTCATACATCAGCGCGCCCACCGCAAATTCGTCCAGCGCCCGCAGCCCTGCCTCTTTCCCGAAATTCTGCTCCGCATACAACTCTTCCGAATACCGCGCCAGCCCGTCGCTGATCCACACGTCGCTCGTGCTCGCCGGTAGCACCTGGTTGCCCCACCATTGCGTCGCCACCAGCCGGCTCAACGTCCTATCGCTGTATTTCGGATCCCACAGCCGGTGGCTCAGCATCACCACGCCCGGCCCTGAAAAATCGCGCAGCGTTCCGTCCGGCAGCTCGATCACCGTCATGTCCGGATCCGGCAGCGCCCCGAACATGTCCGAAAAAAGAATCTCTTGGTGCGCCACCACGTTTGCGAATTCCTGCACCTTTGCCGAATCCGCCCGCGGCGCATACACGGCCACGCTGATTCCTTCCGCCTGCTTCGGGCTTAGCTGCAGGGGCCCCGCCACGAACGATCCATTCGGCTCACGCCGCTCGCAGTGAAACGTGTACATCAGCCGCTTGCCCTCGGCCGCCGATCGCGGAGCAAGCGGCTGCGCCGCTTCCGCTTTTCCCGTTCCCGCCACCGCCATCGTATCCGGCACATTCAGTTTGAACGTCCCTGTGTATCGGTTCGCCGGATAATTCGTCAGCGGAAACCACCGTGCCGGCAGAAGCAAATACGCCCAATCTTTCCCGATCGAAGCCACCCTCACGTTCGGCACCGGGCTATTCTCTTCATTCGCCAACAGCCCGCCATACGCAAATGTCAGCGAAACTGTTTTCCCAGTCGCTACCGGCGTGGGCAGGGTCACCGACAGAAACATCGGATTTTCTGGCTCCCTCTGGAACGACACCGCCTTTCCATCCGGCCCCTTTACTTCTCTCACTTCCAGGTTTTCGTGCAGCTCCACGCGCACAATCTGCGAGACATCCTGCGCGCGAAATTCTACCTTCACAATCGAGTTGATCGTCTGCCCTGCCGTGTCCAGATAAGCGGAAAGTTCGTAATTCTCGGCGAGAAAATTCGGCCCGCGCGACTCCTGGGCTGCTAAAGGAGAGCTGAAGATCGCAACAAGAAAGGCCACACCCAACCAGCACGCACCCCTGACATTTTCCCGTCGCGTCATCGAGTTCCTTTCAGTTCTTGCACCTAGAGGCGATGTATTGATGTATATAGGATAACAATCCCTCAGAAAGCGTTGCCAGCCGCCCCTTGTAACAAGCTTGCAATTTCATCCGCCGCGCGCTCCACGGCGCCCGGAGGACCCAGCCGTTTCCGGACCTCTTCCAGGCCCCGCCGCTGCGCCTCCCGCGCGTTTGGCTCTTGCAACAACTGCAACGTTTCATGCGCCACCCGCTCCGGCGTAAACTCGCTCTGCACCAACTCCGGCACAATCCTCTTCTCCGCGATCAGGTTCACCATCGCAAAATGCGGCGTCCGCACCAGCGGTTTTGCCAGTGCCGCCGTCAATGGCGACACGCGATAGATCACCACCATCGGCACATTTAGCAGCGCCGCCTCCACCGTTGCGGTCCCGCTCGAAACAATCGCTGCATTCGCCGCCCCCAGCGCGTTGTACGTTTCCCCCTCCACCACGCGCACCACCATCCCGGTCGGCCATCCCGCCTTCAATTGTTCCACGTCCTGCGCGCGTGCCGCCGCCACCACTAATTGCGCCGGCACCCGTCCATTAATCCGCGCGCAAGCCTCCCGCAACACTGGCAGGTGATGCACCAATTCCCCCGCGCGGCTTCCCGGCAGCAGCGTCACAATCGACCGGCTTGCGTCCAGCCCCAGTTCCTCGCAGAATTGTTTCCGGTCCTTCGTCGCCTGCACCGCTCCCACCAGCGGATGCCCGATAAATTTTGTCGGCACCCCGGCGTCCGAGAAAAATTTCTCTTCAAAGGGAAAGATGCACAGCGCCTTCGCAAATCGCCGCCGCACCAGATTCGCGCGCCACGGCCGCCACGCCCAGAATTGTGGGCAAATGTAATAAACGTTTCGAATCCCCTTGGGTTTCAGCTTCCTCGCCAGCCTTAAGTGAAACCCCGGAAAATCCGTCAGGATCGCCAGCGCCGGCCGCCGCTTCTCCGCCGCCATTACCAACCGCTCCATCGCCTGCAGCAGCGAAGGCAGATGCTTCACAATCTCCGTAATACCCACCACGGCCACTTCCGAATAATCCGTCACAATCTCCACGCCCGCCGCGCGCATCTGCGGCCCGCCCATGCCGAACAATTCCACGTCCAGCCGCTCTTTCAGCGCCGTCGCCAGCCGCGCAGCATACATGTCGCCGGAAGCCTCGCCAGCGGAAAGTAGTAATTGGATGGGGGGCATCAGAAAAAAGCGCTCAGTCGCTCGCGGGCGTCGGCGCCGGAAGCACCGTGGCCCCCGCAACGCCGTTCGTGTCGTGCAGTTCCTGTTCCTTGTATTGCAACTGGTACAACCGGTAGTAAATTCCGCGCAGCGCCAGCAACTCCTGATGCGCACCCTCTTCGCGCAAGCGTCCCTTATGAAACACAAGGATGCGGTCTGCATGCTGAATCGTGCTCAACCGGTGCGCAATCACCAGCGCCGTTCGCCCGCTCAACAGCCGGTCCAGCGCCTCTCGGATCAAAAGCTCCGTCTTCGTGTCCACGCTCGAGGTCGCTTCGTCCAAAATTAGAAAGCGCGGATTGTGCGCCAGCGCTCGCGCGAAACTGATCAGTTGCCGCTGTCCAACCGATAGCGTCGACCCGCGCTCGTTCACTTCCGTCTCCACGCCCTGTGGCAGCGAACGAATGAAATCGCCCAGCCCGATCTCCTCCAGCGCCTGCTCCACATTCTTCCGCGTAATTCCCGGTGTCCCCAGCCGGATGTTCGATTCAATCGTCCCGCTGAACAAGAATGGATCCTGCAGCACAATCCCGAACTGCTTCCGCAATTCCTGCAAATCCAGCAGCCGGATGTCCACGCCATCCAGCAGAATCTGCCCGCGCTGAATGTCATAAAAGCGCAGCAGCAACGAAATCAGCGTCGTCTTCCCAGCTCCCGTATGCCCCACAATCGCAAACGTCTGCCCGGATTGCATGCGGAACGACACGTCCCGCAGCACCCAATCCTCTTCCGCGGGCTGCTCCACATTCCGGTAGCTGAACCACACATTCCGGAACTCAATCTCCCCGCGCGGCGACGTGATGCGTTTCGCATCCGCCCTGGATTCAATCGTGATCGGCTCATCCAACAGCTTGAATATCCGCTCCGAAGCCGCCATCGCCGACTGCAAAATATTGAATTTCTCGCTCAAATCCTGAATCGGCCGGAAAAACCGCTGCGCAAACATCGTGAATGCAATCAGCACCCCGATTTTCAACGAGCCGCCCAGTACGCGGTTTCCGCCCGCCCAATAAATCAAGGCAATGGTCGAAAAACTCAGAAATTCCACCGCCGGATAAAATACCGCGTAAGCCAGAATGGCATCCCGCCAGGCCAGCATGTTGTCCTTATTCCGCTTTGCGAACTCTTCCCGCGCTTTTCGTTCGCGGTTGAAAAGCTGCACCACCGCCATCCCGGAAATGTATTCCTGCAAAAACGAATTGATTCGCGCAATCGCCGTGCGGATATTCCGGTTCGCGTCGCGCACGTATCTCCGGAAGATCAGCGTCACCACCAGAATTCCCGGCAGCACCGCCAGGGTAGCCAACGCGAGCCTTACGTCGATCTTGAACAGCAACACAGCCATGACCACCAGCAGGAAAAAGTCGTTGATCATGGTCACGACGCCGGCGGCAAACAGATCGTTCAGCGCATCCACGTCTGTCGTAACGCGCGTCATCAACCGGCCAACCGGATTCCGGTCGAAATAACTCATCGGCAGCCGCTGCAGCCGGCCGAATATCTCCGTCCGCATGTCGTACATCGTCTGCTGACCCACTCGCTGCATGATGCGGATCTGGATGTACTGCGCCAGGAAGTCGAAGATGAGCACGCCAAGATAGGCCAGGCTGATCAGCAACACCCCATCCCACGCCTTGGCGAGCGGCAGGCCCCCCTCAAAGCCGGGAACGAGATAATCGTCGATGGTCTTTTTGAAAAGAAGCGGCGGTGCCAGTTCGAGCGGCGTCACAATCGCGACCAGCGCCAACGCGATGATCACACGCCACCGGTAGGGCCGCATGTAGTCCAGCAAGCGCTTCATCAGGCGCGAGTCGTACGCCTTGCCTAGCGCTTCTTCTTCGTGAATGTTGCTCATGCCCGTTCGAGCTCTTCTTCCAGCAATTGCTTCTGATAAAGATCCGCGTAGTATCCGCCGCGCGCCATTAGTTCGTCGTGCGTGCCGCGCTCGACGATTCCGCCGTCCTTGATCACCACGATCTGGTCCGCATCCCGCACGGTGGAAGTCCGGTGAGCGATCAAAATGGTTGTTCGCCCGCGCATCACGCCGCGCAGTTGCCCCAGAATCTTCTCCTCCGTCTGTGTGTCCACCGAAGAAAGGGAATCATCCAGAATCAGAATTCGCGGATCGCGAATCACCGCACGTGCAATGGCCGTCCGCTGTTTCTGCCCGCCGGAGAGTGTGACTCCGCGCTCGCCCACCATCGTCTGGTACTGGCCGGCAAAGTCCTGAACTTCGCCGTCCAGGCTGGCGATTGCTGCCGCCTCGCGCACTTGCTGCTCCGCGAATTTCTCCAATCCAAACGCGATATTTTCGCCGACGCTTTCGCTGAAGAGATAGGTATCCTGCGGCACATACCCGATCGCCCGCCGCAAAGTTTCCACCGGCCACTCTCGTATCGGCCGCCCATCGATCAGAATCGTTCCTTCCGGCGCGTCCCACAGCCGCGCAATCAGCGCCGCCAGCGTGGTTTTCCCGCTACCAGTCGGCCCGATAATGGCCACGGTTGATCCCGCCGGAATCGTCAGGTCGATATTCTTAAGCACCGCCTTCGCTTCGCGCCCGTGCCCATTCGCGCCATTCTTGCCCAGATTCATGTCCGCGGTCGGATAAGTAAAATTCAAATTCCGGAATTCAATCGTTCCCTCGACACGCGTCTCCGGGCTGATTTTTGCCGCCCGGTCATCAATCTGCGGCTTCGCCGTCAGAATGTAGTTCAGTCGCCCCATTGACGCGGCGCCGCGTTGAAAGATATTCGTCACCCAACCCAGCGCAATCATCGGCCACACCAGCAGCCCAAGATACGTATTGAACGTAATCAGCGCTCCCAGCGACATCTGTCCGTGCAGATAGCGATAGCCGCCCTGCCACAGCACGATCAGGAACGTCGTCCCGATCAGCGCCGTCAGCGAAGGCATGAACATGCTCCACGTCCTTATCAATTGCATGTTTTTCGCCACGTACTCGCGGTTCGGCTCGTCGAATCCGCGAACCTCCGCCTCTTCCTGCGCGTAAGCGCGTATCACTCTCACGCCGGAGAGATTCTCCTGCACCTTTGCCGACAAAGTCGCCAGCGAAGCTTGAATCTTTTCGTAGAGCTCGTGAATCACTTTTCCGAAATGCCGCACCGCAAACGCCACCACCGGCACCGGCAGCAGCACCCACAGTGTCAGCGAAGGCGAAATGACCACCAGGATGGCGATCGACAGAACCATCGTCACGACCGTGGTTCCCGTGTACATGATCCCCGGTCCCAGCACCATGCGCACCGCGTTCAAGTCGTTCGTCGCGCGCGACATCAGCTCGCCCGTTCGATTGCGCACATAAAACTCCGGCTCCATCACCAGCAGCCGGTCCAGCAGGTCGCTGCGAATATCAAACTCAATGTCCCGCGAAACCCCGATCAGCACCCAGCGCGTCAGGAACGACATCAGCCCTTTCAGCCCGATGCATGCCACGATGATCAGGCAATAGAAACTCAGCGTTCCCCGGCTGCTCGGTTGATAATGCGGTATCAGGTTGCTCAGCCGATTCAGCGCTCCAAGGTCCGTCGCCCCGTGCGCCACCTGCTCAAACGGACGCGCACTGCCCGCGAGCGTATCGGTGATGATGCCCGTCGCCAACGGTACAATCACGCCAATCAACCCCATGATTGCCAGCACCACCATCCCCAGCGCGATCGATCCCGTATACCTCCCCAAGTACGGCCACAGCCCGCGCAGATTCTCCCAGGTGGACACCCCCGGCTTTCTCGGCCCGCCTGCGCGCAGCACTGCCGCCGATGTGCTCATCGCAGCATCGACCTCGGATTTTCCAGTGAAGGTGATTCGCCCAGGAAATGTTGGTAGGAAAGATCCATCGATTGGTACCGCTTCGTCGCCGGATTCCACGCCACCGCAATCGGCAGCGTCCGCTCGTTGCTTCCCGCCTTGATCGGCGTGAAGTAAATCGTCAGCCCTTTTTCCGCGCTCTGCTCATGCTGCAGCTTCCATCCGGTCACCGCCACCAGCGGTGTTTGTCCCAGGAAGCCCTTTGCATTTTTCAGGTGCTCGTCGGCGCGCATCAGTTCCACCCACTTGCCGTCTTCTTCTTTTTCCGCCACCACCGCCCGCGTCACCACCGTCCCGGCAATCACGCTCTTCGGTGTGTTCGGCACCACGTTTGCCACCAGCACTTCCGTCTTTCCGGTCTTCGCCAAATCTCCAAATACCAGCACCTGCGCTTCGCTCCCCAAAAGAGCCTTTGCCGCATCCTGCATCTCTTCGGGAACTGCCGGCTCCGCGGCTTTCTTCGCGGTATCCGCGGCCGTCTTCGCACCTTCCGATCCACATCCAAACAGCACGACGCTTGCCGCCATCACAAGGATTAGGGGACGCTGCATGCCGATCCTTTCTAATGTAGACGTGCCTTCAACCGATGCGTAATCAAAGCGTTCTGGAAAAACCCGCTCGTTTACACCCGCTATCGGTTCGGCCGGGTATACCCCAATTCTAACGGCTGCCCGTCCCTCGTGCCAGGACTCCTCGCTACCTCTGTCCCAAAATCGCATCCAGCCTGGCCTCGAAATTCTCCTCGCCCTCGCTCCACAGCACACTGCGTTCCACTGGCAGCGCCGCCTGCACCGCCTCCACCCATCCAAACAATTTTTGGATGTTCTCTCTCGTCCGCTGGTGATATTGCTTCAGGTTCTCCCCGCTACCCATCCACGCGCGAAACCTTTTCTCCACCGGATGGTCTGAACTCTCAAACGGATTCGTCGCCGCCCCAGGCGCCAGCAGCCCCGCGTGACCCGTGAACAAATGTTCAAACCCCAGGTCCGCGATGAAATGTCCCTCAGCCGCTCCTGCCCCGTCTTCAAACCCTGTTCCCTGGCAAATCAGTGTCAGCGGCAGCGGCCCGTTCTCCCATTTCAACGTCTCAATATCGAAATTCCACAAATCCCATTTCGCTTCCACAATAAACGCGGTATCCGCATTCAGGTCCTGAATCGCCAGCGCCGCAATTTCCGCCGGACCATACTTCGCTTCCCGCAAATCCCACTCCACCTCGGCCGGTATCGTGTAGTCTACCGGCTGCACCGTCAGCATCTGGAACCCGTTCGGCCGTTCCGACACGGGTGCCGTCGTCAAAAAGCGCGCAAACTCCGCAATCATCGTCTGTTCAGAAAAGTCGCGCGTCCACACGCGCAGATACGCCCGGTTGGCCATGGTCAATCCCAAATTATACAGGTTCTGGTTGCTTCGTGTGGGTGCGCGGTCCGCCGCGCCTATTTTTGAGTGCGGGAGCGAAGCTCCCGCTTTCGAGGTGTAATCCCTACCGCAAAACTAAAGTCCATCCACGCTCGATCGATTCCTGATCGCTGTTATCTGCTATCTGTTATCCCTAATCTTTTTCTCCCAGCCACAGCCCTACCCACCCCCCGCCTTCGCTCCCTGCCCCTTCTCAAATCCCGCCGCAATCTGCTGCAGCCTCTCCCGCAAAGTATCCCCAAACTTCGCGAACACTTCCGCCGACGCCTCCCGCAACCTCTCCTCCGCCGTCGCCGCGATCTTCGCAATCACTTCCCGCGATTGATGATTCAATGTCGTCACCGTCGCCACCATCCACGAATTCGAAATGTTCTCCAGCCTTCCGCGAAATTCTCCGACCGCCTCGTCGCCCAGCTTGTGGAACCCGTTACGCAATTCCGCCTGCTGCTCCGTGTTCATGTTCCTCCACGATTCCCACAGCGCCTCGAACTCCGCCCGCACCTTCTCCTGCGACTCGCCCAGCTTCTGGTCCAACGATTCGTTCATCCCCGCCTGGAATCGCCGCAGGAATTCGTCTTGCTCCACCGTCAGCTTGTGGCTCATCTCCTCGCGCGCCGTGTCCAGCCGCTCCCGCGACTCCTCCACTGTCTTGTGCATCAATTCCATGAACCCTTCCAGCTCCTGCCGCCCGCTCCGCTGGATCTCATCCGTGAACGCCGCCGAAGTAGTATCCGCCGCCTCCGTTGACAAAATTCGAATCCGCTCAAACGCTTCGCGCACCGATTCTTCCATCTGCCGGTGGCTCTGCTCCACATAACTGCGGCTGGCGTGATTCAGCTCGCTCGCAAACAGGCTCGAAACCTCTCCCGCCTTCTCCCGCAATTGAGTTCCTGCCTGCTCCACCAGCTTTTCCGTCGAGCTCTGCAGCTGCGTCTGCGCCTTCTTCTCGTACCACTCCGCGGACTTGAACATCTCCTCCATCGTGTGGTGCTTCAGGTCCACCGCTTTGCCTTCCAATTCATCCAGGTGCCGCTCCGTGATCCCATGCGCCGATTCACTCAGCACCTGCTCCACCGTTCCCAGATTCTCCCGGAACCGCGCCAGCGCTTCCGCAAACGCCTCATCCGCCGAATTCCGGATGCGATCCTGCTGCATCGTCAGCGCCGCATCCAGCAGCGAACGTCCTCCCGCCAGCCGGTGCACCGCCTCTTCCGTCCGCGTGATGTGCGGTTGGACCATCGATTCCACGTGCTGCTCGAACTTCTCCAGCGCCTCGCTGTTCGCCGCTTCAAAGCTGCTGCGAATGCGCCCGTAAATCTCGTCGAACAAAGTGTCGGACTGCCGGTGCAGATCATCCCGCCGCTGGCTCACAAGTTCGTCGAGCTGCGCCTGGAACCCGCCGAGCGCCTGCTGCTGCACGCCATCAATCCGCGTCGCGAACTGCTCCAGCCGTTCCGTCGCCTGATTCACCCTTGCCAGCGTCTCTTCCAGTTGCCTGGTCTGCTCGCCCAGTGAACCCAGCACCGTCGTACTCTGCGCCGCGCTCTCTTGCTTCAATTCTTCCCGCAGTTGCTGCGTATGTTCCTGCAGTGCCGCCGCTGCCAGTTGCCGCGCCGCGTCAACTTCCTGCGCAATCTGCTCGCGCAGCGAATTCTGCGCCTGTTCGAAAGTCGCGCTCACCTTCTGTTGAATCTCATTCAGCACCGCGCCCAACGAATCCTTCTGCGCGCCAGCTGCTTCTTCAGCCTGCTGCTTCGCCGCCTCCAGTCGCGCCGCAGTCTCGGATTCCACCTGCTCCGCACGGGTCCGCAGCTTCGCCGCCGCTTCTTCCGCCTGCGTGCACATCGTCTGCAGTGTTTCCTGCGCGCTCGCCAGTTGCTTTTCGTGCTGATCCCGCTGAAGAGCGCCCTCCCTCGCCAGGTGCGCCATCAATTCATGCGTAAGCTGTTCCAGTTGTGGCGCCAGCCATCGCGGCAATTCATTCTTCAGCGATTCCGCAGCAGCCGCCTGCGCTGTCCGCGCTCGAGCCTCGGTCTCTTCCTGGATAGTTCCGATAGCATGTGCCGTTTCTTTCGCTACCTCTTCGCGGAATCCCGCGTATTTCCTCTCCCACTCTTCCACGGTCTGCTGGCGTTCGGCTGCCACAGCATGTGTGGCCGCCTCTATCGCTGCCGAATGAATCTGCTGCTTTGCTTCCGAGAGCAATCGCGCCACCTGCCGCGCCAGTTGCAAAGACGCATCCGTCGCGCTCGCAGGGGCAGGGAACACTCGCAAATTATCCGGCGTCGCCACTCCCGGTTCCGCTTCCACAATCGGCAGCGGCGCTTCGCCCGGCGCCGGCATTCCGATGCTCGGCGGCAAATCCAGCGCCGAAGCCGGATTCGTCAAAAACTTATTTTCTTCCGGAAACGCAAACCAGTCGTCGGGAGGAAAAGCAATCCCCCACGCATTCCCCGGCGCCTCCAACTCCAGCGCCACCTGAAACAGTTGGCGCACCGTCCGCGGCCTCTGGATCCACGCCACTTTCCCGCGCACGCGCCGCGGCGGATGCCCCTGCTCCGGGTGCGGAACCTCCAGGTTCACCCACATATTTTTCAGCACGTAATGTTTGGATTGGTAGCGGCACCCGTGGCAATTGATGATCAGCGTCGAAGTCCGCTCCGCAAACGGACGCCCCAGCGCGTCCACACCCGTCACCATCAATGGCACGGCCTGCACGATACGCGTGCTGCGTCGCTTCCTCAGTTCTTCGCTTGTGTTTGCCGCGCCTTCTGTAGGCATTTCGCCTGTTTCGTCCGTCAGGTTGGGGCCGCTGGGTTCGTCTTGCATGGTCGCCGTACCACTCTCTTGGCTCGTCTAGTTACCGAATATCTATGGCTTCTTCGGCTCGGTTGCATTCTGCTCGCTGTGCGAACCGGTCACGGTATCCCAGATTTCCTTCGCGACCCAGATTGGCCCAACCAGCAAATACACCGGTCCTTGAAAAAATGCAGGCTTGTTGCCCTCGATCCGGTGGCCCAGGAATAGCAGCACCCATCCGCCCACAAAACACCCAACGCCCCAGCGCCACCGCAGCAGCACCAGCAGAATCAGCCCCGCAAAAATCAGCGGAATTCCGATTCCGTGCAATATCTTGTTCCACACTGAATGGTGTTCGTGGTCGTACTGTGCCATGTAGTGCTCAAGTCCAGCCATCTGAGCACCTCCTGCTCCAGTTCCGTCCGGAACCAGCGCGATTGACGGGGACTTCCACCGCAGGCCTGCACTGTATCCTGATTCGTTCCACTTGCCTAGAGGACAATCATTCTGTACGTACTAGCTCCCCAGTCCCACTCGTTTTTGAGTGCGGGAGCGAAGCTCCCGCTTTTACGGTCTGAACTTTAGCGGCCAAATTCCGCGCGGATCGCCTGCTAAACACCAAGATGACGCATGGGAAAGCGAGACTTGTCATTCTGAGGGCATCCGACGAGGTCCGGTGTTTGGACTCCGGTGGTGTGCACCGGAGATGCCCGAAGAACCTCAACCTAAGTCCTACCACCCAATTATTGTTCGTCCGCCGACCAACAAAAAATCCCCAGAAAACCTCTCCGGGGATCCACCAATCTCCTCACTCAATCTCTCCCTACAACTCCCTCCGCCCCTCCATCGCCTTCAACATCGTCACCTCATCCGCATACTCCAAATCCGCTCCCACCGGAATCCCCACGCCAATCCGCGTCACCCGCACTCCCAGCGGCTTCAGCAGCTTCGACACATAAATCGCCGTAGCCTCCCCCTCCGCCGTAGGATTCGTCGCCACAATAATCTCCTCCACGCCCCCGCCCTTCAACCGCTCAATCAAGCTCTTGATGTTCAGCTGATCCGGCCCGCGCCCCTGCAGCGGCGACAGCGACCCGCCCAGCACGTGGTACATCCCGCTGAACATCCGTGTCTTCTCAATCGCCATAATGTTGTGCGCCTCTTCCACCACGCAGATCGTCCGCTTGTTGCGGGTCGCCCCCGTGCAATAAAGGCACGGATCCGCGTCCGTAATATTGTGGCAAACCGAGCACGTCCGAATCTTCTCTTTCGCGTCTCGAATCGCGTCCGCCAGCCCCAGCGCATCCTCCGCCGGAATCCGCAACAAATAAAACGCCAGCCTCTGCGCGGTTTTCTGTCCAATTCCAGGCAGGTGTTTCAGTTCATCGATCAATCGTTCTACGGGAGCGGCAAAATCAGGCATGCTCCTTAGTTAACACAAGCCGCCCCTCTCCGCAAATTTTCGCGCAGCGATTCAGTTTCCGATTATCGGGCTCCACCAAGCGCCAACTAGCGGCAAGGTAGACCGTCTGCCCAAATTCATTCGCAGTCAAAAGGAAGTGAATTCCCAGCTGTTTCCCGTGGATAAATCTCAAGGCACGCTGCTAGCATGGGGGTGCCATGTCGCTTCACTACGCCATTAAGGTCAGCAAAGACCATGCGCAGGTAACGGCCACTTGGGACATCAAAGTGGATACGTCCGATGCGGAATTGATTTCGAATTTTTCACTGACGGTCGAGGGCAAACCTCTGAACACCTTATGTGAGGCCGGCAACAAAGCCTGCAAAAGCGCCGTCTATGCGACGCTTTCTAATCCCGCCGCGGATTGTCCCGTGACCTTCGTCATCACCACGAATAAACCCGACGTGCGAAATGGCAGCGATATCCTTCGCGGGCAGGAGACCTACGATGATATCGACTTCTCCGCCTGACCTCCTCTAATGGGGAGGTCCCGCAACCCAATGCCATGCGTTTTCGCAGTGACCTACATGCCTTGCCAGCACCTGCTGGCCTAGCCGCTTGAATTCCAATCCGCGGGCGGAAACGCAATGCGCCAGAAGCCCGGTGCGGGTCGCGCGAATTCCACTGCAACCGTCGGCGGTCCTGTCAGTTCGTGATTCACGGCGACCACGCGGCACTCTTGTTGTTCCCCGCTGGCTGTGTTTTGCAGGATTAGTCTTTGTTTTGGAGCCACCATGCCCTTGAGAGCGACCAGCGCGCCGTGCGCATTGACCACAAGTGTCTTCGTGCTTTCGTAGAACTGTGGGCCTTCTTTCGGCGGTCTGTGCACGAGAACGGAAACGTTCAAATCTATCCGACGACTGCGGCGGCTTTTCAACCTCAGCGTTGTTTTGGCCGGTTTTTGGTCGTACATACAAACAAGAATAAGACGCTATCTCCCGTCCGGTGACAAATGTGTCATGGCGGTTCCAATCAGGCACAACTGGCCATGTGTTCAGGTACAGGAGAGAATCGCCTCAACTGACGGTTTCCCCATCAAAAATAAAAATAGGGAACTTGGGGTATCTGCCCACCAGCCTCAAACTCAAAACACTTGTGGCCTTGTGGATGCTGCCAGAACTCGTAAGGAATATCCTTGTAATCTTCCGGACTCTGTGTGGAAAAGTCAGTACACAAAGTGAACTTTGATCCCGCACTCGCCGTGTACTCCAGCGGCCGTCCGGTTAGCGGGTCTCTCGATGCTTGCTTTTGCTCCTCGTTGAGGGAAGCAGGCAGCTTCTGGCTATGTTGTCCGAAATAATAATTGATCTGGCCTGCGAGTTGCCCGATGGATTGGATCCGTTTCTCATCCGCTCGAATCAGCCTCTGCGACCCCGGCCCGCGCGTCTTCCAGAATCCCAGCCCCACGACAATGACAATAGCCGCAACTGCCATCAACGCGGCCCCTGTGTCCCTAGTGAGTTTCATCGGCTTTTCCCCTGGCCGCTTCCCGCAGCGACCCGAAGTAATACCAGAACACCCCGCCCGAAATCGCCAGGGTTACCGCCACCTTCGACAAAAATCGCGCTGTCAGCTCTCCCTTTAGAAAATACGTAAGGAAAGTGATGACGTCCCCAATCATCACGCCCGCCGCGATGAGTAGCGCCAGATACGTCAGCCACTTCCGCACGCCTGAATCCAGCTTTTCCGGCGCCCGCCGCGTCTCCGACAAAATCAACCGCATCACCAGCAAATAAATCGGAAACGTCACAATCACTGCCGCAAGCTCCCCCGGCATCTGACTTAACATCGGCGTCGAGTAGTTATGCCTCGCCAGCGGATCCGGAATCCAATTTTCAATCAGAATGAAACAGATTGACCCGACGGAAAGCGTCCACGTCGCCAATGTCGCAAACGAAAGCAGATACAGAAACGCGTCCTTCGCCGGTGTAGTGCTCTTCCGGCCAACTGGCGCTTTCACGCCGCTTAATGACTCATAATAACGGGCCAGAACTCTCCACACTTCCGGCCTCGGCCAGCCTTCACTTTCCAACATTCCCACGATGGCTTCATCGCTCGCGCCTTTTTCTTTTGCCGCGGTAATGAAACTCAACACTTCGGGAGGAGGAGTGTGCGTCATATTCTTGCTTTGCCTCCGGACAATCGATTTCGCGCATGACTTACATTGCTGCTCAATTAGCGTCCGGATTATAGGACAGATGAGGGAATAATATGCGGGCGTTCTGACTGCCAGGTTGCTTCTGCTTAACGTGCGAGCGCGGTTCCTTCAGGTATGACGCCAGAGAGGCGGAAATCTCGGGCTTCTGGACGACTCCCGCCCTTTTCCATTCGTCATGGACCACTCCATTTCCCGATTTACTTCGCGGAGTTGGAACTCACCGACAAATTCATCCTTCACGCATCCGATGAGGATGTGTAAAGGATCTCAACTTGAGCTTCAAGCACAACAGGAAAGTAGAAGCCCCAACGTTTCCGTCGGGGCTTTTCATGAAGGCACAAATCTAATAATTTTGGATTTCGAAACGAATTCTCTGAGGTCTTAAAACAATCCCGGAATCTTCAATCCCGCCATGCCGGGGATTCCGCCTGCCAGGCTCTTCATCTGATTCGCCAGTTCATCATCCACTCGCCGCGACGCTTCATTCACCGCCGCCCGCACCAGGTCCTGCAGCATTTCCTGATCCTTGCCCGCAAACACTTCCGGCTCGATCCTTACTTCCAGCACTTGCTTCTGACCGTTCATCTTCACGGTCACCATGCCGCCGCCGGCCGACGCCTCCACTGCAACCGAATTCACCTGCCGCTGCAAGTCTTCCTGCACCTGTCGCAGCCGCGAAAGCATCTGTTGTAGGGCGTTCACTTCCATGTTCATGTCAGCCTCACTTTGCCGTGTGGCTTATTCCTCGCCTTGCCGCCGCACTTCGGAAATTCTCCCGCCGAATCGTTGCAACATCGATTTCACCAGCGGGTCATTTTCGAACTGCGCGCGAATTTCCTGCGTACTGCTTGCGGCTTGCGATGCGTTCGCATCCTTTGCCGCACCAGTTTCCAGCTTAGCACAGACGCGCACCGCTCGCCCTAGTACCTTGCCCGAAACGTTACGGATTTTCTCCAGCGTGTCCCGTCCTTCGATCAATCCCGCAAACGTGCTCTTCTCCGCCGGAAAATAAATCCGCAATTCCATTCCGTCCAGCTCCCATCGCGAAGAATGCTCCAGCAACTCCCCAATAAATTTCTGCTGCGCCTGTATCCCTGCCTTGATCTCCGCCACCTGCCCCGCATCCAATCCGCTTGCCGAAACCTCCGCCGTCTTTTCCTTCACCACTGCCGCAGCCGCAACCTGTGGCACAGCCATTCCTGGCTGTGCGCTTTTCTCCACAGGTTCCATCGCCGGTGCCGCAGCCACTCCCGCTCCGCTCATACCGAACGCACTCGGTCTCGTCTCAACTCGCTCTTCGATTTTGTAGCGGCCGCCTTCTGAGGCGGGCGCCTTTTGTCCAATCACATTTGCCATGCTTGACGCGCTCACCGCCCCCGCCGTAGCCGATCGCGAAGGCAACGTCGCCGTCGCACCCGTCCCCGAATTTCTCCCCGCCGCCCCACCGCCCGAATTTCCTCCGCCAACACTCTTCGCCTCCGCCAACAACTCCTCCAACGGAGCCAACCGCGCCGCATTCACTAGCCGCAACAATCCCATCTCCAGATGCACCCGCGGATCCATCGCCCGCCGCAGCGAATCATCTGTCTGCAACAAAATCTGAAAATATCTCGTCAAATCTTCTTCACTAAATAGCGCCGCAGCCTTCGCCAATCCCGGCCGCTGATCCGGCGTAGCCGCCAGCAAATCCGAATCCGCTCCGCAAACCCGCGCAATCAAAAGGTTCCGCATGTGCCGGATCGCCTCGCGGCAAAAATGCTGCAGGTTCCGCCCCTCTTTTTGGAACCGGTGCACCAACCCCAGCGCTCGCTCCGCAGACTGTTCCGCGATCGCCTGCACCAATTCGTTCAGCGCATCTTCCGGCACCACGCCCAGCAAATCCCGCACCGCCTGATCCTGGATATTGTCGCCGCAATACGCCCGCGCTTGCTCCAGCAGCGAAAGCGCGTCGCGCATGCTGCCTTCCGCCATCCGCGCAATCACCGCCAGCGCGCCATCTTCAATTTTCAGATTTTCTTTCGACGCAATGTATTTCAGCCGGTCGGTAATCTCATTGAACGTCAACGCCCGGAAATGAAAATGCTGCGACCTCGACCGGATCGTATCCTCCAGATCCTCCGGCTGCGTCGTCGCCATCACAAAAATCACCCGGTCCGGCGGCTCTTCCAAAGTCTTCAGCAGCGCGTTCGACGCCTCACCCGTCAGCATGTGCGCTTCGTCCAAGATCACCACTTTGCTCCGCGAAGCCGCAGGCGCGTACCGCACCATCTCCCGCAACTCGCGAATCTGGTCAATACCGCGGTTCGACGCCGCGTCAATCTCAATCACATCCAGCGAACTTCCCGCCGCAATCTCCTTGCACGAATCACAAACTCCGCAAGGCTCCGCCGTCGGCCCGTTCACGCAGTTCAGCGCCTTGGCCAGAATCCGCGCCGCCGTAGTCTTCCCCACGCCGCGCGCTCCCGAAAAAATATACGCATGCGCCACGCGATCCTTCTTGATCGCATTCGACAGCGTCTCGGTCACATGCTCCTGCCCCACCAGATCCGCAAACGTCTGCGGCCGCCACTTCCGTGCAATCACTTGGTAAGTCATACGTGTCGGTGTGCCGTGCTCCTCGCCGTTTCAGCAAATCGTGGCTTCATTTTCAGCGCCCGCCCCGCAAAAGTCAAAACCGAAAATCCCGCTTAGCGTCCACATTCAGGCTTGCTCTGACAAAGGAATGGGTGGACAACTTTTAGAGTGCGAAAGCGCAGCTTTCGCTTTTACGCCGAAAGCCCCGGACTAAAATTCAAATTTATCACCACAGCCCAAACGACCTGAAGAACGTGCACGAGTCCCCGACTGACACAACTGCCCGCACACGATGTAAAAACGGTCGCGAAGGCAAAATATTACAATTCAATTTTTTGTAGGATTTACAACCGACAAACCAAGCGGCCGACCGTTTCCTGATCGCTGTTATCTGCTAACTGCTCGCCTCTAGCTGATTACCGATTACTGATATCTGATTACTTTCCATCAAATCGAGGAACTTCGGGGTCTCCGCGGCACACTCGGCTTACCCGGTACCGTTGCTCCCTTCCGGGCCTG
>Ga0137412_10001399_pt1 | contig 18703 bp, 19 predicted proteins | sample CZODoug2_1_16fun_FD_122160 | JGI IMG/M metagenome (GOLD analysis project Ga0137412, IMG submission 122160) | Vadose zone soil fungal communities from Angelo Coast Range Reserve, California, USA - CZODoug2_1_16fungal (Hybrid Assembly) | ecosystem: Environmental > Terrestrial > Soil > Vadose zone...
ATTTACTTTACGAATGTGGCCGTGAAGCTGGCGGGGTCGGACAAGTGGATGGACGCGACTCCGGCTAAGTGACGCTGCTGTTCCTTAGGAACCAGGCTATCGCGCAATCACAACCGTGGTACAGGAGCTGCCGAATTTGGGGAGATCGCGATTTGCGGCCATGCGGATTTCGAGCCGTGGGCGCTCTCCCCGAATGACCGGACAATAAAAATCCGGCTGGGATAGCGCCCCTTGCAGGCGCCGTCGTCCGGCGCATCCTCCATGGCATGTGTCTCGAAACTCGCAGGGCTGGCACGCTTCTGGAAGTGTACGGGCCTGCTCAAAAGGGGCAGAGTTCAGAATCCCGGACCCCGACAAAATTAGCTCGGACAGCGGCTCTCCGGAGCCGGGCCAATAAACGCAAGGCTGCGTTGTGGCGCGCGGCGTAACCCTCACGGTGCTTACGCCACATCCTCCCTGGAGCGGCGGGAGGCCCGCCATCGCTCGAGCCAGCGGCTCGCCGATCGCGATCACGTCCGTTTCCGCAAAAAGACGCCGGAAGCCGTCCCAATACTCTGCATAGGACAACGCGTAGATGTCGGAGCGCACGGACTGGTACACGTTCACACGCAGGGGAGCGTCAAACCGTTTGGCTACTCGCGCGACCTCCGCCAGACGCAAGTAGTTCGCCTTCATCATGACCGCGATGATGGTTACAGGCACGCCGAGCCTTACGCAGCGTTCTGCTTGGCGGTGGATCAGCTCCCAATTGCCGTTGCCGCGCTGCGCATCCTGTTCCGCTTGCATCGGATAATCGAGAGAAAATTCAATATCGTGAAAGGCGCGCAGCTCGTCGTCTTCCAACACAGCAACACTATGGCCGTTGGAAGTGATCGTAAGCTTGATGGGTTGTTGACGCAGGTACGCCAGAATCGGTTTAAAGTCCGGATGCATGCCGTTCTCACCGGTGCCCAGATTCGCCGAACGGATCGGCAGGCATTCCATGACGGACTTCACCTGGTCCAGAGAGAGTCGATCACTGCGGGTTGGATCCCGATAGCAGAAGGCGCAGGAGAGGTTACATTCGTTGGTGAGCCCGAGGCCGAGCGAAATCCTGACATCAGTCGCCTTCGCGTTGGACGCGGTGGCCGAAACTTGGACGGGGATATTGGTCACGCACGGTCCTCCGCCAGCGAACCCAGGCAACGTGCCAGGCAGTGAGTGTAGCGGGCGACTGCCGCATACTCTGGCCGGCAAGCCAGTTTCCGCTCCAGCTCAAAAATCCGTTCGTAGTCAGCGCTGCGAGAAACCCGCGGCGGTAGATAGTCCGCAAGGACGCGTACGCCTCGCACGGCAATCGTCGCCAGGGAAGCCTCTGACAGCATGGATCGCAAGCTATCCGGGGTGAATAGTCGCACCCTGCCTCCGTAAAGGGCTTCTTGTCCCCACTCGGCGGTGAGGCCATTTTGCGCTGCAGCCAAATCTCCCGCCTGGATAGCTGCCTTGAACACTTCACCCGCCTGGTTACGCACGAGAACGGACAATATCGCCGATGAATCCCGCAAGGCGCGAGCCGCAGCGCACAACACAGCGCCCGGATCGTCGCAATATTCCAGGAAGTTGTGGCAAAGAATTACATCGAAGGATCGCGTGCGGAACAAGTTCGCCAATTGGGTAGCGTCGCCGTGTTGCAGTAGGACCTTGTCCGTAACTCCTGCTTCGCGTGCGGCGCGCTTCGCGATATCCAGCATCGCTGGAGAGGAATCCAGCAGCGTCACGTGAATACCAAGTTGCGCCAGGCGAATCGCCGTCGCTCCCGTTCCGCCCCCAAGATCAAGTGCACACAACGACGGTTTGGGCTGGGGAGGAAGAAAATCCTGCAGGTTGGCAAAGGCCAAGTCGGTGCGCAACCGGCCCTCGGGCGTCTCTAGGTAGACGGCATACTTGTTCGCGCCGCTCTGGAAGCGTTCGCTGTCGGCCTCGGCGGTCATGATCATGCGACCCTTGCGTGAAGTCGATCCCCAATCCAATGGCTCGTAAGAATCAGCGCATAAGTTAAAGGATAAGGGTACTCAAGCGAGGGTGGAAAACCAAGCTGCGCGTTGTTGTGCAATTTAGGCGAATGAATTGGGGCTCGACCGCGTGCCTAGGCGGTGGAGGCGTCGAAGGCCTGGCCTTCGGCGAGGACGTGGTCGGGGACGCGGCGGAGTTCGCGGACGAGGCGGAACCAGGAGAGGACTTTCAAGGCGTAAAAGGTGAGATCGATTTCCCACCAATAAAAACCCTGGCGGGCGGAGGCCATGAAGTAGTGATGATTGTTGTGCCAGCCTTCGCCGAGGGTGACCAGGGCGAGCAGCCAGTTGTTCTTGCTGGTGTCGGCGGTCGGGAAGCGGCGATTGCCGAAAATGTGCGAGAGCGAATTGATGGTGAAGGTGCCGTGCCAGAGGAACACGGTGCTCAGGAAAAAGCCCCAGATTAGGAGCGGCCAGGAACCGATGAGCCACAACGTCACGGCCAAAACGGTTGGCGGCAGCATGTGGTACTTGTTCAGCCAGCGGAGCTCCGGAAACTTGGCGAAGTCGCCGATGTAGTCATAGCGCGTGTCGTTATAGCGGTCGGAAAGAATCCAGCCGATGTGCGACCACCAGAAGCCGAAGAGTGTCGGCGAGTGAAGGTCCTCCTCCAGATCGGAATACCGGTGATGGTGGCGATGGTGCGCCGCCCACCAGAGAACGCCCTTTTGGGTGGACGACATGGCCATCCAGGCAATCACAAACTGAAACCAGCGGCTGGTTTTGAAGGAGCGATGAGAAAAATAGCGATGATAGCCGGCGGTGACGAAGAACATGCGCACTTCAAAAAGCACGAAAGCGGTGATGAGATACGACCACTTAAAAGGTAGGCAAAAGACGCCCAGCGCAGCAACGTGGATAAGTCCGAACGGAACCAGGGAAATCAGGTGGAGACGCGCCCCATTGGGGAGCGGGATAGACAAAGGTCTTGCAATAGAGGCCATGCAACTCTACTCCTGCGCGGAAATGCCCGCGAATGTGGTTCAGGCGCGCAAGAGTCGAGCGAGCTCAGCGCCAAAAACTACACTTTCAGTTTACGGGCCGTGCATAGGAGGGTCAAGGACAGCTTAAGTACAGGTGTGACGAGACGTCACACGGCCGGCTCGTTCGGGATGATGAGTGACACCGCCAAGTAGGAACAAACGAAGGGGATGTGCTATCGTCCCTTTGGAACACTCACAAAGGAGCATTAAACCGCATGGCTGAACGTCCCGTACTGGTTGGCTTGATTCCCCAAGCCGTGGTCCTCGATCAAGGGGATCAGGTCAGCTGGCTTTCCGATGCGGGCAACCTGCGCGTGGAATTCGACGCCAACCGCTGCCCTTTTTCCTCAAACGTTTTCCAGGTGCCCGCGGGGATGCGGCTGATGAGCGGGCCAACGATCGCCGGAACGAAGCCAGGCAGCTTCAAATACCGGCTTTGGCTGAACGACCAGATGGTTGGGCGCGGCGAAGTGATCGTTCGGTAAGAATCAGAAAATGGCGCACGGCAAGCACGCTGGCCGGCAGGATGCCGGCGCTACCAAAATCATTGTTGAACGGACTCCGGGCCAGGCTACTACTTCTGCTTGGCGATGATCAGGTCTTTGATCTTGTCGTACGTCGCCTGGGGAATAATCTTCTTCTTCACCAAATCGGTCTTCTTGGCGTAGGGGCGGCCGGCAATGATCTTTTTCGAATACGCCTCCCCGATTCCCGGTAGAGCATCCAGCTGATCTTTCGTGGCGCTGTTGATGTCCAAGAGAGAGGTGGCTGCGGATTTCGCCGACGGCATGCTTGTACTCGGGGTCTGAGGTTGCGACACAACGATTCCGACACCCAGCATGAGTAAGAGCGCCAACATCACGATGCGACTGATATTTTTCCTCATTTCGCTTTCTCCTTTGAGTGCGTTCCGGGGAGCGGGAATCTAATTTTTCTCGGCAGCGCGATAGCCGGCCTTGATGGCGTCCGCCTCCGACATATATTTGCCCTGCTTGGTCTTGCCGTAATAGCGGCTCCCCGGCTTGTGATAAATCCCGGAGTCCGTGTTCACCCACACCATGCCATTGCCATTTGCCGGCGCAGCTTGTTGGACTGCCGGTGTGGCAGCAGGCTTCGCCGCAGGCGCCGGAGATGCTGCGGGCGCGGGAGCAACTGGAGCAGCTGCTGGAGTGGAAACAGGCTTTGCGGCTGGAGTTGAGACGGGCGCTGCGGCGGGCGCGGATTTCGCCGCCGGAGCCGCCTCCGCGGGCGGTGCTGTGGCCGCAGGAGCAGAAGCGTCTTCCGCCACCGTCTTCTTTGACTTCGAGGATTTGTTCGCGGTCGAGGCACTCATTTCGCTCGCCGCCGGCGCGGTATCCGGCGTCTCTGATTTCTTGCTCTTCCGGGATTTTGCCGTTGTCGAACTGCCACTCGCTGCCGATGTAGTGTCAGCGGACGCATCAGACTTCTTTGTCTTCGACGACTTCTTCGCAGCGGACGAATCAGCACTCGCTGAGGTCTCGGCTGTTGCGTCAGTCTTCTTTGATTTCGAAGACTTCTTCGCAGCGGTCGCATCAGCACTCGCTGAGGTCTCGGCTGTTGCGTCAGTCTTCTTTGATTTCGAAGACTTCTTCGCGGTGGTCGCGTCGGATGCCGCAGAGGCCTCCGTGGCATCCGAATTCTTGGACTTGGAGGGTTTCTTTGCGGTCGAACTACCTTCAGCGGCCGGGGCATCGGCGGTGTCAGCCTTTTTGCTCTTGGTGGTTTTCTTGGTGCTGGAGGAATCCGCCGCCGCGGTGTCATCCGCCGGAGTGGTCTTTTTCTTCTTCTTCGACTTTGCCGCGGTATCGCTCTGGTCCGTTGTAGGCGTGGTCTGCGCCGCCTGCGCCGCCGACGCCGGGCGAAGGGTGAGGGTCGCAAGCACAATCAGAAACGCAACAAGCAGCGAGACGTGAAACCGGCTTCGTATTCGATTCATTTTCGTTGAATTCCTTTCGCCGGCCGCGATTCAAGCCCTCTGCCTGGCACAGGGATTTCGCGTGCCTTGGGTGGGTGGCGGAGAAGTACAAACAATCGCAGCGCGGTTCTTCCGGTTGTAATTGGGGGAGATGATGTGCGAGAAAAAACACGAAGTCAAGAAGGGATTAAACCAGATGCCGGAGGACGTGGTTCCGGGACGAATTCCTAACGGGCCACGCAGCAGTATCCGGCTTGATTTCAAAACTATAGGTGTGGCTTTCAGGAAGCGACTGAAGTGGGATACGTGGCTTCTCTTAGTCGCCCGCGAGCTGAACGCGGCCGCTGGTCTCCACGGATTCAGCCAACCCCCGACGGACAAACCCGAGGGCGGATGCAGGGGCATCGCGCTCTGGCTCAAGTGAAAGGATCGCGGCCTTTCGGGGAAATTCATTGCGGCGATCAAGCTCCAAGCCGGCGTCTTTCAGGAATTCAGCCGAAAAGCCCATGTCTTCGGCGCGGTCCACACCCCAGAACCACAGCTTTTCCTCGTTGCGCTGCAGGAAATGCAGCGACTCCCCGAGTTTCTTCATTGCCCGGTCAAACGAGGAGGCCAGAAAATATACGCCCAAGGACCAGCCGTGGCGCGGGTACTGCACTCGCATCCGAATGCAATACTTGCCGTTCTGGTTTTTTTCAATGCTGCAGCGATAGTCGTTGCGAGACTGAGAAGTACGTCCTGCCATGGAATTCAACCTTTTTTGAGAGGGTATGCTGCGGCCCCGATTGCATTGCCGATCAAGCTGATGGTCGTCTGCAGAGTAAACTGCACTGTGAGAACCAGCTTATTCGGACAGGAATAGGTTACCCGGCGGAACCTGACAGGGCAAGAGGGTGTGTCGTTAAAGTTTAACGTCTTTATTTACTGTGAGATAGGGAAGTTTTTCGAGCTTCCAAAGTCTCCAAACGCAGCCATTTTCTCGGGGTAAAGCTTCAGCTTGCCTTCCTGCTTCAGGCGGTCATTCAGGGAGGTTTGAAAGGCGCTGAACGCCAATTCCCTTTTCTGTTTGAGCAGAGTATCGGTGATTTCCTTCTTCTGCTTCTCGAAATCCGCGGGATTCGCGTTCTGGTGCTCGACAACCTGATAGATGGCCCAGTTGGAGCCAAGACTGAGAGGCGGCCCGACTTGCCCAACTTTCAAGGAGAACGCCGGGCCGAGCTGCTTTCCGCTACCGAGGTTTGCTATCGAGCCGTTCCGGGCGAAAAGATCGCTCGTCTTCGGGTCAAGTCCGATCGCTTTAGCGGTGGCGGCAAACTTTTCGCCCGCTTTCAGTCTCTTCTCAAGTTCATTGGCCTTCGATTGAGCAAGTTCGCTGGACTTCTGCTGCTTTAGCGCGGCGACGACCTTATCCCGAACTTCGTCAAGTGTGCCCTGATGCGCCGGCTGTGACTGGCGCAGGGACAGAACGACATAACCGCGGTCAGTTCGCAGCGGGAGGCTCAAGTCGCCCTGGCGAAGGTGGAAAATCTCGTCCTTCACCTCCTGGCCGTTGCCCAGTTCCAGAACCGGCTCGCCAGGGCCTACCGGATGGGTCTCCGCGATGATCAGGTGATATTTCTGGGCCAGTTGGTCGAGGGTGGCCTTGTTGGACTGGCGAATATCGGCGGAGATCTGATCCGCGGTCTTTGACGCTTCCTGGTCGACCTTGTTCAACAGGTAATTGGGCCGGAGCGTGTCCTTCACTTCGTCGAAAGTCTTGGTGTGGGCGGTTTCTTTGTCCAGGACCTTGATGATGTGAAATCCGTACTGGGTTTTGATGAGGTCGGAAATCTCGCCCTTGTTCAGGCTGAACGCGGCCTTTTCGAACTCCGGCACCGTCTGGCCCTGCAACACCCAGCCCAGGTCGCCACCCTTGGCTTTCGAGCCAGGGTCCTCTGAATATTTCTTGGCGAGATCCTCGAAGTTCGCGCCCTTCTTTTTGGCTTGCGCCAGAATGTCTTCGGCCTTCTTCTTGATTTCGGCGACTTCCGCGTCGGTCTTGCCGCCCACGGTCATCAGCAAAATATGCTGCGCGTGGACGCGATTCGGCACCTGAAACTGCTGAATATTTTGCTGATAGACCGCTTTCAGCTCGTCGTCGGTAACCACGGTGTTCTGGCGGAGCTGGGTGAGGTCGAGCAGGGCGTAGCGGATTACGCGCTTTTCCGGAATCTGGAACTTGGCCTTGTTCTGCTCGTAATAGGCCTTGATGTCGCTTTCGGTCGGCGTGATCTTGGACTCCAGGTCCTCGGGCTTGATGAGCACATAATCCAGCTTCACTTTTTCGTTCTGGGACTTGAACTCTTGCTGAATTTCCGCGGGGCTGGCGCTGATCCCGTCGGTAATCAGCTTGCGGAATTTCTCTTCCACCAGGCCTTGCTTCACGAGGTCTTCGAAAACCGGCACGGTCAGCTGAAATCTGGACTGGACTTCGCGGGCATAAGCGTCCATGCCCACAAACGTGTCGCCGTTGAAGGCCGTCGGGACGTATTGCTTGATGCGGTCTGCGCGTTCCTGGTCGCTGACAGCGATGCCCAGCTTCTTGGCCTCAAACTCAATTTCCTTTTGAAAGACGAGCTGGTTCAGGATGTTTCTGGCATAGAGGCCTTCGAGGGGCTTGGGGATGGGGTTCCGGCGGCGGATTTCGTCGAGCTGCTGGCGCACTTCTCCCATCGTGACGGTCTGGTCGCCCACTTTGGCCAGCACGTCGGTTGAGCCCTCGGTGGTGTTGGTGCCCTGCGGCACAAGGTACAGCAGCATGCTGAGCGCTATAAACGCGATAACAACGCCGAACAGAACTCGCTTGCCGGTTTTCTCATTGCCAAATACGCCAGCCATTCCAGATGTCTCCTGAGGTGGTGAATAAACTTTAGATTATAGAGGATTGCGGTCGAAACCCCCAAATGAAGTTAAGGACCGTCTGAATCCAATATTGATTGGCGCGCAATGGGGGAAGACTGGCCGGTCTACCTGGTATGTGCGGATATCGAATGAGCAGAAGCATCGCCGCCTCACCCGTTTGACGTTTAACGTAAAACGGTATACTTTTTGTCTGTGATCCGGTCTTTCCGTTGCGCCGAGACTGAGCGCCTCTTCCGCCGTGAACCGGTGCGTCGGTTTAAGGCTATCGAGCGCCAGGCTCTTCGCAAACTGGATATGCTTGATGCGGCCGAGGATCTCCGGTCGCTTTCGACCCTGCCCGGAAACCAACTGGAGCGATTGAAGGGAGACCGGAAGGGCCAGTACAGCATCCGCATTAACGACCAGTGGCGAATTTGTTTCGATTGGCGGGATGGACACGCCTATGAAGCCGAAATCGTGGATTACCACTAGGAGGACAAGATGGCCAAGAAACTGAAGCCTGTGCATCCGGGAGAGATTCTCCGTGAGGAGTTCATGAAGCCCCTCGGCCTGAGCATGAACAAGATGGCAATGGATTTGCGAGTCCCCGTGACGCGGATCGCGGAGATTGTTGCCGAACGCCGCAGCGTCACTGCCGACTCGGCCCTCCGCTTCGCGCGTTACTTCAAGAACAGCCCTACGTTTTGGATGAATCTCCAATCGCGCTACGACCTGGAAGTTGCCGAAGATGAAATCGCCGCGAAGGTTGAGCGCGACGTGCAACCACTGGAAACTGCGCCGTCACGCTAAGAGAAGCGGCCCAGTGGAGTTTCTCGGACGGGAAGAAAACTTGGCGGGGCGCGATGGGATTCATTTTAATTTTTAACATGGGGACCAATTTTCGCGTTCGTCAATCGCGAGTGATTAGGAACAGCACAGAACTGTCCTGAGGACCGCAGCGCGGGCGGGGCGCTACGTAACCCTGTAGCTGAACAGTTTTTGGCATTCATTGCGGAGAAAACTGCCGATCACCGGGATATGGTGATTGCCCTTCTTGAAAACAAACTGGCAGGAGATCAGGCATGCCCGCCATTTATACACTTCGTTTCCGTGCTTGCGGCCGTAAGCGTCAATGTCTTCCTGCGAAACTCCGTAAACGACCGCGCCAATTTTGGACCACACGCAAGCCCCGGCGCACATGGCACAGGGCTCATGCGTGGAATAAAGGACAAAGTCGGGAAGGTAGCGGCCATAACCGCTGCAAACATACTTGAGCATTTCCAGTTCGACATGTTTGATGCTGGATCCCGAAGTTTTTACCCGGTTGCCTGCGCTGGCGATGATGGTCTCGCTTCTGCCATTGACGCGCGTAATGACTGCGCCAATGGGATAGTCGCCGCGGTCGCCGGCACGCTTGGCCTCCGCGATCGCTAATTCCATGAACTTCTTTTTGGCCTTATACGAAGCAGGGATCATGCGATTCGATTATATGAGATTATCGGGAGTGTTTCTCAAGATCGCCACCGCGTGATGGTCACCTCTCGGACAGCGACGCGAGCAGGTGAGGGAGTCGAGTTCCCGCAGGATGCTTCGAATCAAAGATTTTTTTCGCTCTGCTTTCACGTCTCTCGTGCTTCTGGCCAGTTCTCCGCTGATCGGTCATCAGATTGCCGCTCCCGTAACAGCCCCCAGGTTTTACCGGGACGTCCTGCCCATTCTCCAGGAGCATTGCCAGGTCTGTCACCGCAGTGGCGGAATTGCGCCGATGGCGTTTGAAAATTACGAAGGCACGCGACCGTACTCGGCTGCCATTCGGGCTGCGGTGCAGAATCGCTCCATGCCGCCGTGGTTTGCGGAAAAAGGAATTGGAAAGTTTTCGAATGACCTGTCGCTGACGGAGGAGCAGATCGCTCTGTTCGCGGCATGGGCCGAAGCCAATTCTCCCGCGGGCAATCCAACGGATGCGCCGCCGAAGAAGAAATGGGCGGATCGGTGGACGATTCCCGCGCCGGACTTGGAAATAAAAATGGCCGAGCCGGTGAATATTCCGGCGGATGGCGACGTAGACTACACATACGAAATTCTGCCCACGCATTTCAAGGAAGGCCGCTGGGTGCAGGCCTCCGAAATTCTGCCCGGCCTGCCGGAGCATGTGCACCACGCGGTGGTCTATGTACGCCCTCCGGATTCGCCGTGGTTGCGGCATGCGCCGCTGGAAAAGCCATTCACCGCCGAGACTCTGAATTCTCCGGAAGACAAAAAAGACGCGATGTGGACGGACAGCGACATCCTGCTGGTCTATGCGCCGGGCAGCACGCCGGACAATTGGCCACGCGGCATGGCGAAATTTATTCCCGCCGGCTCTGACCTGGTTTTTCAAATGCACTACACCACCAACGGTAAGCCGGGAAAAGATTTCACGCGCATCGGCCTGATTTTCGCGAAAGAGCCGCCGGAGAAGCGCGTGCTTACGCTTCAACTGACCAACGACCACTTCGTGATCCCGCCCGGCGTGCCCGATTATCGCGTGGAGGCGCGCGGCACACTGCCGAATGATGCGCTGCTGCTCAGTTTCTTCCCGCACATGCACCTGCGCGGAAAGCGGTTCGAATACAACATCATCCACAAAGACAAATCCGTCGAGCCGCTCCTCCGTGTCCATTATCACTTTCACTGGCAGATGAGCTACCGCCTCGCCGAGCCGCTGCAGCTTATGGCTGGCACGCAGCTGCAAGGTGTCGCCTGGTTCGACAATTCCAAAGGCAATCCGCACAATCCGGACCCCGGGGCAGCCGTCCGGTGGGGCGAGCAGACCTACGACGAAATGATGGTCGGTTTCTTCGATGTAGCCGTGGATTCCCGCTTTGACAAGCCCCGCTTTTTCCAGCGCGGCGTCCCTTCCGCCTCCGAAAAGTAACCTGGAAGACACACATTCCGGAAAAGCGGCGCAACAGCTATTTGTAGATTGACTACGGGGGCACGCGGGACTTCCACCCCCAGCAAACCGGTGTGCTACATTGCGAAATTGGAGCAATCAAGGCACTTACTCAAGTGACGACACAAACGCCCATCGAACCACGCCGCCCCACGTCGGCGCCCGCGCAGGGGCCGAAGATTCACCGCGTCGAAGTGTATTGGCACGCGGTCACTTACAAAACCGTGGTGATCTACAGCTCACTGATCCTGGTCATCATCATTGCCGGAATGTTTGCCGTGAAACCGGAATGGACCAACGCCATCACCAATAAAGTTTCGAGCGTCCTGGGTAACCCGGAAGCCGCAAATGCGACGGTCACGTCGACACAAGCAAAGTTCGTAAACCTGGATGGCCGCGTCCAGGTGAAAAAAGTGAATTCGGTGACCTGGGTGGAGGCGAACTATCACACGCCGCTCGACAAGGGTGACCTGATTCAGACGGCGAGCGATGGAGCAGCGCGCATCACCTTTGCCGACGGCACGGAGTACACCATCAAGTCGGAAACGCTGGTGACAGTGGAAGAAAACAACGTCGCCCGCGACCACTCGAACACCGCCGTCCGTATCAACGTGGGTTCCGTTGACCTGGCCACCTCAAAATTCTCCTCTCCCGATTCCAGCGCGGCGGTCAGCATTGAAGACGCCACCGCATACCTGAAACAAAACAGCCGCGCGACCGTAAAGAACGACCCGAAAGAAAATGAGCATGAAATCGTGGTAGCAAGCGGCTCGGCACAAGTGCAACGCGGACAGGAAAAGATCGAGTTGACGCAATTTGAAAAGGTCAGCGTTCCCTCCGGCGGCGGCCCGATGCAGAAATCAAACATTCTTGCGCCTCCTGGCCTGATTGCTCCTCTAAACCAGTCGCCGGTGATTTCGGAAACGCCCAGGACCGCTTCCATCCATTTCGAATGGAAGCCCGTGGACGGCGCGATTGGCTACACACTGCGCGTCAGCCCAACCAACATGTTCACGCGACTGGTAAAAGAAGTGAAAGTATCCGGCACGAGCACGGAAGTTACGGGACTCGACGCCGGTGAATACTTCTGGAACGTCAGCGCTTCCGACGCGAAAAAGGAAACCAGCGAATTCAGCGAAACGTTCAAGTTCAGCTTGTTCACCCAGGGCAGGACCCAGGAAATGATACTGGAGATCGAAGTGCCCAGGATCCAGGGCCACTCGGCGGAACTGGTCGGGAAGACCGAACCGGGTGCCGCGCTGATCATCAATGGCCAGGCCGTGGCAAACATTTCGCCGGACGGAACTTTCCGGCACTTTACCGAACCGCTTGAACCCGGCCAGCACAATATTGTGGTGATTGGTTCGAACCGGCGTGGCGGCACGGCGAAGCAGCAGATTTCGATCGTAATACCAAAGTAGGCAGGGCGGGCCGGTTCGCGGTTTTGCGTGGGCCGCGAAATACGGCGACAATGGATTAGTTGCACCGTGGGGGTTCCGTACGCGGAGATCCTACCGGGCAGGATCCTCTCCGTAGGGGGAAAGCAGTAATGAACAAGAATGGTTACAACCTGAGGTCGGTGTTCAGTCTTTTTTCGTCCGACCTGGCAATTGATCTGGGGACCGCAAACACGCTGGTGTTCGCGCACGGCAAAGGCATCGTCGTCAACGAGCCATCCATCGTGGCCATCAACAAGTCCAGCGGCGAAGTCGTCGCCGTCGGCCGCGAAGCGAAGGACATGCTGGGCCGCACGCCGGGCAACGTCGTGGCCATCAAGCCGATGAAAGACGGCGTCATTGCCGATTTCAAAGTCACCGAAAAAATGCTCACCTATTTCATCCAGAAGGCTCACAATCGCCGCGTTCTGGTGCACCCGCGCATCGTCATCGGCGTGCCCAGCGAAATTACGCCGGTGGAAAAACGCGCCGTACAGGACTCCGCGTATCGCGCGCGGGCGAGCGAAGTCTATCTGGTGGAGCAGGCGATGGCGGCGGCCATCGGTGCCGGCCTACCGATTGAAGAGCCGTCCGGAAACATGGTCGTTGATATTGGCGGCGGTACCACCGATATCGCCGTGATTTCCATGAGCGGCATCGTGTATTCGCGTTCGGTTCGCGTGGCCGGCAATGAAATGGACGAAGCGGTCATGCAGTATCTGAAGCGCAAGTACAACCTGCTGGTCGGCGAGCGCACAGCGGAGCAGATCAAAATGGAGATCGGCTCGGCCTATCCGCTCGAAAAGCCACTGACGATGGAAGTGAAAGGCCGCAACCTGATCGAAGGCGTACCCCGCACCGTAACCATCGACGACAGCGAAATCCGCGAAGCCCTCAGCGAGTGCGTCGCCACGATTCTGAACGCCGTACGCGTCGCGCTGGAGCGTACACCACCCGAACTTTCGGCCGACATCAGCGATCGCGGCATTGTGCTGACCGGCGGCGGCGCATTGCTTAAGAATCTCGACAAGCGTATCCGCGAAGAGACCGGCCTGCCTGTTTCCATCGCCGATGACCCGCTGGCGTCGGTGGTGCTCGGCACGGGAAAGATGCTTAGCGATTTCAAACTGCTGCGCCAGGTTTGCATCGATTGAGAGAGTTTTGAGTTCGTAGTTTTTCGCCGGAAGTTTCGCCAATCGAGTTTCGCGCAATCCCAGCTGCGCAAGCCGACGTTGGATCAGAGTTTGAGTTTTACCTAAATCTAAGAACGATTTACTGAGAACTTTTTGCCATGGTTGGAATGCCTTCCAGACATCGATCCCTTGCACTGCTTGCCGGTGTATTGCTGGCTCAGGTGCTGATGCTGGCGCTGGAGGTAAAGCGCGATTCCCGCGGCCGCCTGATCCGCGTCTGGAGCATGGGCGCGGTATCGCCGTTTGAAAAGGGCGGCGCCTGGGGATTCGGCAAGGTTCGCGGCGTGTGGAACCACTACTTCGCCCTGCAAGGCACTACCCGCCAGAACGAAGAACTCCGCACGGAGAATGACGAACTCAAGCTGACCATTTCTCAACTTCAGAGCAAGGCCGCCGAAGCCGACCGCCTCGCTGTACTTTTGAATTTCCGTCAATCCCACGAGAAAGTGCCCATGGTCATGGCGCGCGTGATCGGCGCCAGCGCCGGCACTGCCAGCCACACTATCGAAATCGACCGGGGCGAGCGCGAGGGCATTCGCAGAAACATGGCCGTCATCACGCCGGATGGCGTGGTCGGCAAAATTATCGAGAGCTATCGTAACACCGCTCAGGTTCTCCTTCTCAGCGATAAAGAGGGCGGCGCCGGGGCGATGCTGGTAAGTTCGCGCATCCAAAGCCCCGTTAAAGGCACGGGTGAGCCAATGCTTTCCATGAGCTACGTGGCCGCCGAGGATACCGTCAACGCCGGCGACAAAGTCGTCACCAGCGGCATGGACAAAATTTTCCCTCGTGACATTCCCATCGGCACGGTGCTGGACGTGAAACAGGGCAATCCCTTCAAGCAGATTCGCGTGAAGCCCGCCGCCAGGCTCGACCGCCTGGAAGAAGTGATTGTGCTCTTGACGCAAGAGGTGGTGACTTTCAAGAACGACGCAGAAGCGCAAACCGCGCAGCCCGCGGCTGGGAATTCGGCTACTTCCGCTGCGGGAAAGCCGGCGCCAGAGAAGCCATGAACGACACCTTTGAACTCCGCGGTGGCGAATCGCACATCGAAGTCCACAAATTTTTCCCCGGCGCTGTGGTCGGAATTGCGGTCCTTTCGCTGGTGCTGCAGCGTATTCTTCCCGTTTATTTTCCCAGGCTGGAAATCCTGGATCTTCCGCTGCTCGCCACTATTTATTTCGGCCTGAGCCGGCGCAATCCTTCCACCGGATTGCTGCTCGGCACACTCATGGGGATCATGCAAGACAGCCTGAGCGGACCAACAGTCCCGCTCGGAGAATATGGGATTGCCAAGACCGTGATTGGCTATCTGGCGTCCTCGATTGGTTCACGTCTGGATACCGAGCATCCTCTCGCGCGTTTTGCCCTCGTGGCCGCCTTCTATGTGGTTCACCAGGCGATCCTGACAGTGGTGCGGCGCCTGCTCCTGAACGAACCCGAAGGCTGGTTCAACATGCACCTGGCCATCGCCTCGCTCGTCAATGCCGTCCTCGGCGTCGTCCTCTTCACATTTCTCGATCGCCTCCGCCGCTAGTCCTAATCGTCTTGAAGGGGTGGTCTAATGCGCCAGCAGGAACTGCTTGAAGTCCTCGTATTTGCTGCTGATGGGCAGCGAGAGTTTCGGGCGCTGCAGATACTCCGCGAGCCGCGAAGGTAGGGGCGGGGCCACGCCAATTCCCTGCTGCACGATTTCGGCGAATTTTGCCGGGTGCGCGGTGGCCAGCACCAGGCCTTGCGACGGCTCCGGATGGTTCTTGCGATACGCTTCCCAAGCAAGCAGGCCCACGGCCGTGTGCGGATCGGAAATGTAGCGATAACGATCCCAGACCGCGCTCATCTGGTTCAAAGTTTCTTCGTCGGTGGCGCTGTGTCCCCAGATTTCCCGGCGCACGTTTTCCAGGCGATTGCGGCATAAATCCAGCAGCCGCGGAAAATTATTGGGATTGCCCACATCCATCGCGTTGGAGTACGTAGCGACGGCCGGGCGAGGATGATACTCCCCGCTTCGCAAATATTCCGGCACCGCGTCGTTGGCGTTGGTGGCGGCGATGAATCTCGCCACCGGCAAGCCGATGCGCTTGGCGAAAATTCCCGCCGTCAGATTCCCGAAATTCCCGCTGGGCACGGAGACAATCAGCGGCACGGAAGCCACCGGCAACTGCCGGTACGCCGCCACGTGATAAAACATTTGCGGCAGCAGACGCCCGACATTTATGGAATTCGCCGAAGTCAGAAACGCGCGCTGGTTCAGCGCCTCGTCCGCAAAAGCCTGCTTCACCAGCCGCTGGCAGTCGTCAAACGTGCCGGAGACTTCGAGTGCGGTGATGTTTTCTCCCAGAGTAGTGAACTGCTTCTCCTGCGCTTCGCTGATGCGCTTCGAGGGATACAGAATTACAACGCGAATTCCCGGCACGCGTAAAAACCCGTGCGCCACCGCGCTTCCGGTGTCGCCGGAGGTCGCCACCAGCACGGTCAGCGTCCGCGATTCGCCGCGCACAAAATATCCCATCAGCCGCGCCATGAACCGCGCGCCAAAATCCTTGAATGCCAGTGTGGGCCCGTGAAACAGTTCCAGAACGTGCAGCGCGGGCGAAAGCGAAACCAGCTTTACGGGAAAATTGATGGCCTCGGCGACGATCTGCCACAACATTTCTTCCGGCACGTCCGGCGTGGCAAACGGCCGCACCACGCGAAAGCAGACTTCGGTGAAGGGCAAGCGGCGGAACTCTTCCAATTCCTCCGGCGTGTGCCGCGCGATTTCGACGGGCATATACAGGCCGCCGTCGGGCGCAAGCCCCCGCAGCACCGCTCCCCGCAGGGAGGTCAGCGGCGCTTTTCCGCCTGTGCTTCGATATCTCATGCGCCGGGCTCTGCCTTCGCGGTTTTGCCTGTACGCTCCAATTGCCGCCGGACCCTTTCCAGAAAACCGGCGCCCGCCAACTTGTTGTCTGCCTCTTCGGGCAAGAATGGTTCTCGTAATTCAGAAACGGGTATCGAGCAATGGGCGAGCGCCTCATAACTCTGCCGTCGCGCGCCGATCAGCATCGGGTAGCAGCGCGTCACTGTCTCCTTCGGCGCTTCCCCTGCGCGGGCCTGAAACGCACCGCGCCACAGTACGGGCTTCGGGTCCTCCAGGTAACGCTGAATCAGGAGCTGCCGCTCATTCGAAGAAGCCGCGAGGTAAACCACCAGCATTTGTTTGCGCAAGCGATGCAGCAGATGATTACCCACGTAAATGAGGCTGCCGGTGGTATCGAGAACCAGGTCGCTGGCTGGATTCTTTTCCAGTCCGGTCAAAACCTCGTCGAGCACCGCAGTTTCCTCGGAAAGATAAGCCGCCTCGCGATCGGCGTAGGTCGGAAGGTGTGGCCAGCCCATCCATGCGGCCACGCCGTTGATGCCGCTGTACCCGCCATCGTCTAGCTCAGATTTCAGCCGGCTTTCGATCTGGGCATCGCAGGAAATCGCGGGATAGCCGGCCGCCGCAATGCGCGCGGTCCAATAGGACTTTCCGGCGCCAGACATCCCGATGAGCGCGAGCCGCAACGGCTTATTCGAATGGGGCCACATAGAGAATCAGAGAGTGTAACGGACTCCGCGTCATCAAAGAAAATGAAAAGCACCGCGTTATCTTGGTGAGTTTAATTTATATGAAAAGACAGGCCTTGCGAAGGCGAGCGCTCGCGGGCGTTTCCGCCGCAAAACAAATGAGTTCGCCGTGAGCATTTGTTCTCTTCGAGGCTGGCGTGTCCGGCAAAATGACTTAGCCGCCGGACTTCAGGCCTGTACTGAGAGTACCTCCCCTGCGAGAAACCAGTTTTTAGCTCCGCCGCCAGTGAATGCACTTGACTTGAATCCATCACGCTCTAGAATCGCTCCACTCACTTCCAGGGGGACCTCTCAAGGTCTGCGAAGTGACTTCCGGAAACATCAATCAGCCATCCAAATCGAAAGTGGAGGACTAACTTGAAAATTCGCAACCTCTCTCGAACCATCAAGAGCTGCGCTTGTTGGGCCCTTTGGGGCGCAGTCATATTCGCACTTATTGTTTCAGCAACACCGCTCGCCAATCCGGTCCGCGCCGACGGTCACGACCACGCCGACTTCGATCATGTCTTCATCATCATGATGGAGAACACCGGTTACGACACACTGATCGGCAATCCGAATGCGCCGTTCATCAATTTTGCCGCCGCCACCAGCGGCCTGGCCACAAATTACTTCGGCATCAGCCACCCCAGCCAGCCAAATTATATCGCCGCAACTTCGGGGTCCACTAATGGCGTAGCCGACGACAACGACACCACGATTGATGTGCCCAATATCGTCGACCAACTGGAATCGCATGGAAAGTCCTGGAAGGGCTATATGCAGTCTTACTCGCTTTGCACGACGCCGCTCGACCATGCATGCGGCAACCAGCTCTACGAGAGGAAGCACAATCCCTTCATCAGTTACAAGGACGTGCAAAACAACCCGGCTCGCGTCGCCAATATTGTGGACTTAAGCCAGTTGGCAACGGATCTGGCGAACAATACCGTGCCAAGGTACGTTTGGATCAGCCCGGACCAGTGCCACGACATGCACGGGCGTGGCGCTACGCCAGCGGATCCTTGCGATTTTTCGCAGGTGCCGGCGCTGATCTCGGCCGGCGATACTTTTCTGCTCAATACCGTGAACGCGATCATGACCTCCAGTTCGTGGACCGGCAATTCCGTGATCTTCATTACCTGGGACGAGAGCGACTTCACTGGCTCCGGCCCCTCCGGGTTTGGGGACACCAGTGGCTGCTGCAACGCGAATCCCGGCGGTGGGCACGTTCTGACGCTGGTCATCTCGAGGACGCTCCGCTTTGCACGGAGTTCCGGCGACGCCTTCAATCACTACTCGATGATGGCGACGATCGAGGACAACTGGCGCCTCGGCTGCCTCGCGAACACGTGCGACCGAAGTAGCGTTCGCCCGATGCGCGATCTCGTCGGTCCTGTCGGCGGTTTCTAGTCGCCCATTTCCTTCCGTGTGCCGGGAGGTTTTATTTCTCCCGGTGCATCGGAAGCAGTTTCACCCACTTCGCGGGTGAAAGTCCTCGCTTCCCTTCCTTGATTGAATTCCAGGCGCATTCAAGTGAGCTCGCCAGACCCCTCTTTGCGCCCAAAAACCCAGTAATCAGCCCGCTACCTGTACCTCAGGACGAGTTGCGCGCCCTATGGGCGGGTGCTACTTTGGGACAGGCTTCTGAAAGGAGACGGTTTCAGAGGCCGGGCGACGATTTCGGGAGCTTCCACA
>Ga0137412_10001400_pt1 | contig 18695 bp, 17 predicted proteins | sample CZODoug2_1_16fun_FD_122160 | JGI IMG/M metagenome (GOLD analysis project Ga0137412, IMG submission 122160) | Vadose zone soil fungal communities from Angelo Coast Range Reserve, California, USA - CZODoug2_1_16fungal (Hybrid Assembly) | ecosystem: Environmental > Terrestrial > Soil > Vadose zone...
TCCAGGTGCCCGACGTGGCGGGCGTATTCCTGCAGGACGTGAAACAGCGTCCACGCGAGCGTCGGGCAGTCGGCGAGTTCGCTGAATCGCCCGCCCACAGCGGCTAATTGATCCAGCGCAGCGGAGTCCGCGATTTTGCGCGACCGAGCTGCTTCGGCGCGAAATGCGTCCACCAATTGGGCGTACGTGATCTCGGCCGGCACATTCCAGTCGCTGCCCGGCGGCCCACCGCCCCACGGCTGCTCGATCTGTTCGGCCACGAATCCCCACCGAAACCACCGTCGCTCCATGTGGGTGAGGTGATTGAGCAGGCCGAGCGGGGTCCAGCCGGATGGCAGCTCGCTGCCGCGTAGCTGTTCGTCGGTCATGCCGTCGAGCTTGCGCAACGTCGCATTCCGGTAATAGTCGAGATATTCGGCCAGCAGGGTTTTCGGGTCGGCAAGGTTGGGGGACGGCTCCGGGACATCGCTCATGACCGCCGATCATAGAGCGTCTCCGACGCAGTCGCCGACTCGCCGGCGCCGATTAGTATGAGATTCGCACCCTTGTACGGTACATTTCTCGTACTAATTTGGAGGTGTCGCAGCATGGCGACAGCAGTCCGACGAGGCGGCGTACCGCCGATGCTGGCCGGTATGCCGTTGCGTACGTTTCGAGCTCATCACGCCGAACAAGCGTATGCGCACCCACGGCCTCAGCTCGCCCGGCTCGTCCGCAGCGGCGCACTGCATCGGATTGCGCGGGGCTACTACATCGTCGTGCCCCAGGAACATGTCGGCAGCAGATGGATGCCGAGCCTCGAGGCTGCTGCGGCCGGAATCGCGGCCGCCGATTTTGGCGTCCGGAACGCACCGCTCATGGGCCCGTCAGCAGCCCGGATGCACGGAGCAATACCTCGCGCACTCGCCGCAGCCGTGGTCGCGGCCCCCACTCAAAGAAATTCGATCCCGCTGCTCGATCGCGCTGCAGTTATACAGTTCGTCAAGCGCGACACCGGTCGACTTGACGTTGAGGCGGTGAGCACCGAGCTGGGTAGAGCATTAGTCACCTCGGTCGAACAGACTGTGCTCGACCTTGCGCGACGCCCTTCGCTCGGTGATGCTGCGGATGAAGTCCGGGACGCCGTACGTGCCTTACTACCACGCTGCGACCAGGCGATCCTTGACGAGTTGGCCGACAAACAAAGTCTGCGATCGGCTTTGCGTCGCGCATCGGAATGGGCCGCATGAGCGCCATTTCAGGTCTCGACGCTAATGAGGCTCGCGCCGTCGCCGAAGAATTTGGTGTATCCCTGGGCCAGATCGAACGCGACCACCTGATCTCGATCATCCTTGCGGCGCTGAGCGGTAGCCACTCGGACGAGCTTGTCTTCTTCGGCGGGACCGCGCTCGCCCGAACTCATCTGCCGCACGGCCGGCTCAGCGAAGACATCGACCTGATTTGTACCGGAGACCGCACGGCCATTGCCGATCGCATCGAACGGACCATCACCCGTAGCCTGCGCGCGACGCACGGCCGTCCAGATTGGACACCATCGCTATCGTCGGTACGGGAAACGCTGCCGGCAGTACTGCGTGTCGCCGACGGCCTCACGCTCCGAGTACAACTGCTCCACCAGCGCGGATATCCCGCGTGGCCAACCGAGCACCGCGATCTATATCAGCGGTACAGCGACGTATCGCCGGCCAAACTCCGCGTCCTCACCCTCGAGTCCTTCGTCGCATCGAAGACCGCCGCGTGGCATGACAGGGCAGCGCCACGCGACCTCTACGACCTCTGGTGCCTCGCCAATATCGGCGCCATTACAAAAGGAGCTGCTCAGCTATTCGCAAGGTACGGACCGATTTCGTCCCCGCCGCAAGGTTGGATGTTTCGCACACCGCCTAGCGCGGACCGATGGCAGGCACAGCTTGCCGGACAAACTCGTCTTGAGATCTCATCCCACGACGCGCTTGCCGTCGTCCGCGACGGCTGGAACACGGTCGTCGGTGACTGACCACGGTCCGTGATCATGACGTATTGCTGCCGGATCCAGAATTTGCGCAGGTTATTCGTGGGCGGCGGGTGCCGGGATTGCGGCGGTAGCGCGCTGCCACGCCTCATCAAGGCCCGCCACAATGCAACCACCAACCACCGAATCCGCGCCGAGCACACTCGCCTTCACATCCGGCAGTACCGGTGCCAATTCTCGTAAATTGTCCACGACCAGATCGATAAACCCCGGAGCCTGGCCGATACCACCACCCAGCACGATCAGCTCCGGGTCGGCCACCGCGATGACCGTACATGCGGCCTTAGCCACGAGGAGCGCCTCCTCGGAAACGATTTCGGCCGCGACCCTATCCCCTGCCGCCGCCGCGGCGAAGACCTTCTCGGCCGAGGACGCGCCCCGTACACCGGCCCGTTTGGCGGCCCGGACGATCGCCGCGGCAGAGGCGGATGCATCAAAACTGCCGCGCTTGCGCGCATCCCGTGCATCGCTCCCGCGGCCCTCAGCAAATGGTAGATACGAGATCTCACCCGCCACGCCATGTGAACCGCGATGCAGCTTGCCGTCGATAACCAGGCCCATACCGATGCCCGTGCCGACGGATATGAATGCGAAGCTGTCGACGTCCCGACCATGACCATGCGCCCGCTCCGCCAGCGCGGCCGCATCGATGTCATTTTCAATCATCAGGGTCGCGCCGAACTCGTCGCGTAATGCCGCAAGCACACTAGGTGATCCCCAGTCGGAATACCGCCCGGTCAACGCCAATGCGTCCCGTTTGGGGTCATAGACGCCCGGGCTCCCCAACACCGTCTGGGTGAGCTTCGAGGCGGCAATACCTACTTCATCGAGCAGCGTCTTGGCCAGATCGGCGAGCTCCTCGACCCTGGTCATTGCTTTCGCCGCCTTGATCCGCAGGCTCCGCCGACTGCGGATGTTGCCGGCCAGATCCGCCACCGCACCGCGCAGGAACTCGCTGCCAATATCCAGTCCGAGCACAAAGCCGGCCTCGGGGCGTACCTCATAGAGAATCGCCGCCGGGCCAGGCACTCCTGTGCGCTGACCCGTCGCGTGCACGAGCCCGGAGCGCTCAATATTGGCAAGCGCCAACGACACGGTCGGCTTGGATAAGCCGGAAATGCGGGCCAACTCCGCCCGTGACAGCGGTCCGGACCGGCGAATGTGGTCGAGCAAGACCTGCTCGTTCATCGCCCGGATCAGTTGCGGTCCGGCCGCAGACACTCCCCCGTGGAGACCTGCCACATCGACCTCCTTGCCGTTTCCGGTTCTTAGCACAGTCGTAACAGGAGAGCCTTGTGTCCACGCAGTCGTTAGGCTACTTTCCTAACAATACTATGAGGGAGCTGAGGGACACCAGCCCATGACCCCATCGCCCGTCGTGCTCGGGCTCGACTTCGGCGGCACCAAGATTGCCGTTGCGGTAGGCGAATTGTCCGGCGAGCGCCTCGGCGCTGCGTCGGTTGACAGCCTCGCCGACGCCGGAGCCGAGGCGGCAATGGAACGCGGCCTGACTGCGGGCCGCGACCTTTTGACGACAGTGGGTGAGGGCCGCGAGTTGGTCGGCGTCGGCGCCGCCACGCTGGGCATCCCCTACGACGACCGGGTCGAGCTCTCGCCAACGTTCCCAGGCTGGGACGCGATTCCGTTCGGCAATCGGCTGCGCGAGGCATTTCCCGGCATTCCGGTACGGCTCGCGACCGACGTCAAGGCCGCCGCAGCCGCGGAATTTCGCTGGGGCGCGCTGGCTGGCTGCGATCCCGGTATATACCTCAATCTCGGCACCGGCCTTGCGGTTGCAATAGTCAGCGGCGGCACGGTCATCACCGGCGCTCACGGCGCATCCGGCGAAATCGGTTACAACCTGCGCACATCTGGTGACGTGTGGAAATCGGACCGCACGATATTGGAAGATATCGTCAGCGGTCAGGCGCTCGCCGCCACAGCAAGCGCCGAGCTGCAACAGCCGCTGACCGCGGCCGATGTCTTCGCATTGGCGAAGAAACGACCGGATGCGGCCATCCTGACCGACACGTTCATTCGTGAGCTCGCAATGCACGTCGCAAACCTCGCGATAGCAATCGATCCGGTACGGATTGTCGCCGGTGGCGGCATTATCGGCTCGTGGCCGCAGATCGCACCTCGACTTCGTCAGGCGCTTGACACAGCGGTACCGTTTCCGCCGGAGTTGATGGTTGCGCAGTTTCCGTACGACGCGCCGCTGATCGGTGCGCTCGCGCTTGGTGTCGAGGCGGCCGGCGCCGCTCTCGGTGAGGAGGCGTTGGCATGACCGGCTCGTCAAAGCCGCGAGTCCGACAATCAATTCGGCAGGCCCTCCGCCCCCACGCGAAGACCTGCAGTCCGAGCAGTGAAGGGCAGAAACAATGAAGTCCATCAAGGGTGTGGCCGCCGCGGTGCTCGCGGTCGGCCTGCTCGCCGCCGCCTGTGGCGGTGGCGATAAGGCAATTGGGAGTGCCAAGAGCAGCAATCCGGCGAACGGTGGCAGCGACCAGGGCACCGGCGCACATAAGAAGGGCGGTACGGTCACCATTTCCAACGTGGCCGGCCAGACCTGGCCATGCCAGTTCAACCCATTCAACCCGGCAGTCAATGCGGAAGCACTCGGCTTTGTCTACGAGCCGCTTGTCTTCACCAACGTTCTTAAGAGCGGTGCCACCACCCCAATGCTGGCGTCAGCGTTCAAGTGGTCGGCAAACAAAGAGTCGATCGTGTTCACCATCCGCTCCGGCGTCAAGTGGAGCGATGGCAAGCCTTTCAGCGGCGACGATGTGGCGTTCACGTTCAACCTGATGAAGTCACACCCCGCCCTGGACCTCTATTCGCTATGGACCGGAGCCGGCCTAAAGAGCGTGGCCGCCAGCGGCAATAAGGTCACGATGACGTTCAACCGGCCGGCCGAGCCGTATTTCTACAACTTCGCCAACCAGGTCGGCATCATTCCTCAGCACATCTGGTCCGCCGCACCCGCGGCCGCGAAGCCTGACACGTGGTCGGACCCGAAGCCGGTCGGCACCGGGCCCTACACGGTCGGCTCCTGCAGCGCCAACAACATCGAGTACGTCGCCAACGGCAGCTACTGGCAGCCCGGCAAGCCATACATCCAGAAGGTGGAATACCCGGCCTACCTCGACAACAACCCGGCCAACCTCGACCTGCAGAGTGGCAAGGCCCAATGGGGCGGGCAGTACATTCCAAATGTCGACCAGTTCTACAAGTCGAAGTCGCCGGACAACAACTACTGGTACCCGCCGACGGCAAACGTTGCGATCGTTGCGAACAACGACCCGTCGCACAAGGTGACCAGCAAGTTGGCGGTGCGGCAGGCGATCGCGGCCGCGCTCGACCGGGAGCAGATCTCGAAGATCGGTGAGAGCGGATACCAACCGGCCGCAAACCAGACCGGCATTGTCACGCCGACGTTCAACAAATACTTCGACGACGCGGCACTATCGAGCTCCGGCTACGCCAAGCCCGATACCAACAAGGCAAAGCAGCTCCTCCAGAGCGCGGGGTACTCGAGCTCCAATCCGCTGAAGCTCAACATCATTACGGTCACCGGTTACACCGACTGGGATGCTTCCCTGGCGGTCATCAAACAGCAGCTGAAGGCCGTGGGAATCAATCTGAATGTGCAGGACATGGAGGCGCAGTCCTACAACCAGAAGCTCTACACCGGCGACTACGATCTTGCCTACAGCAGCCTGTCAGGCGGACCGACGCCGTACTACGAGCTGCGCCAGTTGCTGTATTCGAAGAACTCGGCACCGATCGGCAAGCAGGCCAACAGCAACTACTCCCGCTACAACAACCCCGATGTGGACAAGGCGTTCGATGACTACGCCAGCGCCAGCCCCGATCAGCAGATCACGCTGCTCAAGCAGGTCGAGGCGGCGATGATCAAGGATGTGCCGATCATTCCGACGACGGAGTCGGTCGACTGGTATCAGTACAACACCAAGGACATTGCGGGTTGGCCGACGAAGGACGACCCATATGCCCAGCCAGCGCCATACAACATCCCCGACGTAGAGCAGGTTCTGCTGGGGATCTACTCGAAGTAGTAGTCGCGATAACTCGTCGGGAGGCTGTTTCATGAGGGTGAGCACGAGGAGGTGGCGGTCATGAGATTCCTCGTGCGCCGGCTCGGTTTCTTCGTGCTCACCCTCTGGGCCGCCATGACGCTGAATTTCTTCATCCCGCGGTTGATGCCGGGCAGCCCTGAACAGGCGCTCCGGATAAAGCTCAGCCGGGGCGGACAGATAGTGACCCAAGAGCAGCTACGCCGGGTTCTCGCCGAATTCGGCTTCGACCCGAACAAAAACATCGTCCTGCAATACCTCGAATACCTTAAGGACATGGTGACCGGGCATTGGGGCGTGTCGATCGGCAGCAGCCTCGGCACTCCGGTCACCACAATGATCCGCCAGGCGTTGCCCTGGACGCTCGGTCTGGTCGGGATCGCGACCGTGCTTGCGTTCATCATCGGCACCTTGATCGGCATGGTGGCCGGCTGGAAGCGGGGCGGCCTGATCGATGGTGTGCTGCCGCCGGTATTCGTCGTGACATCCGCGCTTCCGTATTTCTGGGTGGCGCTGCTGTTTATCTCGCTTTTCGCGATCGGCGACCATCCACTGTTGCCCAACGACTTCAACTACGACCAGGGGCTGCACCCCGGCTTCACCGGCGCGTTCATCTCCAGCGTGATCAAGCACGGAATCCTACCGGCCAGCACGATCCTCATTACCGCGGTCGGCGGCTGGATCCTGACCATGCGCAACAACATGATCACGACCCTGGCAGAGGATTACGTCCGGATGGCGCGGGCCAAGGGCATTCCAAACCGGCGCATCATGGTCGGATACGCCGCCCGCAACGCGTTCCTACCCAACCTGTCGGGTTTCGCGATGTCGCTCGGCTTCGTCATCGCCGGAACGATCCTGGTGGAATATGTATTCAACTATCCCGGGCTCGGTTATATGTTCTACAACGCGACGGTCAGTACGGACTATCCGCTGCTCCAGGCGCTTTTCCTGCTCGTGACGCTGGCCGTGCTGATCTGCGTCCTGCTGTGCGACTTTGCGGTGTTCCTGTTGGATCCGCGTGCCCGGGCGAAGGGGTAGGCCGACATGACAGCCGTAGTTGCCGGCGCCACCGCCGCCGCGCCCACGACCACCCGCCGCACCCGGGGCGGCCTGTGGCGGGCGATCCTGCGCAATCGCAAGGCCATGGTGGGTGCAGTCCTCTTCTTCTTGTTCTGCCTGGCCGCGGCAGTGCCGAAGCTGTTCGTACCGTGGCAGAAAGGCGATACGCGCGCGGTAGGCACGCTCCCGCTGCAACACCCATCCGGTAAGCACTGGCTCGGCACCACCGGTCTGGGCCAGGATGTGTACGCCGAATTGGTGTACAGCACCCGCGAGTCATTGGTGATCGCACTGGTTGCCGGGCTCGGCGCGACGATTCTGTCCGTGCTCATCGGCGTTTCCGCGGCATATCTGGGCGGCGCCGCCGACGACGTGCTGTCAATGTTCACTGACGTATTCCTCGTGCTGCCGACATTCCCGCTGATCATCGTGCTCGCGACCTATGCGGGCAAAGGCAATCTCACGGTCGTCATCATCGTGCTCATTGTGACCGGCTGGTCCTACGGAGCGCGACAGATGCGCGCGCAGGCGCTGTCGCTTCGCAACCGGGAATTCCTCGAGTCCGCTCGGGTGCGTGGCGAGCGAGCCTCCTACATCATCGTCGTCGAAGTCCTGCCGACGATGACCTCGCTCATACTGGCCAACTTCCTCGGCGCCGCACTGTATTCGGTATTGACCGCGGCCGGGCTGCAGTTCCTCGGCCTCGGCGATCCCAGCTCGCTGAGCTGGGGCACGATGCTCTATTGGGCGCAGAACCAGGGCGCGCTGGTGAACGGCCTCCCGGCCTGGGCTCTGGCGCCCGGCCTCGCGGTCGCGCTGCTCGGCGTGTCCTTCGCATTACTCAATTACGCGTTCGATGAAATCAGCAATCCCGCGTTGCGGCCGGTTCGGAGGCGTCGTGCCCGATCAGCCAATTCTTGAGGTCCTCGACCTGAAGGTCGACTACGACACCGGTCGCGATGCGCCGGTTGTCGCCGTCGATGGCGTGAGCTTCGACGTGCGGGCCGGTGAATTCGTCGGCGTCGTCGGCGAGTCCGGCTGCGGCAAATCGACACTACTGTTCGCGATCGCTCAGCTGCTCAGCTCACCGGCCGCGATCACCGGTGGCAGCGTGCTGTTTCACGGCCAGAATCTGGTCGTCATGAACGACAAGGCACTTGCGCCGCTGCGCTGGCGGGACTACTCCGTCGTGATGCAGAGCGCCATGAACGCGCTTAATCCGGTGAAGAGCATCGGCAGCCAGTTTCAGGACGCAATCTCGGCGCACGATGAGATCCTCGCCGACGACCGCTCAGCCGAGGTGTTGCGGCTCGTCGGCATTGACCCGATTCACCTCAAGAGCTATCCGCACCAACTCAGTGGCGGCATGCGCCAGCGGGCCATGATCGCCATGGCGCTGCTCTTCATGCCAGATCTGATCATTATGGATGAGCCGACCTCGGCCCTCGACGTGGTCGCCCAGCGCTCGCTCATGATGCAGATCAAGAAACTGCAGCAACAGCTGGGGTTCGCGGTCATCTTTGTCACCCACGATATGTCGCTGGTGAGCCATTTCTCGGAACAGCTGCTGGTGATGTATGCCGGGCAGGTTGTCGAGCTGGGCGCCACCCGTGCGGTCTTCGATAACGCCGCACACCCGTACAGCAAGGGTCTGTTGGACGCGTTCCCGTCGATTCGTGGGCCCAAGGTGGCGCTGACCGGAATTCCGGGCAGTCCACCTGATCTGGCCCATCCACCGACCGGCTGTCGATTCCATCCGCGGTGTCCGGTGGCATTTGACGATTGCCCGCGGATCGAGCCCGAGCTGTATCAGGTCGGCGACGTCCAGGCTCGTTGCCTGCTGCATGCGCCCGGCCGGGCGCAGTTGGCCGAGCCGTCGAGAGGAGCCAACTCATGACCGACGTGACGATCGGCTCGGCCTCCTCCGCCGGGCCCGCCGATATCTCAACGGCACCGTTGCTCGAGACAAAGGCGCTGTCCCGGCATTTCCGCGTCGGGCGCGGCTTTTCTCGACAGATGCTCCATGCCGTAGATGACGTCGACCTGACGATCAACCGGCAGGAGATCGTCGCGCTAGCGGGCGAGAGCGGCAGCGGCAAAAGCACCATTGCCCGGCTGCTTGCCGGCGTATACAAGCCGACGAGCGGTGAGATCTACTATCAGGGCCGGGCGCTGTCGAGCATCAAGTCACGGCGTGACCTGCTCGCGTACCGCTCCGATGTCCCGATGGTATTTCAGGACCCCTTCAGCTCGCTCAACCCAGCATTTCGGGTCGCCCATGGTATTTCCCGCAGCGTTAAGCTGCATCGCGGCGACCTCACCGGCGACCAGCAGAAGGCTGAGGTCGAGCGCGTTGTGGAGGCGGTGGGTCTCACCCCCGCCGGCGACATCTTGCAACGGTATCCGTACGAGCTGAGCGGCGGCCAGCGGCAGCGCATCGGTTTCGCGCAGGCGCTGGCGCACCAACCGAGGCTGATCCTCGCCGACGAGCCGGTATCCATGCTCGACGTATCGATTCGGATCGGTCTGCTCAATCTCATGGCCGAGCTGCGCGCGACCGCCGGTGTGTCATTTCTTTACATCACCCACGACATCGCCAGCGCGCGGTATGTGGCCGACCGGCTCGTTGTCATGTATGCCGGCCACATCGTCGAATCCGGTCCGACCGAGAGCGTCCTGGCAAATCCGAAGCATCCCTATACCGATCTGCTCCTCGGTGCCGTGCCTGATCCGCGCGCGCCACTGAACGCCGGTATCGAGGGCGACACCGGAGAACCGCCCAAGGTCATCGATCCCACGCCGGGCTGCCGCTTCAGGTTGCGCTGCCCGCTGGTCGTCGACGAATGTCATCACATCACACCGCTGCGTCGCGAGCTGGGCCCCGGACACGACGCCGCATGTCACGTTGCTCAACCGGATACCGGAACGACCGCAGTTCAGCCCGCATAGGCGATTTCTGACGAGAGGGGGACGACGGTGGCGATCACGCTGAGGATCCCGCTTCGGCGAGGCGAGGAGCCGCTTTCATGTCGGCGCTGCGACAGCGTCGCGGCATTTCGAGTGGCACATCGAGAACGGGGAACGTACGGCTATTGTCTGGCGCACTTCCGGCGGCTCGGCGATGTACCGTCGGGGAGCGTCGTCACTCCGGTAGGACCGCGCCCCGGGCGACGATGGGCGTGAGGTCGCAGCTCTCGTGCATGACAGCGAGTTGGTCTGGTACGTCAGTTACGGCTCCAACCTGTGTGCGGAGCGGTTCGCATGTTATCTCGCCGGTGGCAGGCCACGCGGCGCTGCTCGGCGATATCCAGGATGCCGTGATCGGTCGCCGGCACGGGATAGCGCCGCTGTGCGGCTGCCCGGCGGGGTGTACTTCGCCGGCCAGTCATCGGTCTGGGGCGGCGGGACGGCCTTTTACGACCCCGCATTGCCTGGGCGCATCGCTGGTCGGGCATATCTGATAACGGCGCAACAATTCGCCGACGTCGCGGCACAGGAGATGCACCGCGAGCCGGACGGCGTCGAATTGGACCTAACGACCGCATTGACCGCGGGCCGGGACGTCCTTGGTCCCGGCCGCTATGAAACGCTCATTTACTCCGGCGACCGGTTAGGGCACCCGCTGCTCACGTTCACCGCGGCGTGGCGCTCGGTGGACGTCGTCCACACTGCGCCTGCACCGGCATATCTGGCAATGCTCGCGACCGGCCTCAACGAGACCTACGGCTGGAATTCCGACCAGATCGGCGCCTACCTTGCGACCATGGCAGCAACGTAGTCGGGTTACGCTCAAGTCATGACAGACGGCTATGCACCTGGCTGGGCGGCGGATGCGGTCGGAATGATGACCGCACGGTCTGCGCCCGATCGCGCCGAATTTGCGCTGGGTATGTTGTCCAATGGCGACCGGGTGATCGACGTAGGATGCGGGCCCGGCACGATTACCGCGGGTCTGGCCAGGGCGATCGGCTCAACTGGGCGGGCCATCGGCGTAGACGCGCAGCTTTCGCAGATTCAAGCGGCCACAGCCGCTGCGCCTGAATCAGCCGCGTTCGCGGTCGCCTCTGCGTACGCGTTGCCGCTTGCCGATCAATCAGTCGACATGTATTTCTCGCATGCGCTGTACGAGCACCTGAGCCGGCCGGACAAAGCACTCGCCGAAGCCCGCCGGGTCATGCGCGACGGCGGGATTCTCGCGGTGGCCGCGTCTGACTGGAGCCGCGCGGAGTTTTCGCCGCGGACCGACGATGTCTCCGAGGCGATGTCCGGTCACTATCGGTTGCGGCGGGAGGCCGGCGGCGATCCGTTCGCCGGCGGCCAACTGGCCGCATGGGCACGAGCGGCCGGCTTTATCGGCATTACGGAACATACGCGGATGCGGGTGGATCTAGGATATCGAGAGCTCGCCGCATACGTAGCAAAACGGCTTGAGAACCGGCTTGACGACCCACAATTGAGGAACGCCTACGCCGCAGCCATCCGTTGGACACAATACGACGGCGTGGTCGTGCAATGTTGGACCGAAATTGTCGCCCATTCCTCGATGCGTACAGACATATAGATCGATGTTCGGAAAGTGTGCCAGCCGCGATACGGGTTGACATCGCTAGAACGGCTCACTGACCGAATGGCCATCGCGGGCATCACTGGTCCGAACGAGCCTGCCGCCGCGGAATTGTCGTACCCGATTCGTAGGATTCTCGGTATGGGTACATCGACGTTGTCCGGGCCGCAGTTGGCTGTGGAGTCGGTGTGTGCTGGGGTGGATACCCTGTTGGCTGCGGAGTTGTGGCGGTTGCCGGGCACCAAGCAAGCCGACCTGATCGACGAGCTGGAGACCGTGGGGCGGCAGCTCGAGTTTGCGAAGTTGTTGGTGCTGGCGGATTTCGATGCCCGCGGTATCGCCGGTGAGCAGCACGCATTGTCCACGGCGGCTTTCCTACGGGACCGGCTACGGGTATCACCATCGGAAGCCGCAGCACGTGTACGCGCGGCCCGAGAATTGATTCCCGGCACCGCGCCGTCGGGCCAAGAGGTCGCTCCCGTGTTGCCCGCAACGGCTGCCGGTATGGTTGCGGGAGTGCTGAGCCCGGAACATGCGCGGGTGATCAGCCATGCGATGCGGAAATTCCCCACCGGGCTCGACCCTGCCGTGCGTGACGACGCCGAGACGACTTTGGCCACGCATGCCCGCGCGCTGGATCCGGCCGCGCTAGCGATCAGCCGGGCACCTGGATACCGGGCAGCCGGTCACCGCCGAGACTGTCCGGCGGCTGGCCTGCGATGCGTCCATCATCCCCATGGTGCTAGGCGGTAAGGGTGAGCCGTTGGATGTGGGTCGGGCGACCCGCACCATTCCACCGGCGATTCGTCGAGCTGTGGTCGCCCGCGATATCGGCTGCATTCACCCCGGCTGCGATGCACCTGCTGCCTGGTGCGACGTGCACCGCGTAATTCATTGGGTGGAATACGGCCCGACCGCGCTGACCAACCTGGTGCTGTTATGCGGCCGGCACCACTGGAACATTCATCACACCGACTGGCGAATCACCTTTATACAAGGCATTCCACACCTCATACCACCAGCAATCATCGACCCTGACCAAATACCTAGGCGAAATACGTTGCACGATCTCCCGACATTCCCGGACGGGTGACACGCGCTCGGCGCTACCGAGCGAAAGGTCGGCCGTCGAGATTCCATTGTGGATCGATCGGGATGCCCAGCCAGCTTAGGACCTGGGGATGAATGTCGGCCAGTGTCAGGTCCTCGCGTTCCCCTGGCACGTCCGTCGCGATCCAGGCGGCCCGTTCCTCGGTGGAGTCGCCGCCATGACCGCCGCCGTCGGCATGCCCGTGGTCGGTCGCCGCGACGATCGCCCAGCGCTCGTCGGGATAGTTCTTTCTGGACCGGATCGCGGCCAACACCCGCCCGACTCGCGCGTCAGCCCGCTCGATCGACGCGACGTACTCGGAGCCGGTGCCGACGCTGTGCCCGACGACATCCGGTGCCCCGAAATACACGAACGCCACGTCAATATCCGCCGAGCCAAGGACTGTTGCCGCATTGTCGGCGATTGCGTCGTCCCGACGATCCCAGATCGGGTCGTCGGGCGGATCATCCGGGACAAAGAAGTCCTGGCCGGAAAAGATCGGCCCGCCGTACGTTGTCGCGTGCAGGGTTATCCAGGCCGCGGCAGCGTATGTCGAGCACGACTCGGCTCGCGCCCGACTGAGGAAATCCGGATAGCGCGCCAACGCGTTGCCGGTCAGGTCGTTGTCAAACACCACGTGCTTAGCGGGGTGCACACCACTGGCCACCGTTGCCCAGCTCGGCCCGGAAATCGTCGGAGAGCCGTCGCCCAGCACAACCGGTGCCAGAAAGCCCGCTGCCGCAATCGAATCCAGATGAGGCGTAGCCGTCGACCGCAGCGTATGCAGCCCGACCCCATCCAAACCAAACACCACAACGCGCGTCGCGTGGGTCAATTTCACGAGACACGACGATACCCTACGGCCGTTCGCCCGCCGGAGTTCGCCTAGCGCAACCGAATGTGGACCGTGCCGCTCACGCTTGCACCATAGCGGCCATTACCGGCGTATCGAGCCTGGTACGTGATTGCCTTCGTCGGCCGTGTAATGGTCACAGCGAGCCCGTCTTGCCCGGTGACGAGCGTTCGGCGGTAATGCCAGCTCCCACTGCCAATACGTTGCCACAGCTGAGCGTGGGCCTTGCGCAGTGCTTGCCCGGTCTTCTTATTGACGACCCGGATGCCAACGTGCACTGCATTTCCGGGTCGAATTGTTGCAGGCGCGGCGCTGACTCGTGCCGCGGACGGGATCAGCATCCGCACCTGGGCAGTCGAGCTTACGCTGGCGGCGAGGCCGACACTGTCTGGAACACGGGCTTCGTATGTCACGGCCTCGGTTGGCCGGGACAGCACCGAGGCGAGCCCATGACCGTCAGCGGTGAACGTGCCGCGCAGCCGCCAGCCGTTGCCGGCGGTCCGCTGCCAGAGTTGCGGCCGGGCACCCGGCACGCCGTGGCCCGTAGCGGCATTGACGACGCGCATTCCAACCCGGACAGCGCCGCGCGGCACGACCGCATTCGGAGTGACGCTAATGCGCACCGCGGTGTGCGTGAGCATGTTCACTACGCCCGATGGCGACAGGGATGAGCCCCAGTCGGCGGTCGCCGAAGTTCGTATCTGATACCGCATCGCCTGTGATTGCCGGACAGTGAAATGTACGAGCCCGGCGTTGTCCGCGGTTGCGCTGGCAATCAGCTGGTACGGCGCGCCGGCGGGATGGCCCCACAGGCTGGCCGATATTCCGGCGACCGGTGCGCCTCGATAACCCTGCACGACCCGGGCGCTGATGGTATTCGAGGCGCCCACCGACGCGTCCCGGGCAGGCAGTGACATCCTACTCGTGGTCGGGGCCAGGCCGCTGGTGAGCTCGCGGATCTGGGTGTGATAACCGGACGCGGAATAGTGATCGTATTGACCAGCCATCCACAGTACGTTGATTTCCCCGGGCGGGCCCCATGGCACGACCGGTCGCACGTTCTTATTCGGCGAATTCTGGGTCACCGCGGCCGGCGAGGCGAAGGTAGCTCCGTTGTCCGGTGTGGTCCAGTGTTCGATCTCCCACTGTCCGTTGAGCTCACGGGAGGCGTAAAGACTTGACGGATCGCTCTGATCGAGGCTGATGCCGCCGGAATAGTTGGGCTCCTGGCCGGTGGTATCGATGCTGCCGCCGGCGGCGGCGAACTCCGTGTCGGTCCAGTGATCGCCGGTCCAGCGGGCGTAGTGATAGCGGTGGTCGGCCTGCGTCGGGAACGAAGCGAAGGTCACGACGGGGTTGCCGGCGCCGTCCAAAGCCATGTCCTGGACCCACGCTTCGCCGTCGGGGCCGGAGCCGTCATAGAGCGGGGTGAGCCCATTGGTGTGGACAGGACTATCTGTTGCCGGCGTGCCCAGGGTGGCCAGCGGCGTGCCATCGACTGTTCTCAGCTTGCCGGCCTTGTAGGTCATCGCATACACCGAATCCGTCGAGATATCGCGCGGATGCCCGTCGGTGAATGCGAACGAAATCGTGTCGACGCCATTGGTGGAATATTGAACGTATGGCCGGGCGACGTTCGACTGCGGCTTGTCGGGCTCGATGATCGTCTCGATCGGCGACCACGTTTTCAGGCCGTCATCGCTCCAGGTAACCGTGGGTTTGAAGTTGCCGCCCCGGAAGAACAGGTACGTGCGCTTCTCTTTCGACAGATAGATGGGATTCGCATACGTGTACCCGCGGCCCCCGTTATTCACTACCGAGACGGTTCGCTCCGGCCCGAACGCACTGATATCCTCCGGCCGGGTTGACACCCGATAGAGCATCTGTGGCCCGGCGTGGCCGGAATAGAAGACGGCAATATGCCCGTTAGGCAGGACTTCCAAGCCCGGCGCGGCATGATCATCGGCGTTGAGCGCCACATGCAACGTTGCTTGGGCCAATGCCGCAGTCCCGTTATCCTGACTGACGACCTCGATATCACCGGTCGAGGTCACGTAACCGATATAGGTTCGATCATGCTCACCGATGTAGTGCACCGCGCGCGGATCCTGAAACCAACACCAGGCGCCGTCGGCCACCAATTCGCCGTTGCGCACCGTGGCACCGGCAGCTCCGGCCGATCTCAGCAGCAATCCGGCAACCAGTAACAGCGCCAGCGCAAACGCTCTCCGCATATCCCCCACCTACGTCGAGCCGAGCCACAGCAGCTCATCACTGACCCAATCAAGGCATGCGGAAAGAGAACCCGTAACAAGCCGGAAACAGGGCCAGGAGGAGCTTGCGGGCATTGCGGTTTAGCCCACGAACGGCACGTCGCGAACTCTGCCGTTAATGAACCACGGCGCACGCTCGTTCGCAGCAGAACGAGGTAATTGCGCGCGGTTCGTTTATCCGCACCGGTATCGCATACGCCACTCGGCGTAGCCTTATCGGCAACGCGCGTAACTGTCGTGCTTATAGTTGCGCGCTGAGAGCAAGCGAAACGAGTTCTTACTGGAACTGCGTCAACGACAAGACATTGCCGTCGGGGTCGGTGAACCAGGCGATCCGGCCACCGCTCGGGGCGGTCCAGACGCCCCGGGCGTCCTGCCCCATGCCGTCGTATCGGGTGAACGAGACACCTCGGGCTCCGAGACCATCGACAATTGCGTCAATGTCACCGACGTCCCAGCCAAGCACTGTGTATGGCGCTCCAGACATTTCCGCGACCGCCGTGACTCGCAGCATTGTGCCATTGGCGTCGAATACGCACGCGAAGTCATTGTGCTCGACGAGGCTGAGGCCGAGCGTCTGCTCGTAGAATTCCCGCGCCCGTGGCATGTCGGTAGTTGCCGCAAAAGCGACCACATCACTGGACCCCAGCATCAGACCCCTCCGCTCGCGTTCAGCTGAACCTACCAGCACGGCTCGGGTGGAGCCGGTAAGGCGTCGCGATGATCATGAACATTGGGCTGCATTCTGCGGCGTGTCATCGACCCGTCGTTCATGATCACCGCGACGAGGCGGCTTGCGGCGCCTGGTAGTTTGTACGTTATGCGATTCCGTTAGGTGTAGGGCTCTGCTGATTGCACGACCACCGCCGCCGGCGGTGGTTTTGCCGCGCCCACATGCGCCGATGCCCGTGCGCCTCCTCGACCACTCGGTCCTCATTCCGGTCCGAGTACGAGGAGAACCCAGCAATGTCGCCGAAGCGCGCTCCGTTCGTCATGCTCAATTCCCTGCTACGCCGACGGTTTCCGCAGGTGGACAACCCGGCCTGGCTCGTTGCCCGAGGCGCGATATTCGTGAATGGTGCGCCCGTCACCAGTCCACACGCGCGGGTACGTGCCGATGCCAGCATTCGTATCCGACTCCCCCGGCCGTTACGCGGGACGATCAAATTGGCACACGCCATTAGCGCCTTCGATATTGACGCCAACGGTGTGATCGCGCTGGATCTCGGCGCGGCGGCCGGCGGTTTCACCCAGGCGCTGCTCGACGCCGGCGCCGCCCGCGTCTATGCGGTGGATGCGGGCACCGGCCAGCTGCGCGGCTGGTTGCGGGCCGACCCCAGGGTGGTCAACCTGGAACGAACGAATTTGGCCCGGCTGGCCCATAACCTCGTTCCCGATTCGGTCGACCTGGTAACGATGGATCTGTCCTACCTCGCGGTTGCCGGTGCCATCAGCCAGCTCAACGCCGACCTCCTCGCACCCGTGACGGAGCTGATCGCGCTGATCAAACCGACGTTCGAGCTACACGCCGGCACGCTGGCCACCGACCCGCGGCAGGTGATCGCCGCGGTCGCGCATGCGGAACGCGCCATCAGCGAAACCGGATGGGAAGTGCAGGGTCGGGAACGGTCGCCCATCACCGGATCCAAGGGCGCGATCGAGGTTTTCGTGCACGCCAGGCGACGCACCTGACTGGGTCAATCAGGGGTGATCGCCAGCACGATTAGGCGGTGGCCTCGTCGAGGAGCGCCGCCGCAACCGCGCGCGCGGCGCTGGCGGCATTCGGATCGCGATCCAACCTGGCGGAGAGCCCGGCACCGTCGTAGAGCATGTGCAGCGCTCGGGCCAGCGGCTCGGGCCGGGCGACGCCGACCTCACGCGCGAGCTGAGTGAACAGTTCGCGCACCCAGCCACGATAGTCGTCCACGGCCTGCACGATCGGGCTGCCGGGAGCGGCCTCGGCACCGGCGTTGACGAAGGCACAGCCGTGATATCGCGGATCGGAGGTCGACTCAGCCAAGGCCTCGAAGACGGCGAGCACCCGGGCCCGCGGCGACTTGTGCCGCGCGATCGCCTCGGTGATGCGCTCGCGGCGCACCTCGTGCCGACCGTTCAGGTATGCCCGGATCAGCTCGTCCTTGCTGCCGAACGCGTTATACAGCGTCGCCTTGGCGACACCGGCGTGCGCGATCACTCGGTCGATGCCGACTGTGTGCACGCCCTCCTCGTAGAACAGCTCGTTGGCCGCGGCCAGGAGCCGGTCGCGGGCCGAGGTCTGGGTGGCGGTCATCACTTGACAGTACCAGACAGATCTGTCTACTGTCATCACGCGACTAGACAGACCTGTCTGACTACAACGCGAGCCGAGAGAAGACCAGATGTCGATCCTGTCCGCTGTCCGTACCGCAGATCCCGTCTCGGCCCACCGCAGACGACTCCCCAATGGGGTCGCCTTCGTTTTGCAGGCCTCGATCGTCCTGTTTTTCCTCGCCGCATCGAGCGCACCGACCCCGTTGTACGCCGTCTACCAAGCGGAGTGGGGATTCACGCCGATCACCACGACGGTCGTATTTGGGGTGTATGCGCTGGCGGTGCTCGCCATGCTGTTGACCGTCGGATCCTTGTCCGATCACGTCGGACGCCGGCCGGTGTTGCTCGTCGCGCTCGCGCTGCAAGTGATCGCGATGCTGATTTTCACGACCGCGGGCGGGGTGGCCGCCTTGTTCATCGCGCGCATTGTGCAGG
>Ga0137412_10001401_pt1 | contig 18693 bp, 18 predicted proteins | sample CZODoug2_1_16fun_FD_122160 | JGI IMG/M metagenome (GOLD analysis project Ga0137412, IMG submission 122160) | Vadose zone soil fungal communities from Angelo Coast Range Reserve, California, USA - CZODoug2_1_16fungal (Hybrid Assembly) | ecosystem: Environmental > Terrestrial > Soil > Vadose zone...
TCTTCCTGGACACCGACACCGCGCTGCGCGAGCAGCCGGAGCTGTTCCGGGAGTACTACGGCTCGGTCATCCCGCACGGGGACAACAAGTTCTCCGCGCTCAACGGCGCGGTGTGGTCCGGCGGGTCCTTCATCTACGTGCCGCCCGGCGTGCACGTGGACATCCCGCTGCAGGCCTACTTCCGGATCAACACCGAGAACATGGGCCAGTTCGAGCGGACGCTGATCATCGTCGACGAGGGCGCCTACGTGCACTACGTCGAGGGCTGTACCGCGCCGATCTACAAGAGCGACTCGCTGCACTCGGCTGTCGTCGAGATCATCGTGAAGCCCGGTGGCCGTTGCCGTTACACGACGATCCAGAACTGGTCGAACAACGTCTACAACCTTGTCACCAAGCGAGCGCGTGCCGAGGCCGGCGCCACCATGGAGTGGGTCGACGGCAACATCGGCTCGAAGGTCACCATGAAGTACCCGGCCGTGTGGATGACCGGGGAGCACGCCAAGGGTGAGGTGCTGTCGGTGGCGTTTGCCGGTGAAGGCCAGCATCAGGACACCGGCGCCAAGATGCTGCACCTGGCGCCGAACACGTCGAGCAACATCGTGTCCAAGTCGGTGGCCCGCGGCGGCGGCCGCGCGTCGTACCGCGGCCTGGTTCAGGTCAACAAGGGCGCACACGGATCGCGTTCAAGCGTGAAATGCGATGCGCTGCTTGTCGATACCATCAGCCGCAGCGACACCTACCCGTACGTCGACATCCGCGAGGATGACGTCACGATGGGCCACGAGGCCACGGTCTCCAAGGTCAGCGCGGATCAGCTCTTCTACCTGATGAGCCGCGGCATGACCGAGGACGAGGCGATGGCGATGGTGGTGCGCGGCTTCGTCGAGCCGATCGCCAAGGAACTGCCGATGGAGTACGCCCTGGAGCTCAACCGGCTGATCGAGTTGCAGATGGAAGGCGCGGTCGGCTAGTGGTGGGATTGACTGAAGCGGTGGAGGGTTCGGCCCTCGCCGCTGCCAACAAGGGCGAGCTGTTCTCCTCGTTCGACGTCAACGCGTTCGAGGTTCCCGGCGGCCGCGACGAGATCTGGCGGTTCACCCCGCTACGGCGTTTGCATGGCCTGCACGACGGTTCGGCGCACGCCACTGGAACCGCGAAGATTGCGGTCGGCGAGCAGCCCGGTGTGCAGGTGGAAACCGTGCGTCGCGGTGACGAGCGGCTCGGGCAGGGCGGCGTACCCGCCGACAGGGTTGCCGCACAGGCCTTTTCGTCGTTTAACACCGCGACGGTGGTCACCGTCGCCCGCGACACACAGATCGCCGAGCCGGTAGAGGTCGCGATCGAAGGACCCGGTGCGGGCGCCGTTGCGTACGGACACCTGCAGGTACGCGTCGAGGAGCTTGCCGAAGCGGTGGTCGTCGTCGACCATCGCGGCAGCGGAATCTATGCCGACAACGTCGAATTCGTCGTGGACGACGCGGCGCGGCTCACGGTGGTCTGGATCGCCGACTGGGCCGACGACGCCGTGCATGTCAGCGCACACCACGCCCGGCTGGGCAAAGACGCCGTGCTCCGTCATGTCGCGATCACGCTCGGCGGCGAGGTGGTGCGGATGACCGGCAACGTGCGGTTCGGCGCACCCGGCGGCGACGCCGAGCTGCTGGGTTTGTACTTCGCCGATGACGGTCAGCATCTGGAGTCGCGGTTGCTCATCGACCATGCGCAGCCAGACTGCAAATCCAACGTGCTGTACAAAGGTGCGCTGCAAGGGGATCCGGACTCGAACCGCCCCGACGCGCACACCGTTTGGGTCGGCGACGTGCTGATCCGGGCCGAGGCCACCGGCACCGACACCTTCGAGGTGAACCGCAATCTGGTCCTGACCGACGGCGCACGCGCCGACTCGGTGCCCAACCTGGAGATCGAGACCGGCGAGATCGTCGGAGCCGGACACGCCAGCGCCACCGGAAGATTCGACGACGAGCAGCTGTTCTACCTACGTTCCCGCGGCATCCCCGAAGAACAGGCCCGCCGATTGGTGGTGCGCGGGTTCTTCAACGAGATCATCGCCAAGATCGCGGTCCCCGAAATACGCGAACGCCTGACCACAGCCATCGAACACGAACTGGCCATTACCGAATCGAGAATTACCGCCTCATGACAACTCTGGAAATCAAAGACCTGCACGTCAGCGTCGAGAACGCATCGGACGGCGACGAGATCGGCATCCTCAACGGGGTCAACCTGACGGTGCGCTCCGGTGAAACCCATGCGGTGATGGGCCCCAACGGGTCTGGCAAGTCGACCTTGTCCTATGCCATCGCCGGACACCCGAAGTACCGCGTGACATCAGGATCGATCACGCTCGACGGGCAGAACGTCCTGGACATGAGCGTCGACGAGCGCGCCCGCGCCGGTCTGTTCCTGGCCATGCAATACCCCATCGAGGTGCCCGGGGTGTCGATGTCGAACTTCCTGCGTTCGGCCGCGACCGCGGTCCGCGGCGAGGCGCCCAAGCTGCGGCACTGGGTCAAAGAGGTCAAGGCCGCGATGGAAGAGCTGGACATCGACCAGGCCTTCGGCGAACGCAGTGTCAACGAAGGATTTTCCGGTGGTGAGAAGAAGCGCCACGAGATCCTGCAACTGGGGTTGCTGAAGCCCAAGATCGCGATCCTCGACGAGACCGATTCCGGTCTGGACGTCGACGCGCTGCGGGTGGTCAGCGAGGGCGTCAACCGCTACGCCGAAGCCGGCTGGGACGATGGCACCGGCCAGCCGGTGCGGGGCGGCGTTCTGCTCATTACGCACTACACCCGGATTCTGCGCTACATCCACCCGCAGTTCGTGCACGTCTTCGTCGGCGGCCGGATCATCGAATCGGGCGGTCCGGAGTTGGCCGACGAACTCGAAGCGAACGGCTACGAGCGCTTTTCCCCCGCAAGCGGGAGGTACCCCCAACATTCGGCCGCGTCGGGGGCCTGACATGACGGTCTCGGCCACTCGTCCCGCGGCGCTGGATCTCGCGGCGATCCGGGCCGATTTCCCGATCCTGACTCGCGTGATGCGGGGCGGAAACCAGTTGGCGTACTTGGATTCCGGTGCAACGTCGCAACGTCCACTGCAGGTCCTCGACGCCGAACGCGAATTCCTCACCACCTCTAATGGCTCGGTGCACCGCGGCGCGCACCAGCTGATGGAGGAAGCCACCGACGCTTACGAGCAGGGCCGAGCCGACATCGCCGCGTTCGTCGGTGCCGATTCCGATGAGCTGGTGTTCACCAAGAACGCCACCGAATCGCTCAACCTGGTGTCGTATGTGCTGGGGGACAACCGCTTCGACCGTGCCGTCGGGCCGGGCGACGTCATCGTCACCACAGAGCTCGAACACCACGCCAACCTCGTCCCGTGGCAGGAATTGGCTCGGCGCACCGGCGCCACGCTGCGCTGGTACGGCGTGACCGACGACGGACGCATCGATCTGGATTCGCTGCAACTCGACGAGAATGTCAAAGTCGTTGCGTTCAGCCACCACTCGAACGTCACCGGCGCGCTGGCCCCGGTCGCCGAGTTGGTCGAGCGGGCAAAGGCCGTCGGCGCCTTGACGGTGCTGGATGCCTGCCAGTCGGTGCCGCACCAGCCGATCGACTTCCACGCCCTCGACGTCGACTTCGCCGCATTCTCCGGGCACAAGATGATGGGCCCCAACGGAATCGGTGTGCTCTACGGCCGCAGCGAGCTGCTCAACGCGCTGCCGCCGTTTCTCACCGGCGGCTCGATGATCGAGACGGTGACCATGGCGGCCACCACCTACGCCGCGCCGCCGCAGCGGTTCGAGGCCGGCACCCCGATGACCTCGCAGGTTGTCGGGCTGGCCGCGGCGTCGCGCTACCTCGGTGGCATCGGCATGGCCACCGTCGAAGCTCACGAGCGCGAGCTGGTGGCGGCAGCGATCGACGGACTGTCCGGCATCGACGCGGTCCGGATTATCGGGCCGACTGTGCTGGAAAACCGTGGCTCACCGGTGTCTTTCGTCGTCGACGGCGTGCACGCGCACGACGTCGGTCAGGTTCTCGACGACGACGGGGTCGCGGTGCGGGTCGGACACCATTGCGCGCTGCCGCTGCACCGCCGGTTCGATGTCGCGGCCACCGCGCGCGCATCGTTCGCGGTGTACAACACCCTCGACGAGGTCGACCGGCTGGTCGCCGGGGTGCGTCGCGCCATCGATTTCTTCGGCAGGGCTTGAGCCGTCATGCGTCTCGAGCAGATCTATCAGGAAGTGATCCTCGATCACTACAAACATCCGCAGCACCGCGGCCTGCGCGAGCCGTTCGCCGCGGAGGTCTATCACAAGAACCCGGTCTGCGGCGACGACGTCACCCTGCGGGTGACGCTGTCTGACGACGGCGAGACGGTCGCCGACGTGTCTTACGACGGCCAGGGCTGTTCGATCAGCCAAGCCGCCACGTCGGTGCTGACCGAGCAGGTGATCGGTCAAAGCGTCGGGCAGGCGCTGAAGACGGTCACCGCGTTCACCGAGATGGTGTCGTCCCGCGGAAATATCGCCGGTGACGAGGACGTGCTGGGCGACGGCGTCGCGTTCGCCGGTGTCGCGAAGTATCCGGCCCGGGTGAAATGCGCGCTGTTGGGCTGGATGGCGTTTAAGGATGCGCTGGCGCAGGCGAGCGGCGACTTGGAGGAGGTCAAAGGATGAGCGAAATTGCGGCGCCGGACAACGAGCTGCTTGCCAACATCGAGGAGGCGATGCGCGATGTCGTCGACCCCGAACTGGGCATCAATGTCGTTGATCTGGGCCTGGTCTACGGTGTCGACCTCGAAGAAGCGGAGGAGGGCACCGTCGCGCTGATCGACATGACGCTGACGTCGCCGGCTTGCCCGCTGACCGACGTCATCGAAGACCAGTCGCGCAACGCGCTGATCGGCGCGGGTCTGGTCGATGAGCTGCGGATCAACTGGGTGTGGAATCCGCCGTGGGGCCCGGACAAGATCACCGACGACGGCCGCGACCAACTGCGCGCGCTGGGCTTCACCGTCTGAGCCAACATCCCTAAAAGTCGCGCGAGCCGGGATATGGCCTCAGAATCTAATCACTGGACAGAAAGGTGAATGCGCGATGAAAAGAAAACTGGTGATTGCCGCGGCCTGTTTGGCGACCGCGCTGATGACTGGCGGCATTGCCAAGGCCGACCCGGGGGCGCCTGCGCCCGATCCGAACGGGCCGAAGTGCGACATCTGGAACGGTGGCGACGACGGAACCAAGTGGGAACGGGTTCCGTGCGGCTGGGCCTATGGGGACGAGAAGGGCTGGTATCAGCTCCCTCAATGATGACGACAGCCGGGGGCGCGGTCAGCAGCGCGCCCCCGGGTGTCATCGTTTGGCCCGGTCAGCTACCTAGATATTCACCCGCTGCAAGGTGTGAATCCAGGCAGGCTTGGCTACCATCGTGAACATGACGGATGCTTCGGTAGTTCAGGGAGCTAAGCAACACAAAAAAGGCGCGGAGCCTCATGTCGTCGTAATGTTCGGCGCCACAGGTGATTTGGCGCGCCGAAAGCTCTTGCCGGGGCTGCTTCACCTGTCGTGTTCGAAGCTTGCTCCGGAGATGCGCGTCATTGGAACGTCACTCGACGAACTGGACACCAAGACCTTCCGCGAGTTGGCGCACAAGGCCTGCAAGGAGTTCGCTCACCACTCGGTTTCCGATGAACTCTTCGAGCAGTTCATCGCCAATTTGACCTTTGTTTCCCAGCAGCACGGCCCGGAAGCCCTGGCCAGCGCGGTGGCTGAGCAGGTTGAGGCACTCGGCGGCGAGGCTCGCTTGCTGCACTACCTGAGCGTCCCGCCGAAGGCGGTGATGACCGTGATGGACACGCTGCACAAGGCGGACTTGGCGCAGAACTCCCGGGTCATCATGGAGAAGCCGTTCGGCGTTGATCTGGCCAGCGCGCGGGAGCTCAACAGGGCGATCCACGAGCGATTCGACGAAGAACAGATCTTCCGGATCGACCACTTCCTGGGCAAGGAAGCGGCACAGAACATCCTCGCTTTCCGCTTCGCCAACGGACTGTTCGAGCCGATCTGGAACCGACAGTTCATAGATCACATCCAGATCGATGTTCCCGAGCGGCTCACCTGTGAGAACCGCGCTGGCTTCTACGAATCCGTGGGCGCGTTCAAGGACATGGTGGTCACCCACTTGTTCCAGATTCTGGCGTTCGTCGCGATGGAGCCACCCACCGAGCTCGCTTCAGGGGCGATCAGCGACGAAAAGAACAAAGTGTTCCGGTCGATGCGCCCGCTTGATCCAACCGCGGTGGTGCGTGGGCAATACCGGGGTTACCGCGACGAGCCTGGGGTGTCTGCGGAATCGGATACTGAAACGTTCGTCGCGCTCAAAGCCGAGATCGACAACTGGCGTTGGGCGGGTGTTCCGTTCTTCTTGCGCACCGGCAAGGGCCTGGCTGAGGGACAGCGCATCATCTCCATTGCATTCCACGAGCCGCCGCGCAGCATGTTTCCTGCCGGATCTGGTGTGGGACAAAAGGGTCCGGACCACTTGACGTTCGACCTCGCCGACGTGTCCAAGATGTCACTGTCGTTCTACGGCAAGCGGCCCGGACCGGGAATGAAGCTGGACAAGCTCAGCCTGCAATTCACCATGGAAGATACCGCCCACGCCGGCGATGTCCTCGAGGCCTACGAGCGTCTGATTCTTGACGCGATGCGCGGTGATCGGACGCTGTACAACACGGCAGAGGGGATCGAGCGGCTCTGGGAGGTCTCCGCACCGTTGCTCGAGGATCCGCCGCCGGTGCGCAGCTATGACCTCGATTCCTGGGGTCCCAACGCGGTCCATCCGCTGATCGCGCCGCGCGCGTGGCGGCTGCCGTTCGAACGTGGCTGGCGCGGCAAAAACTGACTGCTGGTCAACGCCAGGGCAGGTCGCTGTTATCGCCCCGCCAGCGTGACGGCGGAATCATCGGCGCACCACGTAGTCCCGATGCTTCGACGTGGCGCAACGCAGCTTTGAGATGCTGTTCCATTCGGCGCTGCGCCTTCTGCGGATCTTTGGCGGTAATGGCGGCAGCGATTGCGCGATGTGATTTGGCGGCCTCGTCGCGGTCATACTGACTGATGTCCTGCTCGGCGGCTGCCCAGCGCACCGCCTGTTCGATCGCGGCCAAAACTGTTGTGAGGAGCGGATTTTCGCTGGCCTGTAGCAGCAGCTCGTGGAATTCGTGATAACCGGTGCCGTCGGGTGCGATGCCGCGCTCGGCGACAACGGCGATTCGCTTGCGTTGTGGCGCGGTGGCGTGCTCGGCGACGTGGGCCGCGGCGGCGGGTTCGAGCATCGTGCGGAAATCCAACAGGTCACCCCATGTCGCGCCGGTGAGGGTGAACAACTGCACCAGTGAACGGGCGACCCGCTCGGGTTCCGGGTGACGGATGCGCACACCGCTGCGTCCCTGGCTGGTCGCGGTGAGGCCCTCGGCATCCAGCAGTCGAAGCGCCATGCGGACCGTTTCGCGGCTGACGCCCAGTTGGGTGATCAGTTCACCCTCGGTGGGCAGGGAATCGCCCGGTGCGAGTTCACCGGAAAGAATCCGCCGCCGCAGAGTTGCGGCGACCACGTCGGGCGCGCGGGAGGGTCTTGTCATCGTCACGCCACTTAGTATACTAAGTCGCTATGGTGAATATGCCGAATACCGCCGTGCTGACCGGAGCCTTCCGACCGATGCGGTTCGAGGCGACCGTCGAGGACTGCGTGACGACGTTCGGTGAAATCCCCAGAGAGCTCTCGGGCGGCTTCTATCGGGTCGGGCCGACGTTCAAGCGACCTACCCGACAGGGCGCGAACGGACTGCTGGCGATGGACGGCATGGTGCAGGGCCTGACGTTCGACAACGGCCGCGCCGACTTTCGTAACCGCTGGGTCCGCACGCCCAAGTACCTACTGGAAGATCGGCACAACCGCGGAATGTTCTGCTGGTCCGACGGCGACTGGACCGACTGGCGCAACATCGGCTTCGGCGCCGCCGTGCCCGACGAGCACACCCGCGGAATTCCGCAGGGCACCAACAACATCAACTGCTTTCCGTTCGCGGGGGAGATCCTCGCATCGGGTGAGCAAGGCAGCCCGCCGGTGGCCCTGGATCCCATCACCCTACAGACCCGCGGCGTGGTCGGGTGGTCGCCGCAACTGTCCCGCGGGATCTTCGATAAGGCCGGCTACGGCGATGCGGCATTCACCGCGCACCCGAAATGGGACAGCGCCAGCGGCACGTTGTATGGCTGGGCCTACAGCAATCACAAGCCGTACGTCACCGTTCATGTCGTCCAACCCGACGGCACGGTCGCATCCCGAGAACTCTGGGACGCGCCGTATTCCTCGGAAGTGCACGACATGTGGCTGACCCCGAACTGGATGGTGCTTCCATTTCAGGGCTTCGTCTTCGACCCGGATCGCATCGAGCGCGGGCAGGCGGTGCAGGGATGGCATCCGGAGCTGCCGACCATGCTGGCGCTGATACCACGCGACGATGTTGAGAACGGCGAGATCCGTTGGATCACAGCGGAAATCGAGCCGCAGTACGTCATGCATACGCTGGCCGCCGACGTCGACGGCGACACGCTGACCTTGGAAGCCCCGATCTTCGAACGCCCACCGTTCCCGCTGGACATCGATGGTTTCCAAGGCGAGGATGTCGCACTGTTCTTCAACCTGGCCCGCAGTACGCTCGGACGCTGGACTGTCGACCTGGCCGGCGGAAGCGTGAAATCCGAGATGCTCGACGACCGACCCTGCGAGCTGCCTAAGGTCGACGAACGCTTCTACGGGCACGGCCAGCGTTGGGGATACCTGATCGGCGGCGACGCCAAAGGATCTGGCATGCGCATGCACAGCCTGGTCGTGCGGGACCGAACCACCGGCGACGAACAGCGGTACCGGCTGCGCCACGAACGCCCGTCGCTGGTGATGGAGCCGACCTTTGTGCCACGCACTCCCGAAGCGCCGGAAGGCGACGGCTACCTGATGGTTCCGATCTCGCGTTGGACCGAGAACCTCGGCGAATACGCCATTTTCGACACCGACGACATCTCCGCGGGACCGGTCTGCCGCATCGAGATACCATTCCTGCTCGGCTTCACCCCGCACGGACACTGGATGGACTTCCGATGATCCTGTCCGACGTCGAAGAGGCCGAATTGCGATCCTCGGTGCATGGGATCGTGGCCGGGTTCGGCAACGAATACTTCACCCGCTGCAGCGAGACTCTCCAGCATCCCACCGAACTGTGGAACGCCTTGGCCGCCGGCGGCTTCGTCGGCGTGAACCTGCCCGAGGAATACGGCGGCGGCGGAATGGGATTGAGCGCGATGAACGTCGTCGCCGAGGAGTCCGCCGCGGCGGGCTGCCCGCAGATCATGCTGATGATCTCACCGGGCATCGTCGGCAGCCTGCTGTCGCGGCATGCCTCCCACGAGCAGAAGCAGCAGTGGCTGGCGCCGATGGCCGCGGGAACGATGAAGATCGCGTTCGCGATCACCGAACCTGACGCCGGATCCAACAGCCACCAACTGGCCACCACCGCGCACCGCCACGGCGACAAGTACTTCATCAACGGGCAGAAGACCTACATCACCGCCGCGGATCAATCCGACGCCCTGCTCGTGGTCACCCGCACCGGCACCGATGCCCAAGGCCGCGCACAGCTCTCGCTGTTCTTGGTCGACCGTGACACGCCCGGTATCGACATGCACCGCATCCCGATGACGTTCGAGATCACCGACAAGTCGTTCACGGTGTTCTTCGACAACGTTGCCGTCCCGGCGGACCGACTGGTCGGCGGCGAAGGCAACGGGTTACGGGTCGCGTTCGACGGCATGAATCCCGAACGGGTGATCATCGCCGCGATCTGCAACGGTGTCAGCCGCTACGCCCTCGACAAGGCGGTGGCCTACGCCCGCGAGCGTACGGTGTGGCAGGTGCCGATCGGGGCTCACCAAGGCCTCGCGCATCCGTTGGCGGAAGCCAAGATTGCCCTTGAGGCCGCGCGGCTGATGACACGTCAGGCTGCCGCCAGTTATGACGCCGGGGCTGATGCCGGCGAACACAGCAACATGGCCAAGTTCCTGTCCGCCGACGCCGCCATCCGCTGCCTCGATCAGGCCATCGAGGTGCACGGCGGCGCCGGCTTCACCCGCGAGGTCGCACTGGCCAACATGTACGAGTTCGTCCGGCTGTTCAAAACCGTGCCGATCAGCCGCGAAATGATCCTCAATCACGTTGCGCAGCACAGCCTCGGGCTGCCCCGATCGTATTGACGCGGCGGCCGGCTAGTGCCGGCGGTGCTTGCCGCCCAATTGAGGGCAGCTGCCGTTGTCGGACCGTTGAACGGAAATGGTCGTCGCCTGCAGCGTGCCACCGCCGTCCGTGGTCCCGTGCGCCGCGATGCACTTGCCCTGAGCGATCGCCTGTGCGTCAGCGGTTGACTGCTTGGTGTATTTGGTGGTGTCGGTGACGGTCACGCTGGTTTGCGACGAATTGCCGCCTGAGTCAGCATCATTCAGGGTGATCGTGTTGCCCGCCACGGATGCGACCTGGCCACGCAGTTGGCGATGCCGGGCTGGCGCATCCGATGACGTGCTGGTCGCGCTGCCGCACTTACCGTCGACGGCGGTGCTGACGCGCACCGATCGAGCGGTGATCGCGCCACCCGCCGTCGAGCCGTCGTGGCGATCTGGATGCACGCTGATGCAGTTGCCGGTGGTGATGTCGGTAAATTGGGCCGGGGTGATCTCGGAGACTGACGTCGACGGTGTGAAGTCGACCGTGGCCGACCCGGATCGCTGGCTGACCTGAATCGTGTTGCCCGACACCGAGTCAATGAACCCGTTCACCCAGTCCTTGCCCTTGGCCGACGCCGACGGCGACGATGAGCGGGCGGAGCTGGTCGGATTCGCCGAGGTGGGCTTCGCGTTGTTCGATGTGGCGCACGCGGCGACCGACAGCGCGGCGACACCGGTGAGCGTCACGATCGCCAATCGGCTCAGCCGGGTGGGTGGGGAAGTGACAGACATCGAAGATCCTTTCCAATTGACGGCCGCGCCGCGCAGGCCGGCCAAGCAACATTTCTCACGATCGGTGGCACAGCTGAGTGCCGGCCAGCGCCCGATTATGAACCAGCTGTGTATCCGGCTAGGCCGCGCGAAAGCGGTTGAACGAATCGCGTTTGGTCCTAATGGTGATGACGATGCAGCCACCATGGGAGGTGGAGACCGTGGTGCGGGCGACCCATCGGCGGACACGGTTCGAGGTCGATCGTCGCAGCGCGCAGCACATTGCCGTCCTTGGTTCCCTGCGCCGCCATGCACTTACCATTCTGGACCGCTTGGGCATTAGTAACGGCGTGCTTGGTGTAGGTGGTCGTGTCGATGACGCTAACGGTGCTATGCGTTGTTTTGCCGGTGAGATCAATGGTGTTGACCTTGATGTCGTTGCCCGCGACGGAGTCCACCGTGCCGTAAACCGCCACGGTGGGCCCCGGTGGCGGCGGGCACCTGTGGGCTACCGCGGGGCTGATCTCCACGGATTCCGCAGTGATCGCACCGCCGGGCGAAGCGCTCTGCGGCGCGGACCTGACGTCGACGCAACTGCCGGGTGTCACGTCGGTCAGCGCAGCGGAGCTGAGCTCAGTGACCATCGTCTGTGGGGTGAAGTCCACCGTCGCCGCGCTCCGGTCCCGCTGGGTGAGCTGGATCGCATTACCTGACACCGATCTGACCAGGCCCTCGATGTGGTCCTTGCCCACCGGCGGTGGTGGTGGCAGCGGCGGTGGCTTGGGCGCGGAGCTCGGTTGGCTTGGCGCGGTGCCGTGCTGTGTGGCGTTCTGGTCGTTCGATGTGCCGCACGCGGCGATTGACAACGCGGTAACTCCGGCCAGTAGCGGGATTAACAACCAAGCCCGCGAGGGACCCGACAAGGTGACGGTCATCGACGCTTCTCCGATCGCGAGCATTAGCCATGGCAGGGATACCCGCTGCAGCCGACGCTATAACGCGCGCGGTGGATACCCCAATCGGCTCGTCGTGCGGTTCGTAGTGCAGCCCCCGCGAATTAGAGTTGGTCCATGTTTTGGCTGTGCAGAACCTGCGGTGTCGAGCACAGCACGGCATCGGGTGTGTGCGCGATTTGCGCCGATGAACGGCAATGGGTTCCTAGCGATGGTCAACTCTGGGCGACGCTGGACCAACTCGTCGGCGAAGGAATGCGGTCGGTCGTCTGGGACGTCGAAGACGGGCTGGTGGCGATCGGCAGTGCTCCCGCGCTGGGAATCGGGCAGCTGGGAAAGCTGGTGTGCTGCGACGCCGGAAACGTGTTGTGGGATCCGTCCGGCTTCGTCGACGACGACGCGGTGGCCGCCGTGGTCGACCGCGGCCCGGTCATCGCGATTGTCGCCAGTCACCCGCATATGTTCGGCGCACAGGTCGAATGGAGCCGCCGACTGGGCAGGGTGCCCGTGTATGTCAACGCCGCCGACGCTGACTGGGTGATGCGCCCCGACCCGGTAATTCAGCTGTGGTCGGACACGCTGGCGCTGACGCCCTCGCTGACGGTCGTCCGGGTCGGCGGGCATTTCCCGGGCAGTTCGGTCGCCTGCTGGACCGACGGCGCCGACGGCCGCGGCGTGCTGCTGACCGGGGATACCATCTTCCCCAACCCGGACCGCCACACCGTCGGTTTCCTGCGCAGCTACCCCAACCGCCTTCCGCTGTCGGCCGCGGTGGTGCTGCGCATGGCCGCCACGCTGGCCCCGCTGCACTTCGACCGCATCTACGGCCTCTACACCAATGCCATCGACACCGACGGCCACGGCGTGGTCCAGCGATCGGCGGACCGCCACGCCGCATGGGTCCGCGGTGACTACGACCACCTGACCTGAACCTGGGAACACTGCGGCAGTTCGCTGCGTTGAGCAGGTCGTGACTACCCAAGATCTCACTGCCGCGCAGTTCAACGAAACGATCAACGGCAACGACATCGTGCTCGTCGACTTCTGGGCATCATGGTGTGGACCGTGCCGCCAGTTCGCTCCCACCTTCTCCGCCTCGGCGGACAAGCACCCCGATGTGGTGCACGCCAAGGTGGACACCGAAGCCGAGCAAGAGCTCGCCGCGGCCGCTCAGATCCGATCCATCCCGACGCTGATGGCCTTCAAGAACGGCAAGCTGGTCTTCAACCAGGCGGGCGCGCTGCCGCCGGCCGCGCTGGAAGATCTGGTTCAGCACATCAAGTTGTTCGACGTCGACGCGGCGCTCGCCAGCCACGAGGACGACCAGTCCTGAGCTAAACCCGCACGAGGGCGGGTTACCGTTCAACGGTGAGCATGGTCCTCGTCGAACGTCCGCGGCCGCATGTCGCGTTGATCACCCTCAATCGGCCGGAGCGGATGAATTCCATGGCGTTCGACGTCATGGTGCCGCTGAAAGAGGTTCTGGAGAACATCGCCTACGACAACTCGGTACGGGTTGTCGTGCTGACCGGCGCCGGCAAAGGCTTCTCGTCGGGCGCCGACCACAAATCGGCCGGCAGCGTTCCGCACGTTCAAGGCCTCACCCGGCCCACCTACGCGCTGCGCTCGATGCAGATCCTCGACGACGTCATCCTCGCGCTGCGGCGGCTGCACCAGCCGGTGATCGCCGCGGTCAACGGCGCAGCGATCGGCGGCGGACTGTGCCTGGCGCTCGCCGCCGACATCCGGGTCGCGTCGCAGGGGGCGTACTTCCGGGCCGCGGGGATCAACAACGGGCTGACCGCCAGCGAGCTGGGTTTGAGCTATTTGCTGCCGCGGGCCATCGGGTCGTCCCGGGCCTTCGAGATCATGCTGACCGGTCGCGACATCGACGCCGAGGAGGCCGAGCGGATCGGGCTGGTGTCCCGCCAGGTCCCCGACGACCAACTGCTGGAGACCTGTTACGACATGGCCGAGCGGATGGCCGCATTTTCGCGGCCGGGCGTGGAGTTGACCAAGCGCACACTGTGGAGTGGACTGGACGCCGCTAGCCTGGAAGGGCATATGCAGGCCGAAGGTCTGGGACAGCTCTTCGTCCGCCTGCTCACCGGCAACTTCGAAGAAGCGGTTGCGGCGCGTGCCGAAAAGCGGCCGCCGGTGTTCACCGACGACAAGTAGCCACGCAACCACAGGACAATTCGGCGCGAGGAGAGTGACCGTGATCACGGCTACGGACCTCGAGGTCCGCGCAGGAGCGCGCACGTTGCTCTATGCCGACGGCGCGGCGCTGCGGATACAGCCGGGGGACCGGATCGGGCTCGTCGGTCGCAACGGCGCCGGCAAGACGACGACGCTGCGCATCCTCGCGGGCGAGGGGGAACCGTACGCGGGCACCGTGGTACGTACTAGCGAGGTCGGTTATCTGCCGCAGGATCCCAAAGAGGGTGACCTCGACATCCTCGCGCGCGACCGGGTGCTCTCGGCACGCGGACTGGACACCCTGCTCACCGACCTGGAAAAGCAGCAGGCGCTGATGGCCGAGGTCGCTGACGACGCCGCCCGTGATCGTGCGATCCGCCGCTACGGCCAACTCGAGGAGCGCTTCGCCGCGCTCGGCGGCTACGGCGCTGAAAGCGAAGCGGGCCGGATCTGCGCGAGTCTCGGATTGCCCGACCGCGTGCTGACCCAACAGTTGCGCACGCTGTCTGGCGGTCAGCGCCGCCGAGTGGAGTTGGCCCGGATCCTGTTTGCCGCATCCGACACCGGTGCCGGATCGGCGACTACCTTGCTGCTCGATGAGCCGACCAACCACCTTGACGCCGATTCGGTGGGCTGGCTCAGGGATTTCCTGCGCAACCACACCGGCGGGTTGGTGGTCATCAGCCACAACGTGGACCTGCTGGCCGACGTGGTCAACCGGGTCTGGTTCCTCGATGCGGTACGTGGCGAAGCCGACGTCTACAACATGGGCTGGCAGAAGTACCTCGACGCCCGCGCCACCGACGAGCAGCGCCGCCGCCGCGAACGTGCCAATGCCGAACGCAAGGCGACCGCTCTGCGCGCCCAAGCGGCAAAGCTCGGCGCCAAAGCCACCAAAGCTGTTGCGGCACAGAATATGCTGCGCCGCGCCGACCGGATGATGGCCGCACTCGACGAAGAGCGGGTGGCCGACAAGGTGGCCCGGATCAAATTCCCGAACCCCTCGTCGTGCGGGCGGACACCGTTGACCGCATCAGGGCTGACGAAGAATTACGGCTCGCTGGAAATTTTCACCGGGGTCGATCTGGCGATCGATCGGGGCTCTCGGGTGGTGGTGCTCGGGCTCAACGGCGCGGGCAAGACGACGCTGCTGCGGTTGCTGGCCGGCGTCGAACAACCCGATGCCGGGTCGATGGAAGCCGGACATGGTTTGAAAATCGGCTATTTCGCGCAGGAGCACGACACCCTCGACGACGCCGCGACGGTGTGGGAGAACATCCGCCACGCCGCGCCGGATTCCGGCGAGCAAGAGCTGCGGGGTCTGCTCGGTGCATTCATGTTCAGCGGCAGCCAACTCGACCAGCCGGCCGGCACGTTGTCCGGTGGGGAGAAGACCCGGCTGGCGCTCGCCGGCCTGGTGGCTTCGACTGCCAATGTGCTGCTGCTCGACGAGCCGACGAACAACCTCGACCCGGCGTCGCGTGAACAGGTGCTCGATGCGTTGCGCAGCTACGCCGGAGCGGTTGTGCTGGTCACGCACGACCCGGGTGCCGCCGAAGCGCTCGACCCGCAACGCGTCGTGCTGCTGCCGGACGGCACCGAGGACCATTGGTCCGAGGAGTACCGGGACCTCATCGAGTTGGCCTGACCGCTTGGACCCGCAGGTGTAGCAGGGGATTTCGTCAAATCGGCCCGCCAGCCGACCCGGCTTCTTACTCTGTGTGCTTGGGGATCCTGTTGAAGCCGGGGAGGCGCCGATGAGGAAATCGAAAAAGCCGCGCGATCAGGTGCTGCGCGAATTGCGCAACGCCTACGAGGGCGGGGCCAGCATCCGGACGTTGGTCGCGTCGACCGGCCGGTCGTACGGATCGGTCCATAGCATGCTGCGCGAGTCCGGCACCACGATGCGCAGCCGCGGTGGACCGAACCACCGCACTCGAGTGCGCCAGCCCACCTAGCTCTGCCGCACCGAGCCCTCGACCAGATCGAGGACAGCGGTGAGCAACTGAGTGTCTTCACCGGAAGCGACCTTGGCCACCAGGCCGTCGAGAACCAGGTCCAGGTAGCACTGCAACACATCGCTGGGAATGTCGTCACGCACCCGCCCGGCCGATTTCTGCCGACGCAGCCGCTCGATCGTCGCCGCCGCCAACTCCGCTGACCGATCGGTCCATTCCTGGTGGAACTCCGGGTCGTGGCGCAGCTTGCGCGCAATCTCCAATCGTGTGGCGAGCCAGTCGAACTGCTCGGGCGCCGCCAGCATGTCGCGCATCACCTGAACCAGACCCTCGCGTGAGGCGACATCGGCCATCCGCTCGGCATCCTCGTGCGCCAGCTCGAAAAACAGCGTGTCCTTGTCGCGGAAGTGGTGGAATATCGCACCACGCGACAAGCCGATCGCCTGCTCGAGGCGGCGCACTGTAGCTCCGTCGTAGCCGAACTCGGCGAAGCAGCGGCGGGCGCCGTCAAGGATTTGACGGCGCCGGGCCGCCAGATGATCCTGGCTGACCTTGGGCACGGCCCGCTAGATCTTCATGTGGCGACCCGCCGTGCCCGGCTGCGCCGCGCTTGCGATCGCCACTAGTTCGACCTGAGCATGTTGCGCAACACGTACTGCAGGATGCCGCCGTTTCGGTAGTAGTCGGCTTCACCGGGCGTGTCGATGCGCACGACGGCGTCGAATTCAACGGCCTTTTCACCGCCGTTACCGCCGGTGTCTTTGGCGGCCTTGACATGCACCGTCTTCGGCGTCTTACCGTTGTTGAGTGCGTCGATGCCGGTGATGTCGAACACCTCGGTGCCGTCCAGGCCCAAGGACTCGGCTGACTTGCCTTCCGGGAATTGCAACGGGATCACGCCCATGCCGATCAGGTTGGACCGGTGGATGCGCTCGAACGACTCGGTGATCACCGCCCGCACACCCAGCAGCGACGTGCCCTTGGCCGCCCAGTCCCGAGACGAGCCGGAGCCGTACTCCTTGCCGCCGAGCACCACCAGCGGAATGTCTTGTGCCGCATAGTTCTGCGCTGCGTCATAGATGAACGCCTGCGGGCCGCCTTCTTGGGTGAAGTCGCGGGTGTAGCCACCTGAGACGTCGTCCAGCAGCTGGTTGCGCAGCCGGATGTTGGCGAAGGTGCCGCGGATCATCACCTCGTGGTTGCCGCGCCGCGAACCGAAGGAGTTGTAGTCCTTGCGGTCCACGCCATGCTCGTCGAGGTATTGGGCGGCAGGGGTTCCCGGCTTGATGCTGCTGGCGGGGGAGATGTGGTCGGTGGTCACCGAATCACCCAGCAGCGCAAGAACTCGTGCACCGCTGATGTCGCTGACGGGTTCCGGCTCGGCGGGCATCCCGTCGAAGTACGGCGGCTTGCGCACATACGTCGAATCGTCGGCCCACTCGAAGGTGTTGCCGCTCGGCGTCGGAAGGTTGCGCCACCGCTCGTCACCTTTGAACACATCGGCGTAGTTGCTGACGAACATCTCCTGGTTGATAGCCGACGCGATGGTGTCCGAGACGTCCTTCTGGGAGGGCCAGATGTCTTTCAGGAAGACGTCATTGCCGTCCTTGTCGGTGCCCAGCGGGTCGGACTCGAAATCGAAGTCCAGGGTGCCGGCGAGTGCATAGGCGACCACCAGCGGAGGCGAGGCCAGGTAATTCATTTTGACGTCCGGGTTGATGCGGCCTTCGAAATTGCGGTTGCCCGACAGCACCGCGGTCACGCTGAGGTCGTTGTCGTTGACAGCCTTCGAAACGTCCTCGGGCAGCGGGCCAGAGTTGCCGATACACGTGGTGCAGCCGTAGCCGACCAGGTAGAAGCCCAGCTTCTCCAAATACGGCCAGACACCGGCCTTTTCGTAGTAGTCATTAACCACCTGGGACCCCGGCGCCATGGATGTCTTCACCCATGGTTTCGACGTCAGGCCCTTCTCCACCGCGTTGCGGGCCAGCAGTGCGGCGCCGAGCATCACCTCGGGATTGGAGGTGTTGGTGCACGACGTGACCGCGGCGATCACCACCGCACCGTGGTCAAGCACGAACTCGCCGAGTTCGTCGGACTTCACCCGCACCGGGTTGCTCACCCGCCCCTTGGCGTTCTTGGCGGCCGAATGCACTACGGGGGCGTCGTCGGCGTGGCCGTTCGTAGGTTGGCCGGGGTCGCTGGCCGGGAACGTCTCGTCGATCGTCTCGTCGAGCCTGGTGTAGTCATTCTTGTCGGGGTCGTCGCCGACGTAGTCGGGGATCTGCTTGCGGAAGGTGGACTTGGCGTCCGACAACGCGATCCGGTCCTGCGGCCGCTTGGGCCCGGCGATCGAGGGCACCACCTCGGACAGGTCGAGCTCGAGGTATTCGGAGAACGTCGGCTCGTGCTTGGGGTCATGCCACAGGCCCTGCTCTTTGGCGTAGGCCTCTACCAGGGCAACCTGCTCCGGCTTGCGGCCGGTGAACTTCAGGTA
>Ga0137412_10001402_pt1 | contig 18688 bp, 14 predicted proteins | sample CZODoug2_1_16fun_FD_122160 | JGI IMG/M metagenome (GOLD analysis project Ga0137412, IMG submission 122160) | Vadose zone soil fungal communities from Angelo Coast Range Reserve, California, USA - CZODoug2_1_16fungal (Hybrid Assembly) | ecosystem: Environmental > Terrestrial > Soil > Vadose zone...
GTTCCCATCCCGAACACGGAAGTTAAGCCTCGCCGGGCCGATGATACTGCACGGGCAACTGTGTGGGAACGTAGGTCGCTGCCGGGATTAAATTAAAAGGGCCGGTTTCGGTTGACTCCGAAACCGGCCTTTTTGTTTTGCGCGACGCGCCGTATGGCCAAACAATTTATATTGACACCCCAGTAGCTGGACATGTGACCAGGAGGGCGCAGGCGAAAAAGTACTATTGACCTCTGCAATTCCCAGGACTAAGGTAAAGCTTCTACCCCCCGGACCCGGTAAATTACTCCACTGCGAGGTTCCCAATGACTACCACTATCGCCCCCAACGCCGCAGCAAACGCATTACAAGAACGGTGGGAAAGACTTCGAAGCCACAAGCGCATAATTTCCCGAGTGAAGCTCCAGGTGGAATGGGAGCACGGCGGAGCCAAGGAACGCGCCAACGCGGTGACTGTCGACGTGAGCCACACCGGGTGTCTGGCGGTGGTGGGAGCTGATGTTCCTCTGCACAAGCGCGTGCGCTTAATCCATCCGGAAACCGGCCGCAAAGCGGACGCCCAAGTGGTCTGGCGCAGCCATGAGGCCTGGGATGCAGGCTTCGAGCTGGTGAAGCCCGATGCTACCTTCTGGGGCCTGAAATAAGCGCCGACGCGACATCCTGGCGCAAATCTACTTGGGCCATTTGTCTTTCGGCAGGCTCTTCTCAATAGTATCGAGATTCTGAAATCCATCCTTGATGACCGTGCGTCTGACGTTTTCCTTCGTCACCGCCACAAGCGCCATAAAAATCCCAGGAATGTTCGAATTCTCAACCGGTATGCCAGCGGTGGTCTTGACGGCATCCCCTTTTGCCAGTGTGACGGCGGCATCGGCGGCTAGCGTCGCTTGTGATCCGAGCGGCCTGTAAACGGTCATCGTCTGGGTGCCGCTGAGAATGCGGATGATGGCCGCCAGATCGGCGTCCTGGCCGGAGACAAAAACTTTTCCAGCTAGTTTATGTTCCTCGAGGGCCTGGATCGCGCCGCCCGCCGTTCCATCATTGGAAGCCACGACCGCAACGATGTCTCCTTTGGTGGTTTCAAGGGCCGCGGACATGTGCGCGTACGCTTCCGCCGGATCCCAGTCCTTGCTCCAGGTATCCGAAACAATTTTGATGTCGCCACGATCCACCAGCGGTTGAAGCACCTTCATTTGAGCATCGTGCAATATTTTCGCGTTGATATCGCTGGGTGAACCGCCGATCAAGACATAGTTTCCTCTCGGGGCCCGCTGTGAAAGAGAAGAAGCCTGCAACTCTCCGATTGCCGAAGCGTCCACTCCAATGAAGAAGGAGACGTCCGGATCGCGCACCAGGCGTTCGTAACAGAGTACGGGCACTTGCTTGGCCTTCGCGGCGGTGACGATGCGTACAGCTTTGCCGGCATCGTGAGGCACCAAAACTAGAGCCTTGACGCCGGCTGCCAGCAGCTCTTGGGCCTGCCCAAACTGCAGGTCATCATCGCCTTCGGCTGTTCGCACCAACACTTCCGCGCCTAGCTCCGCGGCGCGTTTCTGGAACCGGTCGAGCTCCGACTGCCAGCGCTCGACTTTCAAGGAATCCATCAGAAAGCCAATCTTAAGTGCCCCCGACGGAGCTCGATTGGCTTGGGCTTGAAGGAATGGGCTGAAGAACTGCAGGAGGGCAGCGAGAATCAGGAAGTGCAGGCCTCTCCTGAGGAGAGTGAACATCAAATGACCTCCATGCGGACTGTAGAAACCGTAACACCCCAGCGTGCCCCGAACAACGGGAGGGTCCTCCCGAGTCGACAATGCGTTATAAAAGAGCCTGTCACCTTACCGCGAACGATATCTTCAAGACCAAAACTAAAATACCTGGTGGTGCGCCGCGCGGATCTAAACCTATTTCGGCCACTTCTCTTTCGGCAGACTCTTCTGAATCGTTTCGAGATTCTGGAATCCGTCCTTGATGACCGTTTCCTTGACATTTCCTTTTGTCACCACCACCGGAGGCAAGAAAATTGCCGGGATGGTTTTGTCCCCGAGCGTAATAGTGGATGTAGTCTTGACCGCTTGACCCTTTGCCGCGGCGACAGCGGTTTCGGCCGCCACTTTTGCTTGTGAACCGATCGGCTTGTAAACGGTCATCGTCTGCGTGCCTTCGAGAATGCGGATGATCGCTGCAAGATCCGCGTCCTGGCCCGAAACCAGTACCTTGCCGGCGAGTTTGTGCTCTTCTAGCGCCTGGATCACGCCGCCGGCTGTGCCGTCGTTCGCGGCAAGGACTGCCGCGATGTCGCCCTTGGTAGCTTCGATAGCCGCGGACATGTGCGCGTAAGCTTCCGACGGGTCCCAATCCTTGCTCCAGGTGTCCGAGACAATCTTGATGTCGCCGCGATCCACCGGCGCCCTTAGAACTCTCATCTGCGTATCGTGCAGAGTTATCGCGTTGCTATCCTTGGGAGAGCCTCCGATCACCACGTAGTTGCCCTTGGGGGCCCGTTGGGTGAGTGAAGATGCCTGCAGGAAGCCCACCGCCGAAGCGTCAACCCCAATATAGAAACTGACGTCCGGGTCCCGGACCAGGCGCTCGTAACAGAGCAGCGGCACTTTCTTGGCTTTCGCCGCATTGACAATGCGAACCGCTTTATCCGCATCGTGAGGAACCAGAACGAGGGCCTTGACGCCGGCAGCCAGCAGTTTTTGGGCTTGCTGCAACTGTAGTTCATCGTCCCCTTCGGCCGTTTCCACCAGCACTTGTGCGCCTAATTCCGTGGCACGTTTCTGGAACTTGTCGAGATCCGTCTGCCAGCGCTCAATTTTCAACGAATCCATTAAAAAACCGATTTTAAGAGTCCCGGATGCAGCTTGTTGCTCTTGCGCTCGCGCAAAAGAGGTGGAGAAGAGCACGAGCGCACCTAGCATGGCGAGCCCCAGTCTTCTCCTAGAGAGAGTTAGCATCGAATGACCTCCACAGCTATTGATGGAACCGTAGCACCGCGACACCAGCGGCACAATGAGATTGCTATAGAGCACACACAATGCGTTATTGTGAACCCTGTGGTACTTTGCCGCCAAAGGTACTCGGGGGGCTCAGCTATAAGCGAGGCTCAACCCACCTGTCGACGGAACACGGATAGTCCGTGGCTTTATTTGCTGCCAGAGATGAGTTGGTCGATGCGGGGAGAGAGGCGCTCACTGAGGCTGGCGACCAAGAGCGCCGCAACGATCCCGGTGAATACATCCATCGTGTAATGGGCACGCAGAACCAGCACGGTTGCCACTTCAAAAATCACAATCAATACTGCAAACACGGTTAGCCAGTTCCGCCGTAGCCGGGACAACTCAATCGCGCCGAAAACTGCGATGGCCGTATGTCCCGAAAAGAAAAAATCGTTGGCGACATGGTAGGTCACCAGCAGCGAAGGGAAACCCGGATCGTGCCAAATCATGTTCGGTGGCGGGGGCAACGCGCAGATGGCTTGCATTGCCTGGCGCAGAGCCATGAGCAGGAACAATCCCAGGAACGGACGAACGCTCCCACCGAAAAGCCAGCGTCCCAGTAGGAACAAGCCCAGCGCGTCGATCAGCGCGGAGCTTACGATAAGCAGCGCGTTCGCCGCCCTGATGTCCTGAGCGAAATAAGAGTTCAGTCCAGCCGTGAGGTTGTGGAGCCCGTCACCGATGCCGGAGGCCGGAGCGACTCGCGCGCCGATCAGCGACTGCGTCCAGAACCAGAGCGCCAGGACAATTCCGGTTACGAGCAGCCGACGCAGCAACCGCCGCCTGCGGCTCGTGCTTTCGGTCTCCGTCATAGAAGGCTATTCATCGAGTGCACGCTCTTGGTTATTCCTCGGGTGTTCGTTGCGTCATCTCCATCGCCAATCCGCGGGCTTTGCGCAAGTCCAACTTTCCGGTGCCGAGATAGGGGAGCGTCTCGATGCGCAGGAACTGATCCTTGCGCGGCCGCCACAGCGCCGGAAGGTCGCTCTTCCCTAGTTTCTCCAGACATTCTTCCAATTTAGGCTCATCCAGGATGTGCAACACGACGAGGCGCTCGCCTTTCTTCTCATCGGGCACGGCGGTGACGACGAAGGTCTGCTCTGTCGCGCCTGCCAATTCCTGCAACAGGTCTTCTACCTTGATATGTGGCACCATCTCGCCGCCTATCTTGCTGAAGCGGCTCAAGCGATCCGTGATTCGAATGAAACCATCTTCATCCATCCTCGCGACGTCCCCGGTGTTGTACCAGCCGTCCTGCAGCACTTCCGCGGTTTTCTCCGGCTTGTTCAGGTAGCCGCGCATGATGTTTGGGCCGCGCACCAGCAGCAAGCCCGGCTCATCCACTCCAACAGGCTGCAACGAGTCAGGGTCCACGATTTTCACCGTGATGCCCGGCAACGGATGGCCGATGCTGCCGCGCTTCGCTCCCACCTGGCGGAATGACGCGGCACGAAAGTCGATGGTGTTCACCGTGACCGCCGGTGAACATTCCGTGCAGCCGTAACCCTCATGCGGGCGAATTCCGAATTGATCCTCGAACGCCTGCGAAATGCGGTCCGGCAATTTTTCCGCGCCGGCCATCACGAAACGCAAGCTCCCAAAATCTTCTGGTGTGCAGCGGCGCGTATACGCATTCAGGAACGTCGGCGTCGCCAGCAACATGGTAACCGCGTACTTGTTCACCAGCGCGCCTATTACGCGCGAATCCAGCGGATTGGGATGAAAGACTACGCCGATGCCGGTAGCGGCAGGCAAGCAGAGCGTGCCCGTAAAACCAAAGGAGTGAAAAAATGGGAGAATGCCCATGATGCGATCGTCGGCGTGCAACATGAAGACCTGATTGAGCTGCTCCACGTTCGAAGCAATGTTGTAATGAGTGAGCAGCACGCCTTTGGGGTCGCCAGTCTAACCGCTTGAGAAAATGATTGTGGCAATGTCATCCAGCGTCGCGCGCCGATCGCCACCGGCAAATCTCGAAATGGCTTTTGCCGGCAAAAGGCTTGCCGCCAATGCGGCAACAACACGCTCACCAAACCCGGTCCCCTTAGCGACATCCTCGATGAAAATAATTTCGCCCGGAGGCTGGATTTTGACTTTCTCTAAAAAGACTCGCGCAGTAACGATCGTTTTCAAGTTGCATTGCTGTGCGCAGGATGCCAGCGTTTCATTCGAAACCGTGTAGTTCAGGTTTACCGGCACTTTTCCCAGCAACATCGCAGCGTAATTCACCAGCGCGCCAGGAACCGATGGCGGCAAAAGGACGCCGACCATCTCCTGCCCCTGCCATCGTTTTCGCAATCGCCGCGCGAGGACCAGTGCCCCCACCAAGGCCGAAAACCAGCTCAGTTTCGGCCGCTGCCCATCGGCCATCGCAAACCGGAAGGGATGCCTGCGCGCTGAGTAAATAAAGGATTGGGGCAAAGTGTGCATGCGCTTCTTGCGCCGCGCAAAGGCTGCGGCACCCAGATCCTGCACCGCACGCCGCACGTCCTGGGCCGTCGCTTCCGAGGACAGCGGCTTTCCAAAAGTAACGCGCACGGGATACGGAATTTGCCGTGGAAATTTCCAAAGAAAGCGCCCGCCGGCAAAACTGAAAATCGAGCCCCACACGCCGTCCAGATTCACGGGAATGATGGGAACATCGACGCCCTTGATGATGCGCTCCATCCCTCGGCGAAACGGCAGCATCTGGCCGATGCGCGTCATCTGCCCTTCCGGGAAAATGCAAACGAGTTCGCCGTTTTTCAGCGCGTCGGTGGCCAGCCGCAACGAATGGATCATTTCGCGCGGCCCTTGATCCGAGGCGATGGGTATCACGCCCATGATTTTTGCGAACGGTTTTACGAGCGGCTGATCGTAGGAACCCTTGAACATGATGAAGCGAATCGGCCGGTCGATCGACGCAATGAGCAGCACCGCGTCCGCCATCGAGACATGATTCGGGGTCAGCAGCGCTCCGCCGCGCGCCGGCACGTTCTCTTGTCCTGCCACATCCAGCCGGTACAGCGTGTGGGTGGCAATCCACAGCATCAAGCGCAGCAACGAATCCGGAAGCAGATAGACCGTGTAAATGGTGGCCAGCAGCGACATCACCGCGGTCCAGATAAAGAACGACGCCAGCCCGGTGTGCAGATAGTGAGTCGCGCCAGAGTAAATCGCCGACGCCGTAATTACGCCGACGAAAGAAAGAAAGTTCGCGAAGGCGATCACGCTGCCCTTGTGCGCTTCTTCCGGGCGGTGCTGGATCAGTGCGTTAACTGGAACGACGAAAAATCCGCCCGCAAAACCGAGCGCTCCCAGGAGCACAATCACTTGCACAAAGCTCAATCCGTGAATCGAGATGGCGAACGCAAATGCCGACATCCCAATGGCCCCTAGCGGGATGAGGCCGTACTCGATCTTTCCAGACGAAAGCAAACCGGCGGCGTAGCTTCCCACACCGATGCCAATGGCCAGAGCCGCTTGTAAGTAGCCCCCGCGCGTCTCGTCGAGGTGCAGGACTTCACGGCCGTAAAAAACAATCACGAACTGCAGCAGCGCGCCAAGAAACCAGAAATACGTGTTGCCGGCGATGGCCAGATGCAGAACGCGGTCCGGGCGGACCAGCTGGATTTGCTTCTTCAAGTCACTGAAAATGTTGACGCTGAATTTCTTGGCAGGATCAGCGGGTGGCACTCGCGAAATCCCAAAGCTCGTCAGCAAGCCAAACAAAGAACAAGCTCCGAAGATCAACCCGGCAATCGCTTCTCGCCCATGAAAATGCTGCGCCAGCGACGGCCCAATCACTGCGCCTGCGATAATCGCCAGGAACGTGGTGAGCTCAAGAATGCCGTTGCCCCAGGAAAGTAATTTGTCGGGCAGCAGTTCGGGAAGCAAACCGTATTTCGATGGGCCGAAGAAGGCGGCTTGCGTGCTCGCCAGAAAGATTACCGCGTAGGCCATGCGCGTGTTGCCGCGCGTGAACGCGTACATGGCGAAAAGCATCGCGCAAACTTCAAAGATCTTTGTGGCGATCGTGACGCTTCGTTTGCTGAAGCGGTCGGCCAAAAAGCCGCCTGCCATCGAGAACAGCAGGAATGGAAGTGCGAAGAGATTCCCAATGACAAAAACCAGCAAATCTTTTTCTGAAGCTGTCGGATTGGTCCCCAGGATCAGGAAGATGACAAAGAACTTGAGCCCGTTGTCGTTGAACGCGCCCTGGAACTGCGTGGCGATCAGGCTCCAGAAACCGAGCCGCCACTTTTTTTCAGGCTCAGCAAGGAAGACGTTTTCTTCGGCCGGCATGCACGCTCACCCAAGCGTTGCGATTAGAACGTAAGTAGTCCATTTAGTCTAGCAATCCTGGGCGAATCGCAGAGCAGCGCATCCCCGCCATGTGCCCAAAAGCGTGACGCCGAAGCGCCCCGCGCGTGTCCTTTCAATTCGCGATAGGATTACCTCCGCAGAAGGGGGCCGAATGAGCGCCGAACACGGATCTCAGACAGTTTTGATTACCGGAGCGACAGATGGACTGGGGAAAGCTGCCGCACTGTTGCTTGCCGGACGAGGCTACCGCGTCTTTGCGGCGGGGCGCTCGGCGGAGAAGCGCGCGCAGCTTGACGCAATTGCCAAGGAGAAGAATCTCCCGCTCGAAATCCTGGAACTGGACGTGTGTAACGACAGCTCGGTACAAAAAGCCGTTGCTTCCGTCCATCAGAAGGTTGGCGCAATCGATGTGCTGATTAACAATGCAGGGCTGGTCTACGTCGGCGCCGTCGAGGATCTTCGCCTGGAAGATTGGCGCCGGCAATTCGAAACCAATTTTTTCGGCGTAATCCGCGTGACCCAAGCCGTTCTTCCGCAAATGCGAGAACGCCGCAAAGGCCGCATCTTGATGATGAGTTCGGTCTCTGGCTTCGTCACGCCGCCGACGCAAGGGGCCTACAGCGCCTCAAAACACGCCATCGAAGCCCTCAGCAACGCCTTGCGCCACGAACTCTATCCCTTTGGCATCCACACCATCCTCATCCAGCCCGGCTACATCGTGACCAACATCCAACCGACCGCCATGGAACTGGCGCAAACCTACCAGGAAAAATTCAAGAACGGGCCCTACGCAAGAATCTATGCGTCCTATCTGGGAAATGCCACGAGCGCTCGCGCGAAGTCCAAGACCACTCCGGAGGATTGCGCGCGCATCATGTTGAAGGCCATCGAAGCTCCCGGGCCAAAGGCGCGCTACGGAGTAACCCCGCTTGCCACATTCGCGAAATTAGCTAAATGGCTGCTCACCGATCGCGCCGCCGATCGCATGTTTCGCCGAAGATACGGAATCACGCGCGAAAACTAGTCTAATTTAGGCTAGTCTGAACCAGTCTTACTTGGACTAGCTGGCAAAATGCTCAAGGGTTGGAAACCTGGAACGAAAGACTGTTCTCCCGCTGCTCTTGCCACATTTTTGACCACGCTTCATGCACCGGACTTTCGGCGTAGTCTGCGGCGGCTTCCGCACTCGTGAATTCGATGGCGTAGACGCCGCTGAAATCCTTGATCTGATTGCGCCCGGTTTTCAGCCAAACGTTCTTGATGCCCGGAATTTTTCCCGCCATGTCCTTGATCCCGTTGATGGCGCGTTCCCGGTCGTAATTCGAAACATTGTCCCTGAATTTGTACACCACCACGTGCAGCACCGTTTTAGGCTGGCCAAAGCGGTTCTGGACCGCCGCGCTGCGCGCATGCAGCGAGCCTGCTGCAATTCCCGCGACGAATATCGCTGCGCCCACAAAAATCTGCGAGGCGCGTTTGAGAGCTAGTGTCATTTCTTCCTCCACAATAGGAACCCTGCCAGTCTATGTAAGGCTTCTGGGTCAAAGCAACTCGCCGCAAGAATCCAGCGCCATCACTCTCCAAATGGTTTGACGCAGGACTGGCCGGGCCGTTACGCTGCCAAGGCACACAGGTCGGGGGTGGAATGGATTGGTCCGGCGGAGAGTCGCAAGAACACCAGGCTGAGCCCGGGGCGCTGCCCCAGTTTCCAAAGATCTGGATCGGCTATCTATTGGGCGTCGCAACGCTGATAGCGGAGATCGTTGCGTTCACCTTGCACCCGGAACTTGCCAAAGAAGCGCTGGTCGTACCGCCGTTGTATCTGTTTCTCGCGAATTTTATCAGCATCATTTACTGGCTTGTTTGCGTTTACGAATTGCATGTGGTGTTGACGCAGGCATCCGCGGGCGCGTATCCCATCAAGCCGCTCCGGGCCGCTTGGTTCCACCTAATACCGATTTTCAGCGTCTATTGGGTCTACAAATGGCCTCGGGAACTGGCCCGCTTTGTGAACGGCCGTCTCGGAGCACCGCTCATGAGGCCCGAGCGAACGGGATGGACGGTGCTCTTCGCCTTTGCCGCTTTTCTTCTGCTTAGCCGAGGCATGGGCATGATTGCCCTGTTCTGGGCGACATCGTATCTGTCCCGATGCTTGCGGCTGGCATTGGCGGCGCGGACTGCCGCGCCCGCAGGGCCACTACCTTTTTCGTGAACACCCGCTCCAAGGAGAATAAATGCACAGAGGGATACGCTGGATCTTGTCATTCTGTCTGTTCGCAAGTTGTCCCCCCAGAGGACAAACGCAAGGTCAAGGCCAAACGAAGCAATTGGCACACGACATTTTCAAGCAACTCATCGAAATCAACACCACCGACTCCGTTGGCAATGTCACCACCGCCGCCGAAGCGATGGCCAAACGCTTGCGCGACGGCGGTTTCTCCGAGGGCGATCTCCACGTAGCCGGGCCCAACGAGCGCAAGAAGAATCTCGTCGCGCGTTTTCGCGGCACCGGAAAACGCAAACCCATCCTCTTCATTGGCCACCTCGATGTCGTGGAGGCGTTGCGCTCCGACTGGACCACCGATCCTTTCGAATTCATCGAGAAAGACGGCTACTACTACGGCCGCGGCACCGAAGACATGAAAGAAGGCGACGCCATCCTGGTCACCAATTTCATCCGCCTGAAAAAAGAAGGTTTTCTGCCGGACCGCGATCTGATCCTCGCCCTTACCGCCGATGAAGAAGGCGGCTCCTCCAACGGTGTCGACTGGCTTTTAAGGGAACATCGCGACTGGGTGGATGCCGAATACTGCATCAACCTGGACGGCGGCGAATTTGAAAAGGACAAAGACAAGCGGCTCCTCGCAGGGATTCAAGCCAGCGAAAAGGTTTACGTCGACTTCCAATTCGAATCGCTGAATCCCGGCGGGCACAGCTCCGTCCCCAGTCCGGATAACGCCATCTACCACTTGGCCGGCGCCCTCTCCCGCCTGCAATCCTATTCTTTCCCCGCAAAAATCAACGAAATAACGCGCAGCTATTTCGCACAGACCGCGGCTATGGAAACTGGCCAGGTTGCTGCGGACATGAAAGCCGTAGCTCAGCAACCGCCAGATACCGTCGCAACCCAACGGCTCTCGGCCATGCCCTATTACAATTCGCTCTTGCGCACCACCTGCGTTGCCACCATGCTATCTGGAGGCCATGCGCCGAACGCTCTTCCGCAAACCGCTCGCGCCAACGTCAATTGCCGGATTTTTCCGGGTGAAGATCCTGAGGAAGTTCACAAAGCCCTCGAACGCGTGGCCAACGATCCGAAAGTTAAGATCAGCGTAGTTCCGCAGTTGACCCCTGACGGAAAGGTCGTGCCTGTCGTTCCAGTTCCGCCCTCCCCGCTGCTTCCGGAAGTAACCCGCGCCATGGAAAAAGTTTTGAGCGTCGCCTGGCCGGGCGTGCCCCTCGTCGCCACCATGTCTACCGGCGCCACTGACGGCAAGTACGCGCGCATCGCCGGAATTCCGACTTACGGCATCTCCTGCATGTTTTTTGACAAGAACGATAATCGCGAGCACGGAAAAGACGAGCGCGTGGGCGTGCAGGATTTCTACGACGGCGTGGACTTCGGCTACAAACTTATGAAAGAACTTTCTGCATCACACTGAAAACACATAACAGCATAAAGGGTGGCGGAAAGAAAACGGCCCGGCGAAGAACTCTTCACCGGGCCGCATTCATTGAACTGGTTATATCGGGCTATTTACGGCTTGCCGGTCGCCGGTCCGCTGGCCGGTGTTGCCGCACTCGCGGCAATCGGTTTCCCGGCATCCGAACCATAACGCATCAGGTAGGGCATGAACGGGGTCACTTCAAACGGCATCTTCTCGCGTTCCGCGACCGTGCCGACGGGCTTGCTCTTGATGAGGTCCAGCTTATCGTTCCAGGGATCCAATTTCACGCGTCCGCCGATGGGAAGCGCCGCGATCATCTGCGGGTTGGCCTTCTGATCGACCGGCATCGAAGAACGGAGATCACCGATGAGCGGCACGCGGTCGCCGAGGTGCGGGCTGATTAGGTTCGGAATTTCCTTCCCCCGCGTGGCGAGCGCCGAAAGGAAGAGTCCCGCGTTCCCCAGCTGGTTCTTGTAAGGCGAATTATTCAGGATCTGCATGGCTTTCGTGTTGGCGGCCTTCTCTTCATCGGGAGTCCGCGCAAATCCGAAATGGCGAAAGGTGTCCTTGTCGTCGATGAGCAACTGATCGAAGAAAGCAAAGCTGGAATCAAGGCGATGGCCGAGGACTGCGTGGCTCAGCTCGTGCGCTACGATGGTGGCCAGGCTGGCTTCATCCGGCAGCACGTCGATCAAGCCGCGGCTAAGCACGATGGTATGGCCAACGGTGTAGGATTCCAGTGTCGTGGTCGTCATCACGCGGCAGCGGACATCGGGTTCAATGTCGATGTTGTTGGTAACCTCGAGGTTGTTGACCACCGTCTCGAGGACCTTGTCTACTTCTCCGCGCGGTGCGATCAATCCAATGCGCTCCAGCCGGTCGATCACGTTGTCTTCCGCCTGGCGGTCCCACGAGCGCTGCGCTTGAATCGGTGAAAGGTCGTTGGCGGTCTTGGTGTCGTCTTGCACCGGCGTCTCCACCAGGATCTTGCTCAATTCCTGTTCCTGGCTGGCGTGACCCAGGTTATAGCCCCACAGCCGCGTTTGCGCCTTGAAGTCCAGCTTCTTTGACAAATTGTAGTGCACGTCTTTTTCTTCGCTGTACACGAAGGAAGGCACCCAAATGCCCGGCTGCACGTTGGCGCGCCAGCTGTCGAAGTGGAACCACCAGCTGGAATGCCCGTTGCCGCTGTAAGCACCGTTAAACCGCACAATGTTGTAGTCCTGATCTTCCACCCAGATGCGTCCCAGGAACCGGCCCTTGCCGGCCTTTTCCTGCGGCGTCACGTCGAATACCAGGCAGCGCACTTCGCCCAGGAATTCCCGGCGCACGTAGTCAAACTTGTAGTGCGCCTTGTCGAACCCATTCGTGTCGATGAAGATCATCTGCAGGAAGCCGTCCGGCACAAATTGCAGCGCGAAGGAAAAGAAGTTGCCGATCGAGCCGAAGATCTTTTTCCCCTTGCCGTTGGTGTCCGTCAAGGAGACCAGCGAGACGCCCTTGGAGAAGTCCGCGCGTCCCAGGAAATATTTGTCGCCCGCGGGAGCATAGCCAAGATCCTTATCTGGTTTGAGGTTCTGGATGTACGTCTCCACCAGCGGCGAATACTGCCGGATTTGCTGGCTGGCCCGGTTTTCGTTGGTGATCACCCGGTCGATGACGTCGTCCATGGTCCGTGCCTGATCCGCCGGCTTGGGGGCCGCCGAAGCGGCAATGGCGCCCAGACCGCTCAACATCAGCACGAAAATAAAATTCGTTACCTTACGCATTTTCTCTCTCCCTCAATATGCCAAACGAAATTCAATTCGAACGCGCGCCGGGAAATCCACGGCCTGACCTTCGCGTTTTGCGGGCTTGAACTTGATCTGCTGCGCCGCACGGGTTGCGGCTTCGTCGAGACCATGGCCCAAACCGCTTACCACCCGGTTCACCTGAATGCTGCCGTTTGCCAGGAATACCATCTCGAGTACTACGTCGCCTTCAATCTTCAGACTACGCCCTTCCGCCGTGTACTGCGGATGTGGTTTTTCTAATATGTCAACAGGCGTCGTGGCCCCTTCGCTGGCCACCGCTTTTTTCTTGGGTGCTTCCGCTGCTACGCTCTGGTCCGCAAACCCCGTGGACTGCAGCGAGCCCTTCTTGGCGGCTGGCGGAGGGTTTGCTGTGCCGTTGCCAAACCCGGTGCTTGCTACCGTGCCGCGAATGCCTTTGTCGCCGCCGGTGCCGTTGCCGTATCCCGGTCCACCCGGCAATGCGGGTGACCCCAGCCGATTTACGTTGGTGGTTTTGTTGGGATCGCCTTTGCCGGCAATCCCGTTGGGATCGCCAAAGCCGCCGGTTTGCACTTTGTTTACCGGAGCCACGACTGTTGCCGGTGCCGCGCTCCCGGAGGACATCATGCCGACTTTCACATCTTCTTTCGGCTTCTTCGGCTGAGTCGTCGGCGTATCGATCTTTACCTGCTCGAACACCGGATTCAGTTCAACTGGTTTCGCTTCCAAGGTTTTTACCTTGGGCGGCTCGACCTTGGCCGCAAGAAAGACGTGTGTCTGCTTGGGGTTTAGCTTCACCGGCTCGGGCACCACCGGTTTTGGTTGCGGCGGCACTACTTTGGCCTTTACTTTTACCGGCGGTGGAGGCGGTGGCGCAACCGGGATTTCCGTGACCGGCTGCATCAACTCCGTAACACGTAAATGGAGTGCCGTTTGCATCTGCGTTGGGAACAGCAAGGGAAGCAGCAACAAGAAACCGAAGATCGCAAGTTGTACGCCCGCGCTCACGCCGAGGCGGTTCCAGTTGGGTTTGGTGTCGGGGAGCAAAGCAAGGCGTGCCGGAATGGCTTTGGTGCCTATGGCCTTCTTCCAAGCCTGGGGATCTCCGGAACGGCCGCGGTTTCCTTCAAAACCGACGCCCATCGACGTCTTACGTGGTGGATCTGCAATCATGGTTGTCATCCGCGTGCCGCCTCGTGAAATTTCCGGCCCGCAAAGTGGAATTATCTTGGGAAGCGCTCCCAAGTCCGCTTGCAGGGTAGGTACTGCGCTCAAGCAGTACCAGAGTACGTATGTGGCTGGGGGAGCTCGAATAGGACTTTCGTACTAGCGTCGCGAAGTCGCTAATGCTCCCGCGAGCGCACCGTCGCGCACCCCTCTACCAACCCGGCGAGGCAGATTCAGTTGCGAGTCTGGGGACGCAACACACTGTAGGATACCGCAATTCCGGGCGGGGTTGGCTTAGTTTTGAGCACCACTTTCGGTCTGCCGGGCTTATGCTCTAGGATGCATCGGGAGGCTTGGGTGTTGGTTTAGACCTATCCCGGAGGCCGGCCACCGTGTTGGACAACTGATGACGGAAGACGCGCCAAAACCCGGCCTTGAGAGCCCCATGGTGGATCTCTCGCGTCCGTTCGATGGGCAGACCCCCTCCCTCGAGTGGTTTTATGCTCAGGCGCAGGCAGGCCGCTGGCGGCTTCCCCAGGCGCGCTTTGCCGCCGCGCTGGAGCGTAGCGCAAAGAAGGCTTTGACACCCGGAGCGGTGACTCCGCGAAAGCTCCACGATTATCTTTCCGCACTCCATCTGGAAGACTTGGCTTTGGCTACCGCCTGTGCTGATGGCGAGGAGGCCGCGTGGGAGCATTTTTTCAATACCTACCGAACCTACTTGCGGGCAGCGGCAGCAGCAATCCTTCGGTGCCCGGCGGGCTCCGCAGAATCCTGCGATCTGGCGGATTCGCTTTTTTCGGAGTTGTACGGTTTGGCCGACGGCAAAGGAGCGGAGCGGTCGCTCTTCCGCTACTTTCACGGACGAAGTTCCCTGAAGACCTGGCTTCGCGCTGTCCTTGCCCAGCGGCACATTGATTCCATCCGTGCCGGCCGACGCTTTGAGGAACTTGCCGAGGACGAAACCGGCGATGGGCCGCAAACGACATTGCTCGGGCCGCCGACCCAACCGGTCGATCCTCACCGGGAACGCTACCTCGCATCCTTCACCCGCGCCCTGCAGACCGCGCTCGATCGCCTCGACCCCCAGGAAAAGGAGCGGCTTCGCCTCTATTACGCCGAGGAAAAAACTCTTGCGGAGATTGGACGTCTGCTCGGCGAGCACGAATCCAGCGTCTCTCGTCATTTGGACCGCGTGCGCCGCGATCTGCGCCAGGCTGTGGAAGAAATTCTTCGCAACGGGATCGGCGCAGCCAACGGTTTCGCGGCTCAACCAGGCCTGAGCGATGCCGAGATTGCCCTCTGTTTTGAATGCAGCGCTGGAGACGTCCCCATCGATCTCGATAAATTGCTGCCGCGCTCAAAATCTCCGGGGCCGGCAGCAGGAAAGCGCACGCCATGACCGCCCCGTGCAAGATTGCCGCGCAATTTCGTTCTAAGGATGGAGAAGCCTATGGCGCCTGACGAACGCGATCGGATGTTTGACAAAGCGCTGGCGCGCCATCTGCGCTCCGCCGCGCCTGCCGGCGAAGCTTCGGATATTTCCAGCCCTTCCGCTTCGCAGAGCCGCGCCTGCCCGGACCCGGAAACGCTGGCGGCGTATCACGAGCGCTCACTCCTCCCCGAGCAATTGAATTCCTTGAAAGAACATATCGTCGGCTGCGCGAATTGCCAGACCGTCCTCGCTCAGTTGGAAATGACGGACCAGATTTCTCTGCAAGCTGCGGAAGAAGAGCAAGTGTTTGCTCATGCCGTAGCCGCGCCGGCAGCGGCCGCTTCCAATCCAGCTTCGGCGAGTTCGCCAGAAGAGCGCGCACGAAAGTCTCGCCGTCTCCTGCGCTTCAGAGGCGCGCGCTGGCCGTGGCTCGCTCCCGCCGGCGCAATCGCCGCAGGACTTCTCGTCTGGATCGCTCTGCACGATAATCAGCCTTTGGCGCCTCCCAGCCTTAGTGAACGCGAAAGCAAAATGGCCAAGAATCAGGCGCCTCCTCCCATTCCTTCTGGTGCAATACGCGAGCCGCAATCTTCCGTACCCGCGAAACCAAGCGTCATTCTCACGCGCCCGCAAGCACCAGCCGGCGAACCAGCATTCGCCGACGGCCGTGAAGCATCCAGTGCCACCAAGCAAATCCAGAAGTTGGGCGGCGCGGCTGGCGCCAGGTCTGCGGATTCCAAGACCGATGAGGAGTTCCGCGCAGAAAAGGACCGCCAGCGCGATACTCTCGCAGATCAGGTGACGGCCGGCCATCGCGCCGATCTCGATGACAAAGTTCTTGCCGAAACATTGCGAAAAAAGGAGGATGCTCGGGCTCAAACCGAGAAGCTTCAGGCGGAAACCGCTGAGGTGCAAAACGCTCAGATCCAAAATCAAAACAACAATTACATCTCGCCAAGAGTCGCTGGCCCCAGTCCTTTGAATCAAGCGCAATCTTCCACTAAGGCAAAATCCACCGGCGCGGCGGCTGCCGCTACACCCGCACCCGCTCCTCCTCCCCCATCGCCAGCAGAGGTTAGTGGCGCCGTAGCCGGCCATACCGAAACCGGTTCTCTAATCGTCGCCCGTTCGATTTCCAATTCGCGTTTGTTCTCCTCGCCGGGTTCGAATTTTTTCTGGCGCGTCGGCCGCGGCGGCCTCATCGAATTCTCCAAAAATGGCGGCTCTTCCTGGTCGCGCCAAACCAGCGGTGTTCTCGTCGACTTGCTGACCGGGTCCGCTCCTTCCGATCAAGTCTGCTGGATTGTCGGCCAAGTAGGCGCGGTTCTTCGGACGACGGATGGTGGCGCCCATTGGAAAATAATTCCCTCGCCGCTCGCCGAAGATCTCGGGGGAATTCGCGCCACGGACGCGCTCCACGCCACCATCTGGAACGCTCGCGCCACAAAAAGCTTTGAGACTAGCGACGGCGGCCTGACCTGGAAGCCCGTCCCGAATCCGTGATGCAGGGCGTCCAGGCTCTGTCCTCGGAGTGCAAGAAATTCGGCCAGCATCGTTCTAAGAGAGAAGGCAAATCCAGATTGAGGTGAACGTGATGAATATCCCGAGGACACGGCCGACCAAACGGCTTCTCTTGAAAATTTCCGCCGTTGCCGTTCTCGCCGCCGGAGCTGCAATTCTGTATCCAGCCGTCCGCGGCAACAAAGTCTATGCGGCCCAGGAAAAGGATTCCGCGCGCGCAAACGCCGCCGACCAATCCACCAGCCTCAACGATCAGACCGACCTGAACGTCACCGTCTATAACTCCAACATCGCTCTCATCCGCGATGTCCGCAATCTCGCGCTTCCCAGCGGCACCTTCCGCCTGAAGTTCATGGATATCGCCGCGACCGTCAATCCCGCCACCGTACATTTCCGTTCCCTGAACGAGCCGGAAAAGCTCGGTGTCATCGAACAGAACTACGAGTACGATCTCCTCGAGCCCGCCAAGCTTCTCCACAAATACGTCGGCAAGGAAGTCACCCTGGTGCGTACCTACCAGGACAGTGGCACCACCAAGCACGAAGAAATCAAGGCCACTCTGCTTTCGGACAACAACGGCCCGGTTTGGAAAATTGGCAACGACATCGTCACCGGAATGTTTGCCGAGAGTTATCGCTTTCCCGAAGTCCCGGCCAACCTCTACGAGCGTCCCACGCTGCTAATGTCCCTGGAAAATTCCGGCGCGAGGAAACAGCAGATCGAAGCTTCTTACCTCGCGAATAATTTGTCCTGGAACGCCGACTACGTTCTCACTGTCGCGCGTGACGACAAGAACGCCGACCTTGACGGCTGGGTCACCGTCGTCAACAACAGCGGCACCGCCTTCCGCAACGCCCGCCTCCAGCTTGTGGCCGGAGAACTGAACCGCGTGGCGAATGACACTGGGCGGTTGAGGATGGAGATGAATGCACCAATGCCCATGGCGGCCAAGGCTCAGCAGTTTCAACAGGAAGCCTTCAGCGAGTACCATCTCTATTCGCTCGGCCGCAAGACTTCCGTCGAAGACAAAGAAACCAAGCAAATCAGCTTGCTTCAGGGGTCCGGCGTTCCCGTCGAGAAAATCTTCATGGTCAACGGGCAAAACTACTACTACCGCAACCAACAGACTCCGGGTGCGCCTCTGAAAGATCCCGTCATGGTCTACTACAAATTCAAAAATGAGGAAAAAGCCGGACTCGGCATCCCGCTTCCGGCAGGCAACGTCCGCGTCTATCAGAAAGATTCAAAGGGCGGCATTCTTTTTGCCGGCGAGGACCGCATCGACCACACCGCGAAAGACGAGTTCGTGAACATCCACATCGGCAACGCCTTCGATGTCGTCGCCGAACACAAGCAGATTGACTACAAGCGCATCGACACGCACACCTGGGAAATGGAATTTGAAGTTACACTGCGCAACCACAAAGATGGCCCCGTCACCGTGCAGGTGAATGAACCCATCGGTGGTTCTTGGGAGATGGTCACTTCCACCTACAAGTACACCAAGACCGCGGCCTTTGCCGCCCAATTCATCGTCCCGGTCGCCAAGGACGGCACATCTGTCCTGAGGTACCGCATCCGCGCCACTTGGTAACCTGTCGCGGCCAGCGAGCGGTTGTTCTCCCTGGACCGCCCGTCTGGTTAGCCAATCTCCGCCACGAAGATCATCTCTGGCGAAGCATCTTGGATCGGCGTCCGGTCGAAGTCGCCGTACTCCGCGGCCACCCGGAACCCGCACCGCGCCAGCAGGTGCTCCACTTCATAGCGGAAGAAATACCGGAGCGGCCAGGCAAACACCATGCGCTCCTTGCGCCCGCC
>Ga0137412_10001404_pt1 | contig 18678 bp, 15 predicted proteins | sample CZODoug2_1_16fun_FD_122160 | JGI IMG/M metagenome (GOLD analysis project Ga0137412, IMG submission 122160) | Vadose zone soil fungal communities from Angelo Coast Range Reserve, California, USA - CZODoug2_1_16fungal (Hybrid Assembly) | ecosystem: Environmental > Terrestrial > Soil > Vadose zone...
TGTGGTCAAAGAGGTCATCAAGGCTTATTACGACAAGAAGAACAAGAAGACCCAGGGTGAAGTTACCGCCGAGAACAAGAAGACTGATTCTCGCACAGGCTCAGCAGCCGTGGCTGTCGTTGCCCCACGGGCAGCGTTGAAGCGGACGTTGAAGCGGGACGAAAGCGCAGCCGTTGTACCAGCACGCGCCACCGCGGAGCCGCAGCGCTGAAGGATTCTTATGATCTTGCTTAGAGAGAAGCGGGAACTTCGGGTCCGTGCCCTTGGAACGGGATTCTTTCTCCTCTTTCAAGTTTCAGCTTTGGACCTTCGACTTATCTCATGAAAGACGCACCCGGAACACGCGATTACGACTGGTGGCTCCTGGCCATTCTCGCGGCCATTTGCGCCCTCGGCGTGCTCGAAATCTATTCCGCCACGCACGGCAGCTCGCTTGCCGGCATGCACATGAAGCAAGTGCGCTGGCTTGTCATTGGCTTCGCGCTGATGTTCGCTCTCTCCCGGCTCGACTATCACTTGATACTTGATCAGGCCCCGCTCCTCTATCTGCTTGGCATAGTGGCGCTGGTCGCCGTTCTCGCCGTTGGCCATACTCGATTCGGTGCCAAGCGCTGGATCAACGTCCCCGGCGTAGGGGAACTTCTTCAGGTGTCAGAATTGGTCAAATTGATTATAATCATTGTGTTGGCGCGCTTCTTTGCGGAAGTGCGCTCTGATCAGCTTGATCTGCGTGATCTGATTAAGGCAGGATTGCTAGTAGGGGTTCCGCTGGTTTTGATACTCAAGCAACCCGATTTGGGCACAGCCCTCGTGCTGATCCCCATGCTTGTGGTTGGCGCCTTTCTGGCAGGTTTGCAGTGGCAGCACGCGGCGGTTTTTTCATTGGCGGGGATTTTGCTTGTGGGCGCTGTTTTCTATCCTCCCGTTAGCAGGCGAATCCTCAAGCCCTATCAGCGGGAAAGAATCACTTCTTTCCTGCACCCTGAAGAAGACGCCAAGGGCTCCGGCTATCAACTCTTGCAATCGAAGATCGCCGTGGGTTCGGGTGGTTTTTGGGGTAAAGGGTTTCGTAATGGCAGTCAGAACCAACTGGGCTACATCCCCGTCCGGTATTCGGATTTCATTATGTCGGCGTGGGCTGAAGAACAGGGTTTCAAGGGCGTGCTTCTGGCGCTCGGGCTGTATATGGCGCTTCTGTTGCGTTTAGTGCAGAATGCTCAACGCGCGAAAGATCGCGCGGGAATGTTTCTGGTCATGGGCGTCGCAGCGGCGCTTGGGTTCCATGTACTCGTAAACGTGGCAATGGTCATCGGGGCTATGCCGGTTACCGGCATCCCGTTGCCGTTGATGAGTTACGGAGGCTCCGCCACGTTGTTTGTTTTCCTGGCGATTGGCCTGGTGATGAATGTCCGGCTTCGCCGCTTCGTCAACTGACCAAGCCGCCAGTGCCGTGTGACGTCTCCGCTTCCTCGGAGCGCACCGGAAAAGAATTTGGAATTGTCGATCCCGGCTCCGCCGGGGTGGCAAGCAAGAAGGATTTTAGAGTGAGGACAGCATCGTCCGCCGATCGCCCGGCTAGTTTCCGGCGACGGACCAGCCTCGTAAGACTGAGGAAGTCTTTTCCCTCTGGCTTCGAACATCAAGCCACTTCCCTACAAGTGTGGCCAACGTGTCCCGGTTTCAACCGGGACGGCGCCTTTTTTCGGAAGTCCGCCGGGCAGAAGCTCGCGGCGATGCGTCCTGTCGGTCCCGGCCAAGCCGGGTCCGCACAGAAGGGTGATTCCGGCCGTGCCGGGGTCACGCACAAGGAGTTTTCATGTCGAAAGAATTGGTTATTTCCGCGGCCTCCCATGAACGGCGGGTGGCGATTCTTGAAGAAGGTCAGTTAGTCGAAATCTACATCGAGCGGGAAAAAGAATTCGCGCTCGTCGGCAGCATTTACAAAGGAAAAGTTACCCGCGTCCTACCTGGCATGCAGTCCGCTTTCGTGGACATCGGTCTCGACGGCGACGCTTTTCTCTACGTCAGCGACGTTTTCGAAAACCTCGAGGACTACGATCACGGCCATGCAAACGAGCAGCCGCAGACCGCGGTCGCATCGCTTCCTCCCGCGATTGGTTTGCCTGTCGAAGTGCTTCCGGGTGAGTCTCTGGCCCGAGCCACCGAGCACCACGAACATCCACACCACGAGGAGTTGCATCAGGACGAAACTCATCCGGTAGAGCAACAGCACGCTTCTCACGATGAAGCGCCCACCGCGGAGGACCAGCAGCTCGAGGAGCATCACGAGGCGGTGCCGTCGGCTCCCGCGGCAGATCAGCGCATTGAATCAGGTGAAGAACGCCAGCCCGATTCCAACGCTTCCGCGCCACAAAACTTTGCCCCGCACTACAATCCCACCCAAAACTATCCCGCCCGCGGCGGCAATGATCGCCCTGGCCAGAATTTTGGCCGCGGTGGCGACCGCGGCGGAGACCGTGGCGGGGATCGCGGCCGGGGTGGCCGTTGGGGACGGCGTGGTGGACGCCATCGGGGCGGACGCCCTGCGGGTGGCCCGGGTGGACGCAACCTGCCTCCTTCAAAATATGCATCCCCGCAAGGCGGCGAGTCCCGCGGATATGACAATCGCGGCGGACCGTCGCGAAGTTATGACAATCGGCGGCCGGAACCTCCGCGCAGCTCGGCGCCTTCCATGCCAGTCTCCTCCGAGAATGAAATCATTCTTCCTGGTGAATCGCTGGCAAAATATCGCGACAAGCCAGTCGTTGCGCCAACGCCGGTTCCCAGCGTCGAGCATGAAACCCGCGAGGAGCAGAACGCTGTCGAACAAATTACTCCGCGCGCAACCAGCAATCTGCCTGCCGCGGCTCCCAGCGGTAGCGGCGTTCCTCGCCGGTTCTCCGGCGGTTTGCCCCGCTGGCTTCTGGCCGATGCTGGCGCTGAAGCAGAAGCGGCCCACGCGGTAGAAGCTGCCGGCGGTGAGGAACAATCTTCGGCCGCAGGCGGCACAGCCGTCGAGCCTTCACAGGAGACCGCTACTAACGGTGAGGAGTCCGCCCGGAATGACGTTGAGCTGAACGAAGATCAAGTTGCCGCGCTAGCTTCCGGCTTCGTCGAAGCCAAGCAAGAAGAGACTTCGGAAGCAGCGGAAGTCGATGCCATCGTCGGCGGTGCCGAATTCGACGAAGAAGAATCAGAAGAACAAGAAGAAGCGGAAGAAACTGAGGAAACAACAGTTACCCAGGTTTCTGAACTCTCCGAAGAAGAAACCGCGGAAGTCGAAGCCGGCCGCGCTGCCAACCGGGCGGAATTCGCCGCGGACGTGGCCCAAGAACATGCCGAACGTCATGCCGCTCACGGTGAGCATGAGCACGACGAGCACGAACATGTCGACCATGAACACGTTGAGAATGAACCCGCTGGACAAGAACATGCTGAAGAACTGATCTCCGCTGCGGTTGGCGAATCCCTCGTTGAAGGCACGGCGATCATCGAAGATGACGTGATCCTCCTGCCTGGGGAAACTCGCGCGCCTCGCATTGGCGGTCCATCGGCTCCGCGCGAAGATTTCCCGCGGGACTCCGCTCGCATCGGCGGCAATCCGCGCTCGCGCTTTCAGCGGCCCTTCCGTAGCGGTGGACGCGACCGTGGCCGCGATAGCCGTGGCGGACGCCCCGATGGCCGCGGTGGACGCCCCGACAGCCGCGGCGGTCGCCCCGATCGCGGCGGACGTCCCAGTGGTGGTCCTCGTTTCGAACGCCGCCCCGGCGGCCCAAGGCCTGACCGTGCTTATCAGGGAGGCCGGTCTGGTCCGTCGCGTCGCCCGCAGCTCATCTCCGAAATGCTGAAGGCTGGACAGGACGTCGTCATCCAAATCGCCAAGGAACCCCTCGGCAAAAAGGGTGCCCGCATCACCAGCCACGTCGCTTTGCCTGGCCGTTTCCTTGTTTACATGCCCACGGTTCATCACACGGGTGTCTCGCGAAAAATTATCTCCGCCGAAAACCGCTCGCGTTTGCGCCGTTTAGTCAGCGAAGCTGGGAATGCCTACCCAGGCGGATTCATCGTGCGCACGGCCGCTGGCGGCGCCACCGACGACGAGATTCGCACCGACATCGAGTTCCTCGGCAAGACCTGGAACGAGATCAAGGAGCGCAGCGAGCAGCGCAAAGCTCCCGCCCTGCTCCATCGCGATCTTAATCTCGTCGAGCGCATCCTCCGCGATTACGTCAGCGACGACTTCACTGGAATCTGGATCGACAACGAGGAAGAGTACGGCAAGATCGTCGAGTTCGTCAGCCGCTTCCAACCCAAGCTCGTCAACAAGGTCAAGCTCTACACCAAGGAAACGCCGATCTTCGAGGAGTTCGGCATCCAGCATGAACTGGACAAGGCTCTGCGCGCCAAGGTTTGGCTCAAGTCCGGCGGTTACATCGTCATCAACCATACCGAAGCGCTCGTGGCTATCGACGTCAACACCGGCAAATTCGTCGGCAAGGGCTCCACGCGCCTCGAAGACACCATCGTCAAGACCAACCTCGAAGCCGTCAAGGAGATCGTCCGCCAGATTCGCCTGCGCGACCTCGGCGGCATCATCGTCGTCGACTTCATCGACATGGAAGAGCGCCGCAACCGCGAAAAAGTTCTCTCCGCGTTGCAACAGGCTCTCGAGGAAGACAAGGCCCCATCAAAGGCCCTTTCCTTCAACGAGTTCGGCCTCGTCTGCATCACTCGCAAGCGCACCAAGCAAGCGCTCGAGCGCGTTCTCTGCCAGCCTTGCCCGTATTGCACCGGCTCCGGCATGGTCAAGTCCATCCCCACGCTCTGCTATGAAATCCAGGCCGAAGCGCGCAAGATGGCCACAGCTGATCACGAAGGCCCGAACCTGACGATCCGCGTCAATCCCGAAATCGCCAAAGCCCTGAAAACGCGCGAGTCCATGCTCATCGACGAACTCGAGCAAACCGCCCACAAGCACATCATCATCCAGTCAGACGCCACCCTCCACTGGGAGCAGTACGACATCTATTAAATATCCAGCGCGTATCTGGCTTGTTGTTTGATTGAGGAGACTAGGATGGCCGGGGCTGGAATCGCTAAGCGGATTCCGGCCCTTTTGTTTCTGTGTCCCGTTTACGGCGTGCATCACGGAGCGCTTCGAGCACTTAGACTCGCCCTTATCTTAGCGTGTTTCAGAGGCAGCGCTCCGGGCCGCCGTTAGAGTTCCTCGGGAATCAAGAACGCTCCCGGAATCTTTCGATCCAGCGTCGCCAGGACCACCCCATTCGCTTTCGCCAGCTGCACCAGATGCCCATCCGTAACCTGTTTCGGCGTCTTCACCCAGCCCGGCAGCCGCGATACGTCGAGAGCGTCCGCGACAAAGGCAAATCCAATCCGGCTGCTGGATTTTAGCTGCAGCAAGGAGGCCTTCGACTCATCGACCGAAAGCCCGTATTGAGGGACCGCGAGTACCCGCACAAATCCTAGCTCAGTTATAGCGCACGTCGCGAATTCATCCTCTCCGGGACTCAAGGTCTGAACCCAGCTCACGACCCGTTCAAAGAATTCATGCTCTTTGAATCCCAGCGCGACCAGAGTGCTTACCTCCAGTAAATATCTTGTCATGGAAAGTCAGACAAGATTTCCTTGACCTGTTCGTGGGTCAGGATGGGAGCTCCTGGTCCTGCTGTTAACACGGCAAGCCCAGTGCGAGGGTCGATGATAGTCTTTGGTTTTCGACGCCTTGTTCGTCGCGGGCGCAAAACGATTGCATCACCCTCCAGACTTACATCAAGCGCGTCGCCAGGGCGCAAGCCCAGCCTTTGCCGCAATGGGCTGGGCAACACCACCTGCCCCTTGCTTGAAACTTTGGTTTCCATGGTAAGACAATCTTACCTGACAGGTGCGACCGAAACAATCCAAATCCGCCACATGGTTGTACCCACCGACGGACATGCCTGGGCGCGTGTAGTGGCGGGCCTTCAGACCGTTCTATCTCCCAGTTTTGGGCCTTGCGTCCACCATGGTAACGCACTCACAAAATTCCTGTAACCAAGCTCTACAAAAACCAGTAAGTAGGTATAGAGAGTGGCAGATGGAGCTGCTTGAGCGGTTCGCGGCGGGGGACCTGGAAGCCTTCGAGGCGCTGTTTCGGCAGCACCAGAAGGAAGTTTACGCCTGGACTGTTCGCATCGTCCGTGACCACGGAATTGCTGAGGATCTTACGGTGGAAACTTTCTGGCGTATTTACCATTACCGATCGCGGTTCCATCCGGACGGCAACTTTCGCGCCTGGGCGCGGAGGATCGCGACCAACGCCGCTCTCGACTATCTGAAGAAAGCGCGCCGCGAGACCGAGCTTCCCGAAGATCTGCCTGGCCCAGCAGCCGCGGACCCGGCCGTCCGCCGCGAAATGCGTCAACAGCTCAATCAAGCTTTCTTTCAGTTGCCGGCAAAGTACCGCTTGGTGGCCACCTTGGCGCTGATCGAGGAAGAACCATACAACAACATCGCAGAGGCCATGGGAATCTCCGCGGCCCTGGTCAAAATGCGCGTATTTCGAGCCGTACGCATGCTGCGCAAAAAACTCAGTCCGCTGCTCGCAGAGGTCAGTCCGAAATGAACAACAAAGAAAAAGACTCGGAAATCAAGGTTCTCCTTAAATCCGCCGTCGCCCCTGTGCAGGACACCGAACTCCGCCGCGATCTTTGGCCCCAGATGCTGCGCAAGCTCGATGAACAGCCGTTCCGTGTGGCCCATTTTCCGTGGTTCGATTGGGCCCTCGCCGCCATTCTCGGCGCGTCTCTTTTCTTTTTCCCCGGAGCCATTCCGGCATTGCTCTATCACTTGTAAGGCAGGAGGTTTTTATGAATCAACATACGTATCTTCGCGCGTACCTGGCGGGCATCGCCGTTCCCACGGTGTTTCTGATGTTCATCATGTCCGGTTATTGTGTTTTGCGGTATGTCTACGACTTTCCCGTTCCGGTCGAGCGCGTGATCGTCTTTCCCATGGCCGTCGTGCCGAATTTGTGGGGGGTGTGGAACATCCTGTTTATCGCGCTCCGCCCGCGCCTACCGTTGTCCCTTGGTCTCCACGGTGCTCTTCTGCCCATTCTGCTCGCACCGCTTGGTTTGGCAGTCGCGGGCCTTCTTCATTTTCCCGCGTCTGCCCTTCTTTCGCGCATCTGGCCCGTCGCCGCCCCCGTAGCGCTTATCGCCTATTATTTCGCCTGGAAATACCTGGTGGGCTTCCTCAATCGGGTCCAACAGATCGCTTGAAGCTTCAGCGCGTGATTGATCGTCTCGGGCTTGAAAGCTTTTCAAGGCTGCGCGGTTCCTGGCCCAGTGGGAGGATCCGAGGGCAGTTCCTGCGCCGCTTTCGGCTCCGAGATTTTCTGCTTATCGTCCACCGCAAACAGCAAATAATTGTTGAAACTGTGGCGCCGGTAAGTGCGCTTCCCTCTCCAGTCGTAATAAACTTCCGCGGTCTGCGGCAGCCACAAATCCACTTTCCGGTTCTTGAAATGCACCGGACCGTACTCGATGGCCGTGTGATCCGCAAATAGGCGAATTTCTGGACGGGGAGCAACCAAGTCCGTTTCCAGCCGCGTGATCCGGAAGGTGTCCGCCGCAATCCAGGCACGTCCCTTCAGCGCAATTGGATAGGCAGGACCCATTAGCCCCAGCCTGTAGGCGCGAATGCGGTTGGGCTTATCGCTCCGCTGGCGGAAGTGCACCTGCCAAGCTTGCTTTCCATTCCAGTGCGTGAGGCCTTCGCAGGACATCTCAAAGCTCCCGACATTGTACGGATGGAAGATGAGCACCAGCGCCGGCAGGCCGCGCGTCTCTATGCCTCCGGGAAAGTCCACCGCTGCATGATTGCTGTTGCTCCGATATTCATCAACGTTTAGGGAGCCCGGCGTCACTTCCTGCACGGACACCAGATAATCGAATTTTCGCTTCTCTGGCGTTGAGGCCATTCCCCACTTGTTGATCGATTCATGCGTTAGATATTCAGTCGCTGTAAAGCGGTCCACCGTTTCGACAAATTCCTCTATTCGCTTTCCAGTCTCTCGTAGCACGTAATCCAGCTTGCAATTAGCTCCGGCTTCCACAGCCGGCACTTTTTCATCAATGTCGGGAGGAAGCCAATTGGAAATTTCAGTCCGCGAAGCTGCTTCCACCATCGCTGCGTCGTCAATTTCTTCGCTAGTCCCCTGCGCTTCGGCGATTCCGTTGCCAATGGACGCGGACTTCAGATTCTCCAATTGTTTCGTGACCCTGGCATCAGCAGGATGTTCTTTCACATAGGACTGCAGCACCGCGATGGCCCGGTCCTTCTCCCCGTGCCTCGCCAAAGCTCCCGCGAGAAACGGTTGAACGTTTTCCGCTTGGCCGTGACCTAGTTCCAGCGCGCGTTCGGCGTGTTGGATGGCTTCGTCAGTCGAGCCTTGGCGCAACTCCGCGTCCGCCAGGAATGCATAGGCTCGCCACGAAGTCGGTCCCGCTCCCACGGCTCGTTTCAGATACGGCAGTGCTTCGGCAGCTTTGTCTTCCTGCAGAAATGCTTTGCCCAGCGAAAGCAACGCCATCAGGTGGTTGGCGTTCAGCCCCAGCGTCTTGGTCCAATACGCCTTGGCTGCCTTCGGGTTCTTGGACTGCTCAGAATACTGCCCGAATAGATAAATCACCTCCGCACGATTGGGGGCAACCTTATTTGCTGCTTCAAGATGAATCCGCGCCTCCGCCGGGTTGTTCGAATGCAGCGCCGCAAGCACCTTTCCCAATTCCTTTTGGACCTTCGGAGGGAGCGCCACGAGCCCCGTGGTAAACGCAGCCTCTTCCGCAGACATCGCCCGCAGTTGAATGTTGATGGTCGAACTCGCTCCTCGCGCATCAACCTGCCGCACCTCTTGCTCAAAACCAGGAGCCACTACCATTACCGTGTACGTCTTCGCGAGCACGCCTTCAAAATTTGCAGTACCGTTCTTTGTGGTTTCTTCGCGATAGATTTGGCCTGCCGGGGTAACCAGCGTCAATTTCGCCGCCGCTGTAACAGGGTTTCCGTCCGGCCCCTTGATGTGAATTTCTATGCTCGATGTGCCTGTTAGCTCGATCATTGAGGTGGGTCCGGCTCCGGGCACACCCATGGTTTGCTGCGCCCGCGCCGCAGCCGTCGGATACCCGCAGCAAGAGAGCAAAAGGCATCCGGTGAAAAATCGCATGCAGCGCAAAACCACGTCGGACTCCGATACCTGGAAGAGGTGGGAACAGGCGCCATCATACACCCATCTTGAATCGAGATGAATGTGTCAATTCTGACAGTGGGAACCTCAGCCAGCCATTTTCTCGGCTCCTGTCCCAAGGGGCAGTTTCGAAGTAAGCAAACCGCTACTTCTTCTTCGTTGCTTCCTTTCATCCGCACGACTACAGTGATTCCACGCTGCTCCCTCCCACCCGGAGCCGAATCGCATCTTCGCGCCAATTATGGGAGGAATTATGTGGACCAAGCAGCAGACGCAACCCGAAGCCCCCGCAGCTCCGCCAGTTCAAAGTCTCGCATCAGCGCCTATTCCGTTTAGCCCGGCTCCTGCCGCTCGACTCGGCGGCACCACTGCACGCAACTCCGCGCGACTGGGGGCCAGCCTCGCAATCAAGGGTCACATCACCGGTGCCGAAGATTTGCAAATTGACGGCAAAGTGGATGGCCCCATCTCTCTCCACGGCCACGAACTCACCGTCGGCCCCAAGGCCCAGCTCAATTCTGAAATTCACGCCGGGCAGGTCATCGTCTACGGCAAAGTCGTCGGGAATGTCCACGCCCGCGAGCGCGTCGACGTCAAGACCGACGGCTCCATCATCGGCGATATCTCCACCGCGCGCATCAGCATCGAGGATGGCGCTCACTTCAAGGGCCGCATCGAAATCGACCCAACTAAATCCCAAGCCGCCGCCAGCTAGCGGAACGCTTTCGCTACACCGAAAGTACGTAGGGCTTCTTGAGGAGCGTGCGGAGTTTGTTGCCTTCGCACGTGATGGAGAGAGGCAGATTCTCTTTCATTTCCAAACCTCAAGGGTTTGAGCCCGTCGGGGGAGCAACCCACACTCGTTCGCAATCCTCGGCCGACCGCTCGCAACTGGCAACCTCGGGATCGAGCCCAGTCGCCTCTCGGCCCAGGAATGTTGAGTGCACGCCTCCGGTTTCGTTCAGGAAGTAGTGCCGGATGCGCCGGATAGGCGCATCCACTCCGGCGATTCCCAGGTGCACCGGACGCGCCAGCAGCGTGAAGTGCGCTGGTGCAGCTTTATGTTCAGGCCGGTACGAATAGAGATACCCCTCGCTGAGGTTCGTCCACACCACCGCCGCATCGTTGTCCTCCGGAGTCCACAGCCCTTGGTATCCTTTCGGCACCGTGGAATACCCCGGCGACCCTTCCGGACCAAGCGCACTCAGAATTCCCGGTTGATCGGTTGGCAACCGGCTCCCAGCCACCAAGCGAGCGCTCAACACCTGCAGCGTCTTAGGCATTCCGAGGAATGGCTCAATGTGCTCCTTGGCTGTGCCGAAGTCTTTGCGGACCAGCACCAGGCCCTCTTCGTTGGCGAAATATTCTGCTGAGATCGCATCTGCGGGCGGCTGTCCGTTTGGCATCAACAGTGGATACGCGTACAGCAGGAAACCGCGCGCCTTGCCCCTGGCGTCGCGGCCGGAAGGATAATAGGCGAATCGATAGTTCAGCCGGCTCACCCCGCCAGAAATGTCGGCGCTCGCGCACCGGATCCCGTCCTGGCCAGTCGGTTCAAGATCCTCGGGAAACGCATCGTCTCCCTTGACCAACGCATATTGCAGCAAACAAACATCGAGCTGCAGCATGGCCTCGCCCGCGGAATTCGCCGCCAGGAATCCGATCGGATGATCTTTCGCGTAACTCCGATCGCGCCCGCGCGACGAATGCGACCAAATCCAGTAGCCGCCAATGGCCACCACCGCCACGACAACCGGCAAAAAAAACCTCAGGAACTTCTGCTTCGCATCGTCGGGCATAGAGCCATCTTGCGGCTGCAAGCGGCTCTGGACAATGATAAGTTGCGTGGGTTTAGCGAAGTGACAAACACAGCTCGTGAACTTTCGTTCTTGATCCGCTAGCCTGCGTGGCGCCTCTAACTAGGTTTTGGCTTGACCGGAGCCTTTTTGACGTCCTCGCTCAGCACGATCGCTTCCGCTATTTCCTTCATCGACTTGCGTTTTTGTCGGCTATGTCTTTGCAGCGTGATATAGGCCTCTTGTTCGCTCAACTGCATATCCCGCTGCAGGATTCCTTTGGCGCGCTCGATGACTTTCCTCGTCTCTAATTGTTCGGAAAGCTCGGAATTTTCTCCCTCGAGCCGCGCCATTTCGATCTCCGCGCCCACCAAAAATCCAATCGTGGATATCAGATGAATCTCCCGTTGGCTGTAATCGTGCTCCTGCCGGTGTTGCAGGTTTATGACCCCAACGAGCTTGTCCCGAGACAGCACTGGCACCGAAAGGAACGCCTGGTAGTGATCTTCGGGCAGTTCATTAAACGATCGAAACCGTGCATCCTGAAAAGCATTGCGCGCCACCACGACTGGGCTTTTATGTTCAGCCACCCATCCGGTGATGCCCTGCCCCACTCGCAGCTTCAATCGATCGACCGCTTCCGAATGCGGATTCTTGCTGGCCCGCAACACCAGCTCATCTCCCTCGAGCACGTAAACAAAACACGAATCCGACGCCACTACCGCAGAAATCACTTCTACAACTCGCCCAAAAATTTCAGGTAATGGATCAGCCGCCGCAATGCGGTTGCCGATCTCATGCAGCATGTCCAGTTCAAGATTTTTTATCGCTACTGGTCCTCTATCGTAGTTCATAATCTAAGTTACCGAGGCAGCATCGCGGTGTCCAATCGAAATTTTGCAACCGCTGCATCAAAAGGAAAACGCCCGCCGCCGGCGGACCGCTTGCACGGTCCGCCGCCCAGCCTGGACGTCTTTCTTTAATCAGTTGCTTTGGATGACGCCCCCGCTTCGGGACGTGCCGCCTGAGCAACGATTGCCGTCTTTCCCTTCGCGCTCAGCCAATCGAAATCCAGCACCAGCCCTTGCTGGTCCAGGAACATCGATTGCATCACCATTTCATTCTTCTCTGGCGCCAGCACCAGTTTGCTGGAGTACATTGCCTGCGCGCTGCGCGTCGCCATGGCGAATATGATCGTGATCGGTCCCGATTTCGCTTCCGGTGTCACGATCACCTGCACCACCTGCGACGCGCCCTGGATTGACTTCACGGATTGCAATACTCCTGTGGCTTCGACCGAGAATTTGTAGCTTCCTGCTGGTAGAACCTTCTTCCCCAGCCTGGTATTTTCCGTCAGCGTGAACTTCCCCGCGACGGTCTCCTGCCCGAGCACGGGGCTTGCCACGCCACAAAAAGCCATCAACCCGAGAAGCGCCACTTTTGCAAATCCACTGCGATAAATCGATTTAGTAAAGAGCGTTGCCATTTTGTTCCTCCTCGTTAGATTGGGATACACGCCCAAGCCGCGCTTGGTGCGTCACTCTGTTTTTCTCTGTGACCGTTTCAGACCACGAGGTCAGCGAACTGCCGGTTCAACCGAGGGGCTGGACTACCTTACTGAAGAACTTCAAAGTTCTCGTCGTACGGTGCAGCGTGGCATACGCACGAACTCTACAATTTCACTTTCGCAAAATCACACCGGAGAGTCCAATTGAAAGAATTCATCGCCATTATGCGCCTGGTCAATAGCTGCAATTTTCTCGCGCTCGGCAGGACTGCGGCGCATCTTCAATTCAAGTTATTTCCGCAAGCTTCTAACTTCCCGAATACCGCTGCTCTTTCCACGGATCGCCGTACGCGTGATACCCATTCCGCTCCCAAAAACCTAGCCGGTCGTGATCCAGCAGCATGAATCCGCGCACCCACTTCACGCTTTTCCACGCATACAAATGCGGCACGATCAACCGCAGCGGCCCGCCGTGCTCCGCCGCTAATGGCTCGCCATCGTGTTCAAACGTAAATAACACATCCGGCCGCAGCAAATCCGCCAGCGGCACATTCGCCGTATAGCCTTCCTCCGCAAGCACCAGAACAAATTCCGCACCCGGTTTCGGCTTTATCAGTTTCATCACATCCGTAAACAGCACGCCCTTCCACCGGTTGTCCAGCCGGCTCCACCGCGTCACACAATGAAAATCCGAAGTTACTTCCGTCTGCGGCAGCGCCCGAAACTCTTCCCATCCCAGCCGCACCGGCTCTTCCACCAGCCCGGAAATCTTGAAGTCCCATTTCGACGCGTCAAAATGCGGCACACTCCCGTAGTGCAGTACCGGCCACTTCAGCGTCAGTGACTGCCCCGGCGGCAGCCGCCCTTCTTCCTTCGCCTTCTTCTCCAACTCTCTCCGCCCGCCATCCCCAAACAGTGCCATCGTGCTCCCTCGCAACCTTAGATTATCGCGCGCTCAAGAAGTTTCTGCTTGTGGTAAGATTCGCCGCCACAAATCCAATCGACTTTTCCAAATCACCCCAAGATAACTCTTGACTGCCATTTTCCCTTATACTATTTTGCTCTAGGCCTTGAACGAAATGGCCTCGGCCCGAATTTCTGGAGACGCTCCACGCTCATGAAAAAAACCCAACAGCGCGACCTCTTCCCCGGCGCCTTGGAAATGATGATTCTCCGCACCCTCAAACGCCAGCCCCTCCACGGCTACGCCCTCGTCCAGCACATCAAGCGCACCTCCAACGACTTGCTTCAAATCGAAGAAGGCTCCCTCTACCCCGCCCTCCAGCGCCTTCTCAAGGAAGACTTGGTCAAAGCCGAATGGGCCGTTTCCTCCACCAACCGCCGCGTTCGCATTTACACCTTGACGCCCGCTGGCGCCAAGCACCTCCAACGCGAAGTCTCCCGCTTCGAAACCATGCTCGAAGGCATTACCCGCGTCCTCGCCCGGGGTGAATCATGAACTGGCTCAAACAACTATTTTCCCGCCGCCGTCTCTACAACGATCTCTCGGAGGAGATTCGGGAACATCTTGAGGAGAAGATCGAGGAGTTGGTTGCAGGCGGGATGTCGAGGGAAGAAGCGGAGCACGCGGCGCGGCGGGAGTTTGGGAATATGACGCTGGCTGAAGAGGACGGACGAGAAGTTTGGCGTTGGCCGAGGATGGAGAACAGGATCGAGGATATTCGCTATGGACTCAGGGTGCTGCGCAAGACTCCAGGGTTTACCGCGGTCGCGGTACTGACACTGGCGCTGGGGATCGGAGCGAATAGCGCGATCTTCAGTGTGGTGAACGCCGTGTTGTTGCGGCCGCTGCCGTTCCGCGATCCGGGGCGGCTCACCGTGGTATGGCACACCCCGCCGCAGAAGAGTTTTCCGGGAGTTACGAAGTTTGTAGTTTCGCCGGCAAATTATCTTGATTGGCGCGACCAAAATCACGTCTTCGAACAGATGAGCGCCGTGGGCTTCGGCAATTTCAATTTGACGGGCATGGGGCAACCTGAATCGGTGGAAGGGCGCGCGGTGTCGGCTGATTTCTTTTCCGTGCTGGGCGTGCAGCCCGTCCTCGGGCGGGGATTTCTTGAAGAAGAAGATCAATCAGGGAACGGCAAAGTGGTGGTGATCAGCTACGATTTTTGGGAAACGCACTTTGCGGGCAGCAAGGATGTCCTTGGAAGGCAGATCAAACTAGACGACAAGAGCTATGAGGTGGTTGGCGTGGCACCGGCCAAGTTTGATTTTCCATTTCAGGCGAAACTTTGGGTTCCACTGGCCTGGACAGAGAAGGAACGGGCGGTGAGGGGAAATCACGGCTACATCGTCATCGCTCGACTGAAGCCTGAAATAGACATGAAAAAGGCCCAGTCCGAGATGGACACGATTTCAACCCGCCTGGCGCAGCAGTATCCCACGGACGACGCCGGGTGGGGCGCGGTGGTCCTGCGGCTGAACCAGCAAATGTTCCAGCAGGTGGGACCAGCTCTATGGGTGCTATTTGGCGCAGTTGGATTTGTCTTGCTGATCGCATGTACAAACGTGGCGAATCTGACGCTGGCGAAAGCGCTCGGACGGCGAAAGGAGATTGCCGTTCGCACAGCACTGGGGGCAAGCCCGGGGCGCATCGTAAGCTTGGTGCTCACGGAAACCGTTCTGATTTCGGTGATTGGCGGCGGGCTTGCGCTTCTGCTGGCTCACTTTGTCATCGAGGCCATCGCGGACTTTATCGGGCCGCAGTTACCGCTCACCGTGCAGATCGGTTTGGACGGATGGGTTCTGGGCTTTACGTTGGCGATTTCCATTCTGACGGGGTTTATCGCGGGATTGGCGCCATCGTGGCATTTGACGAAAACAAATCTGAATGAATCCCTGAAGCAAGGTTTGGGCAAGACGGACGCCGATTCGAGCGGCGGGCGTGTGCGGAGCGTACTGGTAGCGGCCGAGGTGGCGGTATCGCTAGTGCTATTGATTGGAGCGGGGCTGATGATCCGGACGCTCTATTTGCTGAGAAACGCCAACTCGGGGATGGACGCACGAAACGTATTGACGGTGACATTGGGCATTTCAAGCGAGAAGTATGCCACGGTCACGCGGCAAAACGGATTCTTCAATCATGTGCTGGAGCAGGTCCGCGCGTTGCCCGGGGTGGAGTTTGCCAGCGCGGTCGATAGCCTGCCGCTGCAAGGAGGTTCGATACAACCCGTAGCTGTGGAAGGGCAACCCGTCGTTCCGATGGCGGACCAGCCAGAGGTTCCGGTGCGCCTTATCGCTCCCGGATATCTGCGAGTGATGAGAATTCCGCTGAAGGAGGGCCGGGACATTACGGAGGCGGATGATTCGAATGCGAGGTCCGTGATACTTGTGAGTGAGTCCTTTGCGAAGCGGTTCTGGCCCAATGAAAATCCAATCGGCAAGCATGTAAAGTTGACGTTTTTGCCGGGAGAGGCTAGCGAAGTGGTGGGGGTGGTCGGAGACGTGAGGCTGAACGGATTGAGTGTCACAGAACCGGTGCAGTCGGTATATCACGTGATGGCGCAGAATCCCAAGACCAACTTTATGAGATTGGCGGTGCGCACTGGCCTGCCGCCGGCGAGCCTGATTTCAGCAGTAACGGAAGCAATCCATCGAGTCGACGCGGATGAGCCTGTTGTTGGCGTGCAAACCATGGAGGCCGTCGTAGACCAGTCCATTGCGCAGAACCGCTTGAACATGATTCTGCTGAGCGCATTCGCGGGACTGGCCCTTCTGCTGGCAAGCATAGGAATTTACGGCGTTCAGGCTTATGCAGTGCGGCAGCGAACGCGTGAAGTTGGAATTAGAGTGGCGATGGGTGCGCAGCCGGCGGAGGTCTTCCGCCTGATCATCTCGCAAGGATTGCGGCTGGCAACAACAGGAATGGTTATTGGACTCGCTGCGTCCTTCGGACTGACGCGCCTGATGGCAAGCCAGCTTTATGGCTTGAGCGCGACGGATCCGTGGACGTTCATAGGCGTATCGATTGTGTTGCTGACGGTGGCGCTTGCGGCGTGTTTTATTCCGGCGAGACGTGCCATGAAGGTAGATCCGATAGTTGCGCTCCGGTACGAGTGACAGCTCTGAGCAAGCGTTCGAAGGCATTGCGCACCTCTTGGCGTGGAGTGAATCATGAATTGGCTGAAGCAAATCTTCTCGCGTCGCCGCCTCTGCAACGATCTCTCCGAAGAGATTCGCTCCCATCTCGACGAAAAAATCGACGAACTCGTCGCCGCCGGCATGTCCAGAAAAGAAGCCACCGCCGCCGCCCGCCGCGAATTTGGCAACCTCACTCTAACCGAACAGGACAGCCGTGCCGTCTGGCGCTGGCCCTCGATTGAGGACCTCGTCTCGGACGTTCGTTTTGGCGCGCGCATGCTCCGCAAATCTCCAGGCTTCACGGCTGCGGCAGTATTGACGCTCGCTTTGGGCATTGGCGCGAACACCGCCATCTTCAGCTACATCAATGCTTGGATCATTAAGCCACTGCCCTATCCGCAGGCGGACAGACTCATGGTATTCGTGTCGCACGACACGAAAAAGGGATGGACGAGGAACAGCGTCACGTCCACAGCGGACTTCCTCGACTTCCAGAAGGAGAACACCTCGTTCGAGCAGACCGCGGCGTGGGCGGGCTGAAATTTCAATCTCACTGGGGACGGCGCTCCCGCGCTCGTCGAGGGCGGACGGGTGAGCTGGAATTATTTTGATGCCTTGGGCGCGAAGCCGATCCTTGGCCGAACATTCATCGCGGATGAGGATCGCCCCGGCGCCGCGCACGTAGCCGTTATCAGTCAAGGACTGTGGCAGAGCCGGTTCGCGAGCGATCCTAAGATCACTGGACGAAACATCACCATCGGCGGCGAGTCCTACACCGTGGTCGGCGTGCTCCCCGGAACATTTCAGTTTCCGCTGATGGGCATCGCTAATTTGTGGACGCCGCTGGCGCTGACGGATAAGGAGCGTGCCGACCGCGGCGCTTCGTGGTTTTCGGCGTTCGGCCGCTTGAAGCCCGGTGTCACGCCGGAACAAGCCGGGTTGGAAAGCGCGGCGATTTTTGCGCGTCTCGAAAAACAGTTCCCGCAGACGAACACGAACCTGACTTCGCTGGTCAGCTCCATGACCGGCGAAATTGGCAGGGATGAAGGCACGACCCAGGTGATGATCTGCTTCGCGATTGTAGCGCTGATTCTGCTGATCGCCTGCGCCAATGTCGCGAACCTGATGTTGGCGCGCGCGTCAGGCCGCATCAAAGAGTTCGCCGTTCGTGGAGCGCTTGGCGCTACGAGGAGCCGCCTTGCGCGGCAGCTCCTGACGGAATCCCTGCTATTGTTTTTCCTTGGCGGCGTGGCCGGGACGTTCTTTGGCCTTTGGGGGATGCACTGGATCGACTCTCAGATTCCCGGCCACATTCGCGGGTACGTGGTGAACTTCGGGCACGTCGATCTGGACTTCACAACGCTGGCGTTCACACTGGGAATCACCCTGCTGTGCGGCCTGGTCTTCGGTCTGGCTCCGGCGTTCGAGAATTCCAGGCAAGACGTGAATCGCACGCTCAAGGAAGCCTCGGGCCAAGCATCGGGCAGCAGCCGCGGCGCTCGGCTGCGACGGATTTTCGTGGCCGCGGAGATTGCGCTGGCCGTGGTAGTGCTCATATCGACGACCCTGCTGGTCAAGAGCTTCCTCATTTCCGTGCGCGCTAGCCCCGGGTACAATCCGGCAAACGTCTTGGTGGCGCAACTCGCGCTTCCCAAGACGAAGTACGCCGAGGAGTCGCGTCAGCGGAATTTCAGCGAGGATGTGATCGCGCGCATCCATGCTTTGCCTCAAGTGGTCTCCGTCGGCGTAGCGAGTTCCGTGCCGTTCGGCGGCTTTGGCCAAGGGGTCGCAGTCGAAGCGGTCGGGAAGCCCCCGCAACCCGGTGAGCGACTCGGCGCGGCCTACACCGCCGTGTCCACGGATTATTTTTCAGCGATGCAGATTGGCCTCCTCAAGGGGCGCTTATTCAATTCCGCCGATGACCAAGGCAATGCACCGTCCGTGATTATCAATCAAACCTTCGCGCGGCAATTTTGGCCGGATGAAGATCCCATCGGAAAAAAACTTCAATTTGGCGAGCGGCA
>Ga0137412_10001405_pt1 | contig 18650 bp, 18 predicted proteins | sample CZODoug2_1_16fun_FD_122160 | JGI IMG/M metagenome (GOLD analysis project Ga0137412, IMG submission 122160) | Vadose zone soil fungal communities from Angelo Coast Range Reserve, California, USA - CZODoug2_1_16fungal (Hybrid Assembly) | ecosystem: Environmental > Terrestrial > Soil > Vadose zone...
GATCGGCTCGTGGCGGGAAATGGCCGGGTAAACGTGTGAATTGAGGCGGTTCACGCCGCTGCAGGCCAAGGTCTAATTCCAGCGCGGCGGGCATGTTTCGGCGGGCGGAGTCAGCGCGGTGGGTGCATCCAGATCGAATGAAAAAATTCGGGTCGGTATCGTCGGTGGCACGGGTTACACCGGCGTAGAACTGCTGCGACTGCTGGCGCAGCATCCTGCAGTGCAGATCGCCGCCATCACCTCGCGCGGCGAGGCCGGGGGGGCGGTCGACCGGTTGTTTCCCTCGCTGCGTGGACACGTTAGCCTGGCCTTCGTCGAGCCGTCTGCGGCGCACCTGGAACGCTGCGACGTGGTGTTTTTCGCGACCCCGCACGGCGTGGCAATGTCGCAGGCGCGCGAGCTGCTCGCCTCTGGCGTACGGGTGATCGACCTGGCAGCTGACTTCCGCCTGCGCGACGCCGCCGAGTTCGAGCGCTGGTACAAGATGCCGCACGCGTGCCCGGAGCTGCTCGAGCAGGCGGTCTATGGTCTTCCGGAAACCGCGCGCGCATCGATCCGCGATGCTCGCGTCATCGCAATTCCGGGTTGCTATCCAACCAGCGTGCTGCTGGGTCTGCTTCCGCTGGCTCGGCTCGAGCGCGAGCGCCCCGGTGCGATCGACTGGGAAGCGATCATTGCCGACTGCAAGTCCGGGGTCAGCGGAGCCGGCCGCAAGGCCGAATTGAATCTGCTGGCGGCCGAAGTCGCCGACAATTTTCACGCCTACGGCGTCGCTGGCCACCGCCACCATCCCGAGATCGAGCAGCAGCTTCGGGCGGCTGCCGGCCGCCCAGTTGCACTGACGTTCGTGCCTCACCTGGTTCCGATGGTCCGCGGCATCTTCTCGACGCTGTACGTGCGGCTCGCGTCGGCCGCCAACGAGGATCTGCAGGCCGTGTATGAACGGTTTTATCGCGACGAGCCGTTCGTCGATGTGTTGCCGGCCGGCAGCTGCCCGGATACCCGCTCGGTGCGCGGTTCCAACATGGCGCGCATTGCGCTGCACCGGCCGGCCAGGAATCTGGCGGTCCTGCTGGTGGTCGAAGACAACCTGGTCAAAGGCGCCGCCGGCCAGGCAGTGCAGGCGATGAACATCGCATTTGGCCGGCCCGAGACCGAAGGCCTGAGCCAGATCGCGTTGCTGCCATGACGACGACGCTCTAGAAACGGCCCGATGCGGTGGAAGCTATGGATTCGAAACATGTCGGTGAGCGCACCGCGGGTGAGGGTGCGCTCGACGCTGCCCTGGCCGCTGCGCGCCCTGCTGGGATTCCTGGCGGCGGCGCTGGCGGCCGCCGCCGGCATCGCAATCTACGAGTATGGGCGCGATTTTGCCGGTCCTGATCGCCGTGAGCTGGCAGCCCAGATCGAGCAGCTCACGACCCAGCTGCGCGACATGGCGGCCGAGCGCGACCGCGGCACGGCGCTGTCGAATTCGTACGAGGGCGAGTTGAAGGTCGAGCGGGCGGCGCAAGAGCAGCTGATGCACCAGGTGCAGACCCTGGAAATCGAGACGACGAGGCTCAAAGAGGATCTCGCCTTTTACGACAGCTTGCTGCCGGCCGGCAAGGCCGATAAGGGGATCGTGATTCGCAGTTTTCGCCTGCAGCCCGAGGACGAGTCCCAGCGCATGCGGTTCCGGCTGCTGATCCAGCAAAGCGGCAAGGCCGACCGGGATTTCGTTGGGTCGGTGAAAATGGAGGTGAAGTTCACCCAGAAGGCGGGCAGCTTCATCTTCGAAATTCCGGAGGCCGATGCCACGCCGGACCGTGCCAAGGCGTTCGAGCTGTCGTTTCGTCACTATCAGCGGCTCGAGGGCTCGTTCACGCTGCCCACCGGCGCGGTGGCCCGGTCGGTCCTGGTCCGCGTGCTGGCGGCCGGCGAGACCCAGACCCAGCAGAGTTTTCCACTTTGATGCGATTTGAATGCGGTGAACTTTTCCAGTTGAAGTGATGGAGGCGAGCATGTTTGGCAAAAAGACGACCCCGCAGGAAATCGGCAGCCTGATCGGCGCCAGCACCACGGTGACAGGCGACGTGAGCTTCTCCGGCGGCCTGCGCGTGGACGGCATCGTGCGAGGCGCGGTGCGCTGCAGCGAGGGCGAGAAAGGCGGCATGCTGGTCGTCAGCGAGCACGGCTGCATCGAAGGCGAGGTGCGCGCCAGCCACGTCGTGGTGGCCGGTCGCATCAACGGCCCAGTGCACGCGGCCGAGCTGATCGAATTGCAGCCCAAGGCGCGCGTGCAGGGGGACGTCCAGTACCGTGCGCTCGAGATGCATCACGGAGCCGTGGTCGAGGGCCTGATGGTCCATATTCCGGCCGAGGGGCGCGCCGCGCCGAAAGCGGCTTCCGGTGCGCCACGTCCGGAATCTGTGAAGGCGACCTGATGAATCCCATAATATAATTGTGGGTATGGTTCGCAAACCCTGCGCCGCCTCCAAGGCCCCGGCAGCGTCGGGCAAAAACGCGCGATAATTGTCCTCAGCAGACACCATCAGGAGCACCGTCATGAACGCCGCTGTCGAAATGCCGAGCCCGCTGCAGTTTTCCGACGCCGCGGCCGCGAAGGTCAAGCAGTTGATCGATGAAGAAGGCAACGCGGCCCTGAAGCTGCGCGTGTTCGTGCAGGGTGGCGGCTGCTCGGGCTTTCAGTACGGCTTCACCTTCGACGAGGTGGTCAACGAGGACGACACCGCGATGGAGCGTAACGGGGTCACCTTGCTGATCGATTCGATGAGCTACCAGTACCTGGTGGGCGCCGAGATCGACTACAAGGACGATATCGAGGGCGCGCAGTTCGTGATCAAGAATCCCAACGCCACCACGACCTGCGGTTGCGGGTCTTCGTTCTCCGCGTAGACCCCACCGTTCGCGCGTTTTCCGCGCTCGGCCCTTTGGGGGGCCGCACAGAAAAAACGGGCGCCTTTGGCGCCCGTTTGCATGAAACGCAATGACTCTTAGAAGCGGTGCACGATGCCCAGGTCGACGCCGCGCGTGCCGACGCCGATTTCGTTCGACGCTCTGCCGGCGTCTTGCGACGCTGCGGTCGGTGTGTATCCGATCGTGCAGTGACCCTGGTCGCGCTGCGAAATCGTGGCGAAGTCAGCGTAGAAGTTGGTGCGCTTGCTCATGAAGTGCGTGCCGCCGATGGCGAACTTGCGGCAGCTGTCCTCTGCGATCGTCTTGTCCTTGTAGTCGATGTACGACAGACGAATGTTGTCGTTCTCGGTCACCGGGACGATGGCGCCGACCATCCAGCTGGTCTGGTCCGTGTAGCCGCAGCCATTCGAGAACACACCCGAGCTGTAGGCGCCCGTCGTCGGGTTCTTGGTGCAGTCTGCGCCGTCGAGCTTCACATGCTCGTAGTAGCCAGTCAGCTTGACCACGCCAAAGTCGTACCAGGCGCCGAACACGTAGATGTTGACCTTGATATCGGTGTTGTGCACGACGGCGTGCTCGTAGTTCAACGTCACCGACAGCGGGCCCTGCACGTAGTTCGGCTGGATCACCCACAGGCGGATATCACCCGTGTTGTAAGCACTTTCCTGGCCGATCAGGCTGTCGGTGTAGGCCAGGACCGCGTACAGGCCCTCCACGTTCGGCGTGACGTAGGCGATCGCGTTGTCGCCACGGGTCGCATGGATCTGCAGCGAACCCATGTTGCCGACACCGCCGGAATTGAACGGATCATATTTTGTGGCCACTCCGTAGCGAGCGCCGTCCACACGCCCGCCCAGCACGGTACCCCAGTCGCCGGTCAGGCCGACCCACGAGTGACGCCGGAACACCGGACCCGTACCCGGCGTACCACCGCCGGCACCCGGAATGCTGTTGGTGCCGTCGTCGGCCAGGAACCCACCCTCAAGCTCGAAAATCGCCTTGGTGCCGTTGCCCAGGTCCTCGGAGCCCTTGAAGCCGAGGCGGTTAGGCACGGAAACGCCGCTGATGAATTCGGACTTGGGGCAACCCGCGCTGGGCGCGGTGTTGCAATTCTTCTTGAGTCCGCTGTCGCCGTTGCGGATACCGTATCCGTAGTCGACCGACCCGTAAATTGTGACGTTCGAATCCGCAAAGGCCGGCGCGGCAGCCAATCCGGCGATCGCCAAAGCAATCACAGTCTTGTACATAAATTTTCCTCTCGGTTGAATATTGGAGCTGCGCCCGACGAGGACCGCCCCCGCTCTTGTCTTCTAAACTGGCTTTTTTTAAAGTGAAGCTGGCCGGATTTTCTCAGAGGACTTCTTCAGAATGAAGAAAACGGGCTGACATGTTCGCGTCGGGAGCCTGTTTCGTTGTTTTTTTTCAACAGGAATCCTGGCTGAAATATCGGATATCAAGGCGACCCACGAACGCGAATTGTCCGGTCCGGACTACCCGACCGGATACAGCGCGCCGAGTATCCGCGCTCCGCGTGCGCCAGTGACCGCTGGCAACGACGCCGGGCGCCGCTGCAGATGCTCTCGCGCCAGCCAGGCGAACGCCAGCGCCTCGACGTGATCGGGCGCAACACCGAATTGAGCGGTGCTGGCAACCGGGCGCGGCGCGCATTCCTCGCCCAGCATCCGCATCAGGGTTGCGTTGAACGCGCCGCCGCCGCACACCAGCACGTCGCCGGCCGGCGCGAAATGCTGCGCGATCGCCTGTCCGATGCTGGCGGCGGTCAGGCGCGTCAAGCTCGCCTGCACGTCGCGCGGTGCCAGCTTGCGCTGTGCCAGCTTGTGCGTGAGCCACTCGCGATTGAACAACTCGCGCCCGGTGCTCTTCGGCGGCGGCAAGGAAAAGTACGGCTCGTCCAGCAGCGCCGACAGCAGCGTTGCATTGGAGTGCCCGCCTGCGGCCCAGTCGCCATCGCGGTCGAACGGCTCGGCCAGGTGCTCTTCGGCCCAGGCATCGATCAGCACGTTGCCGGGTCCGCAGTCAAAGCCGATCACCGGTTCGACGCTCCCGGCCGCGGGCAGTCCGCTGACGTTGGCAACACCACCGATATTGACAACGACGCGCGGCGTGTGCGTGGTGAAAAGGCCCGCGTGGAAAGCCGGCAGCAGCGGGGCGCCCTGGCCGCCGGCCGCGATGTCCCGGCTGCGGAAATCGGCCACCACGTCGATGCCGGTGAGCTCGGCCAGCGTGGCCGGAGCGTTCAACTGGATCGTGTAACCCGCCTCCGGCCGATGGCGCACGGTCTGCCCGTGCACGCCGATCGCGCGAACCTGGTCGGCTTCGATCTGGGCGCTCAGCAGCAGGTCTTCGACCGCGTTGGCAAAGCTGCGCGCCAGATGCTGCGCCACGACGGCGGCGCGATGCAGTTCGTCCCAGCCGGCCGAAGACAGCAGCAGCAGCTCCTTGCGCATCTCGGCGGTCAATGCCAGATGCGTGTGCCCGATCAGCCGCGGCTGCGCGCCGGCAAGGTCGGCCAGCACGGCGTCCACGCCATCCAGGCTGGTTCCGGTCATCAGGCCCACGTACAGGCCGGACTGCTGCTGCGATCCACTCATCGGGCCGCTCCCGCCAGGCGCGCTGTGGCCGTGCGAGGCACGGGACGCGCGGACGCTTCGATTAGACTCCAATCGCTGCAGCTTCGCATCCGCGGCCCGACCTGCACCTGCCTGAACATGTCCGACTCCGATATCCAGCACGCGCTGGCGATGGTCAAGCGTGGATCCGACGAGCTGCTGGTCGAATCCGACTTCGTATCCAAGCTCATCCGTGCCCGGGCCAGCGCAACGCCGCTGCGCTGCAAGCTCGGGCTGGATCCGACCGCGCCCGACCTCCACCTGGGTCACACGGTGGTGCTGACCCAGCTGCGCCAGCTGCAGGACCTGGGCAACACGGTGATTTTCCTGATCGGCGATTTCACCTCGCTGATCGGCGATCCGTCCGGTCGCAACAGCACGCGGCCGCCTTTGACGCGCGAGCAGATCCAGACCAACGCCGGCACCTACTTCGACCAGGCAGCGCTGGTGCTGGACCGGGCGCGCACCGAGATCCGCTACAACTCCGAGTGGTCCACGCCGCTCGGTGCCGACGGCATGATCCGCCTGGCCTCTCACTACACGCTGGCGCGCCTTCTCGAGCGCGACGACTTCAACCAGCGCTACCGGGAGGGTCAGCCGATCGCGATGCACGAACTGCTGTACCCGCTGATGCAGGGCTACGACTCGGTTGCGCTCAAGGCGGATCTGGAACTGGGCGGCACCGACCAGAAATTCAACCTGCTGGTGGGGCGCGAACTGCAGCGCCATTACGGGCAGGAGCCGCAATGCATCCTGACCATGCCGCTGCTCGAGGGGCTGGACGGTGTCGAGAAGATGTCCAAGTCGAAGAACAACTATATCGGCATCACGGAGCCGCCGTCCGAGATGTTCGGCAAGATCATGCGCATCTCCGATGATCTGATGTGGCGCTACTACGAGCTCGTCTCATCGCGCAGCATCGCCGAGATCGAGGCCTTCAAGCGCGAGGCTGCGGGCGGCCGCAATCCGCGCGACTTCAAGGTGCTGCTGGGCCAGGAGGTCGTCACTCGCTTTCATTCGCCGCACGCCGCCGAACAGGCGCTGCAGGATTTCGAGGCACGCTTTCGCCAGGGCGAGGCGCCCGCGGACATGCCGCAGTTCACTTTTTCGGCGCAAGGCAAGGGCGGGGTCGTGGTGTCAGCGCTGCTCAAGCAGGCCGGACTGGCACCCTCCGCCAGCGAGGCGATCCGCGCGATCGAGCAGGGCGGCGTACGCATCGACGGCCAGCGCATCGAGGACCGCACCCTGGTGCTGACGCCGGGAACCTACGTGCTGCAGCTGGGCAAACGCAAGTGGGCGCGGGTCACGCTCACCTGAGTCGAACCCTTGGTACGCGGCGTCCGGGTGGCGACCCCGTGAAATATCCGGGCTAGGCATCGGCCGGTGCTTCCAGGCCAGGCTGGGCCGCCGCGGCTTCGCGCTGGCGGGCATGATCGGCCGCCAGGAACGCGTACATCGCGGGCACCACGAACAGCGTGAACAGAGTTCCGATCGACAGGCCTGTGAAGATCACGATCCCCATCGCGCGCCGCCCCGCGGCTCCTGCGCCCGACGCGATGACCAGCGGCAACACGCCCAGCGCCATCGCTGCCGTGGTCATCAGGATCGGGCGCAGCCGCACGCCGGCCGCCTCGATGACCGCCTCGATGCGGCCTCGGCCGGCGAGTTGCAGGTTGTTGGCGAACTGGACGATCAGGATCCCGTGCTTGCTGATCAGCCCGATCAGCGTGACCAGCCCGACCTGTGTGTAGATGTTCAGCGTGGACGACTTGGCGTACTCGCTCAAGATCGAGATATGGAACGCGTTCGCCAGGATCCCGTTCACCTGGGTCAGCGTCCACATCGAGAACAGCGCCCCGAACAGCGCCATCGGCACGGAGACCAGAATCACCACCGGGTCGCGGAAGCTCTCGAACAGCGCCGCGAGTGCCAGATAGATGATGATCACCGCGAACAGCAGCGTGGCGGCGAAGCCGCCCGATTCCTGCACGAACTGGCGCAGCGGACCCGAGGTGTCGATGCGATACGCGTTGGAGGCCGTATCGCGCGTGGCCCGGGTCAGAAAGGCAAGAGCTTCGCCCTGCGAGACCTGCGGGGTCGGAACTCCGATGATGGTCACGGCGTTTTGCTGCTGGAAATGGACGATCGTTTCCGGCTCGACCCGTGTTTCGAGCCGGCCGATCGTGCGCACCGGCACCACCACGTCGTTCGGAGTCCGGATGTAGTAGTCCAGCACCTGCGAAGGATTGAGCCGGTCGATCTGCTGGACCTGGGGAATCACCTTGTAGGAGCGTCCCGCGATCGAGAAGTAGTTGACGTAGCCGCCGCCCAGCGCGCTGGTCAAGGAGCTGGCGACGTCCTGCTGGCTCAGTCCCAGCAGGGCGATCAGGTCGCGGTCGACCGCCAGCGTCGACTGCGGCTTGTCGATCTTCAGGTCGCTGTCGACGAAGAAGAACATGCCGCTGGCATTGGCCTTGTCGAGCACGGCCTTGGCGACCTGGTCGAGCCGGTCGAACGGCTCGGTGGTGGTGATGACGAACTGCACCGGCAGGCCGAACGCGCCCGGCAGCGACGGGAACTGGAACACGCCGACCCTGGCGCCCGCGATCGAGTTCCATTTCTGCTGCAGCTCTTGCTGCATCTGGTCGGTGCCGCGCGTGCGCTGGTTCCAGGGCTTGAACATCACGCCGCCGATACCCTGGTTGACGCTCGGATCGCCGGTGATCTGAAACATCTGGAAATATTCGGGCATCTGGTGCGCGATGTCGAACATCTGGTGCGCGTAACCGAGCATCTGATCGGCGGTCGCGTCCGGCGGGCCGGTGACCTGGCCCAGAACGATGCCCTGGTCCTCCTGAGGGGCCAGCTCGGAGCTCGATGTCGAGAACAGGTAGACCACCGCGCCCAGCAGCAGCAGGCCCATCACGACCAGCACCGACCAGGTCGCCAGCAGACTGCCGAGCGCGCGCACATAGCCGTCGTGCAACCGGTCGAACTGGCGGTCGACATAGGCGGCAAACGGGCTGTCGCGCATGCGCACCCCGAACAGGCGCGAGCACATCATCGGCGAGAGCGTCAGCGCGATGATTCCGGATACCGTCACCGCGCCCGCCAGCGAAAAGGCGAATTCGGTGAACAGAGCCCCGGTCAGGCCGCGCTGAAACCCGATCGGCACGTACACCGCGACCAGCACCACGGTCATCGCGATGATCGGACCGCCCAGCTCGCGGGCCGCCATCAGCGCAGCCTCGAGCGCGCCGTGCCGCTCGGTCTTCATGTGGCGGTCGACGTTCTCGACCACGATGATGGCGTCGTCAACGACCAGTCCGATCGACAATACGAGCGCGAGCAGCGTGAGCAGGTTGATCGAGTAGCCCAGCATCAGCATCACGAAGAACGTGCCGATCAGCGACAACGGCATCGCGATCACAGGGATCACGACCGCGCGCAGTCTTCCCAGGAACAGGAAGATCACCGCGCTCACGATCAGCAGCGCCTCGATCAGCGTCTTGACCACCTCGTCGATCGACGCCTGCACGAACTCGGTGGCGTCGTAGGCAATCTTGCCGCTCAGCCCCGCCGGCAGCTGCTGCTGAATCGATGGCAGTGCGGCGCGCACGCGGCGCGCGACGTCGAGCAGGTTGGCCTCCGGCGCGACCTTGATGCCGACGAATAGCGAATTCTGGCCACCGAAGGCGACGTTGAAGTCGTAGTTCTCGGACCCCAACGTTACATTGGCCACGTCCTGCAGCCGGATGATCGCGCCGTTGCGCTGTGCGACCACCAGCTTGCGGAACTCGTCGACCGTATGCAGATCCGTGCCGGCGCGCAGGTCGACGCTGACCACCTGGCCCTTGCTGCTGCCCAGCGCCGCCAGGTAGTTGTTGGCGGTCATCGCGTTGGACACGTCGGCCGCTGTGACGCCGTGCGCAGCCATCCGGTCCGAGTCGAGCCAGGCGCGCAGCGCGAACAGGCGCGCACCCAGGATCTCCGCATTCTTGACGCCCTCGACTGCGTCGAGCTGGGGCTTGACCACCCTGTACAGGTAGTCGGTGATGTCGTTGGTCGGCATCGACCCGCTGTAGAAGCCCAGGTACATCGAGTCGATCGACTCGCCGATCTGCGCCGACAGAACCGGCTGCTGCGACTGCGGCGGCAGCTGGTTCCTGACCGAGTTGACCTGGGTTGTGATGTCGGTGAGCGCGCGGTTCGCGTCGTAGTTCAGTCGCAACGTGGCCGAGATCACCGATTGCCCGGTGAAGCTGTTGGACGACAGGTAGTCGATCCCCTGCGCCTGTGCGATCGCCGCTTCCAGCGGTTGCGTGATGAAACCCGCCACGGTCTCGGCGTCCGCGCCGTAATAGGTGGTGCTGATCGTGACCACAGCATTTTGGGTGCGCGGATACTGGTTGACCGACAGGCCCACCAGCGAACGCACGCCCAGCACCAGGATCAGCAGGCTGATCACGGCCGCCAGCACCGGGCGGCGAATGAAAAGATCGGTCAGGTTCTTCATTGCTCCTGCGGCTTCGGGTTCGGATCGTTGCGCGGGGCGACCGCGTTATTCACGATCAGCGGCGTGCCGGGACGCAGCTTCATCTGTCCGCTGGTGACGACCGTGTCGCCTTCCTTGATCCCTTTGACGACAGCGACCTGGTCGCCGCGGGTCGGGCCCAGCGTGACGAACGTCTGGGTTGCAACCAGCGCCGGTTCGGCCGCACCGGCCTTGGCCGATCCGCTCGGCTGCGCCAGGAACACCGAGGCGCCGTATGGGTTGTAGGTGACCGCCGCTTGCGGCAGGGTGATCAGGTGCTGGACGCCGCCGACTTGCACGCTGATCTTCGCGTACATCCCGGGCAGCAGCGCACGGTCGGGATTGGATATGGTCGCCTCGATCTGGATGTTGCGGGTGGAGGGGTCGACCGTCGAGTTCAGCGCCGAGATCTTTCCCGGGAACTCGCGCCCGGGCCAGGCGTCGGTGGTCACCGTCGCCGGCTGCCCGCGCGTGATCCGGGAAAGCTGCTGCTGCGGCAGATAAAAATCGAGATAAATCGGGTTGATCGCCTGCAAGGACACGATCTTGTCGCCCGCATTCAGGTACTGGCCCGGCGCGACGGTGCTGATGCCCAATCTGCCGGCGAAAGGGGCCAGGATTGTTTTCTTCTCGAGCGTGGCCTGCATCTGGGCCAATTGCGCCTTCTTCGAACGCAGGTCGGCCTCGTCGTTGTCGATCGTGGCCTGGCTGACGGCCTGCACCGTCAGTTGCTCTCGGTCGCGATTGAGCGTGATCTGCGCCAGGTCGACCGCCACCTTCAACGTCTCGACTTGCGCCCGTTCGGCGTCCGAGTTCAGCTCGACCAGCACGGCGCCTGGGGCGACGTCGGCGCCCGAGGCAAAGTTCAGGCGCCGCACCAGTCCCGCGATCTCGGTGCTCAGATCGACGCCGCGCACCGCGCGCAGCGATCCGACCCCGGTCACCGTTTCCTGCCAGTCCTGAGCGCGAACCGTCATGGTCGAAACCGTTGCGGGTGGAACGCCGCCCGCGGCCATGGCTTTCCTGAGCATTGCGGCGGTCAACAGGTTCCAGCCGACTACCGCGCCGATCAGCACGAAGACGACAATCAGCATGATCGCCATGCGCTTTTTCAATGAGGGCTTCTTGTCGCCGCTTCGGTCGCTCATGGTCATCGCATCGCGTCAGTCGGTGAACGCCCCTCTCGCTTATGGAGAGGCGCCGGGGGAAATGCCCGTCCACGAAGGATGATCAGCCTCCCCTCTCCCTTTAGGGAGAGGGGCTGGGGGTGAGGGTCCCTCATGATCTCTTCTACCTAACTTCCTCGGTCCACCAGCCGCCGCCCAGCGCCTGGAATAGCGCGACAGTGTCGGCAAACCGGTCGGCCTGCGCCTGCACCACCGCCACTCGCGTCTGCAGCAGCTGCTGCTGTGAATTGAGCAAGGTCAGATAGCTGACGGCTCCGACGTTGAACTGGCGCGAGGCCAGCTGGAAGGCGTCCCGCGCCTGGTGCTGCGCCTCGATCTGCGCCTGCAGGGCGGAGGCGTCGGTCTGCAGGGCGCGCAGCGCATCGGCCACATTGGCGAACGCGGTCAGCACCGTCTGCCGATAGTTGGCCGCGGCCGCGTCGAAGGCGGCGGCCGCGGCCCGCTTGTTGGCAAGCAGCTGCCCGCCGTTGAAGATCGGCGCCAGCAGTCCCGCGCCCAGGCCCCAGACCGTGGAGTTGGGCTTGAACAATTGACTCGCTCCCACCGCATCGGAGCCGATGTTCCCAGTCAGCGTGATCTGCGGATACAGGTTGGCCGTGGCTACCCCGACCTGCGCGCTGGCCGCGTGCAGCAGCGCCTCGGACGACAGGATGTCGGGTCGCTGGCGCACCAGGTCCGATGGCACGCTGACCGGCAACTGCAGCGGCAGCTCGAGCCCGTCGAGCTCGAACGAGGGCAATGCCGCCGATTCGGGAGTCCGCCCGGCGTACAAGGCCAGTTGATGGCGCAGCTGCGAAAGCTGCCTTTGCAGCGGCGGCAGGATGGCCCGGGTCTGCGCCAGCGTCGTGCGCTGGGACAGCACGTCGGATTTCGTGACCGCGCCCAGGTTGAAGCGCCGCTCGACGATGTCGAGCTGATCTTTCTGCAGCTTTTCGATTTCTTCGGTGGTCCGGATCTGGGCCCGCAGCGACGCCTCGCGGATGGCGGTGGTCGCCAGGTTCGCCGTCAGCGTCAAGTAGGTCGCTTGCAACTGGTAATTCGCGTTGTCCACCTGCGCCTGCAACGCCTCCAGCTGGCGGCGGATACCTCCGAACGCGTCCAGCGTGTACGACACGTTGACCGACGCGTTGTACAGCGTGAAGATGCTGGTGCCCGGCTGGCCGAGCGAGGCACCCGAGAACTGCTCGCGCTGGACATTGATCTGCCCGCTCACGTCTGGCCAGGTCAGACCCCGTTCCGCCGCCAGATTCTGCTGCACCTGCCGCAGCGTGGACTGAGCCGAGGTGACGGTCGGGCTGTCGCGCAGCGCTTGCTCGATCAGGCGGTCGAGCGGCTCGGACCTGAACAGGTTCCACCATTGCCGCTGCAGGTTGCCGCCGGCTGCGAACTGCTGAGCACCGCCATGCGCGAAGTCGCTCTGAACCGTGGCGTTCGGAAATTCGGCGTCGGTATAACGGTCGATTGCAGGCGCTTCGGGCCGCTTGAAGTCCGGCCCCACCGCGCATGAAACCAGCATGATGGCGGCCGGTGCCACGAGCCACGCGGCCGATCGCTGTTTGCGCGCGGCCGTCATCAGGCCGCTTGCTGGCCGTGCGGCGGATTGCACCCGGTATTCAAGACAGCATCTCCCTCGCAACAACGGTTTGATTATCGTTCTTAGTCCGGATTGTCGTTCGCAACTCAGACCCCTGTACAGGCTAGGACACTCGCAAGCCGGCAAAACCATCTGATGGGAGCGGGAAAGCACTCGCTCGGTGGCGCCAATTTAGGCAGCGTGCTTGCCGCCAGCGAGCGGATTGCGACAAAGCGGCGATTCGGGCGGGCAGGGTGCATCAGGGAGCGACGGACCGAGGTCCGGGCGCGCCGGCCAGTAAGATGGCGGTCATGATCGCGCTGATCCAACGCGTATCGCAGGCCAGCGTGCGGGTGCAGACGGAGTTGGTGGGCGACATCCAGGTCGGGCTGCTGGCACTGGTGTGCGCCGAACGCGGCGACGCAGAGGGCGAGGCGGATGCGTTGCTCGAGCGGATGCTGGAGTATCGGGTGTTCCCGGACGATGCCGGCCGCATGAACCTCGGCCTGAAAACGATTCGCGGAGCACTGCTGCTGGTTCCGCAATTCACACTGGCCGCCGACACCTCGAGCGGCCTGCGGCCCGGCTTCTCCGCGGCGGCGCCGCCCGAGCGCGCCCGGATGCTCTTCGATCACCTGGTCGCCCGCGCCCGGACGCTTTATTCGCCAGTGCAGGCCGGCCGCTTCGGCGCGACGATGCAGGTCGCGCTGGTCAATGAGGGGCCGGTGACCTTCTGGCTCCAGGTGCGCCCGGCGCACGGCGCCGGATGAAGTGTCCCTTTTGTGCCAAATCCGACACCCAGGTGATCGATTCGCGCGCCTCGGATGAAGGAGCCTCGATCCGGCGCAGGCGCCGCTGCCTGGGCTGCGACAAGCGCTTCACGACCTACGAACGGGTTGAGCTGGCGCTGCCGTCGATCGTCAAGCGTGGCGGCAGCCGCGCCGAATACGACCGGGACAAGTTGCGTGCCTCGATGTTGCTGGCGCTGCGCAAGCGGCCGGTGCCGCGCGAGGCGGTCGATGACGCGATCGGGCGCATCGAGGACAAACTGCTGTCGGCGGCGCAGCGCGAGATCAAGAGCGAAAAGCTGGGTGAGCTGGTGATGCGCGAGCTGAAGCGGCTGGACAAGGTCGCCTACATCCGGTTTGCATCCGTCTACCGCAGCTTCGAGGACGTGGACGAGTTTGCCGAGGTCGTCAAGGAAATCCGCCCCCCCAGGCGGCGGCGGACTTGACGGGCTCAAATCGGTTGGCGCCGGCCGCTTGAAGTGCCGAGGTTCGGCCCTATGTATCGGCAGTACGGGGCCAGGCCCCACCCTCACAGTATCCAGGAGCAAACCATGACGATCAGTCACATTGTTCGGCGCGAGCCCGTGGGCTCTTTGTTCGACGATCTTTTCAGTGATTTCTTCAACCGCGGCGGATGGCAGTTGTCGGCAAGGCCGTCCGAGTTGCCCTCAGCAGTGCGGGCCCGCTTGGATGTCGTTGACAAGGGCGACAAGTACCTCGCGATCCTCGATCTGCCAGGCGTGCGCAAGGACGACATCAGCGTCACGATCGAAGGTGCGCGGGTCAGCATTTCGGCCGACAGCAAAGGCGAAAAGGAAGTCAAAAACGGCGAAAAGGTCCTGCATACCGAGCGCTTTGCGTCCAGCTATGCGCGCAGCTTCGAGTTGCCGGCCGAGGTGACCGAGGAAGGCGCCGATGCGGCTTTCGAAAATGGCGTGCTGCGTCTGACGTTGCCCAAGCGCGCGCAGGTTTCGAGCAAGCGTCTGTCGGTGCGCTAAGTCGCGCGCCGTGCCGGCATGCCGATCGCGCAGTGCGATCGGCCGCCTTGATCGCGCCAGCGAGGCCAGCGCATGACCGCGCCTCGCTGGCCACTGCCGTCTGCGAGCCGGGGTCCGGCGCCTGCGTAAAATCGGATGGCATGTACACAGACGCGGACCATCGTTTCATGTCGCGGGCACTCGAGCTTGCAGCCAAGGCCATGGTGCACGCGACGCCGAACCCTCGCGTCGGATGCGTGGTCGTGCGCGAAGGACGCGTCATCGGGGAAGGCTACACCCAGCGTCCCGGGTCCAATCACGCTGAGGCCGAGGCGCTGCTCGATGCGCGCCGCTCCGGGCACGACCTGCACGGTGCCCTGGTGTACGTGACGCTGGAGCCGTGTGCGCATTTCGGTCGCACGCCGCCGTGCTCGACCGCCTTGATCGAGGCGCATGTCGGGCAGGTGATCGCGGCGGTCGAGGACCCGAACCCGCAAGTTGCCGGTCGCGGATTGGAGATGTTGCGGCAGGCCGGCATCGACGTGCGCTGCGGGCTGCTCAAGCAGGACGCGATCGAGATGAACCCCGGGTTTTTTTCGCGCATGACCCGGGGCCGGCCCTGGGTACGCATCAAGGCCGCGACCAGCCTGGATGGGCGCACCGGCCTGGAAAACGGAGCATCCCAGTGGATCACGTCGGAGGCGGCGCGCGCCGATGGGCATGCGTGGCGGGCGCGCTCGTGCGCAGTGCTCAGTGGAATCGGAACCGTTCGGGCGGATGATCCGAGCCTCTCGGTCCGTCTGGTCGAAACGTCCAGGCAGCCATTGAAAGTGCTGGTCGATAGCCGCTTCGAGGTGACGCCGCAAGCTCGCTTGTTCGACGGGCACCCGGTGCTGGTGGTATGTACGAAGCGCGACCCCCACAAGGCCGAACAGCTGGCGGCGCGCAACGTCGAGGTGATCGAACTGCCCGCCGACGAGCGCGGCAAGGTCGACCTGACGGCCTTGATGCGCGAGCTGGCTCGACGCGCGATCAACGAGTTGCATGTGGAAGCCGGCTATCGGCTCAACGGGTCGTTGATGGCGGCGGGACTGGTCGACGAGTTGCTGGTGTACCTGGCGCCGTGCCTGATCGGACCCGGGCAGCCGATGATCGAGCTGCCGGCCGTGACCAGCCTGACCCAGATCCGACGGCTGACGCTGCGCGAACTGGTCCGGATCGGCGAGGATCTTCGCCTGCTTGCGAGAGTGCAATAGGCTATGTTCACCGGACTGGTCCAGACGGTCGGGCGAATCGAGCAGGTCGAGCGCCGCGAGCGGGGCTTGCGCCTGGTGGTGCAGGCGGCGCCGATCGATTCGTCCAGCCTGAAGGTGGGAGACAGCGTGGCCGTGAACGGCTGCTGCCTGACCGCGATGAAGGTCGAAGGCACTCGCTTTCAGGTCGACGTATCCGAGCAAACGCTGACCACGACGGCCAACCTGGATCGCTGCGGGGACGTGAACCTGGAACTGTCACTGGCGCTGGGCGAGCGGATCGGCGGACATCTGATGTACGGCCACGTCGACGCCGTTGGTACCGTCATGAACGTTTCGGCGGTCGGCGAATCGAGCGAACTTGTGGTGCGTGCCCCGCGATCGCTGGCCGCCTACCTGGCATACAAAGGATCGCTGGCGGTCGACGGGGTGAGCCTGACCATCAATCGTGTTGAGGATTCGAGCGCAGGATGTGATGTCTGGATAAACCTGATCCCGCATACGCGGGCCGTCACCACGCTCGGGCAGCTGGCGATCGGGCAGAGCGTGAACCTGGAAGCCGACCCGTTGGCCCGCTACGCGGAGCGCATCGCATCGGTTTTGACGCCTGCCCATGACAAAAGGACCTAGAATGCGTTTTCGTTGCAAATGCCGCGGTCGTCTCTGCGCGTGATCAGTTCCCCGCTGTGACCGTTAGCATGCCGTCCCGCGCTGCCCACCTCCAAATGCTGGCTCCGACACGCTCGACCTTCCGCCCCGAATCGGCCGCACCGATCGCATCGACGGTCGAGATCATCGAGGAATTCAGGCGCGGCAACCTGGTGGTGCTGGTCGACGACGAGGACCGGGAAAACGAGGGCGACCTGGTATTTGCGGCCGATTTCGTAACGCCGGACAAGATCAACTTTCTCGCCAAGTTCGGGCGCGGCCTGATCTGCATGCCGCTGACCGAGGAGCATGCGGGCCGGCTGAACCTGCCGCCGATGTCGCGCGAGAACCGCTCGCTGCATGGGACCAATTTCACGGTGGCCATCGAGGCGGCCGAAGGAGTGACCACCGGCATCTCGGCGGCTGACCGGTCGCGCACGATCTGGGTGGCGTCGCGTCCAGATGCCAAGCCCACGGACATCGTGCAGCCGGGCCACGTGTTTCCGCTGGTCGCGCGCCCGGGCGGCGTGTTGATGCGCGCCGGACATACCGAAGCCTGCTGCGACCTGGCGCGCTTGGCTGGCCTGAATCCAATCGCCGTGTGTGTCGAAATCATGAACGACGACGGCACCATGGCCCGCTTGCCCGACTTGATCGATTTCGCGCGCAACCACGGCCTGAAGCTGGGCACGATCGCAGACTTGATCCAGCATCGGGCAGCAACCGAGTCGCTGATCGAGCGTATCGGCGCGCGTCGGGTGAACACGCACGTGGGTGAATTCGAGCTGGTCGCCTATCGCGACTTGCCGGGTGACGGCACTCACTTGGCCTTGGTGCACGGAACGCCGAGCCCGGAGCGCGACGTGCTGGTGCGGGTGCACGAACCGCTGTCGGCGCTGGATCTGATCGACACGGCCGGCGGCCCTCACACCTGGACGCCGGCCAGGGCCCTGGAGGCGATCGCGCGCGAAGGATGTGGTGTGCTGGTGTTGCTGAACTGCGCTGAAAGCTCCGAGCAGTTGCGCAACCGCTTTCAGGTCTTGTCCGGGTCGGTGCAGGCCGCCCCGCGGGCAACGGCGCTGGACCTGCGAACCTACGGCATCGGCGCCCAGATTCTGCGCGACCTGCGGGTCGGTCGCATGCGGCTGATGGCCAAGCCTCGCAAGATGCCCTCCATGGCTGGGTTCGGATTGATCCCGGTCGATTACCTCGAAAGCTGAGAAATATGGCACTCGATACCATCGCTCCAGACCTGGACGGAGCCGGCCTGCGGATCGGTATCGTCCAGTCCCGATTCAACAGCTGGGCCGGCGAGGCGCTGCTGGCCGCGTGCGTGTCGGAACTGCGCGAGCTGGGTGTCGACGAGGACGATTTGACGCACGTGACGGTCCCGGGCGCGCTCGAGGTGCCGATCGCTCTGTCAAAGCTGGCCCAGGCCGAGGACTACGACGCGCTGATTGCGCTCGGTTGCGTGATCCGGGGCGATACGCACCACTTCGACGTGGTCGCGGCCGAATCGGCCGCCGGCATCAGCCGGGTTGCGCTCGATTACGGAGTTCCGGTGGCCAATGCGGTGTTGACCACGGACAACGAGGCGCAGGCGCGCGAGCGGGTGGATGCCAAGGGCCGCGAGGCGGCGCGGGTCGCGGTCGAAATGGCCAATCTGGTCTGGTCGGTCGAGGAGGGTGGCGACGAGGACGGCGCCCAGTAGGGACGCCGGCCGATCGCGAGCCCGGGCCCGATGTCTGGCACCGACCCTGATCCCCCCGCGGACTCCTGCAGGCCAGCGCGCCGCGCCGGCGCCGGCTCGGCCCGCAGCGCACGGCGCCGCGCCCGTGAACTTGCCCTGCAAGGGCTGTATGGCTGGTTGCTGTCGGCGAGCGATCACGCCGCCATCGCCGCGCAGCTCAAATCGTCGGCTGGCTACCCGCAGGCCGACGAGGCGTATTTTCTCGAGCTGCTGCAGGGCACGATCGAACAGGCTCAAGCGCTGCGGGCGCACTTCACGGGCGCGATCGATCGGCCGCTCGCCCAGCTCAGCCCGGTCGAGCACTCGATTCTGCTGATCGCCACCTACGAGCTTGCCCATCGTCCGGAAATCCCGTACCGCGTTGTGATCAACGAAGCGGTCGAGCTGGCCA
>Ga0137412_10001406_pt1 | contig 18646 bp, 13 predicted proteins | sample CZODoug2_1_16fun_FD_122160 | JGI IMG/M metagenome (GOLD analysis project Ga0137412, IMG submission 122160) | Vadose zone soil fungal communities from Angelo Coast Range Reserve, California, USA - CZODoug2_1_16fungal (Hybrid Assembly) | ecosystem: Environmental > Terrestrial > Soil > Vadose zone...
CATCTAAAAGGCGCAAGCCCCTTCGGCGTGATGGACCTGGTGGGCAACGTTTGGCAATGGACCGATGAATTTCTTGACGAGCACACTCGAGGGGGAATCCTGCGAGGCGGAAGTTACTACCAACCGCAGGGATCGATCTGGTATTTCCCCCAAGCATATAAATTGACAGAGCACGGTAAACTTTTGATGATGGCGCCGAGCATGGATCGTTCCGGAGCTTTGGGATTCCGTTGCGCGCAAGATGCGCAGTCAGAAATGCAGGTCCGATAGCATGACTCGGAATCGCGATTTTTTTGCCCGCAAGGGATGATAGAGCAAACAAGTTAGTGCCTTCCGGCGATAATTGCTGGGCCGAGATTTCTCCTGCCAAGAAACCAATAATGGTGTGGCCTTCCTGAGCCTCCGCGACAATCTGGACCTCTCGACTCCATCCGGCACACTGATGTTCCAGATCATCTGTGCGATGGCCGAATTTGAGCGTTCCCTCATTCAGGAACGAGTCCGGGCCGCTGTGGAGCACGTACCGGTCGAGCAGGCCGATCACCTCAAACAGCGGGATCAGCCCGATGGCGTTGGCGTGCGAGACGGCATCCGCCTGGAACGTAGATTCCTGGCGAATGAGGCCGGCGGCAAACATGGGATCGAAATCGTTCTTGGCGGCTTCGCGGCGCAACGCGGCTTCGTAAGGGAGCGGATAAAGCGCCTTCCATGCGGCAACGGGCAGATCGCTGATCTTCCGGGAATCGAAATTCGGCACGACGATGCGGGCGTAGGCCATGCCGGCACCGTAGTGACCTTGATCGAAAGCCGCCTGCGCGGCTTCCAGGAGGAAGCGCGGCGAAGAGGTCGCAAAGTATGCGTTCTTAAGCTCCTGTTCGGCGGAAGCATCAAAAGCGATGGCGCGGAGCGCCTGCGCGCGAGCCCAGCGGTCCGCGGCGGCAACCGGGATGGGCTCATCAAAAGGACGCAGCGAAGGCGGCGGCGGGATTTTTTCCAGAAGCTCCGCGGGACTTTCTTCGCCGGGACCAAGCTTTGCGAGGCGGGCAGCCGCGGCATTGCCGAAATACGTTTGCGGGAAACGCTCGATAGCTTTGCCGTAATAGCTGCGCGCGCGCGCAGGGTTTCCGCCGCGCTCCGCGTTGCGGCCAAGCCAATAGAGGGCGTCAACGGAATTGGCCGACACGGGATACTTCAGTAGAAACGTGGTGAGCCGGTCATCGGCATCGGGCTGGCGATTTAGATAGGCGAGCCAGGCGATACGCCATTCGCAGTTGAAGGCGTATTTTCCGTTCGGAAAGGTATCCAGGACTCGTTGGTAGTTGACGACCGCTTTCGTGCGCTCGAGTTCCACCCAATGGTAATTCCCTGCCGCCATCAGGCCTTCTTCGGTCCATTTACTCACCGGATAGTTCTGCGCCAGCGTGTTCAGCGCCAAGAACATCTCCGCCTCCTTTTTCTCGGAGCGGTAGGCCTGAGACAAGGCGTAAAGCCGCTCGGCATCCACTTCGAGGTCCGGGAGCTTCACCGTGGCGATCAAGGAAGGTGAACCTTTCAACTGAACGCGGCACTCCGCAACGCGAAGCTGCGCGCGCTGGCGCGCGGGATTCGCGGGATCCTTGAGCATGCTGAGAAGCTTTTCGAATTCAGCGCGTGCTTCCTTCCATTTGTGTGCGTCGTAAAAAGCCTGGGCGCGCTGCTCCTGCAGTTCCACGCCAGGATAAACGTATTCTTTTCCCAAGGCGTGCATCAGCTGCGACAAAGCGGAACCAGCGGGCTTTGCTTCATCGGCTAGAGGGAATTTGTAGAACACTGTTTGATAATCCTTAGCGGCGCGAGGAAGCTGATGCGCGGACTGATAGGCGTGGGCACGTTCGTAAAGAAGCGTGGGCTTTGATGCCGTGGCGGAATAGGCGTCGAGCGCGTCGATGGCTTCCTGAGAGTGTCCGAGCTGGACCGCGGTGGGTGCGAAGGCCTCTAGCAGTTGTTCGCGAATCGCGGTATTGGGGTAATCGCGCTGGATGGTTTGCAGCACTCTGTAGGCGTCCGCGCTGCGTCCCAGCGCACGCTGCGCTTGCGCGGTCCAGTACAGGGCGTACTCGCGGAGCAGCGTGTCGTTCTGCGCCTTGATTAGCCACCCGTGACCCCGCGCTGCGCGATTCTTTGAATAGTCTTCATAGCCAAGAGCGAGTGCGGCGCGCGAGCCCCAAATGCTCGTAGTGTTCTTGACGGCGAAGGCCGAGAGTCGGTCGTAGGCACCCGGCGTGGCGTTGTGGAGCGCGCGGGCGAGATCAGAAAGTTCTTTTTGCGCGGCCTCGTCTTCCGGCGTATCGGCGGCGACTTGGGGCGCCGACGTGTCCGGCTTGCAGCCGGTCCGGCAAGGCTGCGACTTGGGCTTTTTCGATTTGCGATGGTGCTTGGACGATTGCGCAAAGGCGTCGAACGCGCCGCCAAATGACAAGCCAGCAATGAGTATCAACGCGACAAGAGATCGTGACATAGAAACGCACAATAATACGGCTTCTTGCGAAGCGCTACAAAGGCGAGCAGCCGGCGTTCGATTAATGATGGCGCGCGGGCGTGGCGTACGGATATTCGCCGAGGGCGTGTGCGTCCCCTTCGGCCAGGATTTCCACCATCCAGCGATAAAAGTAGTCGATCGGATGGTCCATGATGGGTTTGAAACGGCGGTCGTATTCTCGATGAGCTTTTTCAATGTCGTCTTTCAATCGGATGCAGAGGTCTTTGTTTTGGCGGCCTTGGCGCACCTGTTCCGGCCGGAGCATCTTGATGTCCTGCATCGAAACTTTGGCGACCCGATTTGCGCGGCGGTGTAATTCCTGTTCTTCGGGGGAAAGGCGATTGACGTCAAACTCCCCTTCGAATTCGGGTTCGGAAGCCAGGGCCGCAGCGGTGGGCTCCATCAGCTCGAGCGGTTCCGGCTCGGCATGCAACTCAATTTCGGCAACGGCCGGCCCCTCAGCGACCGGTGCGACAGGAGCCTGGGCCGCCTTCGGCAAGGGCTGCGAAGGCATGGGGCGCTGGGGTGCCAGAGGCGGCTCGGGAGCAACTTTGCCGACCAAGTCCGCGATTTGAACTTCGAGCGCCGACCGCGCGCCAGTCTGCATCGATACAGTCACGAATCTCGAAAGTACCTCCAGTGTAGCTGCAAGAGAGGCCGCGGAAGTTTGCGCGCGGAGCAACGATGGAAGCGCGTTGGTAGGCTTGTTGCTGGCGCACGCGGAAACCACGTCGCAGACGGCGTGATGAAGCTCATCCGCGGTGCGCTGGATGCGCTCGAGATTATCGCGAAGCGCTCGCACGATAGCTTGTTCCACCCCGCTGGGTTCTTGTGCCATACCGGTTTTCGGGGGTGTTTCGCCCGAAATCCCCCGTATTGGCATTTTGGGAGGTAGGTGCTTTGGAGTCAACGGGTCAGCGGTAGCGGTGTGCCCAATTGTTGCTTAACGAGCAGGAGCGGGGGGCTGCAATCATCTCTCAGTCGAAAAGCGCCAAGGCGTGTAGAGCGGTAGTTCTTCCTGAAGACTGGCTATTGAGAACAGGTAACTCTACCCCGGCCTGGCGCGGGTGGTAGAATAGAGGGGTCAATGGGGGCGACACGGTTTCGACGGAAGCTGTCGCGGCCCGAAGGCATGCCGGGACCCACCTGCCCGTAACTTGGTGGAAACTAGAAATGCCAACAACAACTTGGCACTTGCTGCTTAATTAATTAAGCGCACGCTTCCCCGGGCTTTGCTCATGGGCCCGGTCAGAGGCGTCACACAGTGAGCTGGCCTGAGCCTTTCGGTCCGTAAGGCTCGGGCGAGAACCATCGGACTAGCCGGCTGCGTTTCTTGCTCATTCTGAGCGTGGCGGGCGAAACAAATGGAATTGAGCTAAGCATGTAGGCTTCGTGTCGTAGGGCTTTTCGGACGGGGGTTCGACTCCCCCCGCCTCCACCATTTCTCGGGATGTCTACGCCCTTTCATGATCTCGCGGTCGACCCTCCCATTCGAGGATTTTTGCATCTGCCTTCCCGGCCAAGCGGCAAGGCCATCGTCCTCACCCACGGTGCCGGGGCCAACTGCCAGTCGAAGCTATTGATCGAAATGTCCGAGGCGCTCGCCGCCTCCGGTTTCTCCGTGCTTCGTTTCGATTTGCCATTCCGCTCCGAGCGTCCCCACGGGCCACCCTCGCCCGGAAGCGCAGCGCGGGACCGCGAAGGTCTACGCCGGGCAGTCTTACTGATGAAAGAAAGACAACGTGGGCCCGTATTTCTCGGCGGCCATTCCTATGGCGGGCGGCAATCGTCCATACTCGTTTCAGAAGATCTTGGGCTCGCCGACGGTTTGCTGCTTCTCTCTTACCCGCTGCATCCTCCTCGAAAGCCTGCACAGCTTCGCATTGCCCATCTCGCGAAGCTGTGCAAGCCAGCTTTTTTCGTCCACGGTACACGCGATCCTTTCGGAACGATCCCGGAAATGAAATCCGCCTTGAAACTGATCCCTGCCCCGCACGCCCTCCTCGACGTCGACGGCGCAGGCCACGACCTTCTCGCCAAGAAGATTCTTGGCGAATTGCCAACCCGTCTTGTTAGAGAGTTTTGCAGCTTCCTCAGCAAGTCCGCTGCGTGAGTATTCTTTGAACTTTTCCGACCTCAAGTTGCAAATCGTACTGCGCCCCGGGCCTTCGCCTTTGCGGCTTCTACTTCCCGGTTTTTCGGTGGTGCGGTCGTTTCGAGGGAATGAATGAGTTGTGCCGAGATTCGAGCGATCTCATCGATAGCAGCAACGAACGAAGCTTCATTCGCTTTCGCCGGCTTGTTGAACCCGGTGATTTTTCGCACGAACTGGAGAGAGGCCGCGCGCACCTCTTCGGGGGTGACGGGCGGATCAAAATTGAAAAGCGGTTTGATATTCCTGCACATGTGATTCGGCCTCTGAGTGATTTTAACGATGGAGGACTAGGTAGTGCCAGCGGTTCTTGCTTTGGTGCCCGCGAGTCGCTGACGCGCGTATCCGCACCAAGGGCTTGAGGGATCGAGCGTGATGTACGCTCGCCAATGTCGCTGCGCTTCGTTGCGCGCGCCGAGCTTTTCGCAAACAAACGCGAGGTTGTAATGTGCGTCGGGATAGCTTGGATCGAGACGCACGGCGTTGCGAAGATGCAGTCGCGCCGCCTCGAGTCTGCCGACCTCTTCAAGAACGCTGCCTAAATTGAAATGGGCCAAAGCATTCTCGGGATCGACTTGCAAAGCACGCATGAAATATTCGGCTGCTTTTTTCAGGTTCCCTTCTTCGTAGCAAAGCGTTCCGCAATTGAGCAAGGCATCGACTTTCTGTGGATCAATGCTCAAAGCATGATCGTACGCTTCGATTGCTTGCGCCCTAGTATTTTCCTCGGCGTCATATTCGAGCGCGGTGGCTAGCCAGTCATCGGCATTGGGCCCGACCATGACGCGCACCTTTTCGCCAAGCTCGCGAGTCTCAAAATTCAATACAAATTGGCCCGACAGCGGTTCCAGACGGGCGCCCTCGCTTTCTACTACAACATCTTTACCGTCGGAGAGAATACGAAGCTCAGACAGAGGCATGTGAACCTGGGCAAGCTTTTCGCGAAGCGCGGCAAGGGCTCGCCGCAAACGGTTGGCAGGCACCCCCTGGTCAATCAATTGCTTTATGGTGCGAAGGCTGATCAGATCGCGGAAACTGTAGAAGCGGTTTCCTTGCTCTTTTCGGGGAGAAACAAGGTGCAAGCGGTCCCAATAGTCCAGCTGCTTCCCGGTCAGACCCAGAATGCGCTGAACCTCCTCTGGGCTGAATCTGTCCGTCGCGCCCATCGGAAATTAGCCGGCTATCTTCTTTCCTGCCCTTTTCTGCACGGATGAGATCGGTTGCACGGCTCGAGTTGGAGGCTTCTTGCCCACCGGCACCGGCGCCGTGGAGGACGCAGGCGCAGCTGGCGCTTGCTTTTCTGCGAGACTCTTCTTGAGGGCTTCCATCAAATCAATCACGGGAGCCATATGAGGCTGGGCGGCTTCGGTCACTTCCTGGCCTTTGAGCTTCGCGGCGATCATCGCCCGCACATTCTCCTGATACTCGTCCCGATATTTTTGTGGCTCGAAAGGAGCCGCAAGACTTTCAATGAGTTGTCGCGCGAGCTTCTTTTCCTGCTCTTTCACTTCGATCTTATCGGTCGGAAGGGATTCAGCCGCGCGAATCTCATTGGAATAGAACATCGTGTGTAGCGTCATGCCCTTGGTCCCTGGCCGGACAATCACGATGTGTTCGCGCTGATGCATGGTGAGTTTTGCGATCGCTCCGTAACCGGACTCTTCCATGGCCTTCATGAGCAGTTGATAAGCCTTCACGCCGGCATCCTCCGGCGTGATGTAATAGGAGGAATCGAAGTAGAGTGGATCCATCTCATCCAGTTTCACGAACTCCAGGATCTCCATCACGCGCGCCGAGGAAGGCTCGATCTTGTCGAGCTCCTCTTCGTTGAACAGAACGTACTGATCCTTTTCGTATTCGTAGCCCTTCACAATCTCGGACCGTTCCACGTTGCGATTGCAAACGGGACAAAACAGGGGCTGCTTGAGACGCGAATGGCACTCTTTGTGAAGCTGGTTGAAACTGATTCGTTCGCCGCGAGCGGCGGCAAACATGCGAACGGGCATCGAAATCAGGCCAAAAGTGAGGTGCCCTTTCCAAACGGTCGTGGCCATGTGGACGCTCCTTCGACAACAGGCTTGGGACTCAGCACGAGCTTCTAAGATTAGCCGTCCGCCCCGACAGGAAGCAAGACCAATCCTGGGCAGGTAGTTTATTAGTCAGCTTGATGTTAGTTTGCATCGGCCTAGGAGGCCCGGGGCCCCGGAAGAGTCTGGGATAGAATGCTTTCATGGCCAAGCTCGGAGAATACCAGCGAAAACGCCGCTTCGACCGGACGCCGGAGCCGTCCGGCGAGCCCGAACCTTCCGCCGGTAAGGTCCTGGACAAGGCCTCCCCGGCCGCCAAACGCACACGCCTGCCAAAGCCGAAACTGCGACAGTTGGAGGTCCGTCCCGGGGCCGAGCATGGCGACACGTTCGTGGTTCAGAAGCACCGGGCAACGCGGCTGCACTACGATTTCCGGCTGGCGATCGATGGGACGCTGAAGTCGTGGGCCGTGCCCAAGGGACCTTCCCAGAGCCACGCCGACAAGCGGCTGGCGGTGCACACGGAAGATCATCCGCTGGACTACGCCAACTTCGAAGGGAAAATTCCTGAAGGCAATTATGGCGCGGGAACGGTAATGGTATGGGACCGCGGGACTTTTCATGTGGAGGGCAATCTCGACGCGCTGAAGCAATTGGAAAAAGGAGAAATCAAGTTCAGCTTGAACGGTGAGAAATTGCGGGGCAGCTTTGTTTTGGTGAAACTGAAACAGAGCGAAAAAGGCAACGAGTGGTTGATGATCAAGCACAAGGACGGCGCCGAAGATTCCTCCTGGAACATCGACGAGCACGACGGTTCCGCCCTTACGGGACGCACGCTGGAAGAGATTAAGGAGGAGCTACCACCTAAACGCCGGGCAAACCCGATTCATCCGGCTGAGTTGCAAGGCGTACGAAAGGGCGCAATGTCGTGTCGTATTGAACCCATGCTAGCGACGCTAGCCGATCGACCCTTTTCCGATCCCAACTGGCTCTTTGAGATTAAGTGGGACGGTGTTCGCGCCCTAGCCAGAATCGAGAATGATGCTTTGACCCTTCGCTCTCGTACCGGCGTTGACATCGCCAAGCGCTATCCCGAACTGGCCTCTCTTCCCGATGCTTTGGCCGCCCGCCAGGCTATTCTTGACGGAGAGATCGTCGCTTTGGATGCCCAAGGCCACAGCGACTTCGAACGCTTGCAGGAACGCATGCACGTGCGCGCCCCCAACGAAAACTTGGTCGCGCAGATTCCCGTCGTTTACTTCGTCTTCGATCTCCTCTACTGCGACGGATACGACCTTCGCGAAACCCCACTTCTCGATCGCAAGCAGCTCCTGCAACGCTTGCTGCACACGTCCGAGCGGTTTCGCTACTCCGACCATCAGTTAGAGCACGGAAAAGAGTTGTTCGCGCTGGCGGAACAAAATGGCTTGGAAGGGATCGTCGCCAAGCGAGCCGACAGCCCGTATGTTTCTGATCGAAGCCCGTACTGGGTGAAGCTGAAGGTTACCAAGACAGTAGACGCGGTCGTCAGTGGCTGGACCGAATCTCGTACCTCCGCTCTTCCCTTTGGCTCATTGCTGTTGGGCCTGTATCAAGGCAAAAAACTTCGCTTCATCGGGCACGTTGGCACCGGATTTGACGCGAAAAAGCTGAAGGAATTGACTAGCAAGTTGAAGGAACTGGCAGCTCCCACTTGCCCGTTCGACGCCGTGCCCGAAACCAACGAAAAACCGTCCTGGGTCTCTCCCACCCTGGTCGCCCGCGTCAAATTCAGCGGATGGACGCAGGAGCATTCCTTGCGCCATCCCGTTTTCGTCGCGCTTCGCGAGGACGCGCGCCCCACGGATTGCCAGTGGGAAAACGAGGTTGCCACTGCCGCCCCTGCCGCAGCCCCAGCCGTAGTTCGCGCGCCCGAGATTGTCGGCCGTGTGCTCGATACAAGAGCCGAGGTCGAGAACGAGTTGTTCAAGGGGCGCTCAGAAACCGTCACCATTGAACTGGATGGCAAACGGCTGCGGCTAAGCAACCTGAACAAAGTCTATTTTCCCGAGTCAGGCCACACCAAACGGAATCTGCTGGCCTACTACTACCGCATGGCCGATTTCATCTTGCCTTTTCTTCGCGATCGGGCTTTGGTCTTGCGACGCTACCCCGACGGAATCAAGGGACAGGCTTTTTTTCAGAAGGACCTGCGCGAAGGTTTGCCGGAGTGGTTCAAGACGGTTCCGGTGGATTCCGAACATCGCGGTGAGGTAATTCAATACGCTACGGCCAACGACCGCGCTTCCCTGCTTTTCCTGACAGGGCTGGGTTGCATCGATCACAACCCGTGGTCCAATCGTTATGACGATGTCGATCATCCCGACTATTTCTTTTTTGATTTAGATCCCTCGGATGGTACTGAATTCTCTGTAGTCGTGACCATCGCCAGAGCACTTCACGAAAAGTTGGAAGAATTGCGGTTGGTAAGCTTCCTGAAAACTTCAGGCGCGACGGGAATCCACATCTATTTACCGGTCGAGCCGATTTACACGTACGAGCAGTTGCGTACCTTCGGCGAGATTATCGCGCGAACGGTGACTGCTGAGTACCCGAATCTGGTCACTAGCGAACGCATCGTTGCGAAGCGGCCAGCGGGCCGCGTGTTGATCGACGTCCAGCAAAATGCCCATGGCCGGCCGCTGGCTGCTGCGTATTCCGTGCGCGCGTTCCCTCAAGCGCCGGTTTCCACTCCCCTGTTGCCCCGCGAATTGCGCCCTGGCTTGCGGCCCGAGACTTTGAACATAAAAACAGTCTCTGCGCGACTAAAAGAGAAGGGTGACCTCTGGGCTGATTTCTGGAAGCGGCGCCAGCGATTAGAGCAAGCCATCGAGCTTCTCAGCGATCGTCTGCCGGCGAGAACCAAGAAAGCGCCTTGATGGCAAGCTGCGCCCGTGCCTTTTCTGGGCGTGGTGGCTGTGATTAAATGCCAAGGCACGGAGGTGCACCCATTCCTAGCACAGGTCGGCTTCTTGTTGGGACTTCTGGATACTCTTATAAACAGTGGAAGGGAAGTTTTTACCCCGAGAAACTTCCAGACCGTGAAATGCTCTCCTTCTACGCCAAGCAGTTCTCGACGGTCGAAATCAATCACAGTTTCTATCGCATGCCGACAGAGAATTTGCTCCTGCAGTGGGCGAAAACTGTTCCCGAAGGCTTTCGCTTCGCCTTGAAGGCCAACCAGCAAATCACTCACATTCAAAGGCTCCGCAACTGCGAAAGCACTCTGAAGCGTTTCCTGGAAGTCGCCAGTGTGCTGAACGATGGCGACCACCTTGGCCCGGTGCTCATCCAGCTGCCCCCCACGTTCAAGTTCGATGGTCCCTTGTTGGAAGACTTTCTTGCTCTTCGCCCGCCTGCGTTCCATTTTGCATTTGAAGTACGTCACGCGTCTTGGTACACCGAGGAAACGTACGCCGTCCTTCGCCAGAATAAGACGGCGCTTTGCCTGTCCGAAACCGACAAACAAACACCTCCAGAGGTGCTCACGACCGGCTTTACCTACGCCCGCCTGCGCCTCGAAAATTACACTCCGAAGCAAGTCGCGGTCTGGAGGAAACGCTTCGACGGCTGGCTTGGCAAGGGCGTGGATGTGTACGCCTATTTCAAGCACGAAGACGCTGGCAAAGCACCCGCGTATGCCCGCCAGCTCGTCGGAAAGACAAACTGACCGCATACTCCCTGGAATCAAGAACGAAGGTCACACTTCTGCGTAATTCGTTTGCCGTTCACCAGTGTTCCCCTTACTTTTTCAACGAGCTGGCGGTTAAAAACTGCACTGTGACTCTAAGACCTATTGGCAATGACAGAGCATTGTCCTCTAGGCCGATCACCGCCTCCAGGATATCGCGGTCGCTCTTGTCAGATGGATCGCCTGTCGAGATGCTCTTCCTGCCCATCATCGCAGATATTCTCACCACCGAGCCGTTCAGCCTCTTTCCGTCAAGAGCGTCTGCCTGGATAACTACCTTCTGTCCGATCGACACTCTATCTACATCACTTTCGTCTATCTCCGCCTTGATGTGCCGAGAGGAAGCATCCGCGAGACTGAACAATGTGCGGGGAGTGACTGTGCTAAAGGACTCGCCGCGTCTGGCATAGACTCTCAAGACGGTTCCGTCGATCGGAGCAAGGATGGAGCACTTCCCGATACGTTCCTGGACCGTTCGAGCGCGACCCTCCGCCGCGAGCACCTCTGCATCAGCTAGCGCCCTGTCCTCCTGCAACGGAGGCGCGGCGAGTAACTCCTCGGTTCGAACAGCGGCTCGCAGGTTAGCATCTGCGACCCCTAGATCACGGGCAGCTTGTTCATAAGAGGCCCGGGAGACCTGCTCCCTTTGATAAAGAGCTCGCTGCATGTCCGATCGCGACTTGGCCTCTTCAAACGTCGCGCGGGCGGCTGCTGTCTTCTCACTCGCTATTTTCTTCTCCTCGTCGCGTGGGCCTCGCAGAATCCGGGTTCTTGTCTGGCGTGCGCCATCGGCTTCGGCTATCGCAGTTTGTAGACTCGCTTGCAATTCGTCACAGGCGATCTCGCCAAGTAAGGTCCCTCTTTTTACGAGCTGACCTTCTTTCACGTAGACGGCCTTCACGATGCCGTCCGCAGCGGCTCCTACCTGTGTAGTCTCCGAAGCTCCCTCAACCCTTCCCGGGGAGGCGAATGCAACGGTCGCGGTAGCACTATTGGATGGTATCCCACGAGCTTGTACCGCATTCCTGTTCCGAGTGGTCCCCAAGAACGCGACCGCCACAATGACCAAGACGATCGCGGAGCCACCTATGCCCCATCTACTGCGGGCCGTCATAGATTTTTCCCCTTTTGTTCTACTTGGCCATCGCATAGATTGATTGTGCGATCGGCGAATTCCCGCCATCGCGGATCGTGGGTCACGACAACAACAGTTCTTCCATCATCATCCACTTGACTTCGGAGAATCTGACAGATGTTCCTTCCAGCCTGGGCATCCAGAGATGCAGTCGGCTCATCCGCGAGAAGAATGGGAGGATTGCCGGCCAAAGCCCGCGCAATTGCAACCCGCTGTTTTTCCCCGGGACTGAGTTCGTTGGGCTCTTGATTGAGCTTGTCTCCCAAACCGAATCGAACGAGTAGATCTCTTGCCATTTCCCTTCGGCCAGGCAGGGCTGCATCACGAAGTTCAAAACCAAGTGCGACATTGTCAATCGCGGAAAGGGAGTGAAAAAGCCGAAAAGCTTGGAAAACAAAACTGATTTTCTTTTGACGAACAGTGGTCCTCTCCGCTTCACTCAGCCCGTTTACCGCGACACCATCTACGAACACTGTCCCTTCATCGGGCGACAGCAAACAGCCCAGCAGGGACAATAACGTGGTTTTCCCGCTGCCGGAGGGTCCCATAACTAGCGAAAGCGTGCCACGCTCGAAGAATTGCGAAACGCCCCGCAGTGCACAAACTTGTGCCTCCCGCTTGCCAAACGAGACACTCGCACGTTCAACGCCCAGGAAGTGATTAGGCACGGAACACCCTCCCCGGCTCAACCGTGAGGGCGCTTCGAACTGAAGCGATAGACGCCAGTGCGCACATCGCCAAACTTGGCACGACCATGACTAGAAGCAACCACCACGGAGTGTAGATCCAAGGAATCAGAGATTTTGCATAACCAATGCTTGGAACAACCGCTAGCAGCCCCAGAATGCTGCCGACTGCCCCGCAAATCAGGGCCTGCGTAAGCACAATGCGCGCCACGAAAGCTTGGGATGCTCCGAGAGCTTTCAACGTGGCGTACTCTTCGATGTTTTCCATGGTGTTCGCAAAGATGGTTTGGGATACCACCACCAGACCTATCAGAAACCCCAACAGCGCCGCGGTTAGAATCGCGCCCCCGGCCCCGGTTTTTATCGTCCAGTAGGTGCGAGATTTACGCGCAAATTCGTCCCGTGTGAGAACATCGACCTCTGGAAGGCGCTGCTGAAGGTTCTGCTGCACACCCGATGTTGAATATCCTCTGTCGACGCGCAGGAGGATGTACATGGCTTCTTCAGGACCAAACCCCATGTATCGAGTGGCATTTCGGTACGAAGTAAACAGAAAGGGGACACCAAGGAATGCCCCATAACCCTCAATCTGATGCTCGATACTGGCACGGTGCCGGTTTACTTCCACTTCTGCCGGCAGCGCCGTCACTTGAATCAGGTCCCGGTCGCTTACGTCGTAGAGCAACGCATCGGGCGACATCCCTTCGGCTGAACCCGGGACACCGGGAACCGGGAAGCGCTTTCCCACATTGCGATCCGCACCGACCAGAGCTACAACCTGTTGCTTTCCGTTTGGTGTGCGGTACACAGCAAAAGCCATGCAAACTCGGCTCGTTTCCAGCACACCTGGTACGCCGGCAGCCATCTCCCGCACCCGACTTTCGATGGGAGTTCCAAACTCAAAGGCCTGTACTCCTCTCGCAGTAATCCAGATGTCGGAGTCGCTGGCATCTATAAGCCTGGATGCTGCCCGCAAAAAGCCGACCAGGAGACTTCCTTGAAAGACCATCAGGAACACCGCAAAAGACACGCCGAGCACGGTTACCGAAAAGCGGGCTCGATCGTGAACGATATTTTGCCAAGCGAGTTTCATAAGAGCTGAACTACCGACAAATCTGGAGAGCGGGGAGTACGTTATGTAATTCTGCGGTCGCGGCTTTTGCGCTGCGTCCGAGCAGCGCTCTCAGTTCATGCTCTCCCGGCACTGACATTTGTTGCGTTACTTGGTTTGCTCGCACGCTTGCCACGTCAGATCTCCTGCCAATAACGCCGTGGTTCCCTCGGCGGACAGTGGTCTGGAAAAGTAAAATCCTTGGCCATATTTGCATTCCAGTTTTTTCAGCATGGCAACCTGTTGAACTGTCTCTACTCCCTCGGCAACTACGTCTAACCGGAGATTATTGGCCATGGGCAAAATGGTCCGCGCAATTTCCATACCTTCTCCTTCGTCCCCCATGCCGCTGATGAAGGAGCGGTCAATCTTCAAAGTGTCAAGCGGAAACCGGTGCAGATAACTTAACGAAGAGTATCCCGTGCCGAAATCATCGATGGCCAAGCGAATTCCCAGGGATTTGATTTGCTGCAACATCTCCACGGCCGCCGAAGGATCTGCCATCACCGTGCTTTCGGTGATCTCCAGCTTCAAAGCTTCCGGAGGAAGAGCGAGTTCAAGCAGCAACTTTTTAATGTCTTCGACCAGGTTCGGTTGCAAAAATTGCTTGGCCGACAGGTTGACGCTCATTGTAAGATGGCGGTGGGCAATTGAACCTGCTCTCCACTCGCTGATTTGCCGGCAGGCCTCCCGCAAATTCCACCAGCCCAGCTCGCGTATCAGGCCGGTTTCTTCAGCAACGGGGATAAATTCAATCGGTCCGAGCAGTCCGCGAGTTGGATGCTGCCATCGCAACAGAGCCTCAAAGCCGGCAATTTCTCCGGAAGCGAGTGCAACAATCGGTTGATAGAAATTGCGAAATTCTCCCCGTTCGAGGGCGCGACGCAGATCCGTCTCCAGCTGCAAGCGAGCCATCACACTGGCTCGCATATCGGCATCGAAAACCTCAAAGCGGGCCTTGCCCAGAGACTTGGCCCGATACATTGCCGTGTCGGCATCTCGCAGGATCTCTTCCGGTTGCTCGTAGGCTGAGTTGCTTAACGCAATTCCGATGCTCACAGAGGTGAACACCTCTTTTCCACCCAAAACGAATGGCGCTACCAGAGCCTTCATCATGCGGTCTGCGGCGCGCTTGGCATCGCTCGGATCTTTGATATCGTCGAGCAGGACTGTAAATTCGTCTCCCCCTAAGCGCGCGACGGTGAAGGTTTCCCCGAGACGCGCGACGGTATCCGTTGACCGCAAACACTTCTCCAACCGCTTGGCTACTCCAAGCAGGAGTTGATCCCCAATCAGGTGGCCCATGCTGTCGTTGATCATCTTGAACCCATCAAGGTCCATGAATAAAACGGCAAACATATGGTTTTTGCGGCGCTTCAAATGCTTGATGAGCCGACCTACGCGGTCAATAAACAGCAGCCGGTTGGGTAAGCCTGTTAGTGGGTCGGAGACCTTTCCTTCGGTGATGTCGGTCTGTGATCCGGCCATGCGCAAAGTATTTCCGGATGTGTCATGAACGGCGACCCCCCGACTCAGCATCCAACGAAAGCTTCCATCCTTATGCAACACGCGGTGTTCACTCTCGAAGTGAGGAGTCAAGCCTTTTTGATGGATGGCAATTTCCTCTTTGACTCGTTCTCGGTCCGCGTCATGGATGCGGTCAAACCACTCTTCAGGTCTGTCCCCGATTTCGCCTTCCTGACAGCCCAACATGGCCTTCCAGCGAGGGGAGAAATGCACAATATTGTCCGACAGATTCCAGTCCCAAAGGCCGTCATTGGAGCCGCGAGCCGCTAGGGCATAGCGCTCTTCACTTTCCTTCAACGCTTCCTGCGCTCGTTTGTGTGATAACTGCGTACCTATACGCGCCACAGCCACAGGAAAGTCAATCGGTTTCGTCAGATAGTCGTTAGCCCCCAAATCCAGCGCCCTGACAATATCGTCGCTCTGGTTCTTTGCGGTCACCATAATTACCGGCAGCTCGATCGCAGAGTAGGCGTCACGCAGCGTTTTCAGAGCGTCAAGGCCACTGACTTCCGGCATTTCGATGTCTAATAGCACCAGATCGGTGCCGTCTTGTTTGACGCGCTCGAGCAATCCGTGCGCGCTCTCGGCCATGGAGATCTCATACCCTTTGCGTGCCAGTCGGCGGGCCAGCATGTCCCTGTTCATTTCATTGTCATCTACGATGAGCAACCGGTTCGGTCGCGAGTTCATGATAGTTTCTTCTCGAGCAGCAGATTTTCGATCTTTTCGCTTAGCCGTCCAAAATCGACCGGCTTGGTATCGTAGTCATCACAACCTGCATCAATGGCCTTCTCCCGGTCACTGACCATTGCGTGAGCGGTCAGCGCGATGATCGGGATATGGCGAGTAGACTGATTGGCCTTCAGGAGACGCGTGACTTCCCAGCCGTCCATCGCCGGAAGACTTATGTCCATCAGAACGAGGTCGGGTGCTTCCGAACGCGCCAGCAAAAGCCCCTTCTCGCCATCCTCCGCGGTGACGACACGATAGCCCCTGCGCTGAAGCCGTCTGGATAGCATGTCCCTATTCATTTCGTTGTCTTCGACTAGCAAGATTTTCTGCATTCTAGTTTCTCCTGCTTCTGGAGGGTCTGGTTCCGGCGGTCTTGCTGCCTGTTGGGCGGTCTGCTACATAAGATAAGGGGACCGGATTGTCATCCGTGATAGTGGTAGACCGAGTGATTCGGTGCTTCTCTACAAGAACTGCAAGACGGTCCCGGTCGACAGGCTTGATAAGATAATTGGAGGCGCCTAGGTCCAGGCCCATGGCCTCATTGTCAACGATGGTGACCATAATGACCGGAATCTTCGCCAACTTGGAATCGCTCTTGAGCCTATTCAGAACGGTCCATCCATCGCAGTCAGGCATGACCACATCGAGGGTTATAAGTAGCGGATGAACTTGCCTGGCGAGGCGGATTCCTTCTTCTCCATTCGCGGCGGCGACCACGTGGAAATCCAGTTTTGTCAGGAAGCGCGACATCAGATCGCGGACCGACGGGTCATCGTCTATCACCAGAATCGTTTCCAACCCGGTCTTGGTCTCGGACGATGCCGCCGGAACTTTGCCGGCACTCTGTGGCTGCGCGGATTCAGCTGTCTCGATGACGACTTGAACCGGCAGCCGGACCGTGAAAACGGCGCCCTGGCCAACGTCGCTCTCTACCCAGATGCACCCCTTCATCAGCTGAACGAAGCGGTGAGTAATGGCGAGTCCCAGGCCGGTCCCGCCATACTTGCGGGCAATCGAGGCATCCGCCTGGGCAAACTCTTGAAACAAGTTTTCCTTTTGCTTGGCGGAGATACCAATCCCGGTGTCGCGGACCTGGAATTGAATCCAATCTCGATCCTCGACCTTGATTTGCTCCACATTCACGGAGACGGTGCCGCGGTCCGTAAATTTGCACGCGTTGCTCAGCAGGTTGAACAGGATCTGCCGGACCTTTGTGATATCAGCCTGCATCGTGTTCACGTTGTCGGCCAGATGGACGTGAATTGAGTTGCCGTTCTTTGCCGCCGCGGGCTGCAAGGTCGTGACCATCTCCTCGATCACCTGCGACACTTCGAAGGCCTCTAGGTGCAGCACCATCTTGCCGGCTTCGATCTTCGAAAGGTCCAGCACGTCATTGATCAACGACAACAGGTGTTTTCCCGACGCCTGGATTTTCCGGAGGTCCTGAACATTCTCGATCTTGCCTGAGTCCCGGGTTTCCTCCTCCAGCATTTCGCTATATCCGATGATGGCGTTGAGCGGGGTCCGCAACTCGTGGCTCATATTTGCAAGAAATGTGCTCTTCGCGCGATTCGCTTCCTCAGCCGCGTGCTTCGCATTGAGCAGCTCTTCCTGAGTCTGCTTTCGGTGGGAGATTTCTTCCTCTAACTCCTGCGTCCTCGTCTTCAATTCACCGTTAGTGCTCTGCAGCGCGGTATCCCGCTGCTGGATTTCGGACAGCATGGTGTTGAATCCATCGATCAGTCTTCCAATTTCGTCCCCATATGACTTGACCGCTCGCACCGCGTAGTTCTTGTTTGTGGAAACCATTCTCATGGTGTCTTCTAGGTGCAGAATGGGATTTGAAATCAATCCTTGAAGCCTAGAAGAGACGAAAAATGCGCACAACCCGGACACCAACACGAAAATAATGAGGATGCTTGCGTATCGCCTGGCCCTCATACTCCACTGGCGCATATTCGACTGCAAAAACAGCGTTCCGACGCGTTCGCCGTTCAGGGTCACGTCGTGGAAGACCTCCAGGTATCCTCCTACGTAGCGGTACCCTTGCTCCTGTAAACGGGAAGGAAGGTACGATGGGAGGGTTGTACTACCTCGAAAATAGTGGGCAAAGATCTTTCCGTCGGGTCTATATAGGACAGCAGTGACGACGTCTTCTTTGGCGGTGAGCGCTGACAATGTAGCGGTGGCGGCGGGCTCGTCTTTAAATTCCATGGCTCCCGCGCTGTTGTACCCGATAATCTCAGCTTGAGTCATCAGATCCTGAGTGAGCAGGTGGCGAAAGGAAACGAGGTCGTAAATAAGAAAGCTAACGGAGGACAAGATCAGAGCGAGGCTACTCGTTAGCATCGTTATCAGCGTGAGTTTCCGCTTGATGGATAGATTCTGGAGGATCATCCTGGCTTCCTTACCTCTGTGCTGGGTTGTTGGACGATTCTCGCCAGGGTAAGCAATCTTGAACTGATGGTCAGCTCTGCTTGGTGCGCCGCCTCGACATTGATCTCAAATCGAACTCTGTTGTCTTCGACGGTGAACCGGATTATGCCGCCGCGCTCGGCAAAACCGGGCGTTTCACCAACCGTCAGAATTGGCTGGCCTTTCACAATTTGTACCACTTCATCTATGTGCGCTTTTTCCGACGCGCTCACAAACAGGATCTTGCAGTCCCTCAGTTCTTTGACGTCGTTGCCCCATTTCAGCCGTTTCACGACGAATCCCCGCGCCCCGATTTTCTTATCTTGGACGATTTGATCGATAATCGTTCCGAACGGATCCATCCCCAAAATGCCAATCACAATCGGAGAATCGGGCTGGGCAAAAGCGGTCGTCGGCCATTCCACAAATTTTGCAAAATTGAAGATGAAGCCGGCCTTGATCAGATATTCCGAGGAATCGGACGAGTCCCGCGCCTGTGCAAAGGCGTCGGGAGCCCAACTCAGCGAAACACTGAGCGCAACGATCAGAATTCCCAGTCGTCTTAACATCAAATTAACCGCCCACTTGTATCCGGCAATCTCAAAGCTCACAT
>Ga0137412_10001407_pt1 | contig 18645 bp, 16 predicted proteins | sample CZODoug2_1_16fun_FD_122160 | JGI IMG/M metagenome (GOLD analysis project Ga0137412, IMG submission 122160) | Vadose zone soil fungal communities from Angelo Coast Range Reserve, California, USA - CZODoug2_1_16fungal (Hybrid Assembly) | ecosystem: Environmental > Terrestrial > Soil > Vadose zone...
AATCCATTTGGCTTCGGCTTTCGAGATTTGGGATTGGGAACTTTCCTGCGAAGCGGTCCTGGCTCTTGGGCAAGCCCGAATGATACATGGACACAATTTGCGCCAACTTCGGATGGCCAAATGCAGACGTCTTCGGCACGCAACGTCGCCCTGGTGCCACCACAGTGTCCGACCACGGAGGCTCCAGGACCGTACTTCCAGAAGGAGTTCTTCCACAACGGCTACATCAAGAGCCTGAAGCAACTCGTGCACTTCTACAACACGCGCGACGTTGCCGCATTTCAGTTCAACGTCACTTCCGGGCACTGCCCGACAGGAACAACGGAAAAGGTAGACTGCTGGCCTATGCCCGAAGTTCCCAACAACATTGACATGACGATTGGTAAGCTGGGCTTGAGCGATACGGAGGAGAACCAGATCGTGGCCTTCCTCCAAACGCTCTCCGACGGGTTCACAAGACCGTATCCGGACATCAATACGTTCACCGGGATGTGCACGACGTGCAATCCCGCCACAGATCCAAATTGTTCACCGTCGAGGCAAGGAAACGGTTTCCTTATCCCCACGCCGTCGCCGCTTCCACCCTGTGCGTCGGCGATCTGCGGCGTGGCGCCTTTGCCGGGACCTAAACCTATTCCGTGATAAATGTCGGTGGGCTCACGCCCATCTGAACATCTCTTTCCTCTGCTCGTCCGTCTCGCAAACGCGGGCGGACGAGCCAGAGCGAGATATCGCGAATGGTCGACTCTCGCTTGCATTTCTACGGATCATCTATCTTGCAATTTTGTTGAGGTGTGAATATGAATAGACTGCTCCCGACACTGGCAATCACGGTTTTGACCGGCGGCTTGCTGCTCTCAAATCCAATCTCGGCTCAGTTCGTTCCTTCCGCCAAGAAAGCCGCGCATGTCCGCATCCTCAAAGGACCGGAGCTCGAATCAGCCACAGAAAATTTGACCATTATCAGGTGGACCTCCGACAACCCTGGCGGCTCGCCGGAGCACTTTGGAGTTGTGCACTACGGCACGGATCCCAAGAACCTGAGCGAGACTGCGAAATCGCACATCCGGCTGAACCCGACCCATTCCTATACGGTGTTCCGCGTGCGCGTGGACAACCTGAAGCCGCGGACGAGATACTACTACACGGTGGACTCGATGGAGCCCAACGGCAGGGGCGATGGAGTCACCAGTCCGATAAACGCCTTCACGACACCTTAGTGGCGCCAGCTGGCCACGTTGCAGATGGCATGTCCTGAACCGGCGTTCCAGCCGGACTCAGTCGGCGCGATGCATGGTCGGCTGCAAAAACGTCGGTCTGCAAACTTGCCAACGATGACGCCCGCTCCCGAAGCCGCCGCGAACTCCAATTTTTGTGGCCGGATTACCCAGTGGTCTGCCCTAGCAACGCGGAGGAACGCGCGTAAGAGAGGAATCGTTCAGGCTTTCAGTACCGCTCCGAACTCGAGAGTTTCTTGAGTTAGAAATCTGCTTTCAACAGCGCTGTGCCTCTGGTTGACTGGCTGTGTAGAGCCCGCGCAGGAATCCAGGATTCAGAGTTCTACGTAACTTCCGGCGTCCTTGGAAAACACGTGCCTTCACGGCGGTAATGGAGGTGCCGAGAATCTGAGCTGTTTCTTTGACAGATCGTTCTTCGATGTCGCGAAGCAATATCGCTGTTCGAATTGTCGGACCTAGGCGATTGATTGCATCGGTCACGAGTTGCGTGCGCTCGCGTCGCCAACAGGACTCTTCGGGATCGGGGCTCTGGTCAACGAACGCCTCCGAACTGGACTTCATGCCGTCGTCAGGGCTGTCGGGCAAGACTTCGAAAACTCCCCGCCTTCGACGGAGTAACATGAACGCTTCATTCATTGCGATGCGTGTCAGCCAAGTAGAGAACCGCGACTTTTCTTGAAAGGTGTCGAGATGAAAGAAGGCCTTGTGAAAACTCTCCTGCGCCACGTCTTCGGCATCCTCCCGGTTATTCGTTATCCGTTGCGCCACGGCGAGGACTTTCTGCTTGTGACGAAAGACTAGTTCCTCGAAAGCCTGAGCATTTCCGCGCCTAGCCGCCGCCACCAACGCGCCGTCGGAGTCTTTGTCTATACTGTTTGCATAAGACGTTTCCATGAATCTGACCCTCCACCGCCACTTCGTCACACAGTAGCCGCCCCTGAAGAAAGCAATCTGCGTGCCAAAGACTGCGCGTGACGAAAACATGTAGAAGTGGCTGGCAGAGCGGGAGATACACCGATTTATGAGTGGCTTGGCGACGTCAGTCGGCACGCAAACCTGTCGGAGTGTTGGCACCACTGCGAGCCGAAATCTTGAGCTACTCAAGAGCGCTTGGCTTGTTTGCTGGGGTCTCCCTCGAAGGCTCCACCATCCGTCCGGGCAATGGCGACAACCGCCGTGTGTACGGCAGGAAGATTCCTGCGAGGGACATTGTTCTGTCCGGAAGGGTCGCTATGCTTCCAGCAGCTGAGCAATTGATCTCGCCCCTGGATGCCAAGACCCCAAGGCACAGGTCATGGGTTCGTCAAATAACTCAGTCTCGCGATGCGGTGAAACGATTTGGGGTGACTCATGTCGATTGTAAAACTAGCACTGAAGCGGCCATACACGTTCGTGGTACTCGCTATTCTGATTTTTATCTTTGGGGGTCTCGCGATTGTTCGTACTCCCACGGACATCTTTCCGAATATTGACATTCTCGTCGTCAGCATTATCTGGAACTATAACGGACTTGCCCCGCAGGATATCTCTGACCGGATCGTCTCTATCACCGAGCGCACTCTGACCACTACGGTGGATAACATCGCGCACATTGAGTCGCAATCTCTCTATGGCATCGCCGTAGTGAAAGTTTTCTTTCAACCCTCGGTGAGTATCGACAAGGCCGTTGCCCAGATCACTGCAAATTCCCAAACGCAACTCTGGCGGCTGCTTGTCGGCACTACGCCGCCATTGATCATCACCTACAGCGCCTCGACGGTCCCCATCCTCCAACTCGGGCTGGCGGGCAAAGGCATTTCGGAGCAGCAACTGAACGATTACGGTCTGAATTTCATTCGCCCTCGGCTGGTCACGATCGAGGGCTCATCGCGAGAAGAATACGAACAGCTTGCTGCTGTCCCTGAACTGGTCGCATCGCGGTGAAAGGATTTGTCACTTCTTCACAGGTTTGCCCAATTTTCCCTCGATGGAGGCAATGGCCCCGGTCAACCTTCCAGCGCGATCAGCGTAGTCATCTACTTTCATGAAGGTGATCACTCGCTCGGTCTTCTGGCGCATCTCGGCGTGGCATTTTCGAGCTACGTCCATTAGCTGGTCCCAACGCCCCTCGATGATTGTCCCGGCGGCGGTGACTCGATAGTCCAAGCCACTCGCATCAATGATCTTTACCAGGTCCACGATGTCTGCGCTGATTGAACGGCCACGTCCCAACGGGATGACACTAAGTTCCAGCAGCATAGGGACCTCCTGTGGTTCGCATTATAGCTCGCCGACGCCTCATTATGCTGAAACCGGGTGGGAACGAATCTTCAGTCGCGTGAGATCTCTCATCACAACCGCACATCATCCAGAATACTGACAGGGGTGTCAGATGCCTGACGTCAAACCTGAGCCAAGAAGGGCTCTGGCCTTTATTACGAGAGCGTTACGAAGGTCTTCGAGTTGGCAAAGCAATTGCCACAGCAATATTCCTGCTCTATCGCATGCTAAGCAGGTCGGCAGGACGATGAAAATAAGAGAGGCATCCCGATGCGCGAGCCAAAAGAATCCAAGTCTGCCGTTGACGGAGAGAATCGAACGAGTGAACAGCAAAAAAGCAAACCTGGCATGGAAGGACTGTCGAGACGTACTTTTTTGGGAGTGGGATCCGCTACTCTAGCGAGCGCGGCACTGGCCTCCCTGGCTGTCAACTCCCAGGAGAGAGTAGACACTGAAAAAGCAGAACAAGATCATTCTGCAAGTAATCCGGGCCCGGAAAACAAGCCCCTTTTGGACGAAAATCCGAATTCAAATCTTCCTCCGCCGACAGATTCCGGAAATATTGACCCTGTATGGTACTCCTTCGATCTAACTCACAAACGAATCGAAGAGGGCGGTTGGACGAACGAAGTAACACAAAAGGTGTTGCCATCTTCAAAAGACCTCGCTGGCGTCAGAATGCGGCTTACGGCCGGCAGCTTTCGCGAGCTGCACTGGCACACAGCGGACGAGTGGGCTTTCATGCTGTACGGAAATGCTCGCGTGACCTGTCTTAACCCCGATGGAACGGTGTTTATCGGCGATGTAGGCAAAGGTGACCTCTGGTACTTTCCAGCAGGATTCCCCCACTCCATCCAAGGGTTGGGACCAGATGGTTGTGAATTTCTGCTGGTATTCGATGAAGGTGCGTTTTCGGAAGACAACACCTTCCTTCTTTCCGATTGGGTGAGGCGCACGCCGCCATCGGTGTTGTCGAAGAATTTTGGGCTGCCAGCAAGCGTTCTTAAAAACTTACCAAACAAGAGTCTATACATCTTCCCCGCAGACTTGCCCGCATCCCTGGCACAGGACAAGGCCGCTGTTGGGGGTCGTCGCGCTGAGTCTCCGTACCAGTACACCTTTAGAATGGAGGCTATGGCCCCCACGAAGCAAACGAGGGCCGGTGAAGTTCGCATAGTTGACTCGCGTAACTTCCTGGCGTCGAAAAATATCGCTGCAGCCTTGGTCACCGTTAAGCCGGGTGGTTTGCGCGAACTGCATTGGCATCCAAACGCTTCGGAATGGCAGTACTACATCAGTGGCAAGGGGCGCATGACAGTCTTTACAACTGCAGGAGCGCACACCATGGACTTCAACGCAAATGACGTTGGTTTTGTGCCGAGCGTCGCGGGTCACTACGTCGAAAACACGGGCAAGACGGACCTGGTATTTCTCGCAATGTTCAAGGCGAGCGAGTATATGAACATTTCCCTGAATAACTGGCTACGGCACCTGCCTCCTGAGATGGTCACGTCGCATTTGAATCTGGATGCAGACACCATCGCTAAAATTCCTTCAGAAGCGCTGGACGCTCTTCCTGGCTAGCGTCGTCGCTAAGCATCAAGGTGACCTCGGAGACCGAAAGGACGTTGCAATGGGCAAGCCCACATGGACAATTCGACTAGCCATCATTCTACTCTCGGCCAGCGGAGCAATGTCTACGCTATCGCAGCGCATCATGGCACAAACGACTGAGACGCAATGCGCATCCGATGTCCCCGGTTCGCAACCTTGTGGATACGCCGATACAGGTTCAGTCGCAATCTCGAGCGGGAGCAAAGGCGAAAGCCAAGATGGATCGACTGCATCCGCGGGATCGAATCAAAACGACTGGGTGCACGCGTGGATGCGTAAAGTGGACGAAGCGCGGGCAAGCCAGCCACATTTTGTTTCACCGATGGTCACAACGCACGTGATGCTGGTTCAGCAATATCGCTTTGACATGTCCTGGCAACAAGATCCCGGCGGAGGCACTGTAACCTCAAACTACGGTGCCTCGCATGGTCTGGAAATTGTTCCGACGTCGCATCTCGAAGTGGGCCTCTTCCAGCCGCCCTATCTGGTACACCAATCGGGCGTTCAGGATGGATTTGGAGATTTTTCTTTCCAGATAAAGTACCGGGCGTTTTCAGCGCCAGAAGGCCGGGGCGACTACTTCGCAGGATTTTTCCTTGGCGGCTCGTTCCCCACGGGTAGTCCACCGAATGGTGTCGGCCACACGGTCTTGTCTCCCACCTTCGCAGCCGCCAAGGGCATCGGGCCGTGGGACATTCAGAGCACGATCGGTGCGAATCTTCCTGCCAGCGGTGCAAATACTCTAGGTCGGACCATCTTCTTCAACACTGCTGTTGATTATAAGATCAGAGGAAAAATCTGGCCTATGCTCGAGCAGAATTCTACGTTTTGGTCGGGCGGCGTTTTGGATGGAAAGAAACAAGTCTTCCTGACGCCCGCCCTTGTCCTAGGCGGATTTCCAATCGCGGAACGACTTCACATGAGCTTTGGCGCTGGGGTGCAGATTGCGGTGTCACAGTTTCACCAGTACAACCACCGCTGGATTGTTTCGGTTCGCTTTCCTTTTTAAAGAAGGATTTGGGAACAACCACCCCTACTAAAAGCCTGCCCCGTTTTCCAATAGCTTTGAAACGCGACCGCAATGATTTCAGGAAACGGTAGTTCTGTTCCAGGTGGGGTTTTTCATTAAGTGAGCAGGGATACGCGGTCGATCACTAAGATGTGCGCATATGCGAAAACACCGCCGTTTTCGCGGCGGCTGCGTCAGTAGAAGTGTCAGAACGGGTGTCGCTGTGTCCGACCCTCTGACACACCCATTCGGCTCACGTTTCGGATCTTCCTTTCTGATCAACCACTTGCGGTGACCTATCGCGTATCGGTTTTGGCGCGAAGCGTGCCTCTACTCATTGTGCGAAGAGGAAGTGCCCGACAGCGAAGATCATGGCCCTCAACACTCCAACGTCAGGAGCGACTGGATAGTGCCCGGTGAATTGCGAGGAGGCAATGGAAATGCAAAATAGAGGCCCCTCCAATTGGAAAATGCGGTTTGCAGTGCAGCTCATTGTTCTCCTTTATTTGCCGGTAGCCGCTCTCGCGGGTCCTGCGGACCGCTCTATCAGTCCAACAAATATTTTTGCGCCCGTATCCACGCCGGCCCATTCGATCCTTGGACTCTCACTTTTTGTGCTTGCGGTTACGGCAGCCATATTCGTAATCGTGTTCAGCTTGCTGGTGTACTGTGTCGCGAGATTTGGGAAGCGGGCAGACGACGACGGCCGCGAGCCTCCCCAAGTCTACGGCAGCACTCAGGTGGAACTGGCATGGACCGTCATTCCCATTCTCATTGTTGTGGTTTTGTTCATGGCGACCGCACGGGTGATCGCCAGCATCCAGAAGGGTGCCCGGCCGGCCAACGCCATTCAAGTGATCGCCATTGGCCATCAGTTCTGGTGGGAATATCGCTATCCGGGCCTCAAGGTCGTGACCGCCAATGAACTGCACGTTCCGGTGAGTGACCCGGCTCACCCGACTCCGACTTTCATCACTCTGCTCTCCGCGGATACAGATCACAGCTTTTGGGTTCCCCGGCTGGCCGGTAAGACCGACCTGATTCCCAACCACCCCAATACGATGTGGATTGACCCGCAGCAGACCGGGCTCTACCTGGGCCAGTGCGCGCAATACTGTGGAACGCAACACGCCAAGATGCTTCTCCGCGTCTATGTGCAATCACGCGAGGAGTTCAACCGTTGGATTGAGGAGCAGAGTCAGGTGGCGCACGCGAATCCCGCAGTTTCTGAGGGGCAGCGCATTTTCAAGGCCACTGCCTGCATCAACTGCCACGGCGTGACCGGCACGGTCGCAGACGGGAGCTTCGGCCCGGACCTGACGCACCTAATGAGCCGCGAAACGATTGCTTCCGGAGCGGCGCCGAACACACCGGAAAATCTCCGCCTTTGGATTCAAAATCCCGACGCCATCAAACCTGGATCCAAAATGCCCGCCATGGGATTGAGCGATCAGGAACTGGACGCTGTGACGGCATATTTGGCGACGCTGCGCTGAGCGCGTTGAGGAGAACACTTGGTCTCGACTGATTCCATCTCAACGCTTAGGGCCGACATAGCTTCTCGTCCTTTCGTCGCTAAGCTTCACGACTGGGTGACCACCGTCGATCACAAGCGCCTGGGCATCCTGTACATCGTTTATGCCTTGGTGTTTCTTCTGATCGGCGGGATCGAAGCGACGATCATGCGCATTCAGCTTATCCGTCCACATAATAATTTCGTCTCGCCCAGCGTGTTCAATCAAATGTTCACGATGCATGGGACAACGATGATTTTCTTCGTGGCCATGCCCATATTGTTTGGGTTTGCTAATTACCTCATGCCGTTAATGATCGGTGCGCGAGACATGGCCTTCCCGCGCCTCAATGCTTTCAGTTTCTGGCTGACGGCCTTCGGAGGCATTCTTCTTTATTTCAGCTTCCTCGGCGCGAATGGCCTGTACGGGGCCGGAAGCGCTCCTGACGTCGGATGGTTTGCCTACGCGCCCTTAACTTCGCAGACATTCTCTCGCGGGCACAGCACCGATTTCTGGATACTGGCCCTGCTCGTCTCGGGGTTCGGCAGCATCGGCACGGCGATCAATATTGTCGCCACGATCGCTTGCATGCGCTGCCCGGGAATGACGCTGGGGAAAATGCCGCTGTTGGGATGGCTCAATCTGGTTATGGCGGTGCTGGTGATACTTGCCGTTAGCCCGCTTTCCGCGGCGCAGATCATGTTGCTTGTCGACCGTTACCTCGGCGGGCATTTCTTCGACACGCAGGCCGGAGGCTCCGCCGTAATTTGGATGCACTTCTTCTGGATTTTCGGCCATCCAGAAGTCTATGTGCTGGTTATTCCCGCGTTCGCTTTTGCTTCCGAGATCATCCCTGTTTTTTCCCGCAAGGCGATTTTCGGTTACCCCGTAATGGTGGCCGCAACAGTCTGCATTGCGTTCATCGGAATGAGTGTGTGGGCCCACCACATGTTCACCGTCGGCATGAACTCAAACGCAAACACGTTTTTTGTTCTCTCGACGATGGCTATCGCTGTTCCCACGGGTATCAAGATCTTCAACTGGCTGGCGACCATGTGGGGTGGAAAGATTCATTTCAAGACACCGATGCTGTTCGCCATCGCCTTTCTCTTTCAATTCTTGGTCGCCGGTCTCACCGGGATCATGCTGAGCGCGGCACCCTTCGATTGGCAGCTTGGGAATTCCTACTTCGTCGTCGCCCACTTTCATTACGTCATCGTAGGCGGCATTCTTTTCACGACTTTTGGCGCCTTCTATTATTGGTTTCCGAAGATGTCCGGAAAGATGTACAACGAGACGCTCGGTAAACTCCATTTCTGGCTCTTCCTCATCGGATTCCATCTGACGTTCGATTTCATGCACATTCCCGGCCTTCTCGGAATGCCGCGCCGAATCTACACCTACGAGCCGGGGCGCGGTTGGGACACCTTTAATCTCATCGTGACGATCGGCGTGTTCTTTCAGGGGGCAGGCATTTTGGTTTTCGTTGCCAACCTGCTCTGGTCATACTTCCATGGTGAGACTGCGGGAAGCGATCCCTGGGATGCATGGACTCTAGAGTGGAGCACCAGTTCACCCCCGCCCACCTACAATTTCGCGACGATTCCAGAGGTCCGCAGCCGCCGCCCGCTGTGGGACCGCAAGCACCCCGAAGATCCCGACTGGAAATACGAATAAAGGAACTTCATGAGTACGCCGCCAACAGTAATTTCTGACGCCCATGCCACGTGGGAACATCCTTCACGCGGCCGCGTCGGTATGCTTTGCTTGATTTCGGCCGAGTCCGCGATTTTTACCATTTTTGTCGTGGCCTATCTTTTTTACATCGGCAGGAGTCTGACGGGGCCCGCGCCCAAAGACGTGCTGCATGTCCCGGTCTTCTTCACGGCTTGTTTGCTTTCGAGCAGTCTCACGATTCACTTCGCCGTGAAATCGCTGAAGAACACAAAGGTTGGCGCCTTCGCTCTGTGGTGGTTTCTGACGCTCACACTCGGAACGTTTTTTCTCGCCGGCACGGCTCGTGAGTGGCGCCACTTGATCTACGACGAAGGTCTCACGATCCAGACCAACCTGTTCGGAACAACCTACTATTCGCTTGTCGGTCTGCATGCCTTCCACGTCACGGTAGGCCTCGTAGCCATAACAACGGTATTGCTGTTCGCGTTGCTTGGATATGTAAGACAGGAGCACGCCGAGCGCGTCGATGTTCTGGCCCTTTACTGGCATTTTGTAGACGCCGTCTGGGTGGTCGTTTTCACGGTGGTCTACGTCATCGGGCGCTGAAGAATAGGCAAGAGGATGGCCTCGCAATCACCAATGGAAACGTTACACACCACACCGGCAACCATGCAACTACCCGCGCCCACCGTTTGGCCGATCGTTCTCGCGTTTGGTCTCACGTTGATTTTCGCGGGATTGGTGACGAGCATATCCGTGAGCATTCTTGGCGCGGTGCTCGCCCTCGCCGGGACGGTTGGCTGGTTTCGTGACATTCTGCCTCACGAAGCGCACGAGACCGTCCCGGTTTCCGACAAAGCGGAGCCTATCATCACGACTCGTCCCGAAGTGGCTCGCGTGGGATGGATCACGCACGAATTGAACCGGTCCCGGCTGCCGCTCGAGATTTATCCGGTTTCCGCAGGAATCAAGGGCGGGTTGGCGGGCAGCGTCGTTATGGCGGTCCTGGCGATGATTTACGGAATCGCCAGTGAGCATGGCGTCTGGTATCCGATAAACCTTTTGGCTGCCGGCTTCTTCCCGGCAAGAAACACTACGGGGCAAATCGCTGTATTTCATTGGGATTCTTTCGTCATCGCCGTGGCCGTCCACCTGGTCACCTCTCTGATCGTCGGCCTTCTCTACGGCGCAATGCTTCCCGTGTTTCCGCGCCGGCCGATTCTGCTGGGAGGCTTGGTCGCGCCCCTCCTGTGGTCTGGTCTGCTTCACAGCATTCTTGGAATCGTCGATCCACTGCTCAACCAGCGCATCGACTGGTTCTGGTTTGTGCTTTCGCAGGTCGGATTCGGCATCGTTGCTGGCATCGTGGTTTCCAGGCAAGAGCGCGTGCGCACCTGGCAACACCTGCCCCTTGCCGTTCGGGCTGGGATGGAGGCGCCCGGAGCCATGGATGATAGAAACAGCGAGGACCGGCGGCCATGAAACGCCCGCACGTTCTTCTGGCTCTATCGGCCCTTACCGTTTTGGCCTGCGCCGCGTGTAACAGTTCACCGGGACGCCCGGGAACAGGCTCCGAGGTCATCCCACCTGATCAGGTTGTGGAGTTCAATGTCCTCTACGGACAGAACTGCGCGGGATGCCACGGCACCAGCGGAAACGGGGGAGCGACGATCGCTCTGCGCGATCCCGTTTTCCTGACGATCGCTGACGATGCCGTGATTCGCCGCGCCGCTGCCAACGGAGTACGCGGCACTGCAATGCCCGCCTTTGCGCAAAGCGCTGGCGGAATGCTCACCGACAAACAGATCGATGCCTTGGTTCGTGGAATCCGGTCCTGGGCTCAGTCTGGTCTTCTCCCCGGCGCTAATCCCCCACCCTACGCAGCGCAAACTCCCGGCGACCCGCAGCGCGGCGCGGAGGTGTATCAAACGTTCTGCTCCTCCTGTCACGGCCCCGATGGGACACGAGGCAAGAGGGCCAGCTCCATTGTAGATGGGTCCTATCTGGCGCTGGTGAGTGATCAATATCTTCGAACGACTGTGATCGCCGGGCGGCCGGAACTGGGTGCGCCGGACTGGCGCGAGAATGTGCCTGGCAGGCCCATGTCCGATCAGGAAGTCACCGATGTAGTTGCTTGGGTGGTCTCGCGGCGCGCCCATAACCCCGGCCAACCTTACCCAGACTCGAAGAACGTGCAGCATTAGGAGCATCACGATGTCGACTGATAAGACGATTTCCCGGCGCGGACTGTTAATGAAAATGGGAATTCTATTCAACGGTTTGGTCGTGACGGCGCTTGCCGTCCCGATCGTGCGATTCCTCTTATCCTCGGTTACGCGTGGACGCGCGAATCGTTATCTATCGTGGGTATCGCTCGGAACCGTCAGCCAATTCCCGGAAGGAGAGACGCGTCTCGCCACGTTTCGGAATCCGTATGTGACGCCAACGGACGGCAAGACGGCGGACACGGCATGTTGGGTAAGGCGCATCGAAGGAGAACAATTTCAGGTTTTCGCCATCAATTGCGCACATCTCGGCTGCCCCGTGCGCTGGTTCCCGCAGTCCGGGCTGTTCATGTGCCCTTGTCACGGAGGTGCGTATTACCAAGATGGGTCACGCGCCTCCGGCCCGCCGGAGCGTGGATTGTTCGAGTATCCGCACAAAATACAGGACGGCTTGGTCTCGATCCAAGCGGGTGAGTTACCCACGCCCGGAGCGAGCGCAGCCCTTCTCGGAAAGAAACCGCGATGCGCTTGATCGCTCAGATCGGGGAGTGGTTTGACCGGCGATTGCAGCTTGCCGCGCCCATCCGTGAAGTTGCCGAGCATCCCGTGCCGAAGAACACGGCCAGTTGGTGGTATGTGTTTGGAAGCGCCGCCCTCGTCGTGTTCCTTCTGCAACTCGTCACCGGAATCATGCTGGCATTCATTTATGTCCCGTCCGCCAGCGAGGCGTGGAACAGTTTGCAGAATTTGAATCACGACGTGACGTTGGGGTGGTTCATCCGCGCATTGCACGGATGGGGCTCGAACTTCATGGTGGCCATTGTCCTCATTCACATGATGCAAGTCTTCCTTTTCGGCGCTTATAAGTTTCCCCGCGAGCTCACCTGGGTCGTGGGAGTATTTCTCCTTCTCATGACGATGGGCATGGCGTTCACCGGACAGGTCCTTCGTTTCGATCAAGACGCGTATTGGGGACTCGGAATCGGAGCGTCGATTGCAAGCCGTGTCCCGGTTCTAGGGCCGGCCATCGTGAAATTGATGCTCGGTGGGCCCATCATCGCCGGCGCGACCCTGTCACGATTTTTTGCCCTGCACGTGTTTGTGATACCAGGGATGCTGATTGCGTTTGTGGGCTTGCATCTCTTGATGGTGGTCAAGCTCGGGATCAATGAATGGCCAATGCCGGGCAGGCTTGTGAAGAGGGCAACCTACGAAAACGAGTATCACGAATTGACACAGAAGGACGGCGCTCCTTTCGTCCCCTATGCGGTGTGGAAAGATCTATTCTTCGCCGCGTTTATCGTGTTGGCGGTTGCCACGTGCGCGGCGTACTTCGGCCCGTTCGGACCAACCGGCCAGCCGGACCCGACGATCATCCAAACGGCACCAAGACCCGATTACTTCTTTTTGTGGCTTTACGCAGTGCTTTCTTTCCTGCCTCCGTCGATGGAGACGCCAGCTCTGCTCATCGGCCCGGTCATCGTGATCGGCGCGTTGCTTCTTCTCCCATTTCTGTCCGGCGAGGGAGAGAAAAGTTGGCGTCGGCGCCCGATTGCTGTTCTCACGATCCTGCTTGTCGCCGTTACACTTGCGACCTTCACCCATCTCGCAGGATATACCCCATGGAGCCCGCACATGAACGCATGGAGCAGTGATCCTATCCCGGCCCGATTCCTACAGCACAGGACTGCACTCGAGAGGCAAGGCGCTCTCGTTTTCCAGGCGAAGCAATGTCATAACTGCCACGCCCTTGAGGGGAAGGGAGGTCAGCGGGGTCCGGCGCTGGACAGCGTTGCTGTTCAACTTACGCAGGACCAGCTGATACGCCAAGTGATCCAAGGCGGGGGAAACATGCCTGCTTACGGCAAAAACCTTAGTCCGGCCGAGACGACTGCTCTCGTGGCATTCCTTCAAACGCTACATCCGGCGGGACAGGCGCCGGCGCGGGACGCTTCCCGAGCCGTGGCATTCGGAGGCAGCGGGCAGAATTCTTCCGCGGTGCGTCCCTCGAGTCGCCCATGACACCTGCAATCCAATCCGCGTTCGAACCATGGTCCATCTCCGCCCCAGTTACGTTTGCCCTGTTTCTTGCGGCATGGGTCTACTTGCGAGGTTGGTTGCGTCTACGGAGTACGATTCCAAACCTGATTTCGGCTTGGCAGCTTGCCGCTTTCATGAATGGGATGTTTGCACTGTGGATTGCCTTGGGTTCGCCGCTGGGAGCGCTTCACCATGAGCTCCTCTCGATCCATATGGTGGACCATGTTCTACTGATGGCCGTGGCTCCGCCCTTGATTCTGCTCGGAGCCCCGTTCCGATCGTTGGTGCACGGATTACCGCAGCGGTTCGTCCGTGAGGCGCTGGCCGGGTTTCTGTGTTGGTCCCCCGGGCAGCGGTTGGGTCGCGTTCTTGGACATCCGATTTTTTGTTGGCTTGCCGCCGCAATCGTCCTTATCGGATGGCATGTTCCGGCACCATTCGAACTGGGCATGCGGTCCAATCTGTGGCACGAAGTCGAGTACGCATGCTTTTTCGGGGCTGGACTTCTCTTCTGGTGGTCTGTTATACAGCCTTGGCCGAACGTGGCGCGGTCGCCACGGTGGTCCATTGTTTTATACCTTTTCTTTGCCACCTTACCGTGTGACATGCTTTCCGCGTTTCTTACGTTTTGCGACCGCGTTGTCTATCCGTGCTACCTGTCCGGGAGTCGGCATTTCGGTATTTCACCTCTCCAAGACCAGGAGTATGCGGGCGCCCTGATGTGGGTTTGCGTGACGTTTGTTTATCTGGTCCCTGCGGTGGTGATCACAACGCAATTGCTCTCCACTCCTAGCGCCCACGATCCGAATCCAGGACGAGGTGACGTGCCCCAAGTCATGGCACGGCCACTGGCTGGGCCCGGCGTAGAGGTCGTCTGAAGATGGCAACGGAATCCTCCCTTGCGGCGCTGAATGTTGCGGAAGCGCAGCGAAGGGACGTTGTGCGCTCGAAACTCTTAGCCGATTCTTGGGCGCTTACGAAGCCAGAAGTGAACTTTCTGATTCTAATCACAACCTTCGCGGGTTTCTGCTTGGCTCGTCCAGTGGAGTCTTATGGTTTCCCATTCCTGTTGCTGCTGCATACCTTGGTAGGTGTCTTGCTGGTGGCCAGCGGAGCCGGCGCACTGAACCAGTTTGTCGAGCGGCGCTTCGACGCCCAGATGCGGCGGACGGCACGCCGCCCACTCGTTTCCGGCAGAGTAGAACCTGTTGCCGTTCTCTGGTTCGGGATCTTGCTGTCATGCGCAGGTGGAGTCTACCTAGCGGTAGCCGTGAACGCCCTGGCCAGCCTGCTCGCAGTGCTCACGTTGTTGATCTACTTATTCTTGTACACGCCGCTCAAAAGAAGAACACCGCTATGTACGCTGGTCGGCGCCTTTCCGGGGGCCATGCCGCCACTGATCGGATGGGCTGCAGCCTCGGGTAGGTTGAGCTTAGAGGCATGGATGCTCTTCATCATGCTCTTCCTTTGGCAATTCCCGCACTTCATGGCCATCGCATGGATGTATCGCGAGGACTACGAGCGGGCGGGCTATCTGGTTCTTCCTCGTGGCAAGCGAAGAATTCGGTTCATGGCTTGGCAGAGCATGCTTCCGGCCCTCGCTTTGATTCCTGTCAGTCTTGTCCTAGGGCTCCTAGGGCTTGCCGGTCCTGTCTACACGGTGGGAGCTTTGCTGCTGGGCTCGTACTTTTACTATTGCAGCGCACAATTGGCTGTTCGCAAATCGAACGCTGATGCACGTCGGCTTCTTTTTGCGTCGATTATCTACCTTCCAGTCGTCTTCGTTCTGATGGTGCTTAATAAGACCTAAGCAGCAGACGGCAAGTGCGGCCATCAAGTGATTGTCTTCTAGAGACATGAAATCGGTCGGCTCGGGCCGATGTTCTGCGGATTTTCACAATCTTTCACCCAGGGGTTTTCACCATCATTCACCCACCCCCGGGTTTTGCTTTTAGGTTTCTACCAGTTTCCTTCCTCCGTGACAATCAACATCAAAACGCCGTTCGATAGTGCCGGGGGGAGCGCCGCGCAGCGGGCTTTGATCCTTGACGGCCGTCCGAGCGGAGCCTACCGGCCGTGGGCCTGAATTTCGGGGTGGAGACCCATTTCCTCCTCGAAGCTCGAAAAATATCGCGCTCGCGAGCCTGTGGCTGCATTTTCTCAAGGCCTCCCATAGTTCAGGTCGTCCCTTTCTGGGTGCTTTGCGGCACGGGCGTCGCTCCCGGTGCGGTGCGCTTGCGGTAGGACTCGCCCTCGATGACGAACTGGTGAGCGCGGTGGCAGAAGCGATCCAGAGCGCTTTGCCCAAGCATGGGGTCATCAAAGACGGCCATCCATTCTTCAATGCCGCGGTCGGAGGTGACGATCGTGGAACTGCGGGTGTGCCGTTCGATCAGCAGATCATAGAAATCGGAAGTGGCCTGGCTGGAAAGCTTCTTTAGGCCGAAATCATCTACCACGAGTAGATCGGGAGTGATAAAGCAGCGCAGCTCACGGTCGAAGGAATTATCGGCGCGGGAGCGGGCCAAGGTTTTCAACAGCCGGTCGGCCCGGCGGAACAGCACCTGGTATCCGGCGCGGCAAGTGGCGTGGCCGAGCGCCTGGGCCAGAAAGGATTTGCCTACGCCCACCGGACCGCAAAAAATGACGTTCTCATGGCGCTCGATGAAGTGCAGGCCGAACAGCTCGTTTAAGCGCGCCTTGTCGATGCGGATTTTGGCCGACCAATCGAAACGTTCCAAGGTGCATTCTTCCTCGAAGCCGGCCGCCTGTAACCGGTTGGCCAGGTTTTTATGATCGCGGCGCTCGATTTCGTCGGAGAGGACCAGCTCCAAAAACTGCGGGTAGTCGAGTTTTTCCTGGCGGGCATATGCCCAGCGGTCGGGCAGCGTGGCCAGGATGCCGGAGAGTCGCAAGCGTTTCAGCACGCTCTTCAGTTCAGGCTGGATCTGCATGCGGGTCTCCTTCAGCAGAAACGAAATGCTGGGCGGGGCGGAGAAACTTCAGCGGGAGCGCCGACTGCTGTCCGACGATGGGCTGCGGTTCACTTTGCGATTCCAGCCCCTGTTCGAGAATGCGCTGAACGCGATAGACGTCCAGCAAGTCGAAATCAAGAGCTCGTCGGCAAGCCGAGTCTAGACGAGCTGCGCCGTATCGTTCGGCCAAGCGCAGCAGCTTCTGTGCCTGGCGCAGACGGCTCCAAGGGAACTCACCGCTCAGAAGCTTATCGGTGAAATCACCGGCAGCAGGTCCGAGTTCCCGGGCACGCTTGCAGTAGTAGTGGGGCCAGCGCAGGGCGTAGGGAGCGCGGCCATCCGGATAATCGGTGTAGTCGGTCGAGCGTCCGCCAGCCGGTTTCCGCTCATGAGTCTTGATCAACTCGCCGTGCACATAGATGCGCACCAACGATCGATCGCCGCGGACATCCACGCGGCAGCCGATCCAGCGCGTGGGAACTGAATACAGCGCCTGACCAAAGCGGACGTGGTGATCCGGATGTACTTGGCATTGCGCCCAGCTCGGCGTATCGAAGCGTTCGGCCTGGAGCGGAATCAGCTGGGACTTCTCTTCCGCCTCGAAGACCTCCAGGGGCACTCGTCGAGTTGTTCCGTGGATGCGGCGGCCAGCGACTTCGCGACACCAGACCAGAGCGCGACGCGCTACGTCGTCGAGATCAACAAAAGTCTCCCCTTTAAAGAAGCGTTGCCGTACATAGGGCACACAGTTTTCAACCACCGGCTTATCTTGGGGATGGGCTGGCCGCGCCGGATCGGGCAGAAAGCCCCGGTAGTTGGCATACTCCAGGAAGGTCCGGTTGAAGCGCGGGGTGTAGGGATCAGCTTGCTCGATACAAGCTTTCATTCCGTCAATGACGACACGCCGAGGACAACCACCAAAAAACACCCAGGCGCGTTCGAAGCAATCGATGACCGTGGGAAGATCCTGCTTGAAAGCCGGGATCACGCAGCTGCGCCGGCTGTAGCCCAGCGTCACGATGAAGCCCTGAACCATGCGCGGTTGGCAACTACCGAGTTCCTGCAACGCGCCAAGCCGACCGAAGTCCGCTTCCGCCATTTCCCCCGGGGGGCTCTCAGCCCGCCGCACGCTGATCGAGGAGGTTCCAAAACCGCACCACTTCCGCGCAAATCGATACAAGGCGCTATAGGAGACCAGCAACCCCTCGCGCCCTAACAGCTCGTGCACCTTGGTCAGCAGGAGATGGTCTTTCTCCAGCCAGGCTCGTATCTGCTCGGTTCGTGACTTCAGCTGCTGCTCGGCCCCGCTGGTAGCCACGGCTGCACCGGGCCGACCCATTCGCTGCCGTATCTGCTGCAGCTTGCCTTCATCGGGCCACGGCGTCTCGCCTCGGATTCCTGCCTCCTCCGCTAAACGCACGATCCGCCGCACCGTGTTTCGGTCCGTACCTGTCAATCGCGCAATGGCCCGAATCTTCTCGCCTGCCAACCAGCGGCGGATCACCTGATCGATATCCATCATTCCCACCTCCCGGTATGCCATTCCCTTGTCCTCCTTGGGAGCACTGCTTGGCATACCTGCTCGTTCAAATGCAATCGGGGGGGTGGGTGAATGATCCTGAAAATGTGGGTGAAAGTTAGTGAAAACGGGTGGGTGAAAGTTAGTGAAAAACTACCGCCTCAGGTGGTCGATTGATCCTGAAAAATCACATTAGTTCAGCTCCAGCGTTTCCTCATTGGCCAGTGGCCATCTGCGGTGTTTGCTCGCTGATCTTCCCCGAGTAAATGATGAATTTGAAGGGGTCCGTATTCTGATGCTTTTCCATCAGTTTGAGGTAGACGAGCCGCTTGGCGTTAGCCACGGAAGTGCTGTGCTCGAACCTGCTTCCGGACGATTCAAGCAGCGAGGCGGCCAGTTCATATTTGCCGTCGGCGGCCAGGCGCTCCACGGTCCTGGCGAGCTGTTTTTCCGACAGACCGAGGTAGTCGACGAAGAGTTCTGCGCGGTCGGCCCGGCCGAGATGGTCGAGGCCTTCGAGGTCCGGCTGCCAATAGCCGACGTTCTGTTCGTATAGGCGATCAATGACGTGTTCG